>ENA-OQNO01000003-OQNO01000003.1-human-gut-metagenome-genome-assembly--contig:-NODE-3-length-345450-cov-35.899190_pt1 | contig 345450 bp, 312 predicted proteins | sample MGYA00242629_ERZ504880 | MGnify/ENA primary metagenome ERZ504880 (study PRJEB26092, sample SAMD00036377) | human gut metagenome | host: Homo sapiens | study: EMG produced TPA metagenomics assembly of... | reverse complement strand
TATTACGCCGACCGGGTAAAGAAGGAATATCCCGGGTATGATGTCAGGGTTTCTATCCTGGGCCATCTGCAACGGGGTGGTGCTCCGAGTGCCAATGACCGTATACTGGCAAGCCGGCTGGGTGAAGCCGCAATCCAGGCCTTAATGGAAGGCCAGCGAAATGTTATGATAGGCATACGGAACAACGAGATTGTTTATGTTCCTTTTGTCCAGGCAATCAAAAAGGACAAGCCTATTGACAAAAGCCTGATCCGGGTCCTTAACGAATTATCGATCTAAAATAACCGTTAATATGTCAGAAGTTGCTCCTTTAATATCGGATCTTGCCATAATTCTGATTATTGCCGGTATTGTAACCGTCATTTTCAAGTGGCTGAAGCAACCGGTCATATTGGGCTACATTGTAGCCGGTATTATGGCGGGTCCTTCCGTTTCTCTGGTCCCGACTGTTTCCGATCCTGCCAATATCAAAATATGGGCGGACATCGGTGTCATTTTTCTGCTGTTCGCGATGGGACTGGACTTTTCGTTCAAGAAATTGATAAATGTGGGCATTACGGCTATCGTTGCCACTGTCACTATTGTATGTGGCATGATGTTCATAGGTTATACAGCGGGGAATGCAATGGGGTTCTCCCACATGAGCAGTATTTTTCTGGGTGGAATGTTGTCCATGTCGTCCACGGCCATCGTATTCAAGGCCTTCAATGACATGGGACTTCTCCAACAGAAATTCACTGGCATTGTCTTGGGGATTCTTGTTATCGAAGATCTGGTGGCTGTAGTGATGATGGTTGTTCTTTCCACGTTGGCGGTAGGCAAACATTTTGAAGGGAAGGAGATGCTGGAAAGTATATTGAAGCTGGCCGCTTTCCTGATTTTCTGGTCGGCATTGGGTATCTATCTGATACCTACCCTGCTGAAGAAGATACGCCGTTTCACCAGCAACGAGATTTTATTGATAACCTCTCTGGGACTTTGCCTGGGAATGGTGATGATTGCGACAAAAGCGGGATTTTCTGCCGCATTGGGAGCCTTTGTCATGGGGTCCCTGCTGGCAGAGACCGTTGAAGCGGAAAAAATCGTACATATCGTACAGCCGGTAAAAGACCTGTTCGCTTCCATATTTTTCGTGTCGGTAGGAATGATGATCGATCCTGCCATGATGTGGGAATATGCCGTCCCTATTTTCATCCTGACATTGCTGGTACTGTCCGGTCAGGTACTGTTCGGGAGCTTTGGTGTCTTGCTTTCCGGCCAGCCGTTGAAAATTGCCATACAGTCCGGCTTTTCACTGACACAGGTCGGTGAATTCGCATTCATCATCGCATCTTTAGGCGTCAGTCTGAATGTTACGGACAAGTATCTCTATCCGGTCATAGTGGCAGTATCTGTCATAACGACTTTTCTTACCCCCTATATGATACGGCTTTCGGAACCAGCATACCGGTTTATAGACATCCACATGCCTGAATCCCTGAAAGATTATCTCGTACACTATACGTCCGGGGCAATGACTGTAAAACACCAGGGTACTTGGCATAAACTGATCCGGTCTATGCTGGTGTCTGTCACACTCTATCTGGTCGTATGCGTTTTTTTCATCACTTTATATTTTTCCTATGTGCATCCTTTGATTAGGAAAAGTCTGCCGGGAATGGAAGGGAACTTGTTGGGCTTCATCATCATCTTTCTTGTCATATCCCCGTTTCTATGGGCCATCATCATGAAAAGGAACAATTCAACCGAGTTCCGTAAACTCTGGACGGACAACAAGTTCAACAGAGGGCCTTTGGTATCAATAGTACTTGTCAAAATACTGATCTGCACGATTATCATGATGAGTATCATTACCCATCTTTTCAATGTTGCCTTGGGAGCCGGGTTGGTAGTCTCTTCCATTATCATTGCCGTCATTTATTTTTCCAAGCGGATCAAGAAACGGTCGCTGACTATAGAGAGACAATTTATGGCAAACTTTCAGGGGACGGACGGGAATGGACTTTCTACAGAAAGTGATACAGGCTCCACCCTTGGCAGCAATATCCCGTTCAAGGAATTACATTTGGCGGATTTCACAGTATCCCCTGATTCCATATATGTGGGCAGAACATTAAAAGAAAGCAGCTTGCGCACCTTGTTTCAGATAAATGTGATTTCAATCACCCGTGGAGAAAAACGCCTAGATATACCACAAGGGGAAGAACATCTCTATCCATATGACAAGGTTACGGTCGTAGGTACGGACCGACAGTTGGAAAGCTTCCGGACATCCATGGAGCAAAAGAAGGTAGAAAGGAACGGGAACGGAACATCCTCGCAGGATGAGATGGAAATAGGGCAATTTCCTGTCGAAGGAGGTTCACCATTGATCGGAAAGACGATCCGGGAGGCAGACATATCGGATAGCATCATTATCGGAATAGAGAGGAGTACCGTGAATATTATGAATCCAGACCCTGATACAATTTTCAAGGAGAATGATACGGTATGGATTGTCGGTAAACGAAAAATAATAAAAGGACTGAATAAAGATTAGGACTTATTTAATTAAAATGTCATGGAATATTCAAGTTATAATGTAAATACCCCTCAGTGGAGGGAGATTACAGTAGGTTCACATCTTCCTGCAGAACTGCGAAAACTTGCAGAAATCGCACATAATCTCTGGTGGACATGGAATGATGACGCAAAGAAACTGTATTGTGATTTGGATTCGGAACTTTGGAAAGAGGTGGAACAGAATCCGGTATTGTTTCTGGAGCGGATAAATTATGAGAAGCTTGTAGCGCTGGCACATGATGAGAACTTTGTCTATAAAATGGATGCCGTCTATTCCGCCTTCAAAAAATACGTAGATGTGGAACCGGATCACCAGCGCCCGTCAATAGCTTATTTCAGCATGGAATACGGCTTGGATGAAGTCCTTAAGATATATTCCGGCGGTTTGGGAATGTTGGCGGGGGATTACCTGAAAGAGGCGTCGGACAGCAATGTGGACCTTTGTGCCATAGGACTTTTGTACCGTTACGGTTATTTTGACCAGTCGCTTTCCATGGACGGCCAGCAGACAGTCAATTATAAAGCGCAGAATTTCGGGCAGCTCCCGATTGAAAAGGTAATGCAACCGGATGGGAAACAACTGGTAATCCACGTCCCCTATGCCGACAGTTTTGTGGTACATGCCAATGTCTGGAAAGCCAGTGTGGGGCGTATTCCCCTTTATCTGCTGGATACGGACAATGAACTCAACAGCGAGTTTGACCGCCCTATCACTCACCATCTGTATGGAGGCGACTGGGAGAATCGGCTAAAACAGGAAATACTGCTTGGCATAGGCGGGATGATAACGCTGAGAGCTTTAGGTATAACGAAAGATGTATATCACTGTAATGAGGGGCATGCCGCACTGATCAATATCCAGCGGCTTTGTGATTACATAAATGGCGGCTTGAATTTCGGGCAGGCCATGGAGCTGGTACGTGCTTCCTCACTTTATACCGTACATACTCCCGTACCCGCTGGTCATGATTATTTTGACGAAGGGCTTTTCAATAAATATATGAAGGGATATCCTGGCAAGTTGGGTATAACCTGGGATAACCTGATGGATCTCGGGCGTCACAATCCGGGAGACAAGGAGGAACGTTTCTGCATGTCTGTCTTCGCCTGCAAGACCTGCCAGGAGGTAAACGGTGTCAGCAAGTTGCATAAATCGGTATCCCAGCAAATGTTTGCGCCGATCTGGAAGGGATACTTCCCGGAAGAGAACCATGTGGGTTATGTAACCAACGGGGTACATCTGCCTACCTGGTGTGCGGCAGAATGGAAAAAGCTTTTCAAGGACAATTTTGATGAGAATTTTTTCTGCGACCAGTCCAATCAGAAAATCTGGGAGGCCGTCTATGGCATCCCGGATGAAGAGATATGGAATACCCGGTTAAAACAGAAAGCAAAATTGCTGGACTATATCAAAAGCAAATGCAGCAAGGACTGGCTCAGGAGTCAGATTGATCCGGCATTGAGCGTTTCCATTTTTGAGAGATTCAATCCCGATGCTCTTCTAATAGGCTTCGGACGCCGTTTTGCTACATATAAGAGGGCTCATCTTCTGTTCACGGATATAGACCGACTTGCCAGGATTGTGAATAATCCGAAATATCCGGTACAGTTCATCTTTGCAGGCAAAGCCCATCCCAATGACGGTGCCGGGCAGGGGCTGATCAAGCAAATCGTGGAAATATCCCGGCGTCCGGAATTTTTAGGTAAAATCATATTCTTGGAGAATTACGACATGGACCTGGCACGCCATCTTATCTCGGGGGTGGATATTTGGATGAACACCCCTACGCGGTTGGCAGAAGCTTCGGGTACGTCGGGCGAGAAGGCATTGATGAACGGTGTGCTTAATTTCTCCGTGCTGGACGGTTGGTGGTATGAAGGATACCGTAAGGATGCTGGATGGGCACTGACTGATAAAAGGACTTATCAGAATGAACAGTACCAAAACCAGCTGGATGCCGAAGCCATCTATTATTTGTTGGAGCATGACATCCTGCCACTGTATTACGAGCATGGGGGGAAGAACTATTCGGAAGACTGGGTCAAGTATATCAAGAACTCAATCGCACAAATCGCTCCCCATTTTACCATGAAAAGACAGTTGGACGACTACTATGACAGGTTCTATAACAAACTGTCAGAGCATTTCCACATTCTGGCAGCCGACAACTTTGCGAAGGCGAAAATGATGGCTGACTGGAAAGCAAACGTCCGAAGCAGATGGGATGCCATAGAAATCAAATCCATAGAGGCAGGGAATGGGCTGAATGCCACGGTTGAAGCCGGAAAGGAATATGAGGTGACGGTTGTCGTTGATGAGAAAGGCCTGGATGACGCAATCGGAATAGAATCGGTCATTATCAGGCGTGAAGACGGTCAGGATCACATATATGAGGTTATTCCCCTTTTGCCGGTTTCCAAGAATGGGAATTTATATACCTTTAAGGCGACATCCGGCATTTTCAACGCTGGAAGCTTCAAGCAGGCCTTCCGTATGTATCCCAAGAATGCTTTGTTACCTCACCGACAAGATTTCTGTTATGTACGATGGTTTTAATGAACAGTAAAAGGATATGCAAAAACAACGTATGAGCGGGCAAAATCAAAAAACAGATAAACGGATAGCATGGCCGATCATCATCATGAACTTCACGGGAGTGTATGACTACGAGGCGTTTGCCTGGAACAATAAATTTATATGGCTGGATTGTCGTCATCTTTATGGTACAGATGGCTACTGTGACAGGGAGGGGGCTTTGGCTTTGAAGGGGATGATTGCTGATTATCCGGCGGAGGGAGTCCATTTCATCGATTCAGGCAATTATCATTATTTGACTAAATTCTGGACAGACAAACTTGAAACTCCGTTTTCGCTGATTGTGTTCGACCACCATCCCGATATGCAGCCACCGTTGTTTGACAACATACTTTCTTGCGGAAGTTGGGTAAAGGATATATTGGACCATAACAACAACTGCAAGAAAGTAATTATCGTAGGTTCTTCAGACAAACTGATACAGGCTGTGCCGAAAGGATATGAAAGACAAGTTCGGTTTTACAGTGAAACTACGCTCATGCACGAAGAGGGTTGGCAGAACTTTTCTTCCGGACATATCAACGGACCGGTTTACATTTCCATAGACAAGGATGTCTTGAATCCGGCTTCGGCAGCAACAAACTGGGATCAAGGTTCTCTCAGCTTATGGGAATTGGAGAAACTGCTGGCTGTTATTCTTCAGAAAGAACAGGTAGTAGGCATTGACATCTGTGGGGAATGCTCCACAACACTCAATCTTTTTGAAGAAAAACGGGAAACCGTCATGGATAGCCAGGCAAACAAAGAATTGCTCAGATTTATCCGGTCATCCTCCGGCCTTCAATAGAATTAGTTTTTTTGTTATTATAATTATCATATAAAAATAAAATAATTTAGCTTTATGGAAACAATTGTTCGTAGAATTGGACTTGTTGCACACGATGCAATGAAAAAAGACATGATAGAGTGGGTTCTCTGGAACTCGGAACGTCTGATAGGACATAAATTCTATTGTACGGGTACAACCGGTACACTAATTAAAAAAGCCCTTGAAGAAAAACATCCTGAAATCAAATGGGATATCACAATCCTGAAATCTGGTCCTTTAGGAGGTGACCAGCAAATTGGTTCGCGGATCGTAGAAGGAGAAATAGACTATCTGTTCTTTTTTACAGATCCGATGACACTACAGCCGCATGATACGGATGTGAAAGCATTGACCAGACTGGCTGGAGTTGAAAATATTGTTTTCTGCTGTAACCGTTCGACTGCGGACCACATTATTACGAGTCCCTTATTCACTGACCCAACTTACGAACGTATTCACCCGGATTACACCAATTACACGCAGCGTTTTGAAAACAAGGGAATCATATCTGAAGCAGTGGAGCAAGTGAAAAAGCGGAGGAATAAAAGTGAGAATAACATTTCTAAATGAACTGTAATAAGTAGTAGAATATTTATAAGGCTATCTAAGAAACAAGTTGTTTACATCTTTCAGAATAGGTATCAGCTGAATAGTAATCTGCTAAGTTTGTGTCAAAACGTTGGCACAAACTCTTTTATATTTTACAGTTCTGCTATATTTTCTTTTGGCTATGCTGCTTTTTCCAGGGGCAGCGGATTTTTCCGGTTGGCAAGCTTTCCTTTAAGCGTATAGCCTAGCCAGTCTGAACATGAAGAATTTCAGATCAGCCACCCCTCTAAACTGGCTTCGAAGAGCTTTGATTTTAGCATTGAACGACTCCGCTGAAGCATTTGTCAATCGTTCTTCAAAATTTTAGGGGAAATACCTAAAGATACAAAAAGCCAACTAATTCGCAATACTTTTAGTATGAATTAGTTGGCTAATTTTATAGGATTTACTGAATATCCCCTAGTTAAAACAGCTATGCACAATTCCTTTTATTCCGTTTTCAGGTATATGGCATACAAATTGTCAATAATACCATCTGCTAAGCCAATGACCGGAACATGGATATACTCAGCTTTGACAATACCTGCAATTATCAGAAATATCTCAGCGGCGGGAACAATAACATCTGCACGGTCAGTTTTCAGATTAAATTCTTCCATGCGCTGTTATACCGGCACCACGAGTGACCGTTTCTCCGGATGGTATGAATTTGAAGTATCAACATAAAATCGGATTGTTATGGAAACCGTATGTTTTGAAAGGAAGGCGTTCGAGGAATTTGCCATGAAAATCGAACGGTTCATACATAGGGTGGAGGGAATCCCCATCTGGATTTGAAAGGCGTGAAGAGGACGGCTGGCTGGCTCGACCACCAGGATGTCTGCCTGAAGCTGAAAATCAGCAAGCGCACCTTGCAGACCTTGCGGGATAACGGCACGCTCGCCTATACCAAGATAGGCAACCGTACCTATTACCTGCCGGAAGACGTGGAGCGTATCGTCACGAAAGTGGAGGACAGACGCAAGGATGCACGCTACAGGGGGCACACCATTTGAAGGAATTGAACTGAAGTATCAACAAAAGACAAATGAGCAGTATGTATAATAGAGTTTATATCGAATAATTGATTAAAGCGTTCTTTGATTTATCTTTGTGATCTAAAAAGTTCAATTGATGTATTACGACAAGATTCGCCACCGTCATAGCCAAGTGCTTGCTGCGACAGGATTAACTCCTGCAGAGTTTGACGCTTTGCTAATAACTTTCAAGTACCATTGGGATGAATATTACAGCCATTTTACCTTGGAAGGTAAAGTGCGCCAACGTATATCTTACAACAGTGTTGTCTCTGATTCAGGACAAAATGTTCTTCATATTGGTATATCTGAAGATCAATCCCCTTCAGGAACTCCATGCTATTCAGTTTGAGATGACCCAGCCCCAGGCCAATAGATGGATTCACCTTCTTTCTGAGATTCTCCGGCGTACATTGAAAACGCTTGGTGAATTGCCTGACCGTAACTCCAAACGTCTGATACACATTCTTCAAGGGTGCGAAGAAGTCTTGTTGGACGGAACCGAGCGACCTATTCAGCGTCCTTTGGATGAAGACTGGCAGTCTGCATGCTATAGTGGTAAAAAAAACTCATAGCATAAAGAATAACCTGTTATGTACTAACAATCTTCGGATTGTATGGTTGAGCTCCACATACAAAGGTCATGTCCATGACAAAAAGATTTGTGATGAAGAACCTCTTCTACTTCCCAAAGGTATTAGGCTCTGGCAGGATACAGGTTTCATCGGACACAAACCGGATGGAGTTGAAATATGCATGCCCAAAAAGAAACCTAAAGGGAAAGAGCTTACTTGTGTTGAAAAACAAGAGAACAAGCGGATTTCCGGAGTTAGGATTAAAGTGGAGCATGCCATAGGTGGTATGAAAAAATGCCGTATTGTCAAAGAACGATTCAGATGCCATAAATTCGGTTTCGAAGATATGGTGATTCTTATTGCTTGTGGATTACACAACTTCAGAATCAGTCACAAAATGAGTCATATAACAAATTAATCTATATAATGTTTAATGAATTGAAAACGAAAGACGATGCGTGGATGCAGTCCATCCACGAGCGTATCGACCGGCTGTCGGCGATGATTGACGGCATTTTCGGAGATGGCGCGGTTCCGCCAAAAGAAGACGTGTACCTGTGCGACAGTGAGGTGGCGTGTATGCTGAAAGTCAGCCGCAGGACATTGGGCGAGTATCGGAGCAACGGCACGCTGCCTTACTATGTACTTGGTGGCAAGGTCTTGTACAAGAGGAGCGAGATCGAGCAGGTGTTGGAACGGGAATATAGGAGTGTCGGCAAGGCGCGGGGAAGCGGATGAAGATTCCATTTACCTGTTTTTTACGCACTTGTACAGGCTGCGGGCATTAAGACTGTCCGCATAAAGGCTGGACGTTTGCGTGCGCCAGCCACAGACTGTTTTTTAGAGGTGAGGGAGTTTGCCGTCTGGAAAAAGAACCTCTTTTTGGACTTTGGCACAAAGTCGTCCCCTGCCCGGTATCAGACTGTAATTCCTGTATGCAATCCTTTTCTGACTGTTCTCGTAACAGTCTGTTTCAATCCTGCCTGACCTTTGTTTACTTTTCATAAAGAGACTGTACCGCCTTTGTGACCGGGATATGAAACCGAAAGATTGTTTTTGACGGTTGCTAAAAAAGAAAAATCAAAGGTGTTTTGCATGTTCCGTAAAAAATCGTACCTTTACATAAAGTGAGTTGCACATCAACGCAATTGATGCAAGTATGTAGAAACCAGAACGGTTGCCAACTCGTTACCTCGTTTTTTGATGATCCGCATAAACTTTTATTCTTAGCGGATTATGTGATTCTTTCAAAAATAATCTCTATTTTGGGAATACGGCTTTCTGAATATCGGAAATTCTATGTGCCTGCCGTTTTACATCCCCTCCCTACAATCTACAACGACATGCTATCAGAACACTTCCCCATAAAATTTCTATTTTTCCTGTGAAATTATTCTCTTATTCAAAAAAAATAGTATCTTTGTCCTATAAAAGTTGTTCATAAGTATGAGACTGTAAAGTACTGAAATTAGCACAATCTCCAAATCGTTACCTTAGACTTTTCAGAACTTCCATAAGCGTTTGTCTTTCAAATTAATCCATCAAATTGATAAGAATTTAAAGTATACTTGTTAGCTTGTGCTGCAACCCCATCCAATTTGGCTTTATCTTCCTTACTCATCAAACCGTCCTGACTAGAAGAAGCCTTAGGAATAGATACGGCTTCTTTTTCTTGTTTGACATCCAAAGCGTTAAACTGGAAGTACGGCATATTCGCCTTGTCAATATCTGCGAAAGGCATTACCAGCTTGGTCGGTTCGATTTCAAACGCACGCATCAAAAGGGAAACCAATACTATGCCATCCTCTACCTGCTTCCTTTCATACAGAGCTGAATTTGCGATAACTTTGGGTGTTGTGCCGTCTGCGGCTGTCGCTTCGTAAAGAACTGTTCCAGCTTCTAGATTTTCTCCAAAGTCTGCCGCTAACGTCAGCTTATCAAAAGCTTTGTCAGCCTTGTCAATAGCGTTGATTGTCGCTCCATGCGCACCGTTACCCAAGTGCATACCTTTGTAAGCCAAAGAACGTTTCTTGATTTTCAATGTGGTATTGGAGCCTGTTGTAAACTTCTCATATACTTCCACACGGATAGCCACTTGGGATGTTTTCTTCACCAAGTCAGCTGCAATCGGTGTGAATGAGGGCAAGTACGAGCCGACAACGAGGTTGGTTGTGTCCAACTTATACGGACCTCTGCGTCTGCGTCCGGTTTCTACGTCGTAGCGTTCTTCCTGCTCAACTTCCGGTTCAAGATTATACTTAAATCCTGCTGCCATAAAATCACTGTTTTTGTTGTTCTACAATTTCTTTAGTGTCGTCTGCAATCATTTTCGCAAACGCCTGAGTTTCATTCTCCAGTTCTTTTTTTGCTGTATCTGGAGGAACTACACCCTTAAAGCCGTCATTTGCGAACTCCTGCTTCAAGTCCTTGAAGTATGCGTCCAAGTCCTCATCGTCCTTAATGGCGCATCGTTTGGCGTAGTTTTCGGGAATACCATACTCCTTTGCCTTTGCCAAAATCTGCTGGCTACGTGTTGCTTGAGCCTTTTCCGTTTCTAACTGTGTTAGCTTATCAGAAAGGTTCTTGTTGGAGTCAATTAAAGCTTGCGCCCATGCAGGCACATCGTCTTTATTCTCTTCCGTTTTGATGGTTGTGGTAGTCTCGATTGGCTTACCGTCTTTAAGGTTATGTTTCTTCTCGTAGTTGGAAACTGCGGTCTTGGAAGCATCCCCGGCACGGAAATCACCATAGGAGTTAAGCACGTCCGAAAAACTGATACCCTCAACAATTGAGTTTACCTTTGTCTCGTCCGTTACACCCTCTGCTTTTTTAGTAGCGATTCGGGTTAAGATAGCAGTGTCCACCCCAGTAAACTTCTGTTGCAGCCCTGCCAAAATTTGTTCTAAGATTGTCATACCGTATGAATTAAAATTTGAGATTCAATTTGCGGAAATAAAAATACTACCAATACAGATGACTGATAAATATTTAGGCTTCCCATTCACGACAATCAATCCATTGTCGTAAATACGGTATATAAAGTAGTCAGTAAGTGAATGAAAGGGGAATAATTGGAGTGGTAGAAAACCACAATCAGGTGATTGTGGGAAATGAGTATAAAAAAAGCGTGAAACTGAGTGAATCACGCCTTTTTTATGCTAGCAATCTTTAAATCTTAGTCCAATTATCTCTATTCTCTATAAAATTAGAAAACCCTTTTTTATATGCAACAAAATTATTATTAATTGAGTTGAACCAACTTTCATCCTCGTTTTTTTTATACAATCTTCTTATGAAGTAATCTATTTTCGTATACTCTGAAGAACCTTCAAACCTTTCAACGAATCCTATATATACAAGCCGAACTTTATTAAAGTCTACATTAGTTTGAATTATAGAATTAATATGTGGATCAGAAAACGAATACCCTATTGTTAGCAACTTATTGCAATCATTACAATCATTTGCAAAATTAGTAAATCCGATATTAAAAGGATTCATTAGACTTCTTTGAGTCTTAGTATACCCAACAATTATCGGGCTAAAAATTAAATTCTCACTCGGATTTCCGCCTTGAGCAGTTAAGGATTGCACCTCTCCAGTTATCGTAGATTTTACAACTCTATATTTATTCTCTACAAATTTAAAAGTCCAATAGATAGAGCCATGTAGGTAAAAGTAACTTAAATGAGAGTCTTTATTTCTTAAATAATCAGCTTTATAAACAATACTATAATCAGATAACAAATGTTCCCCCATATATATTTTACGCTTTGAAAGAATCTGAGGTATCATAGCGTCATAATTTGTGGTATATATTTTTACTGAATATTTCTTGTTCAATAAAGATTCAATAAATTCGTTCAATCTTTCATTTAGCAGTTTATACTCAGCAGCACAAGCTTTTTCATCATATCCCTTAATGAGTTGAATAACAATATCCACAAAATGTTTGTATATAGAATAAAAATGCCTCCTTTTCTCTAATTTATCAGATATCTCATTTAGTTTTTGCTGGATGGAGTCTATTAGGACATTAACAGCAGGAGTAAATGACGTATTATACGAATTCCTGTTTTCATTGGTTGACGCTATAACATAATTCATTATAGATTCCGATGCAGCAATCACTGTCTCGAAATTAACAGTGACTCCGTCCTCCTCTTCATAAAAAGATTTTAATGTATCAAATATAAATTTACCCCAAGTTGTATTACTATCATACATATATTCTTTATCTTCAATTATTCTATCAAGAATATCTTTGGAAAATGGAGCTCCCCATGCTACAGGAAAACCTGCACCTAGTAGTAATACTATTTTCTTTCTCTTTTTCATATTTGTATTTTGGATTAGAATCCCAACATTGCGGCCGGAGGTATATTCAGCACTCGACATAGCAACCTCGCAATTTTGAGGGTCGGTTCCGAACGTCCGGAGATATAGTCATTCACACGCGATGGACTTATTCCAATCTCACCAGCAAGTTGCTTTTGACTCATCCCTTTCTCTTCAAGGGATAGCTCTATCAATTCCGCAACAGTCGGTTTTTCTATCGGATAATGTTCTTTTTCGTATGCTATCACAATATCGGACATAACTGTAAGCTCCACCGCATTCTTATCATTTGAAGGCGTATTGTCATCAACCAATGGCAGAAGTTCCTCCACTCTCGCCAAAGCAAATTCATACTGTTCTTTCGTTACTTTATTCATACTTCTATCTCTTAAATGGTTGAACAATCTATCTTATCGTAATCTTTATGAGTACCAACCCAGCGAATGAAGACGTACCCAATTGTAAACTTAACAACGACAACCAACCGATAGTTGTTGCCTCTGATATTGAAAACGTAGTGTTGGTTGCCTACATAGTCAGCAGAAAGAAAATCCACTTTAATGTCTGATAGGTTCTTCCATTCAGCTTTTTCCACTATATCATACCAACGTTCTAAGGCTATGCGTGAATCTTCATAGCCTTTCGTCTCGTAGAACTCTTTCAATTTCTTATGTGATACAATCCTCATACCTCTTTTGTTTGATGCAAAAATATGAATTAATTTTGAATTATAAAATTTTTCCAGAGAATATATTCTATAATATAGAATTTAGCAATAAAAAAGCGGAACTAAATTAGCTCCGCTCAATAGTACGATAAGAACATGAAGTAATGAATTATCCTTTGGAGTTAGGAGACACTGCATTGTTATTCTTTGCCCCTTGTTCCTCCTTGATTTCTGCAAGCTCCTCTTCTATGCGACTTATGGTATAGGCTTTTGTCCTGCGCTTGTCAGTTTTTGATTTAATGCAGCTTTCATCTTAGCAGCTTTAGCAGCTTGAACAAAATACAAATCAAAAAGAAGTTCCAAAACGTCCAATAAGAACTCTGCTTCATTAGGTTCTACATCTAATATTTCACCAGAAACTTGGTCTTCCATTCCATGAGCAGCAATATTCCCAAAACCACGTATTATTTCCAAATTGTCGCTTATGTATGATGGAAGTTTATTAGTTGCTATTAGCTTATCAATCTCCGTTTTGAGATTCCTTTCTTTAATACCTTCTTTCAGACGGATAATATTTTGTAAACATCTACGGCTCAAGGCTGCACTTGCTTTAGGACTGAATGGAAGTACCAAACAGGCTTCATTATAATCTTCAGCAAACTTAGATTCAACTTCGGGGGCAGCAGGCATTCTACCGCTTCCTACAGGGAATAGTTGTTTAAAATTACAGGAAGGTTGTTCTTCTATAGATATTGTACCGTCTGAGTATTTATCAGCATTGTTTGCCTTTCCCAAAAGTACAATAGGCTTATCACATTCACTATTTGGACATCTCATATAGAATAGACTATAAAAAGTATTTCCATATTTTCCTATGTATTTTTCTGCGAAATTTACATTTACTTCTACCTGACAATGTGGACATTTCATATCTTTAATATTTTATTTGTTACAATTTTCCAGCTAAATCCCTCACATCCTCCGCAGACTTTACTTCATGCACGGTATCGCCTACTTTTACGAAGCCTACTATATCTCCAGTGTTTGACTTTTCAAATAGTTCAGTTACTGGAACACCCAAAGCATCAGCTATTTTTTCTAATGTACCAATAGTAGGGTTTCCTCCCAACATTTTAGAAAGGCTCGCTTGAGCCACACCTATTTTAGATGCTACTTCCGCAAGAGTAACACCTTTCTCTTTGCATACTTCCTTCACTCGTAAATCCATATATAATATATTATAAGTTTGATTTCAGGCGCAAATATACACATTATATATTATAATCTAATTTCGCCTTATAAAAATATATCGTATTATATTTTATTAACAGTGATATTATTGTCAATTATATAATATAGTCTATATTTGCATGCATAAAAATAGAATATATTATATAACACATAAAATATAAGAGTATGAGCACAAAATTTAAAAGTCAGATGAAAGAAGTGATGCAAATGGCATGGTCTTTTGTTCGCAAGAACGGTTATTCAATGAGTGAAGCGTTGAAATGCGCATGGGCTAATTTGAAGCTGAAAGCGGCTTTGAAAGTGAAGATAGTAGAGTTCTACTTCAAAAAAACCGATGGTTCGTTACGCCAAGCCTTTGGCACTCTCAAAGAGAATCTTATCGGTGAGGTGAAAGGTACAGGCAGAAAGCCGAATGACAATCTGCAAGTGTACTGGGACACTGAAAAAGAAGAGTATAGATGTTTCAAGAAGTGCAACCTTATAAAGATAGCATAACTATGAAAACTACATTTTTAAGTGAAGAAGCACAGGTGTTGATAACAGGGCTTAGAGGTGAAGACAACGATACAATAACTTTTAAAGCTGCAATATGTGATGCGATGTCTACTATAATGTATATGCGCCAAGTGTACGCTAAAACAGAGAAAGAAAAAGGGATGCTGCTTGATGCTATTGATACATTGACCAATTATAATGAATTGATAACCGCATTATCAAAAGAGAATTAGCACATAAAGAGTTAGCAATAAACAAATAAGATAAAAATATGAAAGAGAAAGAATTTGGAAATATTTATTCATTAGGCGAAGATTTAGATGAAAGGTTCGCGTGGTGTGTACAGCTCATTGATAATGAGCTGTGTATTGCTATTCATTGCACTACACAATCAGGACACTCTCCTTTTAATAATAAAAGTTTTATTGCAGCAATACCAATAAAAAGACTTACTGAGTGCTTGCAGTACTTGTTTGAATCTTTAAATGGTTAATGTTACACGATTATCCAGAAAGGCAGTCTTCGCACGACTTTAAAGGCTGCCTTTATTATTCACTCTTAAATGAAATAAGTATGGACGAAATTTGGAAAGACATTGAAGGGTACGAAGACGATTATCAAGTATCAAATTTAGGTAGGGTAAAATCCTTGCCAAAGAAATGCTGGAACGGTAAAGGATATTGGTTTAGAGATGGACGCATTTTAATACCCATAAAAAGCAAAAAGGGGTATTTGAATGTATGGTGCAGAAAGCGCATATTTAAAGTTCATCGCTTGGTCGCAAATGCTTTTATACCTAATCCGCAAAACCTACCACAAGTAAACCACATAGACGGTGATAAAACCAATAATTGCGTTACTAATCTTGAATGGGTTACTGATGGTGAAAACTTACTACACGCATATAGGGTTCTTGGTAGAAAGCAAAAGACTGGCAAAAACCACCATAATTCACGAGCTGTTCTACAATTAAAAGACGGCAAAATTATAAATTCATTTGATAGTTTGAATGAAGCGACACGCGCAACTGGTGCGCACCATTCGGGCATTTCAATGTGCTGTAATGGGAAAATAAAGAAGCACAAGGGCTATCAATGGAGATACAAAGAGGAGTGATTTCACTCCCCTTTCTTTATGCTTTGTTTCTGCATTTCAGCGTTTCTTTTTTCTTCTTGTTCTTCTTTTATCTCTGCGATTTCTTCTTCGATGCGGTCAATATTTCCAGCGAACATTACTCCATGTCGTTGCGACCATACACCACCCGATACAGCTTTTACAGCTACATTGACTTTATCTTCTAAATTGTCAAGGCGATACGGAACAACTTCTGTACTAATATCTATCGTTTCAGATGCTTTGTTAAATTCAGATGGATTTATAGAGCCTAAAGCAGAGACTATGAAGTTCACACGCCTTTGCAAGAACTCACCTATCACCTCGGCATGATTTTGAACTTGCAAATGTGTCGAAAGAAACACGTAATCGAAAGCCACTCCGGACAAGGCATTTCCAGCACCGCTCAACTTTTCAAAACTGATTTGTGGTGTATTCGTCATAGAATATGCTTTCTCAAAGAGGGTTTCTACCTCAAATTTTACGGTATCATTTGCTTGGTTCCACGTCAGATACTGGGCATCCGCACCTTCACCTGTAAGTTTGACCATTCTATCCTTAACCTTACCCATGAAACCCTCTACATCACCAATTAGCTTCAATAGTGGGAAGAAATGGTAGTCTATACAATCAGCATAATTGGATAATAGTTTCTCCAACCGGACCCGGAAGGTCTTTATCTTCTTGCAATAAGGTTCGGGGCGGTAGGCATAAAGAACTGGTAACTTTCCGAAGCCATGAGCAAAAGGAGTTCTTTCTTCATACCCTTTAGACAAATCCCATTGATAAACCATTTTGTCCGTAATAGTCATAAAGCAGATGACTTCCGAATCATCCATGAGCTTCTTCTTGTACTCACGTGAGAAAGCAATCATTTTACCTTCATCGTTAAAGAACGGGTATAGCTTATCACCTCTGAATGGAGACCATAACACGCTTTTCAGTTTCTTGGTGGGCTTGACCTTCCCCCCGAAAGAAGTCTTTATTTTCTTCCAAAACTTTGCCCAAAACGAATCATCATCGGTAACATACCAATATTCTGCCGCTTCCTGTTCGGAGAGCCAGGCACGGACAATCTTCTTGTTTTGATATTTGATTTTATTAGACTTGAATACAGCCTTTACCGCATCCAGCAGTTTTTTTTCATCATCATCGGTTGGAGTGCAATCCATAGACGGTTCTGTGCCGACCGTGAAAGCTGTTTGAATGTTCACTATATCCTGTTCCAATGGAATGGAGATACGGTTCACCGGTTCAGTCTTATACTTTGCTTCGATTTCATAAGTCTTACCCGTTTTTTCATCGAAGTGTTTCTCAGCTTCTTTTCCAAGAACCTTTCTATCCGGATACTTTTTTTTGTCAACCATGATTTCATGTCGTTCGGGATTCCAATCATCCCAAAGTTTACAACGGTCGGGAAGCTCGGTCTTTCTGCCTTTCTTCAGGTAGCTTATCTTTTGTCCAATGTCGGGCAATGCTAATATTTCTTCGAGTGTCATACGCTATATTATAAATTTCTTATTGCTTCCTCCTTAGACTGATAGAACATAGGAATATTATGAAACCTATCATACCAATCTCTAAATTGCCATTTTGACCACCAATGCCTCTTGATTTGAATAGCCCATCCAAAGACAGGTTCTCCACAAATACAGCCAAAGTGAAACTTCATTATTTTCAATTCCATACAATTTATTTTTAGTGTGTGAATATTCCTGTTAAATCTTTCGGCTTCTGAATCTTACCTAGCAGCTCACCCAATACATAGTAACGGACTGCATCGATTCCGTGATTGTCGTGGTCTTCCGGCTCGTTAATATAGTTTCCGTCTTTATCCTTTGCCCATACATATTTTCTGTACTCTCTTTGTAAGTTATACGAACGTTTAGTGATATACATTTCCATGCCTTGCATCTTGTCAAGACCTGCGTTTACAGAGCCAGCCCCCTTTTCTACAGCATATATCTTAACACCTCCGTTGTGTATCTCTTGAATCAAACGAGGGTCAGCACTGTCGGCAATGACTTTCAAGCCCCAAGGTCTGAGAGATTTAATAATGTCGGAAGAAAGTAAACCGGTCCGGTAATCTATCTCATCCAAATAAAGGGCATTATCAACGATGCCGCATCGAATAGAAGCGGACGGATCGTGTGTATAACCGAAGTCTTGCCCGATAGCCACCTTCTTTGCCCAAGCAGGAAACTCATCGACAATACCCCACTTCTTGAACACAGCACCTTCCGCAACATCAGCCCAGCGACCTATAACGACATGAGCGTATTTCTCCGGGTTGTTCACCTTCATATCCTCGACCTCTTTCAAGAACTCCGGCGAAAGGTTCTCCAAGTTATCAAGATAGGTAGTATGAATGTGAAGCACATTCGGATGTGTGGAAATCTGTACCTGCACTCCGTCAATCTCTACCAGCTTGTGAGTGTTCTCAATATATTTCTTGTAGATGAAGTGATTGGAATCGCAGGGATTCATTATGATAATAATCCGGTTCTGAATCCCTTTCTTACGGATGGAGAGCATTATCTTATCAAACTCTTCTTCATTCGTCCATTCCTCCGCTTCATCACAGACGAAAGTAGTGATGCCTTGAATGGATTTCAGCTTTGCCGTCTGATTCCCCGAAGAAGTCTTGATACCCCGGAACATGATACGGCTCTTAGTCATCTTGTTGACTATATCCGTTTTGGTAGTCTTGAAATACTTGGTCGTTCCATCCAGCTCTATCTTCTCCATCATTTCAGGAATAATGGACATGCCAGCGGAGACCATCGTGTAACGTGTGTAGAGAATCTGATGAACTATCTTCTCTACAGGAGTAAGTTCAAAGGTCAGCCGTTCAATAAAGGTGGAAGCATTGAAAGATTTTCCCGAACCACGTCCACCAGTGATAAGAATTATAAATTTTTCCTTATCCTCGTATAATGGATGGTAAATTTCTTGAGGAACAATCATTTCAATTTATCTTTAATCCATGAATCAATAGAAATACCGTGGTCAATATCAGTTGGAATATCGGCATCTTCATCCTGTTTACGCTCAACCTTTCTCCAGTCTTCATCATGATGGTATAACCAAACGGACATCGCTTGCAGATTCGGTGCCAGTTCACTTTCGCTTACTTGCAATTCTTCTTCACCGGTCAAATTGCCTTCCATGTCACGCAGCTTTTTTACCACAGTGCTTTTCGTTTTAATCCCACCAAGAGCCATAGCAAGGAACTTAGCCCTTACCGTTGCGTTGATTGTCGCACGCCCACGCGCTAAGACTTGAGATAATTTAGGATACTCATTCTTCTTTATGCAAAAAGTCTCTGGTGCTATATCAAGAGCGAAGGCAATTTCCTTGTCAGTGAATCCCTTTTTGGCATACGATTCTACGAGAGAAAGAAAGTCTACGCTTGTATAATCAAACTTAGGCTTTCTTCCTCCCTTACCTTTTCTATTTTGAGATTCACTATTGCTCATATCAATCTACCCGTTCTACTTGTTCATCGAAAACTTCTCCCTTTATGAACTTCATATTCGGTCCATAGCCGAACCGTTCACAGAAAGCTGCTTTTGCTTCATATGTGTCGAAAGAAAGCATCACATAGGCATCCATATCCTCGGCTGTCTTCTGTGCGTTCTCCTTTACCTGCTGCTTGACTTCTTTCATGTGGGCAACCTTTTCTGCACGCTCTAATTGCTTGGCGGCTTTCTCGGCTTCTTTCTGTTCGGTCATAGGTGACATCATATCGGAGAGAGCTTCTGCAATGGAGTTTTCCGCTTCGGTCTGCAACAGATAATCAACGCCAATCATGTTTAGATCGGCATCGGTCAGACCTGCGTCTTTCCAATCAATATCGGGAACAAGCTGTGCAAGGGCATCAAAATCCCATGTACCTTGCGCATTTGGATTGTTCATTAAAATATTTAGTTCCTTCTCCTGCTTTTCGTCCACATCTATGACATCAACACGAATGCGATAGTCATTATCCGGGTATTTCTGCAAATCATCCATGACGGATAAACGCTGATGCCCGCTGACAACGGTCAATCCTGTACGCTTGTTCACGACAATTCCACCGACTAAACCAAACTTCTTAATACCACGCTTTAAGGTCTTACGTGATTCCTCTGATAGCTTTCTCGGATTATAATCAGCGAAGTGAATAGCAGAACGGTTAAGTTCCACCGATTCACTCTTGATATATTTACTTAGTTCCATGCCTATTGCTTTTGTTTATGTTCCCAAAGGATTCTTTCAGCCATCGGGAAAACTTTGTAAATTCTCTGTAAATCCTGTGGATAATTCTTCTCCATCCAAAGCATACAATCAAGATTGAAGCCTACTCCCGAACTGGCTTTCAATGAATATCTAACTGGTTCGGGTAAGTTATGCTGCTTCATGCAAGCAAGGATATCCTTTTGCGTCCAATCAGCCAAAGGATAAACCATACCGTTATTCTCGTAACCGTTTACCTCATACCCTTTCAGCATAAGCCTGCGGTTCATACCATCAGCCTTTTTCATACCTAAGAACGTGTAATAAATTCTGTGAGTAAGCTGCATAGCCTTTACCACATCAGCCAGCTTCAACAGTTTCACTTTCGGATTAGGCACACAATACATACCACCACGGAGGATGTAAGTGAGGTTCCAATGTGGTACTTGCACAAATTCTATCTTCGGATACTTAGCTTTAGTCCAGTTTATCCAACGGTTAATGTGTTCCAAGTCCTTGACGAAGTACATGAACACACAAACAATCCGGTCAAACTTCGGATAGATTAAATCAAGTAGAACAAGCGAATCTTTCCCAAGTGATAAAAATAGCAAAGCCTCATTCGATTTTACCCGAATGAGGTCTATATACCGGTTCGCTCGTTCTACCTTGTTCATAGGTTTTAGCCACCGTTTAATCCCATTGAAACACGTAAATCAGCGTAACGCTGCCTACGTGAACCTAACTGTGTGGCACTTGCTGTACCTCTACGATTGGCAACCAATCTACCACCTGCCCCTGCACCATTCATATTTCTGCGAGGCCCGGCTACTCTGTTAATTCTTCTTGCGACTCTGCTTTCTAATTTTAAAAGTTAAACAAATCAATCTATATGTTTCTCTAATATCTTACCCAAAGTATAATCCATTTGTGCGGCAAGATATTCTTCGCCTTGATGTTCGTAAACAATATCATTACCGTTTTCATCTGTGAGAATTACTGCTTCTGCGTTCTTTACCTCTACAATGATATAAGGACGCTTGCCCGTATATGCACCTGTCAGAAGCTTGATGGCATCATACTTGATAGGCTTTAATTCAGCCTCTCCTTCTTCAGGTAGTTCTGCATCAGCCGGATATTCTTTGCCACCACAGAGGTAAGTGATATACTTCTTAGCGTTAGTTGGTCTGATTTCACGGTATTCGTGAGTTTTCTTGCCTGCTAAGATTTCATCGAAATACTTCTGTTTAATCGAGAGTGTTAAAATATTCATAATCGTGCCATTTTTAATTGAATAACTAAGTAGTTGCGGGTAACGGATTCGAACCGCTGACCTTCACCAAGTCAAAGTGACGAGCTGACCACTGCTCTAACCCGCGATAGCGCCACTAAGGTACAACCATAACCAAAGACACAGAAACATCTTCAATCGTTATTTATGACAATCGATTTATTGTCGTAAACTAAGCCATTTATCCCGTTTTTCTCTGCACGCCTCTAAAGTAGGCGCACAACAAGAAAACAACCCACCATCTTTTGTAAGGTAGTCGTACTGGTACATTCTCACTCTCTTACCTCTCAACTTTGTTGTGTAGGTAGTGTAATTCTCTTTACCGGGTTGGCATACACTGCAACCGTTTTTGTTTATTGAGTTCATAAGCTATTTATTAAGTCCACGTACTTTTTTCAAATATTCGGTAAATTCTAACAATTCATAGAACATTCGCTTCTTCTCTATGTATTTAAGACCTTTTCGTCTAAGACCTCGCTTGTTTCTGGATACGCACATTTGACAACCCATAACACCAACATAGATATAAGATAAATGATGTCTTTTAGATTGTTTTAAGGCCCACCGAATTGATTCACGGTAATATCTGTAACTATCATTCTGGACACCCTCATAACCTTTACTCATTATGAAGTGCCCTATTTCGTTCGCTTCTTCTTCTGAATAGCAGATTGTAAATATATTATTCATTGCTTCTTTGCTTTACTTGTTCAACTAAAAATCTTTTAAACTCAGACTTATATTCATTGAATATTATCTTGTATTGCCGCCCTAATTTAGGTAGCTGCTCATAGCCCTTACCGTGCAAGAACTTGGCAACCAACTCTATCTTTTGGCGGTTGTCGAAGCCTCTATCTTTGCACATGTTGGTAATACATACATTCGCCTTGCTTGATGGTTTCTTTCCAAAAGATGGTACATACCCACGCGCCTCACGTACATAAGTTCTTGGATAGCCTACGGCATCACCTAAATACTCACCGGTGATGCAATCAAATTCACCACTAATTAAACTATCTGCTATTTCACCCATAATAATCAATATTTAATGTTTCACATTCAATCTTTCTTCACTCGTATAAGCCACTACAAGCCCAGTTTCATCATGCCGTATCGTGACATACTTCTCGCTCCTCTCTATAGTAGAGAAGTTATAAGGGGTTACCAGCTTGCCAAACACTTTGCCTAGTTGCTTCGTCAATGGGGCTTCGGGGCTGATAACTAAAACTAAATCTGCTTTCATTTTTGATTTTTCCATATATTGTAGTCCGAACGAGATTCAAAACACATAAACCCACCATAAACCTTAGCAATTACAGAAGGACTAAATGGACATTCTTTGATTGCCCTATACCTTGTTTCTACTTGTGCAAAATATATTCTCATAATCTGTCGTATGTATTAGGATAATTACGCTTGAAATACTCTCTGTCAATCCAAAAATCAAGAAACATCTTTCTATCAGCTTGATGAAAGCGTTCTTGTACTGTTACACGGATTTTCTTGTCATATTTGGCATATAGTTTACAAATCACATAACCAGCTTCTAATGCCGATTTTAATGTTCTTGGTGTACTCATAATCATTTGTATTATGGTAGCCAGAAAGCTACAGAATTAATATCATAATAACTTTTTCAACTTTCTAACTGCCTCTGCTTTCGATTTAGCCCATACAGCAGGATTTATATCGCCATCTTCGTTTATAATTTCAGCGGCAAGATACCAATATTCAATGCTGTCTTTGTAACCTTCGTCTTTTACATATTTTCTTGCTTCTTTCATTGTATCGAACTCGGCTATAATATTTTTATGTTTACCATAACATACGGCAATTGTAACTACTATGTTGCCTATTATAGATTCCTTTTCGGTACTAATCAGTTCTCCATTCTGCTCAATCCATAACATTGCATCTTGACCATTCCAAGAAAAATCAAACGCTTTGTTTATGGGGTTATACCTGCCCTCTAAAATCGTTCCTTCTTTCAATCCTCGAATTTCAGCCAAACACCAATATCCAAAATCTGTGATAATCTTTACCCGCGCTTTTGCTTTGATCGATTTATTCATATTGATTCTGCGTTATGCAGGGCTTTCGCCCTGCTGGTTAATTATTTAATATCGTAATCTCTTTGTTGCCTATCTCTGTATCTACATTCAAAACCTCATATTTTTGAGCCTTGTAGTTGTAAACGACCTCACAAGTATTGAAACCTCTACCATCTTCTCTTTGGTCACATACAGTATCTATATGCTGATACATTTTATTGCCTAACATGAAGTTTATTTTGCCTAATGTACAGAAGTAGAATGCTACTGCATACTTCAATGTATTCTTTTCATCAATCTTCTTTGTTGCCATGATCGTATATGTTTTATTTGTTATTACTTCGTTTCTGATGATGCAAAGATAAAGCAAACTTTATTAAAGGCAACACTTTTGATATAGTTTTCTTTATCAATTAAGAATAATTAATAAATCAAACTTTATCAATATTAGGTTATACGATAAAGTTTGCATTACTTTGCGGAGTAATCAAAATAAAGTATAGTTTATGGATTTACGAATAAAAGAAATAATGAATGAGCGTAATGTTACTTCTGCGTGGCTCGCTGAACAAGTTGGTATTTCAAAGGTCGCTGTCAGCAATATTGTAACAGGTAAATCATCGCCTTCTTTGGATAATCTCATAAAGATAGCCGGTGTTCTTAATATATCTATCACTGAATTGATAGGGGAAGAAAAAGAGGAAAGCACTATCACCTGCCCTCACTGTGGGAAGAAAATTAAAATAGAGAAAGGAGAATAGATATGAAAAAGAAGTTTGTAATCAGAAAAATTATGATTGGCAGAGAATCCTTGTATTTGTATAAAGGAGAGTATGGAAATACATTTGGCTATGGCATCAACCAAGTTTATGAAATTAAACAATTTGATACCAAAGAAGAAGCTGAAAGTATTATTTCTCAATTAGGTGATGGAATGTACGAAATAGTAGAAGTGTACATAAAATAAGCCGGAGCTAAACTCCGGCTTTCAACCTTTTCATCATTTCCCCATATATCCAATCCACATCCTGCCGGAAATACTTATACAACTGATAAGAAAAAACAAGATTATTACGGTTATCGGATATGGCCGTCTGCGCACTAACGCCTAAGACCTCCGCTAATTTATTCCGAAGACCGTTTTTCATCTTCCCGCCGGCGAGAGTGCTTGGAGAGTACAAAAACAGGATGATAAAAATAAATTTCTTTCTTTGGGTAACATTCCCCAACCTAAACATTTCCTTTTGAGAAATAATCTCTTGGAACCACCCATATAACGTTTCTATCATATTAAGGTCGGTCAATGTAGGTTCTGTTAATTCCTTCTCTCTTTCTGACAACTTTGATTTCTGCTCTCTGATGGATTTTATTTCCGCAATTTCTGAAAACATGGCACGATTATTTAAAAGTAAATATTTATATTTGCACTAAATAATCGTGTGGAGAGGTGACGTTACTGGTTGTTCGGGGCGTTGCCTCTTGTGTTTTTAGAATGGAAGATCATCTTTTGGTTGCTCAGGTTGATAGAGTGCCGATTGTGGACTGGCTTCTTGCTGAGCAGGTCTACTTCCCAATAATTCCAGCTTATCAACAAATATTTCTGTCACATACCGCTTTGATCCCATTCTATCCTCATACAGCCGGGTCTTGATCTTACCCTCGATATAGATTTGAGAACCCTTCCTAACATACTTTTCTACGACCTCGGCCAGACCTTTCCAAAAGACAAGGTTATGCCATTCCGTGCGGTCCGGAACTTGGGTCCCGTTTTGAAGGGTATAACCCTTCTCCGTGGTAGCAAGCGATAGATTGGCGACCTTTGTCCCGGCAACATCTTTCACTTCAGGATCCTTGCCGGTATAACCGAGAAGGATTACTTTATTTACGCTCATAATTATACTATTTGATTATATTTTTCTGCTATTATCCTGAATCTTTCCGGATCGATCAACTTTGTAACAAATGCATTGAAAGCCTCTGTTGCTCTTTCAGTGTTACCTAAAGTATCACTGTTACCTGACATAGATACCGCCAGTTTTATATCCTCTCTCATAATATTTATTTCTTCTTAAACATGATCCTTCCCATGAAGGCTCGGTTAATACTATTCCCCAAGATCGGGTATAGGCATCCAATGGGTAACACAAATTTTATAGGAAATCGCATTTGAAAACCCCTAAATCTTCAGTTTAGGGGATGAAAAATGCGGGATAGCGGAGCTATCCTTGGTTTTCAATATATCTTCTGATAGTCTCATGACTGACATTCCCGACTGATGACACAAAGTAGCCATCAGTCCAAAAGGTATTCTCTCTGTAAAACATATGCCTGAGGTAGTTCTCATGCCTTTTCCAAATGGCAGTTGTAGACATTTGCTTGAGCCTTCTAACAATTTGCAGCGGCGAGAGTTTGGGTTCGCTGCGTATCATCATGTGTATATGGTCCTTGTCGGTTTCCATAACTTCAATGTCAAAGTCGGACAAGTCTGATATGTGCTGCATGATTTGCTTCATGTCATATTCCACTGCCCCGACAAGCAGCTTTTTCCTGTATTTGCACACGAATATCACATGGTACTTGATGAGAAACTTCGAGTGATTTTTTGAAATGTATTCTTTCTGTATCATGGTCTCGTTTTAAATCATTAAATTTGCCGTATGTTGAGAGCATACAAATATAGAATCTATCCGACCGATGAACAGAAAGTTTTGTTCGCAAAGACTTTCGGTTGCTGTCGTTTTGTCTATAATTGGGCATTGAACCTTAAAATCACGGCATACAAGGAACGTAAGGAAACACTTGGCAACGTGTATCTGACCAATCTGATGAAAAGTGAGTTGAAAGCGGAACACGAGTGGCTCTCCGAGGTCAATTCCCAGTCCTTGCAGAGCGCGTTGCGCAATCTCGACACTGCCTATACCAACTTTTTCCGCAACACAACGGCGGTCGGCTTTCCACGTTTCAAGTCACGAAAGGACAGACAGAGTTTCCTTTGTCCGCAGCATTGCCGTGTAGATTTTACCGATGGTACGATTACCGTCCCCAAGGCAAAGGATATTCCGGCCGTGCTGCATCGCAAATTCAAGGGAACGGTAAAAACCGTTACGGTCAGCATGACTCCTTCCGGAAAATATTATGCCTCGGTGTTGGTGGACACTTCCATGCAGGAAATACAACCTCTTGAACCCGTACTTAGGACATCATTGGGAATAGACCTCGGCATCAAGTCCCTTGCGGTATGCTCCGATGGTCGCACCTTTGAAAATCCGAAGAACTTGCAGAAAAATCTTGACCGTCTTGCCGTGCTTCAGAAACGTCTGAGCCGCAAGCGGAAAGGCTCTGAAAACCGCAACAAGGCCCGTGTGAAAGTAGCGCGGTTACAAGAGCGCATTGCCAACTGCCGTAGAGATAACCTCCACAAAATCACCCATGCGCTCACGCACGACAACCAAGTGCGTACCATCTGCATGGAGGACTTGAACGTGAAGGGAATGCAACGTAACCATCATTTGGCCGGATCCGTAGGGGACGCGTCTTTCGGGATGTTCCTCACGTTGCTTGAATACAAGTGCAGGTGGTATGGCGTGAACCTTGTCAAGATAGACCGTTTCGCTCCAAGCTCGAAAACTTGCCGCAAATGTGGCTGCGTGTACAAAGGATTGAAACTTAGCGAGCGCAGTTGGACTTGCCCGGAATGTGGCGCACATCACGACCGGGACTTCAACGCAGCCTGCAATATCAAAGAATTTGGCTTGAAAGCCCTACCCACGGAGCGTGGGAAAGTCAAGCCTGTGGACTGTCCTCTTGTGGATGACCGACCTCGTGTCCTAAAAAGCAACGGCAGGAAGAAGCAGGAAAAGAGAGGAGGTATTGGTATCTCCGAAGCCGCTAAGTCTTTAGCTTAGCGGTAGTTCACTCGTGCAAATTTGATTCATATTATAATTCGTTGTTAAAATATTCCTTACATTTAAAACTTTTTCTCGGAGGGGATGGTTACCTAGCTTGGATAACTACCGCATAGTGCAATATCTTTGTTCATGGTTACCAGTCCTCCAAATCTTCCCTTGTATAGGAATCGTTTGTGTCATCTTCATCGATATAACTATCACAATAGTCCAATAGGTTGTACGAATTCTTACTGTGTAGGCACTCGTTCCTGAGCGCACAATTCATACAGCACCATTCATCGCTTATTCTCATCATCTTACCCCTCCTGTATTATGACATCCCCATCCTTATCCGTGAACACTTCCACTAAATCGTAGTAATATTGATCGTCGGACGTGCGTATCATTACCTCCGCTTCCGGGTCTTGCTCTTGGAGAAGAGCAATCAATTCTTTATTTCTCATTGTTTACCTCCTTTTTATCCATATCCTTCAAATCAATCAAGAAAGCGGCGATAGAGGATGCGTAATAGAGAGCCTTTTCTCTATCTTCTTTCGTGCGAAACAGATTGTCCTTGGCCGTATCTCTCCAGAGAGAGAGCTGACCTTCCCATTTGTCGATTAGTTGTTGGTATGTCATTCCTTGCCTCCTTTCAGTAATTCCGGGTTGTCGTAGATATTGCCTATCACAAATAATTCCCCTGCTAAGAATCCAAGAGGTGTAATATACACGAGGTCTTTGTTTTTCAACCACCAAGCACCTCGTTCGTTATTCCAGCATACACTATAGTTACGTAGTCCATTGTTCAACGTATCCCCTTCAAAGATTTCCTTGCCATCCTTGTCAAAAAGTCCGGTAAACTGGCCTACTGTTCTATCATCGACCGGGTATCCTGAAATTGTAATCCTATCATATAGTTCTGTACTAGAAAGACCTTTATCTTGTTTAAGATCACCAAATACCCATACAGAGTCACCGACTCGTTTTCCCCTAAATTTTATTATTCTCATATCAAAACAATGTTTTCTCAATCTCGTAATTGTAAACCAAAACCTCCGTACTCTCCCTTATCCGAGAGTGAACGGCCGTATGAGTGGTGACTTTTACTTCCTTATGGTTCCATTTGTTTTCATTGACAAAGGAGCGTAAGGTGTCAGTCCAGTAATTGCTGAGAATGAATTTACCATTGATCCTAGACAAAAGATCTAGCAGATCCGCAAGGTCATTCTCCCCATAACCATAATAATGACCTTGAACCGCCCCGGGATAAGGAGGATCAAGATAAAATAACGTATCAACGCTATCCCTGTTCTTGATAACTTTCAACGCGTCCCTACAGGAAATCTGCACCTCTGATAGGCGATCGTACAATTTCTCGTTGAACTCCTCACGCTTATTCCTGAAAACCTTCCCGAAGTGTGTCCCGGCGGTACCGTTACAGAATTTCCATCCTCCATACAAGCTGCCGGCGTGGCACTCATTTGCCATGATCCATACGGCCCAAGCCTTGTCTACATCCGAGACCTCAGATCGTCCTCGATAAATGTTCCTAGCCCTAATGTAGTCAGACTCGGAGTGTAGCGATAACCGGATTCTCTCACGTAACTCCTTAAATTTGGAAGATTGGCAAACCTTGAAAAAGTTTATCAACAAGTCGTTCTTGTCATTGATCACTTCTATGCCTGCTTTAGGCTTCGCAAAAAATACCGCTCCTCCTCCAAAGAATGGCTCGCAATATATCTTATGCCTAGGCATCATTGATACAATGCGTTCGGACAAGTTTTGCTTGCCTCCATAATATGTGATTGGTGTTCTCATGCCACTAATGATTTTAATTCGATTAACTTTCTTGCCAAAGCCTCACATAAAGCTTTAGCCATGCCGACTTCGACGGCGTTTCCGATATATTTCTTTTGCTCCGCTTGCGTACCGATCAACTTGTAGTTCTCCGGGAATCCCATGATCCGTTTCAACTCGGGAATCTTGAGCATTCGCATCATGATATCCACTATCTGATACATGGCCATGAACTCCTTTATCTTGACTATGATCGGGATATCTGTTTCGTAAATCTCAATATAAATATTACCGGCATCATCCATCTTTACAAAGTCAGGCACAGCATCAAGATTGGATACAGTCTTGGGACTAACCAAGTGAGGTGGTCGCTTGTCCATTCGGGCAATCAATGTAAAACAAGGGTTATCGATCGAACTTCCCGAAGATGCAAATTGTGGATTCATCAGGTAGTGCCATTTCCGATTAGCTGTTATTACCGGAGCTGGCTCATTGACTCCGCTACCGACATTGTTGAAATTGGTATTCATCACCCACGGACGACAGCTCACCAGATTATATTTGGGATTGGCTGTTATCGCCCCTAATGGGCGGTCGGTTCCGGTCGGTTTGCTTTGCCCGAATTGCTGATCCATGAACTGGCATGAGACTAGCCGCTGTTTAGGGTTCGCCAATATAGCCGGAGCGGGATGGTTGATATCGGAATGCTGACCACCGCCGGAATAGTAGTTCATGATGAACGGAGTTACAAGCGATAACCGGTCTTTCGTTAGTAATGTCGGGCATGGGGCATGAATATCCTTGCCAGCATCCTTGAAATTGTACGAACAAAGGAACCTCGTGCTTACCAGCGAATGATTATCCTTGCACTTGATCGTATGCGCCGGCCCCGTGATAGGGATATTCTTACTGTCCGGGTGTCCACTATAGTACTTTGATAGAAATCGGCAGCCAACCTTAGCGAATCTGTTGTTTGTAGTGAGTACACCACAAGGCTCATCTAATGACTTGCATGTATCTTTAGGTCTAACAGTGTTATATCTTGAGAGAAATGCATCTTTACCTCCTCCAACAAAACGCACAAGTCCGGCATAGACCCGCTCGAACGTTTTCGGGGAAAGAGGCTTTTTCCGTGTGAATATACTCGTCCCCTCGTCTTCTAGGTCTAGAACGTCTTTAACAGGTTTCCACTTTTGTAGATGGCCGAATAAGGTTTGTTCACCATCTTTGCAATGCGTAGGCTCCGGCCAGACAATCGGCATATCCTTTTTAGCGAACTGTCCAAAGAAACGTTTTCGAGAAGTGTAAGCACCAAAGTCGGCAGCGTTCAATATCCGGTGGTCGAAATCATAGACTTTATCTAATAGGTTTCCCCTTCGGAAAGTATCAAATAACTCATCGTGTCTTTCTTGCTGATACCCACGACATGGCAAATATCCATATTGTACCCGTTCTATCCAACGTAAATACAACCGGCCTTTGTCTTTCGATATCGGTTTCCCATTTTCATCCAAGTCTCCCCAGCACATAAATTCTTCCACATTCTCAATCTGTATCAAGTCCGGATTGATCTCTTCGATGTACCGGAAAAGATGATCGGCTAATGTCCGGCTATCCGGATCTCTCGCCTGTCCTCCCTTTGCTTTGGAGAAGTTAGTACATTCCAATGAGGCCCATAGCACAAACCTCGCATTGGGATTCCGGAACTTGATCTTCTTGATCAGATTAACGATCGGTGCCAAATCAAGCGTACGCATATCCTCCGTGAAATGGAGGGCGTAAGGATGGTTAGCCATGTGGCTGGCGATAGCGTTCTTATCGTGGTTGACGCAGGCTATAACCTTCGCAATAGAACCACTTCCTATATTCGCCTGTTCCACGCCGGTGGACGTTCCACCGGCCCCACAAAACAGGTCAATATAGTAAAGATCCACGTTATCCTTCTTATGCAATTCCGCAAGGTGATGCAAGAGAATGATCGTCTTGAATAATGCTTCAGTATGTGTCATGACCTGTCAATCTTTATGAAGATCACGCTTTCTCCATCTGGCCTCTTGTGCGCCATGCAAGCGCTGGAGTACCTGCACTCTTCTATACCTCCTCCATCATCACGAAAGGAGCATCCTACACAAACGTTTCCTTTAGTATTTCCTTGCGGTAGAAACTCTATCGCAGCATAATATAATCTACCGATCTTGACCAAATGGCCCAAAGGGACATCCCTTAATTCGTTTACTTTTTCCATTGCTTTTTTGATTTTTCTTCCATTTTTGATATTCATCCCAAGTTAGTCCGATGCTTTCCTTCGCTTGGACACGAGGACGAAAAGCATCAGCTGCCTTAATAGCCTCGTTTTGCGCCTGAGTGTCCCTATGGATGTCATACTTTGCCATCCAATTCATTATGACCTCGCCGTCTATACGGCCAAAGACTTGTCCGAAATAACCTTTCTTGGCCATTTTGAAAAAGAGCTTGAAGTCCTCCGGTTTATAATGTGGGTATTCTTCACGAACAAGATCTATAGTATCTTTAATTTGAACGGGGTCCATCGTTCCATTAGTTGAGTAGAAATTCACGAATTGCTCAAACCATGTGTACATTAGCGAGTTTACGAAGATGTCATCATAAGTCATCGATAATTCCACGATAGAAGGCGAGATCGATTTAAAGACATCAATCGCCGTCTTTGGATTTATACTGTTCCAGTACGGCTCTGGCGAATTGGCCCACAGTTTCACGGCTTGCGGCTTTGTTTCCGGTAGACTTGGTAAAAGATCCAAATCCGGCCTTTGGTATCGTGCTACTTGATTTTCCATTGAATTTTTCCTTATTAAACCATGTGGCAAGTCTTTTAGCGACCTCCCATGTTTTATTCGTTTCAAATCTCATCTTAGTTTCTGACTTATTGAGTTCAGACCAGTAATCAAAGAAAGCCCGGATCATTTCCTTCCCGTATCGTTCCACATAAGGAACCAGAGAATTATAAAATTCATCCCTCCGTTTGAGCGTAGCGGCTTTAGCTGCGGCAAGTTTCTTTGCTTGTTCGGCTTTCTTTGCCTCTACGCTAGTAGAGGTTTCTTTAGGTTTACTATTATCTACTTCTTCTCTAATCTCTTCTTGCGATAGTTGGGCGATTGGGTGGCTATCGGGTGGCGATTGGGTGGCGAAAGAATTATTATCAGGTGGCGATTGAGACGCAGACCTATTCGAACCATTTTTCCACCTCTTTTCATTTCCTCGTTTACCGGCATCAGAAAGTTTTGCTCTTTTTTCGTCCAATGGCTGCATACGTGTATTTAGAGATTCGGAGTAGAAACACTCACCATTATTGGTGAAGGCAAATAACCCGAAGTCATTTATTACACTTTTTAGAATTGCGGCATCAGCACGTAAATCAAAAGCCAAAACATTATAATCGGCTTTTAGAGTATAATTTTTGCTTTCTCTTAATTTTTCTATCAACGCCCAGTATAACCCGTATCCTTCCCATTTATGCTTTATACGTAAAGCGATAATTTTATCATCGCTTCTTGCATCACTATCATGTGGAAAGTAGTTTTTCATGTTTATCTATTTTATATAAATAGCCTTTGAATTAAGCGTCTTAGTAATTCCAATCTTACCAGAAACAAAAAGCTCATTAAGTTCTTTTCTCGCCTCTGCATGGATTGTGTTCATTAACTCCACTTCCGGCACATGATCCGGTGTTGTCTTTTCCAATCGTCTCTTTTCTTGAAGGCGATTAATTATGCTTAGTATGTCCATATCAAAAATATACGTTAGTTAATTGTCTGCTTTTTGAATATACCGCCCATTTACCATTACCTCCATCAACCAACTTTAGGTCTTTCACTTCCCCAAATCGTTTGATATTTCCACATAGGTCAACAATCCAACCTGATTCTTTAGACGAATGCGGACGAATTGCCCGGCCGACTATTTGGTACCACATCGCCAATGACATCGTAGGACGCGCCATAACGACCGTATCAAGTTCTGGATAATCGAAACCGGTCGTGAGTACCCCAACATTAGCGACAACTGGTATCCGGCCAGACTTGAAAGCCTCAAGTATTTGTTCTCGTTCTTTCTTTGGAGTTTCGCCCGAAACGATAGCACAGCAAGGAATTGACCAAGTCAACTTCTCTGCCTCTTTCAAGAACCGGGTAAAAACAAGAATGCCTTTCCGTTTTCCACCTTGTTTCGGATTAAGTAGTCGTTGGACAATATGGACAACATAACTGTAGAAGTCTATTCGCTCATACTCTCTTTGTACTGATTTATCGGTATAGTCGGCACCGGTAGTATTTACTTTCAAGTTAAGTTCGTTCCATCCTACCGGATTCATTGAATAGTAATTTAGTTTTGTCAGATATCCCATATCAAGTAAGGTAGAAACCTGCACATGATAGATTACATCCTTGAATATAGCCGGACGTGTTCGGGTAATGAATTTCAGCATAGAACCAAACTCTTGCGAACTACTTAATCGATATGGCGTTGCCGTTAAACCAAGAACCTTGCATTTGAGAAGTTCTAAGAATGTCTTATACATCCCTTCTTTAGGATTTACCAAGTGACACTCATCTATAATGATAGACTGGAAATGAGAAAACAAATCCGGATGATTTATTACACTACCGATCGTGGCGAATGTGATCCTTGATATTTCTTTTCTTCCAAAAGAAGCTGAATATATCGAACAATCTAAGATGCCGTAAGAACATAGCTTCTTGAAATTTTGCTCGAGTATTTCCTTGCTGGGCTGAAACACTAAGGTGTGCCCGTCAAGCCTTGCAGCAATGTCGGCTATAATAAGTGACTTCCCTGATCCTGTAGGAAGAACCATGATAGCATTCGTCTTCTTCGCCTTGTTGTTAAAGAAGGAAACAGCTGCATCAGAGGCTTTCTGTTGATAATCTCGCAATACATAACTCATAATCCTCTCTCCTTTTTAAGCTTCTTATTAAGCGCCTTGTAATACTTGATTAATTGCTCGTACTCAAAATCGGTAAACTTCCGGCTAATACCCTGCTTTGCTTCGAGTAGGACAACTCTCTGTTCACCATACTTGGCAATCAATCCTTTGCGGTAATTCTGAATATTACCCTCCATGAAGCGGTTACAGTGCCGACATTGAGCGTTACAGTTCATTTCATCGAAACGGGTACTCATATGCTGTCGATTTATGTAATGCCCGTTATCTGCCTGCTCAAACGGTTTAATCTGTCCACATGAGATACATTTAAAATATCCGTTCGGCATACAATCACGAAGCCGGATGAAAAGGGAAAACTCCTTGTCGAGTTTCGCTTTCAGATCCGGCTTCTTCTTAACTGTCACCCCTGCTTTATCAAACAGGGACAAAGGCTTATCTTTCTTTTTAGTCTTTCGTTTTATGTAATACATAATCAGTCATAATTATAATTATCAAAATCATCCGACTCATAATCCGGCATATCATTACCAAAATCCATTATCATCCCCCCTCTCTTTGTGATTTATCAAGCATAACCCAATCCACGTTAGATCCATAATACCCCAAATGGCAGCGACTATTATTAATAGTCGCTGACCAGTTATTCAAAGATTCTATATTCATGGTGATATAATTTAGTTTCAAAGAAAACCCCGAGGCGTATTCCCCGGGGTACATACAAAGTCAATCATGCAGTTAAAAGTGCTGCTCACTTCCATATCATACCTCCTGTACCAATTTCGCATTACCTTTCAGATAGAGTCAATGGCTAACCGATGCCGTGCGGAAAAACATCTGCGCTATCTTCACTCTACTTTCAATACTTTTATAGGAGGTTTCTCTCTAAAGGGTTTGTGGACGGTACCGGTATCGAACCGATCTCTTTACGTCATGCGCACTCCGTAATGTTTCATCCCAGACTACTGACCGCCCATGTGCCGGGGCTTTCACCCGGCTATTTGCGATTGCTACACAAACTTTCCGTCTCATGGCAGTAATTGTTTCCGGATAACCGATCAAGGCACATCAAGATAAACCTATTTACCAGAATAAGCCATTGAAAATTCACGAGGAATAAACCGTCCTACCGATATAGGCTTTGCAACCTCAATCATAGTATGAATCTCTTTCTTTTCAAACGGATTTCCCTTTTCTTTAGCTTCTTGCTCATGTTCATCCTGCTTCTTTTTGAGATAAGAAGTAATCAACATCATTGCCCGATCAACATTGTAAGTGTGGACAACAAATGTCGCTGAACGTTCATCCTCGTCAAATAGAATTTTTGTTTCTATCTGGTAAAACTTCCGATCACAATTCTTCGGTTCTTCCTCTTCATCAACGTCCGGCTTGTCATCAGGATCATTATCGGGAAAATCCAAAGGCAAAGTATCGATCTTCTTTTCTTTTAATGTGTCAGTAAGGATTACACAGGAATCAAACTCTTTAACCATGTTAATAATGAAGCCTGCCGTAAAGTTCAGTTCAATATAATCCTTTAAGAGAAGAAGTGCAGAATCTACACTGGTTGCATAAAACAGGAATTTACACTTTTTGCTATCAATAGTGGCCTGAGCGATATAAGGCTGTAAGTAGTCATTTACCAGCTCAACAGCCAAACGTTTTTGATTACTTACCTCAATATCCTTTGTTATATCACCAGACTCATAACAGAATCGGATTTGAGCAAGAACATCCTGATCTATCAATGTTCCTCTCTGAAACAGTAATTCATTACGCTCAATTGATACAACCTCGCTAGTATCTTCATCAATAAAGTCCTCTGTCCATGTTTTTAGGACTCGTTGAGCAAGGTATTTATTGAGCATCTTTTGGGGATCAGATGTAAAATACCTTATTTCGTTATTCTTTGTCTCTATCATGCTATACCGGTTTAATAGATTCCTCACTATGAATAATCATCCCCTTCTTAGAGACTTCTCCCTTAGCGGTTATAGGGAATGTTTTCAAACATCCCCAATCAGCAGACATTTCTACGCCTACACACTCTTTATCATTAAAATAAAAATGCTGGCCTTCTTTGAGATTATGTGTCTCGTAAAAATCAGCGATCATTTCTTCTCCTACCAGCTGTCGCAGATCCCGAATCTCCTGTTGTTTTTGGGAGATCAAAACTTTCATTTGTTCGATTTTCTCTTTTCGTATCATATAAATTCTTGATTGCGTTGAATTTCTTGTTGTGCATATATCAACATTTGATGTTCATTGGCGGCCGGCAAATAGATACCAGCTATTGATGCGCTCCAATTACGGAAACGGTCAATAGAAAGAGTCATTTCACCCGTTGTCAGTTCAGCAGAGCTACGCAAATAAGTTACTTCTTTACCTTTTTTGTTCACCGTCTTGCGTTCAAACAAATCACGGTTGCAAGTCCTCTTATAGAAGTCAATTTTTGCTTCATCGAGGCTGCAACCGTATTCACTGCCAAAGTACCCTAAAAGAAGATGTAAATAAGAGTTCTGAGCGAGCGTGCGATTAGGTAATTTCTTTTTTACTTCAACTACCGCACGCTCTTTGAACAATTTGTTTACATACTCTTTAAACTTGGGTATTTGGTATTCATTTTTGAGGTCATAGATCATATATTACAATCTCCACATATATCAACAATGGTATCAAACTCTTCTCGTGAATATTCAAAATCATTGATGAATACTACTTCTTTTCCTATTTCATCAAGATAAACACCATCATCCATTTCCAAAGATTTTAGTATCGGTTATAAGTGCTCTGTTTTCTTCCAAGAACCGGATAAACTCCTCACAATGATTAGTAAGAATAGGAATATCACGTTCAGGATTGAAAACGTATGTTTCTGTATAGGTATCTACCACATAGCCGCCTTTGTTGAACTCTACAATGTTATACTCAAATGTCCGTACATCAGAACCGTTCTTCATTAAAGCGTATGGATATACTAAATGCTGGTGGTGATCTTTGAACTTTCCCACGGTATAACTACCGGTTGTTTTGATGTCGTGAACACTGGTAGGCATCAGTTCGTCAATCAGACCGTAAACCAATACATTGCCGTATGCAGTCGGAAGGATTGCCTCTACACGTTGCTGCGTCAACGCCCCTTTGTAGTAATTTGCGAACTCACGACAAAGGGATATAGGAAAGACAAATGAACGATTGTTATAAACGGCTTTCAAGGCTATAACCTTTTGCTCGCCATTCCCTATATCAGAATATATCTTTTCTACCTGCACCGTTTCAGATTTCCGGTTCTCAATCATACAGTCAATGACCTCATTAAAAGCCGTACCCTTGTCGGCAGCTTCGCTGTCAAACGGTTTACGGTTAATACGGTCTATCAGTTCTTGAAACTGCTTCTGCTGAAACTCTTCTTCTGTACAAGGCGGATTCTCACTCCACCCATAATAACGCTCATATATGACATCGCTATTAAGGTAATTGAAGTAAGAATCCAATAATGTAGCATATATCTTATACTTAGGCTGCATCTGAATAAGTTTTAGTCTTTTTGTTAAAAATCAGTCCTAATTCTTTCGCCTTAGCTGCCAACATCATTGAGGCTTTCATCTTTGAACTTCCCACATGGTTGAAATCATCAATATGGGCGATAAAGTCATTCGCTGAAGCTGCGTCGGCAACTAATTCTAAACAGCCTGTTATATCAGATAGCACTTTGTTATATGCTTCTTGTTCAGCCTTTTTTGATTGCAACATAGTAAGATATGGAGCAATAATCCGAGTAGAGATAAAATCATTCTTGGTCGTCGGATTGCCGTTTTTGTCAAGGATGGTAGGTACTTCCATCACTGAAGGCAAGTTACAAGTATTCTTTCCGTCATTCCTTGATGTCGGATCGAAAGTAATAGTACGTCTCTGCACTCCTCTCTCACTCTTCATTTCCAAGTAACCTAACAAATCAAGTTCGGTGACGATGGAGTTGTAGGACTTCTCACGTAAGGCAGGAATAAACACCGTATCATCACCCTCTTTTCTTGTGTCACGATGGGCAACAAAAATGATATGTTTCCTCAGACTTGATAGCGTTCTTGTCATCCAAGAAAATTCAGCATTGATACCGCCCCAATCTCGAATAGATGGCTGCCTGGTTCCACATTTATAAGTGATGATAAAATCCATCATCTTACCAATGGTATCAACCACAATAGTCTGATAAACAGACAAATCTTCTTGCAAAACCAGCTGAACATCATTCCAAGAAGTGACCTGCACAGTGTCAATATTCTCCAAATGAGCCATATTCATACGCTTAACACCATTGTCAAAATCCAACAACAGAGGCTTTGGTGCACTCAAAGCTACTGTGCTCTTACCCATACCTGCTTGACCGTAAATCATCATCTTTACGTTTGTTGGAATATTCAATTCCGTTGATTTTCTGATTAAACTCATGATTGTTATATTTTTAGTTAGTAATTATATTAGAGACTTCAATAAAGGATCTATACCATCCTTCAATTCTTTAAGTTTCTTCAGCGAATAAACTTTAGGACTATTCCTATGTACACCAGCCCTTTTCCAAGTCAATGCTCCTGTAGCGCACTGATGAGCCAACCACCTTCTACCAAATCCAAGTCGTATGGCTTGCGTTTCCGTAATCTCATCAATGACCGGATCCTTGGAGATCGCATATTCGCTAACCGCTTCCTTCGCAGCTGCTTTTATTATATTCTGTAATTGCCAAACATCAATTTCCATAAAGAAATGGTATATCTCGCCCTCTCGCTCTTACACGGACACGGGCGATAAGTTCTACATTCGCGTTAAAACGGATTCGGACTCTTTGCCGTCTCATGTCAAAATGACTATCTAAACAAAGGATTATCAAAAGGACACTAGCAACCGCCGATTTCATGGTAGGCGAAAAGTCCAGTGTCAACCGGATCCCAGATATCCTTTCAGCCAATTTTAGTGCTAGCTCTCTCCCATTCCGAACACCCAAAATTAAAAATGCCGTTTGAAGCTGGTTATTTATCGTACTTACTGCACGATGCTTCAATACGGCAATCTCCTTTTTTTCATACCCTGCTGCGTACATTTGTGCTGTAATGTCACATTCGGGCGTTAGCTCGGTGAATACTTTCATAATCGTGTGTATTTAAAGTTTGAATCAGGAATCTCTAAATACTGTAACAGTCCCTTTCGGTACATTAGTTTCCGATCTCCACTTATATCCATTTTTGTACCCTTGCGCATTAAGCAAGGAAACATTGTTGCGTACCGTACAGACTTTATCGATAGGGAACTCTACTTTCTTCCCTTTCTTTAAATCGCGCATACGAGGCATAATTTCTACTTTTTTCTCCATAATCTAATTACATTAATTGATTGTGGGCAGTGTCGGAATCGAACCGACCTCAATTATATTAATTGGGTGCGCACCACTAAGCACTAACCGATATGCTAACCGCCCATGTGCCGGGGCTTTCACCCGACTGCTTTTGACAACCTAAACACAAACGAATTAAACAACTTCAAAGAAAGCTTTTGCGGCTGCTAATTTCTTCTCTGCCAATATGCGAGCATCCTCCTCTCTATTTTTCCAACCTTTATACACATCAAGGTCTTTTTGCAGACCTTCAATTTCCTTATTAAGAGAATATACCAATTCAACCAGTTCTTCCCTCGTCATTTCTTCAAGATTTTTTGTTTCCATGTCTTATTATTTCAATGCTGTTATTAAATCAAGTTTGTATGCAGAATAAGTGAATACTACGACACCTACAATATTAGGAACGAACGTAGCGGACTCTGATGCCATTAGGATAAAGCCAGCGAACAGGGCTATCCCGTAAATAGTCTTTTTCATAAGCGTTAATATTTAATTGTGCCCTCTGATGGATTCGATCCACGGCATCACGCCTTTTCAGAGGGTTTTCTTAACTTTACGGCGCAAAACATAAAAAATTAAGAAGTATGAAATCAGAAAGGTATCTGAGCTTGGCTAAAGGCATACGTTCTAAAGTCGAAGATTTACTAGACGAGTATAACTCCTTTGAACCATCAGTAAACAACATGCTCTTTGATGGGCAACCGTTGTATGAGCAAGCTATAAAGTTTACACACTTGGTTTATTCATTTGATCCAAATCTGCCTTTAAATAGAGAGTTGGTAGATCTGCCAAATAAATGCAAAGGGTATATAATTAAAACGTTGCCGCCAGAAAACGATGTCTTTAAAAATTTCTTGTTCCTTTTGAAATGCTTTATTGACTATCTGGAGACTTTTCATGATTGACTTTATCTCCGCGTAAAAGGTTCAAGTAAGAAGTAACCGCTTTCTCAGCATCTTCTTTTATGCACTCCAAATTTTTCAGGCAACTGATCGGCAAATCTTCCACGTGTATGGATATTGTCAATTGGTTGCCTTTTTCTTGTTGTTTTAGTCCAATGTTGTAATTCATGTGCTATGATATTTTAATTATCTTTTCTTCTTGCTTATTTGTCCCCGGCAACCGATCCGATCGGCAGCATCACACATTATGCCGGGCTATATATTAAAGCGACATTCGATAGACCGTTTAACACCGATCCGGGACAAGTCAACCGGACTTCACGGACACGACATAATATCCAATATCGCCAACCTTATTACCTTCATTAATAAGTTAGTTTATAATCCTTTCGTTTCAACCCCATTTCTGCGGGTACTAAGGTGTAAGTAAGAGAAAGAACCATCAGAAGTGACCGGGTGAGATATGCCCTACGCCCACCCGACCGGGCTTTAGTAAGCCGTTATGAAGTTTTCCACTTTGAATGATCTGAACCCGTTCGCCTCAATATCAAAGTAGCGAATCGTCTTGTAATTTTCTGATCCAGTGCCTTTGATTAGGTTTTGAATGTCTTTAAGTGTACCTTTGGCTTTGCGAAGTGAACCGTCCGCCTTTTCATACGCAAAGGCGACAATCCCTTTGTGCATTTGTTTTGTCAACCGGTATAAAGCCCATGCGCGAGAAAGACATACGGCGAATGCTTTACCAGTCGCTCTCATTAACTCATAAGCCATACAAAATACCTTGTGTCTAAAATTTGAAGTTTTCATAATCGTGCGTGTTTATGTGTTAGTAATTATATTCAGGTTCGTAAATCTCAGGGGTGAGATATTCTACTTCTCTTTCGAGAGATTCTATTTCTTCAGAGAGGATTTTCACGATCTCTGACTTGCTGTCTACATTATATATGTAGCAGGCTTCTTCATTACTGATCGTGCCCAATGCCTCTAACTCAACCTTTGCGTTTTCGAGTTCTGCGAGTGCTGTTTCATAAGTTCGTGCCATAATCGTATGTTTTTAATATGTTCGTATTATTTACTTGTATCAATCATCTTTGCATCTTTGTTGCGTGATTGATTGATGATGCAAATGTAATCGAATATATTACAAGTAATACTTATAGATTACATAATTACGATTTATTAACACTTAAAGTATTACACGCAAATTTTTGCTAATAAAAAACCTTTAATAATTTTAGAGTATGAATATCAATAGATTAAACATTGGAGAAGAAGTCCGCAAAAAGGTGGATGAGAACGGCTTATCAAAGGCAAAATTCGCTGAATTACTGGGTATTGCAAGGCAAAATATAGAAAAAACTGTATTTCAAAAGCATAGCCTTGATACAGATTTGCTATGTAATATCAGCGAGGTACTGAATTGTAATTTTTTCGATTACTACAAATCAGATAGTCCGAGTAATAAAAAAGATTACAAAGAACAAAAGGAAATAAGGGCAACATTGTCTATAGAAATGGGGTCTGAGAAGAAAGAACAGGTGCTTCGCTTTGTTTTCGGAGATAACAACATTGAAATATTAAATAAGTAAAGATTATGGCTGCGCCTAGAGTTTTTGTTAGTTCTACATGTTATGACTTGCAGGAAGTAAGATATCAATTAAGAACATTCATTGAGGATTTTGGATTTATTCCGGTTATGAGTGAATATGGTGATATTTTTTATGATTATAAAAAACATACTCAAGATGCATGTAAAGATGAAATTGAAAAATCTCAATTATTTATATTGATAATAGGAAATAACTATGGGTCTTTTTATTATGACAATAAATCAAACACGCTTCCTGATTCTGTAACTATGCAAGAATTTAAGAAAGCTCTTAATGTAAATATTAAAAAACATATATTTATTAATAAATTTGTAGATCATGATTATAACAATTTCAAACGATTGCGCACAGAATATATAGAATCTTCGCTAAAAAAAATATCAGCTGAAGGAAGTGATATCAAGGATATTGCAGAAAAAGAAAATAAAAAATTTTCAGAAAGCTATCAATACCCTCAAAAATCTTATAAATATATATTCCATTTTTTAGATATTATCTATGATTTAAAAACAAATAATTCTAAAGAGGTATATGAGACATTTCAAGAGATAAGAGAATCTTTAAAAAAGCAATGGGCTGGTTTTGTATATGATTCTATATATAAAGAATATATTGTTTCTAGCACTGAAATAGAAAAATTATGCGAGCAGGTTAGTAAATTAGAAAATCAGATAAAGTTGCTAATTGACAGTAAAACAGAAACGAAGAATGGAAGTATGACTTTTGACGTAAAAGTATTAGCTCAAGAACTTAATCTGCAAGAAATAAAAGAGATAAAATCAAAAATAGAGAAATATATATCAGATATATTTTATGTTACCAATAATTTTGGAGATCAACAATCCAGAGTTTCTATTATAAAAGGCACTAGCTGCGAAGATATTAATAAGTGGATTGATTCATTGAAAGATATTGTTATTAAATACAAATGGTCTAATTTTATATCAATAGATACAGTATTTAGTGTATTAAATAGTAAATATGTAATAGAAATATCAGAAGACATTCCATATGATTCCGTATTAAATTTGTGGAATATATGCAATAAGGTTAAATCTCTATTTTCTGAAGAGGATTATAATAGTTTTGTAAATAATATAACAGATATATTAAACAATATATATAGCATAACAGTTTATAATCCACCAGCATTCTCTTCTGATATAGACGACTTACCCTTCTAATTATCTATAAGTAGATTGGATTATTTAGAAAGAAAAAAACAGTTTTAAGATATGAATTAAAAAAATCCGAAAAGTAAATTCATAGAAACCGGAGAACGTTGGTTTATATACAGAATATTATGTATTTCACTTATAATTTCAGAATAAACAATGCGGATAAATTGAAAATAGCATTAGATAAATTACTATCTATAAACTTTATCAAACTGAATGATTCGTCTATTTACCCTATTGTAGTAGCTTCATCCAGTGAATCCATTTTATTTGACAAACGCAAAAATACATTATCAACGATAGCAGATCTAAAGAAAGCTGTCGAATTAATGGATCGTTGGATAAATGGATATGTTCCAAATGAACAAGACAAGGAGACTGTTAATATTAAACTTCCTAAAATAAGTAATTTTGACGTACTTAATAAAGTAGCAAACGAATTACGACTTGCTTTTTCTACCGTTATATGTGAATACGAAGGAGGCAAAATTGAAATCGTACAATTTGATCACGGTTCATTTTGGTGTGTAATAAAAGTAGGTACAGCTTTATTACTTTTTACAGGTTTAGCTTGGGCAGGAGCAGTTGTGGCAAAAAAGACAATAGAGTGTAGAAGCGCTTATGAAGTTTATAGAAATGCTTCTGCAAGAAATGAAATGCTAGAGGAATTAAAACGATTAAATAAAGCTCAAATTGACATAGTCATAGAGCAAGAAGCCAAACTTATTCAACAAGAGCATTTTAGCAAAGAAGATAACGAACAGTTAGAAAGAATCAAAAACTCTATCTTAAACATATCGGAACTAATTCTTAAAGGCACAGAAATTCAACCAGCAATCGCCGCACCTGAAGATGTAAAGAATTTATTCCCTGATTTTAGTTGCCTCCCGTTAATAGAGAGTCGAACTAAAAAGTTAACAGAAAACGCTGCCAATAATCAATGAGCATCATTTTTCACTCAGCCAGCGAACAACAGCACCTACAAAGATAAATAGCAAAACCCCTGCTATAATCGAACATGTAACTGTAAAAGCTATCCAAAAATCAAATATCATATTTATCATAGATGATGGTATTTAAGGCAAAGATACGAATTAAAGAACAAGTTAAATCATAAGTAGCATGAAGAAAATTTTATTTTTAATGACAATCATAATCGCCTTTTCCTGCGGAGGTGGTAAAACAGAAGTAATCGGTGCGGATAAATATATCGATACTATCACAGGATTTTCCTGCGAAAAAGCCGCTGTTACAGATAACGGCTTTTTAGTGATTGCTATTGATGCGGATTCGGATTCTGGATATGACATGCTGGCTTCGCAATTCCTTGAAGAAGCTAAAAAAGAAGGCGTATCAGGACTCAAAGGCGTATTGATCGTGGATATAAAAAACGCAAAGTTCGAACAAGGGGCAGTTGTAGGCAAAAGAATTGGAAAAGCTTACAAATAAAGCAAGGGAGTGATTGCCCCCTACTTATTCGATGCTATAAAATCCCAACACATTTCTTTAATCACAGGTTACAATATCGTATAGAAAAACTTATCTTTGCCAAACGAGAAACATTATATCTCTGAATCAATAGCTGATTTTTTACAAATATTTTACATCAGTTATTAATTAGAAAGATAAGAAACAGACAATAAACATATTACAATATATAAATGAAGAGTAAAAGTTTAGTTTCTATCGATCAATGTTCCAAAGAGGACATTCTTCGTATTCTGGATAACGCAAGGAAGTTTGAGGAGAATCCGAACCGGAAATTACTGGAAGGCAAAGTTGCCGCCACCCTGTTCTTCGAGCCCTCTACACGTACGAGACTGAGTTTCGAGACAGCCGTAAACCGTTTAGGTGGACGGGTGATCGGTTTCTCGGACGCTTCCACGACTAGTTCCTCCAAGGGCGAGACCTTGAAAGATACGATCTTGATGGTAAGCAATTACGTGGACTTGATCATTATGAGACATCATCTGGAAGGAGCCGCCCGCTATGCTTCCGAGGTGACGGATGTCCCTATCATCAACGCTGGTGACGGGGCGAACCAACATCCCTCGCAAACCATGCTGGACCTGTATTCCATCCGCAAGACACAAGGCAAGCTAGATAACCTCACCATCACGATGGTCGGCGATTTGAAGTATGGCCGTACGGTTCACTCCTTGATCGTGGGAATGTCTCACTTCCATCCGACCTTCCACTTCGTCGCGCCGAACGAGCTGCGCATGCCGGACGAGCAAAAGAACTTCTGCGACAAGCACGGGCTCAAATACGAGGAGCATACCGATTTCACGGAAGATATCATCAACCAGACGGATATCCTTTATATGACCCGTGTACAACGTGAGCGTTTCACAGACTTGGAAGAGTACGAGCGGGTAAAGAACGTGTATATCCTGCGTAACGACATGCTGAGAAACAGCCGTGAGAACCTGCGTATCTTACATCCGCTACCCCGTGTGAACGAGATCGCTTACGATGTAGATGACAATCCAAAGGCTTATTACATCCAGCAGGCACGCAACGGGCTGTTCGCACGCCAAGCTATCATTTGCGAAGTTTTAGGTATATCTATCGACGAATAAAAACGAAGTTTTATGTCAGCAGAAAAGAAAAAAGAGTTGCAGGTAGCCGCTTTAGAGAACGGTACCGCCATAGACCATATTCCTCCCAGCCAATTATTCAAGGTAGCCTCTTTACTGGGACTGGAGAAAATGAACAATACGATCACGATCGGCAATAATTTCCATAGCAACAAGATGGGATGCAAGGGTATGATCAAGATCGCCGACAAGTTTTTCGAGGAGGACGAGATCAACCGTATCGCCATGATCGCCCCGAATATTATATTGAACATTATCCGTGATTATGAGGTTGTAGAGAAGAAGACGGTTACTTTACCCGACGAGCTGATTGGCTTGGTCAAATGTAACAATCCGAAATGTATCACCAATAATGAGCCGATGCTTTCCCGCTTCCACGTGATCGACAAGGAGAAGGGAACCATTAAATGTCATTATTGCGAACGTAAGATTAATAAAGAGGACATAATCATTAGATAATTGAAAATTAAGAATTGAGAATTGAGAATTAGCTTTACGGAATCTTTAATTCTCAATTCTCAACTTTCAATTATAAAAACGCAGTTTTTATTATGAAGCATGATTGGAAACCGGGAACCATGATCTATCCATTGCCTGCCGTAATGGTGAGTTGTGGGAATGAGCCTTCCGAGTACAATATAATAACAGTCGCATGGGTCGGTACGATTTGTACGAATCCGGCGATGTGTTATATATCCGTACGTCCGGAACGATTCTCTTATCCGATCTTGAAGAAGAATATGGAATTCGTCATCAACTTGACGAATCGTGAGCTGGCCTACGCCACGGATTGGTGCGGGGTAAACTCAGGGAAAGACCATCATAAATTCGAGGAGATGAAGCTCACTCCCGGAAAAGCGACCGTCGTTAACGCCCCTACGATAGACGAGTCTCCGCTTTGTATCGAATGCCGGGTAAAAGAGGTAATCGCTCTCGGAAGTCATGATATGTTTATCGCTGATGTCGTAAACGTACAGGCCGATGACCGATATCTAGACCCAGAGACAGGGGCTTTTGATATGCAGAAAGCGGATCTTTTGGCTTACTCGCATGGTAAGTATTACGGGTTAGGTGAATTTGTCGGTAAATTCGGCTGGTCCGTGAAAAAGAAAAAATAACGGTATGAAAAAAGTCTACCTTATAGGAGCGTTGCTATCTTTCGGTCTGTTAGCAGAAGCCCAGAGCTTCATGCGTTTCGAGGACAAGGCATTCAACTTTGGAGCCAAAGTGGGATTCAACGCCACTTTCCCAGTCATAAACTCCCTTTCCATCAATGGGAAGGAAGCGGAGAATATAGACATCGAATATAAGGTAGGTTATCTGGCCGCGGTCTTTTGCCGGGTCAATATCGAACGGTTCTTCCTCCAGCCTAGTTTCTCATGGCATCGTTCTGAGGGAAATATCCGTTTTTCCATACCTCAAAGTTTGCCGGAAAATAATATGATGTCCAATACATCGGCAACTACCGACCTCTTGATGATGAAAACCAGTTCCTTAGAGGTTCCCATAATGGTAGGCTATAACCTAGTGAAGAAAGGGCCTTACGGACTTAGCCTTATGGTCGGCCCCAAATTAAAATACAACTATAAGATCGCCTATACGGTAGAGTCTTCCACCACGCACGTAGAATACGTGAATGACAACACCCCGTTCGGAGTCAATATCGCTACGGGCGTAGGGGTTAGCATCGGACGGCTATTCTTCGACTTTGTCTATGAGTTCGGATTGAATCAAGTGGAATCCGATTTCGAGAAAGTCAACAACCCGGTTCCCGAGATTAATTATGATATCAATATTGACAAGCGAACGAACGTGATGAGTATCTCACTCGGCGTACTCTTCTAAAAAGACATTTTACCCATTTTTCAAGTACTTGACCAAAACCTTATCGATCCGGGCGCCATCCATATCTACGATCTCGAACTCAAAGTCCAGCCACTTTAATTTCTCACCCGTCTTCGGTACACGTTCCAATATCTCTAGGATCAAGCCGCTCAAGGTATTATAATCATGCTCGGCATACAAATCCTCCATGTCGAAATATTCCAAGAAATCATAGAAAGAATATTGGCCGTCCACCAACCAAGTACCATCCTCACGTTGTATGATCTCGGACTCCTCTCCGACTTCCGGTACTTGCCCGATCAAGCCTTCCATAATATCCTTCAAGGTTACGATACCTTGAATGCCTCCGAACTCATCCGTAACGAGTCCATATTTCACGTGTGTCTGCTTGAAAGATTCCAAGGCGTTATATACGCTCTGGTTCTCGGGAACGAACTGTGCCGGGCGGAGTACTTGGTTGATCGAGAAATCCGGTTGATCGATCCTTCCGAACAAATCTTTCAGATAAACGACCCCTACTATATTATCGAACTTCTCCGAGGCCACGGGATATATATTAAATAAGTTCTCCTCCACTTTCTCCCGAATCTTCTCCGTACTATCCGTCACATCCAGCCAAACCAGCTCGCTACGATGCGTCATGATAGAACCCACGTTACGGTCTCCCAGATTAAAGACCCGCTCTACGATGTCCTGCTCTACCTCTTGCACCTCGCCACCATCAAAGCCCTCTTTCACGATCGCCTTGATTTCTTCCTCTGTTACCCTATTTTCCTCTTTCGTATCCACGCCCGTCATCTTCACAGCCAACGCCGTACTCTTTGATAGTAACCAAACAAAAGGAGAAGATATCAAGGAAAGAAAATTCATGGGTTTAGCAACTAACATAGAGACCTTCTCGGCACACCCCATGCCGATCCGCTTCGGTACCAACTCTCCGAATATAAGTGTAAGATACGTCACGATAATAACGATCGTCGTTTTAGCGATCCCCAACGCATACGGTTCTAGGGCCGGTATTTGCGCTATTATAACAGCGAAATTATGAGCTAACGCCTCGCCAGAGTACAAACCGGTCAAGATACCGATCAAGGTAATTCCGATCTGGATGGTTGAGAGAAACTTATCCGGCTCATTTGCCAGCTTCAAAGCAGTACCCGCAGATTTATTACCACGTTTCGCTTCGGTTTCCAACCTAGCCTTCCGGGCCGAGACCAAAGCGATTTCCGACATCGCAAGAATTCCATTCAGTAAGATAAGGCCAATAATAATGACTATTTCCATTAATTAATTTATAGTTTGATTATGCTGCGAAGATATATAAATACTTTAATATATAAAACAAGACACCTAAGTGTCTGCGCTTACATTTAACTAAAAAACCTTACGAATCCCTTGCGGTTTCAAAAGAAAGGCGTACTTTTGCATGACAAATACAAAGTGTGATTAGAAATGCTCGATAAAATTAAGGCTCTGCTTCAAGAAGTAGAGAATATGAAAGCGGCAAATGCCGAGGAACTAGAAGCTTTACGTATAAAGTATCTCAGCAAAAAAGGCGAGATATCGGCGTTGATGAATGATTTCCGTAATGTAGCGGCTGATCAAAAACGTGAGGTTGGTAAATACTTGAACGAACTGAAGGAAACAACCCAGAGCAAGATCAACGAATTAAAAGAAAGCTTTGAGAATGTACAGACCGCAAACGATGATATCGATTTGACTCGTACGGCTTACCCGATCGAACTAGGCACTCGTCATCCTCTATCACTTGTAAAGAAAGAAATTTGCGATATATTCGGACGGTTAGGATTCAGCATCGCTGAGGGACCGGAAATCGAGGACGATTGGCATGTCTTCTCTTCCTTGAATTTCGCCGAGGACCATCCTGCCCGCGATATGCAAGATACGTTCTTTATCCAGCATAACCCGGATATATTGCTTCGCACACATACTTCTTCCGTACAGACCCGAGTAATGGAAAAGCAAGAACCGCCTATCCGTATCATCTGTCCGGGACGTGTATATCGTAATGAGGCTATCTCCTATCGTGCTCACTGTTTCTTCCATCAAGTAGAAGCGTTATATGTAGATAAGAACGTCTCATTCGCCGACTTAAAACAAGCCTTGTTGTTCTTCGCCAAGGAAATGTTCAGTCCGGATACAAAAATTCGCTTGCGTCCTTCTTACTTCCCGTTCACGGAGCCATCCGCCGAGATGGACATCTCCTGCAACATTTGTGGAGGTAAGGGTTGCCCCTTCTGTAAAGGAACCGGTTGGGTAGAGATCCTCGGTTGCGGTATGGTAGACCCGAACGTGCTTGAGAACTGCGGTATCGATAGCAAGGTTTATTCAGGCTACGCATTGGGAATGGGTATCGAGCGTATTACCAATTTGAAATACCAAGTAAAAGACTTACGCATGTTCTCGGAAAACGATGTTCGTTTCTTGAGACAGTTTGAGTCGGCCAATTAAATTGAAAACCTAAATCATTTACCATCTCCCCGGGCCTTAACCTAGCCCGGGGGAAACACACTAGGTTAATTATGATAAAGGTTTTTCTTTTAATAATAGGAGGAGCTATCGGATCTGCGCTACGGTTTGGAGTTTCCACGTGGGTGCAACGATCGATGCTTTACTCCTTTCCTTTTGGTATCTTGTCGGTCAATGTGACCGGCTCCTTTTTAATCGGCTTCTGCTGGAGTATAGCGGAAGCCTATAATTTTTCTATCAATACAAGAGCCTTCCTATTCACTGGCCTTTTCGGTGGTTTCACGACTTTCTCTTCTTTCGCTCTCGACACGATGGTACTTATGCGTACCGGAGAATACAAGATGGCACTACTCAATGTACTTGCCAGTAATATCCTTGGTTTGATAGCGGTCTTCCTTGGGATCATACTTGGGAAGAATATCATTACAATGATCAAGTAAATAAATAAAAAAACACGGCACAAGTCAGTCATGACAAGGCCGTGTTATATCGAATAAAGCTGTTTCCAAATTATCTATTTACTAACCTCAAGAATACTTTCTTAGAAAAATAAGAAGCTCTATTTTTCCGATATAATTGCCATCCAGATTATAGCTAATCAAATCATGTCCCCATCCATTAAACAGCAAACGCCCGTTCAACTCGTCCACCAAGCAGTCTACGTTTCTATAGCCACCCGGATCCTTCCCTACATGCCCTATCTGACATTTAAACTTTCCTGTAGCCTTATCAAACAAAAGACATTGCCGGTTAGCGGAAGTGATCAGAATATATTTATCCAATAACTTGATATCAGGAGAACTTCCGACTAGACAATCATCCCTCGTCTCTAAAGGGACATACCGGATCTCATCAAAATAATCAGAGGCTTTCAGCTCGGCAGGCGATGAGATAGCTTTACCTACCTCAATCACCCGCTTGCTCGCTTCTTCGTTTTCACGCTCCATACAGGAGGTTAGAAACATTCCCGCACAGAGGGAGCCGAACAAGCCTACCTTGCATATATACGCGAAAATCATTTCTTCAATTTTATCTCGATAACGCCATTACGACCTTTCTCTCCGAATTTAGCGATCGCCTCGTTTCCTTTGTACACATTCATAGACGCAATACGATCGGGATTCAAATTGTCCATCCTCTCTTTAGAAGATTCCATCCCATCGATGTAGACAATACCGGAGAAAGAGGACTTTTCCTTTGATGCCTCCTTAGCAGCCTTCTCATTGATGTCTATGGCTTTCATGGCCTCCTCTATGGCTCGGTTGATCTCCGGTTGAATCTTCTCCATCTCGGCGGCGATAGTCTCATTTATCTTGGCGGCCTCTATCGCCGCTTGCACAGCCTTGTCGATCTCAGCCTGGTGTTTCGCCATTTCCGCAGAAACGATCTCGTCGATATTCGCCGCTTTCACTGCCTCTTCAACCGCCTTGTCAATCTCCGGCTGGTATTTCTCCATCACGGCCGAGACCTTTTCCTGTATCGCTTGCATATCTTTTTCAGAAACGACCGAATCCCTTGCGAGGGTCTCAACTTCTACATTTCTTTTAGGCTCTTTTTTTTCCTGAACCGGAATAATTTCGCTAATTTTGACACTCGAAATCTTCTCCAATTCGTGAGAGATTTCCGGACGGGCAAAGGCTACCACCGTTAAGGCTGCCAACGGGAGTACATACAGATACTTCAACCGTGCCCATGGACTTGATTTTTGTTTTAACATCATAGCTATTCGCTTTTTAAGTGAACTGTGATTAAAGCTGTTGGCCATAGAAGTGAAGCGCTGTGAACCAACAGCTTTTTTAATTAATAATAATTGATATCTTTTTGCGTCGACGCCTTGATTTAATACGCTCTCGTCGGCCTCGTATTCATGGATATTTTGCAATTCCTGTCTCAACAACCAGACAGATGGGTTGAACCAATGGAACAGGATACAAATCTCGGAGATCAGCAGATCAATGGAATGACGGGCTTTTATATGCGCCATCTCATGCGTCATGATCTCTATCCCACTTTCCTCAAAATCCTTCCGGCTTATTACGATCGTTTGCATCCAACTGAACGGGGCGACTGGTTGGTCCGTAAGAATCAGATGGATTCCGTCCACCAGCTTCGGTGTACCTTGTCTCATCAACCGAAACAAGGCATAAAATGAATATGCGAATTGACAAAGCGTTAATATCCCTCCGATTATATAGGCTATCACCATAACTCGTAACCATACAGGTTGGCTAGCGGATTCTGCCGACGTTCTCATGGAAACCGCCGCTAGCAAATTCTCCAAATCCATGACCGGACGCTGAATGGCCGTCGCTTTCTCCAAAGTAATCTCACAAAATGGGATGATAACCGAAAGCATGATCAAGCTTAATAAAGCGATCCGGTTGAAACGATGGAAGGTATCACGGCTCAACAATAGCTTATAAAACAGATAAAATATCGTCAAGCACACGGATGATTTAAGGATATATACAAAGAAGATTCCCATATTCGCTCTTATTTACGATTCCCTTGTTCTACATCATCTATTAGTTTTCGCAGATCATCCACAGAGATATCCTCTTCCTTGATCAGCGTAGAGACAACCCCCAGATAAGAATTATTGAAATACTTAGCGATCACATTTTTCAAAGTACCGTTACTATACTCCTTTTCTGTTAAGACCGCATAATATTGATAGCTATTCCCGAAATTCTTATGGGCGAGGAAACCTTTCTCCTCCAAGCCTCGGACAATCGTAGAAAGGGTATTGAAATGAGGTTTAGGCTCCTCGTAATATTCAAGTAACTCTTTCACGAACAGTGGGCCTTTCTGCCAGAACCAGCCCATGATTTCTTCTTCTTTCACCGTAAGTCGTTTCATAACCTTATCTTGTTTGCGACAAAGTAACTAAAACTTTTAGTTACCAAACTAATTTGTATAGTTAATAAACTAAAAGAGATAGTTTATTCATTGATCCAATCAAAAAAACCGCCCCGGGAATGTCCGGGACGGCCTCTATTATATCCAGATGTTTGAATGATTAGGCGACAGGAATCGTTCCGCCAATCAAGATCACAACCAATAAGGCCAAGATAGCGTACAACTCTGGGAATACGGCCATTACCATCGTAGCACCGAATACGTTGTGTCCGGCACCAACACCAGCGATACCATTCGCGCAAACTTGAGCTTGGCGGATTGAAGAGTAAAAACCAGCGAAACCTAACACTAAACCAGCGCCGAAAACAGCCGTAGCGGCCAACATGGAAATATCAGCGACCAAGAACTTCTGCATCATAAAGTAGCCCACGAATCCATACAAACCCTGTGAAGAAGGCAACGCACTTAAAGCGATGTACGTACCCAGAGCATCCGGATTTTTCTTCATCGCACCTACCACCGCATTACCTGCGATCGTAACACCATAACTACTGCCGATAAAAGTTAAACCTGTCATCAACGCAATACCTACATAAGCTAATAAAATTGGTTCCATAATAAAATGTGTTTTTAAATTATTCTTTTATTGTTTTATTTTCTCGTTTAATTGTTATGCTTTTCTGAATGGCTCATAGGCCTTACCTCCACCTTCGAACTCCGCGTTCTTGTAATATTCCACGAAGATCAAACGAAGCGGGTGTACCAAGGAGCTGATCGTACAAAGAGCGATATTGATGGAGTGACCCACTAACAAGATCAATAACATACAGATCGCACGTGCCATGATATTCATACCGTCTGTCATCGTAACCGCCAACGTATTAAATACGCCACCCAAGATGGAACCGGTCAGACCGATAGCGAACAAACGAATGTATGATAACGTATCCCCCAGCAATCCGGAGGCCATATTGTACGTGTTCCAAAGTCCGGTACCAAAGTTCAAGAATACGTTCTTGCCCGGTGTATTGTACAAATAAGCGACAACCAGACCCAAGATGGCGATTCCGTAACATACCATAACGACAGCGTTCGGCAAGTGAACGTTCAACATCGGAAGTCCGAACGCCAATGCCAAGGATATGATCACGAACACCCAAGCGAACGGAGCGATACTGTGTTTCGTTCCTTTCTGTATCTTGATCTTGTAAGCAGCGACACATTTACCGAATATGATCTGTACCAAACCGATGACAATAGAGAATGTCATCAAGTTGTCGCTATTCACAAAGTAGTTCTTGATCTTTGACAAAGCCGGGATATCCGCCAAGGCCACTCCGAAGAAAGATCCCGTACAAGTACCCACCAATAAGGCGGCAAAGCCTAAATACTGGAACAAGGTCAAATAAGGCTTGAAATCCGGGTTCACCTTCTTCTTCAAGATCGTACAAGCGATCATGACCAGCAAACCATATCCGCCATCGCCGAAACAAAGTCCGAAGAACAGCATAAAGAACGGGGCGAACAACGGGGTCGGATCAAGTTCACCGTAATTAGGCAAGGAGAACATCTTCGTGATAGGCTCGTACAGCTTACTGAATTTATTATTCCGTAGCTTGATAGGCACCTTATCCCCATCCTCGATCTCTAATTGCTGGAAGAAATAACCTTGCTTATCCAGCTCGTGCTCCAAGGCCGGAGCGTTTTCCGTCGGCACCCAACCTTCCAACAACATGAGCTTATCACCCGCTTGCCGATCTGTCTGCACTAACGCATTAGAAAGATTAAACTCGTCCTGCAGGTTCTTATCGAATTCCTCCAACGTTTTATAATCCCCCACGGCACGATGTTTCAGCTCATCCTCCACATTCTGGATATCCTTGGTACGTTGATCCAGACGGGCACGCAACTTCGCCAATCCTTGAACCGGCATCTTCGGACGTTCAGCGTCTATATCGATCAAGGTACCTTCCTTGGTAATCGTGATAAAATACGTTACCGATTGGAAGTTATTGATCAGAATGGCGTTATACAGCACGCCCCATTCCGGCTCGTACTTAGCAGTAGGACAGGTAAAGAACGTAACATCGTATCCCGCTCTTTTCAGACGGTTGATATTCTGATAACTGAACTCACCCCATATTTCCATATAAGCCAGATCCTTCTCGATCGATTGCTTGGAAGCGATCAATTGCGCTTTCTTATCTTGCAATTCCTCTATCTTACGCACCAACTTCAAGCCTTCCTCTTTCGTCAACTCACGGGCCGGGGCAAACTTAACGTCTTTCTCCGCCGCATGGAGGTTCTTAAAGTAACGCATCAGCGTATTGATCTGTTTACGCTCAGCCAGAAGCTCTTGCAACCTCTCGTTATCCATCACGGAGTTTGTCTCCTTGATATGGACGACACCTAAGTCACGAAGCGTAGAAAGGAACGTATCATACTCCTTATGGTACACCATAAAGGCATATTTACTCATCTTTACTATCATACCTCGGCCTCCTCTTTTTCTTCTTTTGCCTTACGTTTCTCCTGATTGGCTCTCATGATCTTCTGTGAGGACTTAGAAAGACTCTCCTCGTCTTCCATAAACCGTTTCACCTTACGGATCGCATCCTTATAACCCGGAATCTGTACCTTCTCAAACAGGTTCACCTTCTGAGTGGTCTTTTTCCTAGCATGCTCCAACAACTCCAGCTTCATGCCCGAGAACTCCGCCTCGATACCGGTACGAGCCAGCTTTTTCAGCAACTCGATACCATCCGTATACCATGCGGGGGCATTAAAGAGACTATAGTGTCCGATCTCGAACTTGATCTCGTCCAATAACGGGACGATCACGCCGGCGATCTTCTTCGTGGAGAGCGTAACGTCCTTCACGGAGATCAGCTCCGGATTGAACTCGTTCCACAAAGCCACCATATTCTCGTAACTCTGAATCTCTCGTTCTAGCTGAAGTTCCAATTTATTCACTTCGTCCTTGGTCCGCTTCACCTCGATACGCAGGGCGCTCTCCTTGCTCTTGATCGTAGGCAGGGAGCGTTCACGCATCTTCAGTTGCTTTTCCAATTGCTGAAGAGAGGTTTTATTATATTGAAACTTTATTGCCATGTTTATTTAATTTACTTCCAGTACTTATCAACCAATCCTTGTTTGATATTTACCTCCTCCGGGCTGAAATATCTAGCGAACAATCCCCAAGCTACGTCCAGCATCTCCGTCGTATCCAAGTTTACGTCGATAGCCAACAGCTTAGAAGAATAATCCTTGGCGAAAGACAAGGTACGGTTGTCGTAGTCGGTCAAGTCGAAACCATTCTCCAGCTTGGTCTTAGCGTTGGCGGCATCGGCATACAAACGTACGGCGGCGTTCATTACCTGTGGATGATCCTCACGGGTCTTCTTTCCGGTTACCAGCTGTTTCAAACGAGACAAGCTTCGGAACGGATCGACGATGACCTTACCCACATCGCTATCACGACGCAAATACAACTGACCTTCCGTGATATAACCCGTATTATCAGGTACGGCATGCGTGATATCACCACCGGATAAGGTCGTTACGGCGATAATCGTGATGGAACCTCCCGCCGGGAATTGAACGGCTTTCTCGTAAATCTTCGCCAAATCCGAATACAAGGAACCCGGCATAGAGTCCTTAGACGGGATCTGGTCCATACGGTTTGATACGATCGCCAAGGCATCGGCGTAGTTGGTCATATCGGTAAGCAATACCAAGACCTTCTCGTTCTTCTCCACGGCGAAATACTCAGCGGCGCTCAACGCCATATCCGGGATCAAGATACGCTCTACGGACGGGTCCTCGGTCGTGTTGATAAAACTAACGATACGGTCTAGGGCACCGGCGTTACTAAATGTATTCTTAAAGAACAGGTAGTCGTCGTTCGTCATACCCATACCTCCCAAGATAATCTTATCGGACTTCGCACGCAAGGCTACCATCGCCATAACTTGGTTGAAAGGCTGGTCGGGGTCGGCGAAGAACGGGATCTTCTGACCGGTTACCAAGGTATTATTCAAGTCGATACCGGCGATACCCGTAGCGATTAATTCAGAGGGTTGTTTACGACGTACCGGGTTCACGGACGGACCACCGATCTCGACCTCACGTCCCTCGGGGATCGGACCGCCATCGATAGGCTCGCCATAAGCGTTGAAGAAACGTCCGGCTAACTGGTCACCTACTTTCAAGGAAGGGGCCTTCCCCATGAATACCACCTCGGCATTCGTACGGATACCTTCCGTTCCGGAGAATACCTGCAACGTCACCTCGTCGCCGATAATCTTTACCACCTGAGCCAGCTTTCCGTCTACAGAGGCCAACTCATCATACCCAACTCCCGTTGCTTTCAGCGAACAGGTAGCTTTTGTGATCTGGGTAATCTTCGTATATATTTTTTGAAATGCTTTTGTTGCCATAACTCTTTTAATTTTCGATTCTCTCCTTCAAAAGTTCATCCAGTTCCGTATTAAACTTCTTGAATTGGTCACTCTCATATTCCGAATAGTTCATCTGCTTAAAGATGTTGATCATCTTCTTAAAGTAGTCCATAACCTCAAGGAAGTTATCAAACTTAAACTCTGAACGGCAAACATTTACGACTCTATCCAGCATGAATTCCTGACGTTGCAACGGAGTAACCGCATCAATGGCATCGAAAGCATCCTGTTGCAAGATCACGAAGTCGATCAACTCGGACTTCCAGAATGTAACGTGATACTCGACAGGCACACCATCATCACCCAAGATATTGATTTGCTCGGAGATCTCCTTACCACGCAACATACGGGTCTTGATCTCGTTTACTTTCTCGATCCATTCCGGGGAGATATGTTTAGCGATGTATTCCTGAAACTCCGGATACTCGATATACTTGGAATAACTCTCGATCGGGTTTACGGCCGGATAACGTTTACGGTCGGCACGCTCCTGCTCCAAGGCATAGAAACAACGGGCCACCTTCTTCGTATTCTCGGTCACTGGCTCCTTCAAGTTTCCACCGGCCGGCGATACCGTACCGATGAAAGTGACGGAGCCTGTAGCGTTGTTATTCAAATGAACGAATCCCGCACGAGCGTAGAAGTTCGCCACGATAGCGGACAAGTCCATCGGGAAAGCATCCGGTCCCGGCAACTCCTCCAAACGGTTGGACATCTCACGCAAAGCCTGTGCCCAGCGGGAAGTAGAGTCGGCCATCAACAGAACCTTCAAACCCATGCTGCGATAATACTCGGCGATGGTCATCGCCGTATATACGGATGCCTCACGAGCGGCTACCGGCATGTTGGATGTATTGGCGATAATGATCGTACGTTCCATCAATTTACGTCCCGTATGCGGGTCTACCAATTCCGGGAACTCCGTAAATACCTCTACGACCTCATTCGCACGCTCACCGCAGGCGGCGATAATCACGATATCCGCTTCCGCTTGTTTAGAGATAGCGTGCTGAAGCACCGTCTTACCCGTACCGAACGGACCGGGGATAAATCCGGTACCACCCTCAACGATCGGGTTCACGGTATCGATCGTACGAACGCCCGTCTCCAGCAATTTGAATGGACGGGGCTTTTCCTTATAACAAGTGATGGCTTTCTTTACCGGCCATTTCTGGATCATCGTCACGTTTACGTCCGTGCCATTTTCGTCCGTAAGGACAGCCATCGTATCATTGATGGTGTATTGTCCGGCTGGAACCACCGACTTCACAATATAAGATCCCTCGAACTTAAAGGGGACCATAATCTTATGAGGTTGGAAATTCTCGTCCACCTCTCCCAGCCAATCACCGGCGCTCACGGTATCGCCCGCTTTAGCCAGAGGCTTGAAATCCCACATCTTATCATTGTCCAACGCAAACGTATAATCGCCACGTTTCAAGAATACACCTTCCATCTTGTCCAAGTCATTCTGCAAACCGTCATAGTTGCGGGACAACATACCCGGACCCAGCGTAACTTCCAACATATGCCCTTGGAATTCAGCCTCGTCGCCGACACGCATACCACGTGTGCTCTCAAATACTTGTACAAAGGCATTCTTTCCTATCACCTTGATTACTTCCGACATCAGCTTCACGCCTCCGACAGAAATGTAACAGATCTCATTCTGAGAAACCGGACCATCCACCTCTACGGTTACTAGGTTGGATACGATTCCTTTTACAATTCCTTTCGTAGCCATAATTTATTTTATATTGTTTCTTTTAAATTCTTCCAACGCATTCTCACTACCCATCTTCATGGCGCCTACCAATTCACGGAAAGTCTTCTCGCCTCTCGCCTTATCCAAGGTTACCCAGCGCTCTATCATCTCCAATTTCAATAAATAAGCGAATACACTCTCTATGTCGAACGTCTTGAAGAAGGTATTATCGTCCAGCCATTTCCATTTCAAAAGATCGATTTTCTTCTCACGAACGATCAGATCGGTCTCTTCGGCGATGCGTTGTAACTCGGGCAAATATTCCACGGAATCGCCCAAGCCGAAATCACGGGCGTTCGACGTACGGATATTTTCTGCTATCTCATTATGCCCCACGATATAATTGGCCTTATCAAATCCATATTTACGGCAAGTGATCGCAGTAAGAACATTGTTGATATTCAGGTTAAGCTCGAACCAATCGGCCACGAACTTATTCCCACATTTCATGGCATATTCATAATATAACGCAGCCAAGCGGTCTTCCCATGATATATATTCTTTCTCATTTTTGGTGTCCTTAGCCTCTTCGGCTAGATACAGTTTAAAAAAGTCCACGAAATAAGGCGGGAGATTATCATTTTTGGGAATTTTTTCCTCATCCTTCAACGCTTTATATAAAGTATTGAACTCATCATACGTTATTCTTCCTCTTTGATCCGGATCGGAGTCCGGTCTTTTAGCGTGAGCCAGCAGATTTATATTATCATATTTCAAATAAAATAAATCAATCAGCCTTTTATCCTTAGAAGATAGCATATCCTCTATTTCTGTCCGGAACTCACAGACTGAATAGGCTAGTTTACTATCATCCAACGCTATGTTAGGAAGTCCGGAGATTAAGTAGTAATACTTACTCATATCAGAACAGCATTTCTACTAATTGCGGACGCAAGAACTCTTTAAAGAACTCGATGAACTCGTCTTCGCCAAACGTCACTTTATAAGAGCCATCCGCCGGGATAATAGAGAAAGACGCTTTCTTTCCGCTTACCTTCTCGATCTTATACCCTTTCTCCAACAAACCTTTGGCATTGGCCTCAAAATACGCCTTCAAGCCCTCGGCATCAGAAGCTTGGATGGTCAAGAACTCATTAGCGGGCCAGCTTTTCACAAGCTCGAGGATCACTTTCTGCATATAGGCGGGATCCATCAACGCCGCTTTCACATTCGAACTAGCGATATCACCAGTGATAAGGTTTGTCACCTCGCTCTTTAATGCCTCGACAGACTGGGTGGCGAACAATTTCAATTCGGCTTCCGTATTCTTCTTCAACTCGGCAGCTTGTTTCTCGGCAGCCGCTACGATACGTTTCGCTTCCGCTTCCGCATCTTTAAGAATCGTATCCTTTTGAGCATTGGCCTCAGCGATTATACGCCCCGCTTCTTCGTTCCCCTTCTCTACACCTTCCTTGTAGATCTTGTCTGTTAGTTCCTGAATCTTTGTATCCATTTCCTATTATGTATTTGAATTGTATTTTTCAATAGTAAACGCCCACAAAGTTATTATTTTTCACGGATTAACATCAAAATAAGTGTGAAATCAAGCTAAAAAATAACACTAGTCAAGTAAAATTCTATTTACATTCGTCTATATTGTATTTTTGTTCGTCTATTTGTATCTTTGTGAGTCAAAATACAAAATTAACATGTTTACGATTAGAAAAGCGACTATTGATGACCGTTCTCTTATTCATGACCTTGCCTCACGCATTTGGGAGAACACGTATGGAAAGATACTTTCTAAAGAGCAATTGGATTATATGTTCGATATGATGTACGCTCCGGATAACATTCTTAAACAAATGGAAGAGTTACATCATCAATATTTTATTATATTGGCGGACGATATGCCGGCAGGCTATTTATCCATAGAGAAAACAGGTGAAAACACGTACAATTTTCAAAAGATCTATTCCCTACCGGAAATGCATGGCACGGGAATCGGGCGTTTTATCATCGAACAAGGTATTAACTATTTGAAGGAGGTACATACCGGACCTTTCACTATAGAATTATATGTAAACCGCTACAATCCCGCCATAGGCTTCTACAGACATATGGGATTACGGGAAATAGGCACACGGGACCATCATATAGGAAACGGCTATTTCATGAACGATTATATCATGGGCATGGAAGTGGAGAATAAATAGACAGTCATCCCCTATTCATATATTTATATATAGAATAGGGGATGATGATTGTCAACGGGTCTTCCCTCTTTTCGGATTACGAGGTTTCTCTAGGATTCGTACACTACTAACTTTTACAGAGTAAATAACAGCGATCCTATCATTCTTCGGATTCTCAATCGCAAGTTGAGAGTTCCAGATTTTCTTTTCTTGTTTTTTATCCATAACGCTACAATTTAATAGTTCATATTTAATAAGTCAAACCTTGACTGTCTTTTTCTCTTTTCCTTCCGCTATCTCAACCAGATAAACCCCGGCGCAAATACAGATAATGGCGAACGTCTGTGTCCAACTGAAACGGTCTTGCCCGATCAATAGGGATGTAATCGTTGCCACGATCAAGATCAGATAGCCATAAATAGCCACCAACGTAGTTTTCAAATACTTCAATCCGATAGGAATCAACAGATAACTGATTACCGTAGGGAAAATAAGCACAAACATCAATACGGCAAAAGGCCACCAATGAAATGGCTCCGAGAATAAAGGAGCATGAAAGCCTTCTATCGGCAAAATCAATAGACTGGAGAAAGCGGCGCCCGTGAATGTATATCGAAGCATCGTCATCGTCCCTACTTTTTGTAAGATCCGCTGGCTTAATACCAGATACACGGCATAAAACACGGAGCTAGCCAGACATAGCATATTCCCATTAAAAGCGTCCGCCGCTAAATCGTCGCTTTGCTGGGTCAAGATGCAAACCAAGGCCCCGGATAAACCAATCAAGATACCGAGTATTTTCATCCAAGTAGCCTTTTCCTTATAAAAGAATACCATAATCAAAAATACCCAGATCGGTTGCAAGCTCGTGAAAATAGAACTCGAGACCGGCGTTGTCTTACTAAGCCCCACTAAATAAAGAAACATAAAACCATAGATACCGATAGCGCCTAGTAAGAATAGCCACACCTTATCTTTCGTCGTAGAAACCTCCGGTTTCATAAACCAGCCGATCACCCAAAACGCCACGGCCGCAAACACGCATCGGAAAGAAGCGCCCGTCAACGGGCTCATCCATAAGGGAAGCAAGTATTTCAAGGCGTTCATATTCAATCCACTGAAAGTTTTTGAGACCACCATGCTAATATTAGCTTCTGTTTTCTTATTTTTCACTGTCTATCGTTTTTTAGTTTTATATTCGTAAATCATATTTTATCGTTGAAAAGGAACGAGTCTCGTTTTACATAAGCCCAGATCGTAGCGACCAGCGCAATACAGAGATTAAAAATAAACGCGAATTGCTGGCTCTTGACATGGAGCATAGACTGGAAGAAATCGATAATAAACGGACAAAGTAATATCGCCAAATAATTCATCGCCATCACGAAAGCTAATGCCAATGTAACTTTCTCAGGAATGGCCGTACGAGTCGTTTTATCATAAGCGATTGGCTGGATAACACCATATCCGAAACCGATAAAAATACATCCCAATCCAATTAGCCATTCCGTACGAGATATCAAAATCAAGGCCATCCCTAAAGCGATCGCCAATAGACTGACAAATTTTGTCTTTTGCTTAAATAAATCAACGATCTGATTCAAGATAAAACCGGGAGCCATAATAGCCAAGAAAAACAATGATATCATTAATCCGGAATTACCGCTTGTAAACTTATATTCCTTCATTAAAAACGGTAAGTTAAAGCTGACAATAATCACTAAATACGTAGCCAATCCATAAAAACACATGATTTGTACCAGATGCTTTATATCCACACCATATTTACCCGGAACCGTGACGGGATCTGCCGTAACAGGGGCTTTCACTTCTGATTTCGATACGATCGCCGACTCATTTTCCATACTCCTTTTCAAGTATACGGAAAGTACGATGGAAATCAAGGGCAATAGATAAACGGCAAACGGTAAATGCCAATTCACCTCCGCCAGATATCCCGTTAAGATCGTGGCTAATACCAACGTTACATTCGTAATAGCAGAACTTAAACCAAATTGCTTCGTCCGGTATTTCCCGATAAAGAAACGAGATATCAAACCGGTCGATAAGGGTACGATCAAGCCAGATCCGATTCCCATTAAGGCGCTCACCGCTATCAACTGCCACATCTTATTAGAGAGTAAGTATAGAATACCACTTAGGGCAAAGATCACCAAGCCTAATTGCAATAGACGTATCTCATTTACTTTCTCCGTTAATTTACCCGACAATATAATAAATGGAATTATCAATAACGATGGCAAAGAGGAAAGCATCTGGATATCCAGTTCCGTAGAATGAGGAAAAATAACGGAAAGTTTCCCTAATATCGGAGAAACCGCTAAACCCGGTAATGCATTTAAAGCGGAGATAGACCATATCCCTACCAGAGTTATAAGGGGAATTGTGCCCCGGCCTGTCTGTATTCTCATAAAGATTTAGTTTTACGTTTTTATCTAATCAAAACAAACATTTTATGTGAAAGTTCATCATTTTCGCTCTTTCCAAGAGGACTGGACTTGTATCGCTAATAAACCCCAAATAATGTAAATCCAAAAAACATTCCAATCCATAATCTGTTTTGGCATAAACGCTCAGTGGAAGCAGTATTCCATTGACTCAAATCATTTTATTAACAAAAAAACTAAAGAAAAATGAAAGACTCAAATTTCAGAAATGGCGATGCCAAAACAGCGATTTTTGGCTCAGAAGTGATGTTGACACCCTCTCCAGTAGATAAGATTCCTGATGGCCCTACAACCCCGGAGATCGCTTATCAAATGGTTAAAGACGAGACTTTCGCACAAACACAGCCTCGCTTGAACCTAGCTACATTCGTTACTACGTATATGGACGAGTACGCGACAAAATTGATGAACGAAGCTATCAACATCAACTATATTGACGAAACAGAGTATCCGAGAATCGCTGTTATGAACGCCAAATGTATTAATATCATGGCGAGTCTTTGGAATTCTCCCGAGCAAGAAAAATGGAAAACCGGAGCCTTGGCTATCGGTTCTTCAGAGGCTTGTATGCTAGGTGGTGTAGCCGCTTGGTTACGTTGGCGCAAAAAGAGACAAGCACAAGGTAAACCAACTGACAAGCCTAATTTCGTGATCTCTACTGGCTTCCAAGTCGTATGGGAGAAATTCGCCCAGCTATGGCAAATCGAAATGCGTGAAGTTCCCTTGACTTTAGACAAGACGACACTTGATCCGGAAGAAGCGCTTAAGATGTGTGACGAGAACACGATTTGTATCGTTCCTATCCAAGGTGTAACATGGACAGGACTGAACGATGACGTAGAAGCCTTGGACAAAGCGCTCGACGCATACAATGCCAAGACCGGTTATGATATACCTATCCACGTAGATGCCGCCAGCGGTGGTTTTATCCTTCCGTTCTTAAGCCCGGAGACAAAATGGGACTTCCGTTTGAAATGGGTTCTTTCTATCAGCACATCCGGACATAAATTCGGATTGGTTTACCCGGGATTGGGTTGGGTTGTTTGGAAAGACAAGAAATATTTGCCGGAAGAAATGGCATTCAGCGTAAACTATCTTGGAGCGAATATCACTCAGGTCGGTTTGAACTTCTCTCGTCCTGCCGCACAAATCCTCGGACAATACTATCAATTTATTCGTCTCGGATTCGAGGGCTACAAACAAATCCAATATAACAGTATGGAAATAACGAAATACATCCACCAAGAAATCGGTAAGATGGCCCCATTCGTTAATTACAGCAACGAGGTTGTGAATCCATTGTTTATTTGGTACATGAAACCGGATTACGCTAAGAACGCCAAATGGACACTTTACGATTTGCAAGATAAATTGCAACAAAGCGGTTGGATGGTTCCAGCGTATACACTACCGAAGAAGCTGGATAACTACGTGGTTATGCGTGTCGTAGTTCGTCAAGGTTTCAGCCGTGATATGGCCGATATGTTATTAGGTGATATCAAGAACGCTGTAGCTGCATTGGAGAAACTTGAATATCCGACTCCTACTCGCATCGCTCAAGACAAGAACGTTCCGGTTAAGGGTAAGGTATTTACTCACACCGCAATGAGCAACGCTAAGAAATAAAAACAAAATTCATCAAGGCGTGCATGAAAGGACTATCAGTGTTTTCATACACGCCTTCTTTAATCCAATTCATATATGGACAAAAAAATAACGATCGCCCAAATTAAGGAAGTAGCTCAACAGGCTTACGATCTTTACAAGACAAATACGGATGGTAAGAATGCCGATTACATTCCTTATCTGGCGAATATCAATAAAAATCTATTCGGAATCAGTATTTGCCTTTTAAACGGACAAACCATCGAGGTGGGAGATTCCGAATATCGTTTCGGTATCGAATCCGTATCGAAAGTACACACCGCTATCTTGGTACTGCGCCAATACGGAGCGAAAGAATTATTGGAGAAGATTGGTGCCGACGCTACCGGATTGCCATTTAACTCCATCATCGCTATCTTATTGGAAAACGACCATCCTTCTACCCCATTGGTAAATGCCGGCGCTATCACGGCTTGTAGTATGGTGAAGCCTGTCGGTGATTCCAAACAGAAGTGGGATGCTATCGTAGCCAATATCACGGATTTGTGCGGAAGCGCACCGCAGTTGATCGACGAACTCTACAAATCCGAGTCTGCAACGAACTTCAATAACCGCTCCATCGCTTGGTTGCTAAAGAATTACAATCGCATTTATGACGATCCGGATATGTCTTTGGATCTGTATACCCGTCAATGTTCTTTGGGTATCACGGCTAAGCAACTATCTGTCGCTGCCGCTACGGTCGCAAATTTAGGTCTTAATCCTGTGACAAAGAAACAAATATTCGATGCAGAGTTATCTCCGAAGATCACTTCCATGATCTCTACCGTAGGTTTTTATGAACACACCGGTGATTGGTTGTACACTTCCGGTATTCCCGCAAAAACTGGTGTAGGCGGTGGTGTCATGGGTGTACTTCCCGGACAATTCGGTATTTCCGCATTCGCTCCTCCTATTGACCAAGCTGGTAACTCTGTAAAGGCACAGCTTGCTATTAAGTATGTAATGAATAAACTCGGATTGAACGTGTTCAACGGTCACCGTGTGACGATCGTTGACTAATAGACAGAATCAGTTTAAACGAAAAGTAGTATAGAAAAAGTGTTTCATTACGATGGGCAGTTATACCATCTAAATGAAACACTTTATTTTTTGTATCAATAAAAATCGGATCAATTCTCCGACACGACCCAAGCCGAATCGTATACTTCCGTATTCGGGGTCTTATAATACATATCCTTTTCTTGAGGAATGCTTAATTTATAGGTCTTCCCACCTGTCACCAACTTCCGATCACGGAGCCAAGGATTAAAACGTTTCAAGTCCGCATAAGTGATCCCATGCTCTTTAGCGAAAGCCGACAGATTCTGTATATCTTGGCTTACAGCCACGTCTACGGTAGGGATCGGCTTATACAGGTCACGGGCACGAAGCACAAAACCGTATTTCGACGGATTCTCGAAAATTTGCTTGATCGCCATGATTCGATAAATATAACGGGTAGTCTCCTCCACCAGCCAGAGATCAAAGGAGGAATCCGCATCTTGTTTGACCAGCTCACCGGATATACGTCCCATGCCGCCATTATAAGAAGCGGCTACCGCCGCCCAATCTCCATATTTCTTATAGGCGGCCTTCAAATAGCGGCAAGCCGCCCCGGTCGCTTTCTCCACATGGCAACGCTCATCGACCGTCGGGGTGATTGTCAAACCATACTCCCTTGCCGTGCCCTCCAGTAATTGCCACATCCCGACAGCACGAGCCGGAGAGGATACACGGGGGTCCAAATGGCTTTCTATCACCGCTAGATATTTGAAATCATCGGGAATGCCGTTCGCCTTCAAGATCGGCTCGATCACCGGGAAATAACGGTTCGCCCGCTTGATCAGAAGCATCGTCGTAGAATGGAAATAAGTAAAGCTACTCAATTCACGGTCATAGGCTTCCCGCATATCATAGCGGGTAATATCGATTAGTTTCCCACAAAAAGGAACCGAGGACGGAACATCCGGAGACAGGGTCATGGACGAGACAACCGGACGGCTCTCTATCACTTTTTCCACGTCATTCGAACCCATCGAGATACATGCGGTCAAGCAAACGACGCCTCCACATAAAAAACTAGCTAAATTATTCTTGGATATTCTCATTTTCATCTTGAATTGTTTTAGGTCTAAGAATGTTTATATCGCCTTTTTCCTTGTACTTAATGCCATCGGAACCTTCGGCTTCTATCACATAAAAATACACACCCGGCTGAACGTATTTACCGCCCTTCTTTCCATCCCATCCTTGGGCCGGATCTGTCCAGTAATACATCTGTAGGCCCCAGCGATTAAATATCCATGCCTTAAATTTCACCAACGACTTATAGGCAACCCGGAACTCATCATTAATTCCGGGCGTGGTACCCGGGGAGAATGCGTTCGGTATCATCAGATAAGACTCCGAGATATCAATCTGAACCTCATCTTCCGTGCTGCAAGTAGTGCTTTGGTCGCTTACTTCCAACTTGATGATAAAAGTCCCGGATTGGTTGAACGTATAATCCACCTCCTCACCCGTAAAACGAACAACCGGATTATCTTCTTCCCCTTGCCGATAGATTTTCCAATTAAACAGGGCGGCTGTCGGCGTATTCGCGATAGCCGAGAATTGAACAGTGGCGGGAGCGCAATAACCGCTCTTCGTCGTATTCATATTCGGGGCCTCTTGCTCAATCAGCAACGTGTCTATATGAGCATCTACCGCAGCGGCCTGATATTCATCGATACAAAGCGTAACCTCCTTTCCAAAATGACGAGCGAAATAATCGCCTTTCACACAGATCTCCGTATCACACCAAGGAGCGGGAATGGATTTACCGAACAAATTGCCCTCGATGACCGCCGTCTCTTGTTTAGAGGTATATTCTTTTTTATCCGAATTATATTCCAATGTATTATAAATAACATCAAATTGGCGAGACAGTTCACGTCTTGTTCCCGTATTCGGCCAATAATAATAAATAGGTTGGATCGTACCTGTCCCAGCCAAGACCAATCCGCTACATGGATCGCTATTATCGGAGACATGCAGGTTGGATATGTTTAAGGTGTATTTGCTGTAATCAACGATCCAGACGTAACGAGATATGGCTCCTTCCTCGACAAAATAGCCATATCCCTCCTCTACATTCCGAATGGTGGAAGTAGTTCCATTTTGGGTGGAGGCCACCTTCTCGGCCTCCAATCGCTTGGTTTTATAACGATACCATTGATGCGAAGAAGAAGATGATGAGGTATAACTAATCGTCACGTTATCCATTCCATACACCAAGTAGACCTCAAGTCGCTCGGCGGAATCGCCGGAACTCTGCGTGGCTTTCATCGGGCTACCACTTCCTCCCGTCACCACATACTGGGCACACGAGACAGCCGCTACAAACACAAAACTTAGCGATAACAGTATCTTTCTTAATTCCTTCTTTAGCATATATAGTCTAAAAATTACGGTTCCAAAATTAGGGAAATAAAAGGACATACGTAGCATGATAAGCAAAATTCACTATCTTTGTCACAAAATACTCCGAACAGCAAATGAACAAGATTAGTATATACGCATTGACGTTCTTTTTAAGTTTATCGAGCGTAACCGTTTATTCCCAAAAGAATAATAAGCAAGTTATTTTTACTAACGAACAAGGGAGCGATATATTTTATCATACCATCGAACGCGGACAAACCGTATACGCCATAGCGACCATGTATGGCGTAAGCGTAGAGGATATTTATCGGTTGAATCCGGAAAGTAAAGAAGGGATCAAGGCCGGTTCTACGTTAAGAATCCCGCAGAAGGACTCCGCTATCGCACCTTCCGGCAAAGCAGATAACTATACATACCATACGATCCAGCCGAAAGAGACCTTGTACTCTTTATCCATTAAATATTCAGTGCCCGCTACGGATATTATCGCCGCCAATCCGGGTCTCTCCACATCGACCTTTACGATTGGCAAGAATATCCGGATCCCGCCGACACGACTGGAAACCTTGCCTACTACGGAAAAAAAGACCGTACAGAAGGAAATGGAATATACCATACAGAAAAAAGAGACCATGTACCGTATCTGCCGGAAGTTCGATATTTCCAGCGCGGAGCTTTTAAGACTCAACCCCGAGCTGAAAAACGGAGTAAAAGCGGGCATGGTTATCAAGATACCGGTAGCCAGTGAAGAAGTGATCACCCAAAACATAAGACAGCCGGAAGAGCGTGAGGTGAACGCCCTCCTCTCTACTCCTAAAGATATAAAGAAGGTGAACCGTATCCAAGTCGCCTTATTGTTGCCGTTCATGACGAACGAGACAACGCAATCATCCGCAACCTCCCGTTTCGTGGAATATTACGAGGGATTGCTATTGGCGGTCGACAGCTTGCGAAATATGGGAACCTCTATCGAGCTATCGGTATATGATACTGGAAACGGTACGAAGAAAGTCAAGGAGATATTGAAAGAAGATGCGTTATCAAACGCTAATTTGATCATTGGCGCCGTACAGAACGACCAAATCGGATTGATCGCTGATTTTGCCCAAAAGCATAATATCAAATACGTGATCCCTTTCACCTCCAAGAATGATGATGTCTTGTCAAACGCAAATGTTTATCAAGTAAACACGCCTCATTCCTACTTATACTCCAAGGCGGCGCAAGCCGGATGCGATTTATTCTCGGATTACAATATCATACTTGTCAATATAAAGGATAAAGAAGAAAAGCCGGAATTTATCAAAGCCTTCAAGACGGAGATGCAGCAACGCGATATCCCGTTCAAGGAAGTAACTTATAAAGGGGATACTTTCGCCACGGATATAGAGGCAGCCATGGTAAGGGACAAGCGGAATGTGGTATTGCCAACCTCCGCCTCCTTAGATGCGGTGAATAAGATCAAGGCACCGCTCCGTATGCTTTCCGAGTTGAAAGAGGAGGAGAAAGAGCCTTATATGGTCAACCTATTCGGTTATCCGGAATGGCAGACCTATACAAGAGAGTGTCTGGAGGACTTCTACGCATTGAACACCTATATCTATAGTAATTTCTATGCGGACAACTTATCTCCGGAAGTCCATAGCTTTTATTCCGATTATAAAAACTGGTATAGCAAGAATTTAATCAACACATTCCCGAAATATGGAATCCTAGGCTTTGACACGGGTATGTATTTCCTAGGCGCCATCAATAAATATGGCTCGAACTTCGAGAATAATTTAGACAAGATCCATTATAAGAGCATCCAGACCGGATTCGATTTCCATAGAGTGAATAATTGGGGCGGTTTTATCAATACGAACTTGTTTATTGTACATTACAAGAATGATTATACGGTAACCCGCGGTGAGGTAAGATAATTGATATGATGACGAAAAAGATATTTGTAGCGATATTTCTGTGCATGGCAAGCTTATCGATTTGCCATGCGCAGAAAAGTACTTTTAAGCAAGAGCTTGCGGTTGGAGCGTCCTTCGGATTAAATTTCTCTAGCGTAAGTTTTGCCCCAAAAGTCCCTACGAAGATGAAACTTGGGTTTAACGGGGGAGCGACGATACGTTGGAATACGGAACCCAATTTAGGCATACAGGCGGAATTGAACTTTACCCAACATGGATGGGAAGAGAAGTTTGAGGAGAAACCTCAATATAAATATAGCCGTACGGTAAACTATATGGAGCTTCCGTTCTTGACGCACATCCATTTCGGAAGCAAGCGAGTGCGTGTATTCGTCAATCTAGGGCCTAAAATCGGTTATGCGCTGAGCGAAAGCACGGAGTCGAACCTTAATGGCGAGAACCCGAACGCGAACCGTCCGGACGAACAACATACAATGGAAGTCCAAAAGAAGTTCGATTGGGGGCTTTGCGGCGGACCGGGAATCGAGCTCCGCACCGGAATAGGCTCTTTCCTGTTGGAAGGTCGTTATTACTATGCGCTGGGCGATATGTTCAATAGCCGTAAAGGAGACACTTTCTCTAAATCTTCCAGCCAAATAATATCCGCGAAACTAACCTATCTGATCCCCATCTTTAGTAAATAAAAGGGATGGACTCGTGATATCGTAACAATCAATTGAAGATCTGTGCCGCAAGTAATCCCACTCACGGGATAAGAACGGTGGATAATATAGCCAAGCTCCGGACGATCTGATCTTTTCACGGATGTGAAGAGATCTTTTCACGCTCGTGATACGATCGTTTCACCCTTGTGAAAAGATCATTTCACATCCGTGAAAAGATCTTTGGATACAGGCGTACAAGCTACTTCCGATAATACCTTTATCCAACAGGAAGGTTCTACAGTAATAAATCATGAATACAATGGGGAACGCATCTAACGATCATTATTGTTGAGGTGACCTACTATAAAAGAAAAGGCCATCCGTCACGGACAGCCAATCTCATTGTTAACCTTAAATCTAATACCATGAAAAACACAGTGCAAATATAGAGACTTTATGTTATGCAGCATAATTTTCCAACAAGAAAAGCTTACTCATTAACTTTATTTAAGACAAACATGCTATACAACATAGAATTCAGCTCTTTTTATCTCGTTTTTTCTATTAATAGCGAAATACTACCACTATAAATATTTCTTACCTTTGCATTTATAAACATAAATATGGATTAATATAAGAAATCATGCTAATTATAGGTATAGCGGGCGGGACTGGTTCCGGGAAAACTACAGTGGTAAAAAAGATCATAGAAAGTTTACCTCCCGGTGAGGTCGTATTACTCCCTCAAGATTCTTATTACAAAGATAACAGCCATGTGCCGGTAGAGAAACGTCAATATATTAATTTCGACCATCCCGACGCATTTGATTGGCCGCTCCTCTCAGAGCAAGTCACCTTGCTGAAAGAGGGGAAATGCATCGAGCAGCCGACTTATTCTTATCTTACCTGCTGCCGATTGCCCGAGACCATTCATATCGAGCCTCGTGATGTTGTCATCATCGAAGGGATCCTCGCTTTATGCGACCCTCAATTACGAGACTTGATGGACTTGAAAGTATTTGTCGATACAGATTCGGACGAACGTCTTATCCGTGTGATCCAACGGGATATGATCGAGAGAGGACGCACGGCGGAAGCGGTAATGGAACGCTATACCCGGGTACTAAAGCCTATGCACCTGCAATTTATAGAGCCTAGCAAACGATATGCCGACCTAATTATACCCGAAGGAGGAAGCAACCAGATCGCCATCAATATATTGAAAATGTTTATCGAGAACAATCTGGGGCTTCCCCATACAGATAATCAATAAACCAATCGTTCCGACAGGGATCTCCCCAATATAAATGCGTGTACCCCGCCAATACGTTCTTGTAGCGATATAGCGGGGTATCCGTTTGACCTCCTTTCGCCGTAAAGGCTTTCGCTACCGAAGGCAGCGGACTTTCCATAGGCACGATCCGGGAATAATGGAACTCATGCCCTCGTAAGACATCATTCTTATAGCATAAAGTCCGATACCCTAAACGTAACTTCATGTTCTCCATCGTGGCGGATTGCGGTAATACACCGGCCATTGGATAGGCATTCCCATCCGTACCGATAATCTCTTTACAGAGATACATCATCCCCCCACATTCCGCCAGCAACTTGCCCCCCACTTCCACAAAGGAATGAATCGATTCACGCATCCCGGAATTCATGCTCAACTCCGATAAATATAACTCGGGATATCCACCCGGCAAATAGACAAAATCGGCCTCCGGTAAACAATCATCCCTCAATGGACTGAAATAGGTAATCTTGCCTAGAGTAGATAAGAAATGTATATTTTCCTCATATGAGAAATTAAAAGCGGGATCACGGGCGATGGCTATATTTAAGTTTGCCTTTGAAACAGTCCTCATGACTTCCTTAACCCGAGGAACTGGCTGTCGCTCTGGCAAAGCCGTGATTGCCAACAGGCGGTCTATATCCACATGCTCCTCCACCAAGCAAGCAACCCGGTCCGCAAACTCCTCAAAGCAAAAATCCTCATCCAACGACAACCCCAAATGCCGGCTCGGGATCTCTACATCCGCACACTTCGGTAGATAGCCTAACGCTTCCACACCCGCATCCTCACACGCTTGTCTCAAGAAAGAATAATGACTCTCCGACGCCACGAAATTAAATACCGCCCCCACGACATTCAGATCTTTCCGAAAATTCCGGAAGCCATAAAGCAAGGGAGCTACCGAATAAGCCGTACTTTTAGCGTTCACCACCAATACGATCGGTATCCGCAATAAACCGGAGATCTCCGCACTACTCCCTCGCATGGCATCGTAGCCATCGAACAGCCCCATCACCCCTTCGGTCACGGCTACATCCGCATTCGAGGTATACCGGGCATATAAATCCTTGATATGCCCTTCCGACATCATGAAACCATCCAAATTCACGGAAGCGCAACCAGCCGCCATTTTATGATGACGAGTATCTATATAATCCGGCCCACACTTAAAAGGCTGCACCCGTAAAGAACGATTTCTCAAGGCACGAAGCAATCCTAAGGTAAAAGTAGTCTTCCCGCTTCCCGACGAAGCGGCACCTATTAGCAAATGAGATCTCATGTATAATGTTTCTAATATATCTGGGAAACAAAGATATGAAACCAACTCGTAAATGTAACATAGAAATAACATAAATTCTTGTTATACTATAAATCGATCCTATTATATTCGCTGCATGAAACAAAAAGAATAAGTAGTTAGTGAAAACAAGATTAACCATATTATATAGTATTTGTTGCATATCAATGTTTCAGGGCACGACTTTTTCCCAAACAAGCACTTTTACCCACCGAAACGACAGTTCCAATCTAGCGCCTTTATCTACTTGGGGAAGAATCCAAAGACAAACCGACAAGATAATTACCAGCAATGTTTTCCAAATGACCTATATCGGGGTACCGTTGATCGTTAGCGGTTTGATTATCAAGAATGAGGACGATCATTTTCAGAGTTTGCGCAATACATATATTCCAAATTTCCGATACCATTACGACGATTACCTGCAATATCTACCTGCCGTAGCGATGCTTGGCTTAAAAATAGGCGGTGTACAAGGAAGAAGCTCTTGGTCCCGAATGCTCGTATCCGAAGCCATCACCGCCAGTATCATGGGAGCGACCATCAATACGGTGAAACATACGGCAAATGTCACCCGTCCGGATGGTTCGAACAATCATTCTTTCCCTTCCGGGCACACGGCCATGGCATTTATGGCCGCCACCATGTTGCATAAAGAATACGGGACGACCCGTAGTCCTTGGTATAGTATAGGAGGCTATACGGTAGCGACCGCCACGGCCGTATCTCGGCGACAAGCATGCCTTTATCCCTTACGAAACCCTTAGCGAATCCGACAGTTCCCGGTACGACCTATCAAGTGAACGCCCTAAAATCCGATCCTCTCGACATGATCGGCGGATACATCGGCTCCTACCTATCGTATCCGGTGACCAATCGATTTCTCTTGGGCACGAAACTGCTAATCGGATGTAATTACAGCCCAGCCTCCCGAATATCAGCATTGGGCGTGGAGGAAGGCAAACCGGAAACGATTGAGAAAGAGATCGTAAACACGAATAAAGCGTTTAATATAGGATATAGCACAAACTCCTCTTTCTCATACATATTGCATCCTAATCTAAATGTGCGGGTATTTCTCGATTATACTTTTATCCCCTCACGATTCGTATCATACATAGCCAACCCCAAAAAAGAAACCGATCGCTTCGAGCATCATAAGACCTTACAGGCCTTGACGCTCGGAGCATCGGTAAATATCATGCTTTGGTAGATTTAAAAATCAATATTGCTCCTTCTCGTTCGGGAAATCTTGAGATTTCACGTCCTCGATGTACGCTTGTACGGCACGGGTAATCTCCTCCCCTAAATTAGCGTAGCGACGTAAGAAACGGGGAGAAAAGCCTTGATTGATACCGAGCATATCATGCATAACCAACACTTGACCATCTACGCCTCCACCGGCGCCAATGCCGATAACCGGGATCGTAAGCTCCGAAGCGACACGAGCTGCCAACTCCGCCGGGATCTTCTCCAGCACCAAGGCGAAACAACCTATCTCCTCTAGCAAATGGGCATCCTCGATCAGTTTATTAGCCTCGGCCTCTTCACGGGCACGTACCGTATACGTACCGAATTTATTGATCGATTGCGGCGTCAATCCTAAATGTCCCATAATTGGAATACCGGCACACAAGATACGTTCGATAGATTCCCGAACCTCAGCCCCGCCTTCCAACTTGATACAATCGGCATGCGTCTCTTTCATCACCCGGATAGCGGAGGCCAAGGCTTCTTTAGAGTTTCCTTGGTACGTACCGAAAGGCAGGTCTACCACCACCAGCGCACGATTCACCGCTTTCATGACCGATTTACCATGGTAAATCATCTGGTCGAGCGTAATCGGCAAAGTGGTCACGTTTCCAGCCATTACGTTAGAAGCGGAGTCTCCCACCAAGATCACATCCATTCCTGCTTGATCGATCAATTTCGCCATCGAATAATCATAGGCGGTAAGCATGGATATTTTCTCGCCACGCTGCTTCATCTCTATCAAGCGATGTGTGGTCACCTTTCTATTATCATCTACTTTTGCGACAGACATATTATATTTTTATTAATTGTTTCGGCCGCAAAGGTAAGTATTATTATTTATTTTCAAGACAAACATTCACGGCACTTAAGCCTCTGTCGCCACGTTCAAGGTCGAACGTCACGATATCGTTCACGGAGATATCATCCACAACATTGTTCACGTGAAAGAAATACTTTTCCGTCCCCGACAAGTCACGGATAAACCCGAACCCTTTTGCCTCATTAAAATAGTCTACCCTGCCCCTTAAGATAACGGGAGCCACATCCTCTTTCTTAGGAGTCGAGATCAAGATATCTTCCTGATTTATCTCTTCTTTTTGACGAAGTTCGGGAGGGACAGAGGTGATCATCCCATTTTCATCCACATAAGCGATCATATCCTCAAAGCTAGTCGCCTTACCGGATGATTTTCTTTCCTCTTTCCTGTTCTGTTTCTCTACTCGGCGGGCTTGTTTCTTTTTCTCGTTTTCACGTTTACCAAATGATGCGTATTTTGCCATACAGTCGATTTTAATTTATACTAGGGCCTCACGTTCCGTGAAGCGTTGTTTATACTAACTTAGCGTGAGAATTGATGATTAAAGGAGAGATCCGCTTAATAATAATATAAAAAGAAGAACTATGTCGATAATGATTCTAGACTCAAACTTTCGCAAAGATAATAAAATAAACGGAGAAAACCTTATAGATCCTCTCATTTAAGAATAAAAAAACTTACTTTTGCATCCTATACCAAAAAGCATTTATGAAACTACTTTTTTTTGATTTAGAGACTACCGGCATAAAATACTGGAGAAATGGCGTCCACCAAATAAGTGGGGAGATCGTAATTGATGGGGTTACGAAGGAATCTTTTAATTTCAATGTCTGCCCACATCCCCAATGTGAGATAGAGGAAGAAGCGCTTCGCATTTGCAACGTGTCCAAGGAACAGATACAAGCTTATCCTCCCATGCGAGAGGTGTACGTTAAATTCGTGAACATGCTGTCCAAATACGTGGACAAGTTTGATAAAAAAGACAAGTTCTTTCTCGTAGGATACAACAACGCCTCTTTCGATAATCACTTCTTGAAAGCCTTCTTCGTACAGAACGGAGATAATTATTTCTACTCATGGTTCTGGGTGAACTCGATCGACGTAATGGTATTGTCTACCCAGCATTTGATGCGCAAACGGCATGAGATGACAGATTTCAAGCAGGAAACAGTGGCAAGGGCTTTAGGCATACAAATAGATTCCGCTAAATTGCATGACGCATCCTATGATATTCAATTAACCAAAGAAATTTATAATAGGATATCCTCCCTCTCATTTATGGGTTGATTGATTCTTTTTATAAATTATCGTTTTTGACTATAGGTTGATTTAATTATCTTTACGGCGTAGAATCAATTTTTAAGATGTCTGTGAAACATAGTATCCGTATTTTCTTCTTTATTATCGCTCTCGTATATACAGGTTCCTTGACTGCCCAAGAAAAGGCGTATCCGAAAAACGGAGAGGGCATCACTCTTTTTCTCAAACGCTTCAACCGTACCGGCGGGACGTATCAGAAAGAGTTTATCGAGCTTAATAAAGGGAAGTTGGGTAAAAATAACACTCTGCGCATGGGCGTAAAATATACCTTGCCTCCGCTCGCCTCCGCCCCTCAGAAGAAGAATTATCAGCCCCTATTCGGCAAGTCGCTAGCCAGTTACAAAGTAACCTCTTCCGATTTAAAGGGAGCTTGCTTTTATCTGGTCAGCGGTCATGGCGGTCCGGACCCCGGAGCGATCGGTAAAATGGGCTCCCATGAATTGCATGAGGATGAATACGCTTACGACATCATGCTACGTCTGGCACGCAATCTTTTAACGCGAGGCGCAAAGGTACATATTATCATCCAAGACGCAAAGGACGGAATACGTGACCAGCAATTCCTCAATAACAGCAAACGGGAAACTTGTATGGGTAGTCCGATCCCCCTCAGCCAAGTAAGCCGTCTGGATCAGCGTTGCGCCAAGATAAACAGCTTGAGCCGGAAAGATAAAGAAACTTATAAGAGAGCGATATTCATCCATGTGGACAGCCGGAGCCGGCATCAAAGGACCGATGTCTTTTTCTATCATAAGCCCAAGGATCAAGCGAGCAAGCGCTTGGCTAAAACGATGAAATCCACTTTCTCGCGCAAATACAACCGCCACCAGCCGGGCCGGGGATTCTCGGGCACGGTAGACGATCGTAACTTATATGTATTACGTCACACGACCCCGACCTCCGTATTCGTCGAATTGGGCAACATACAAAACCAATACGACCAACAACGGATCATCCTCAGCAACAATCGGCAAGCCTTGGCCAACTGGCTTTGCGAGGGTTTTGTCACGGATTATAATTATTATAGGAAGTAGCATCCCTAATGATCTATTATACTAACACATATCCTGCGGCAGAAATGTCATATGAGCGATCTTAACAGCAATGTAACATATATTTCATTTCTCCGAAATAAGAATATCCGTTCTTTGCCAAAAATAATTATATTTGTATATGGAGAGCCGTAAGGCACTCTTTTAAAAACAGAACAGCTTATGGCAACAACTCGTATTCTTGTAGTGGATGATGAAGAGGATTTGTGTGAGATCCTTAAATTCAACTTAGAAATAGAAGGTTATGAAGTAGATACCGCCTATAGTGCGGAAGAGGCATTGAAAAAGGATCTGACCGTTTACAATTTATTGTTGTTGGATGTCATGATGGGAGAAATCTCCGGTTTCAAGATGGCACGTATCCTGCGACAAGATGAGAAGACGGCCAATACCCCTATCATCTTCCTCACGGCCAAAGATACGGAGAACGATATGCTCACAGGGTTCAATCTCGGGGCGGACGACTATATCTCCAAGCCTTTCTCCATCCGCCAAGTGATAGCGCGTGTTAAGGCCGTACTAAGAAGAACTTCCGAGAAATCAAAAGATAAAGAGATTGAGAAACTCGAGTATGAGACATTAGCTCTTGATACGAAACGCATCAAGGCTACGGTAGACGGGGTGGAAGTTCCATTGACCAAAAAAGAGTTTGAGATACTAAAACTTCTATTGGAAAATAAAGGGAACGTCTTCTCCAGAGAGGAAATACTGTCTCGCATCTGGAAAGACGAGGTATATGTTCTAGACCGTACCATCGATGTCAACATCACCCGGTTACGTAAGAAAATAGGTCCTTATGGAAAGAACATCGTAACTCGCTTAGGTTTCGGTTATTGTTTTGAATGCTAATATTGTCGTGAATCATGGTAAAGATAGATGGTGAGAAAAGGCACCGGATACCGTTTAGCCAACGGCTTTTCTGGTCGGTCTTTTTTATGTTCTTGGGCTTTACGGTCTGTTTCCTGCTATTCCAATATCAGCGGGAAAGGGAGTTCGCGCAAGAAAAGTTGAACAATGTGTTGAGTAACTATAATTACCAATTATTCCGCAAATGCCAACAAAGTACGGACATCAACCAGACCGTAATAAGTTTCATGGACGACATCCCTCAAAAGGATTTGCGGGTAACCATTATAGATCCGTCCGGCGACGTATTATTTGATAATAGCGGGACGGATGAGTTCAATAATCATAACGATCGAAGCGAGGTACGCAAAGCCCGATTATATAATGAAGGGTTCGCTATCCGTTCCTCGGAATCTACGGGAAAAAGGTATTTCTATTCGGCATCGAATATAGGAGGTTATATTTACCGCTCAGCCCTGCCCTATGATCCATATGTAAGAGGGATATTGACGGTAAACAAGGACTTCATTTATTTCATGGCATTGATGACCTTGATTTTCTTCTTTGTCCTTTCCCGTTTTACTTTCAGCATAGGTAAAACGATATCCAAACTAAGGGATTTCGCCTTAAACGTAGAGAAAGATCGAATGCCTGCGGTCGATTATGTTTTCCCGAATGATGAACTAGGTGATATCTCACAGAATATCGTAACCTTATACCATCGGCAACAGAAAGCGAAAAACGAGTTATCCATGGAACGGGAAAAGCTTATCAAACATTTCCAATATTCCAAGGAAGGCTTCGCTATGTTTACAAGTGAAGGGCGGGAGATTCTTTCTAACATCCTATTCATTCAATTCATAAATGTCATATCCGACACCCAGATCCACCAAGTGGAAGACGTTACTGATATAGCCGAATTAGAACCAATCCGTACCTTCTTGAATAAGAATATCCGGAATCTGAATCGGAAAAAGAAAGTATTAAGAGAGTCCGTGACTATTGACAAGAACGGTAAAATATTCTTGATCGAATGTATTTTATTCCTCGATAATAGTTATGAGATCTCTATTAATGATATATCCCGTCAAGAAGAAGAAAGCCGGATGAAACGACAGCTTACGCAGAACGTCTCTCACGAGCTGAAAACACCGGTCAGCAGCATTCAAGGGTATTTGGAAACAATCCTATCCAACCCAGATTTGAGTCCGGACAAACGTCAATTTTTCTTGGAACGTTGTTATTCCCAAAGTACCCGCCTTACAGGATTATTACGAGATATTTCCGTATTAAACAGACTTGACGAGGCATCCGAGATGTTCGACCTCACGGAAGTAAATATCACGAAGCTTATCGCCGAGATACAAAAAGAATGCTCCCAAGATATGGAAGAAAAACACATCACGTCGGAAATTATCCTCCCGGGAGATCCGACCGTGTTCGGGAATAACTCCCTACTCTATTCCATATTCCGGAATCTATATGACAACGCGATCGCTTATGCGGGAGAAAACATAAGGATTACCGTCAACTGCTATAAAGAAGATCCTAAATATTATTACTTTAGCTTCTCCGATAATGGAGTGGGTATCCCGGAAGAACATATCAATCGCATATTCGAGCGCTTCTACCGGGTAGACAAGGGACGCAGTCGTAAGATCGGAGGAACCGGATTAGGATTATCCATCGTTAAAAACGGGGTTAATTTCCATAAAGGACAAATATCGGCGAAGAGCAGTCCGGGAAAAGGGGTTACTTTTTTCTTCACTTTGAAAAAGAAACTATAAGGCAGACCTCTAAAATTCCATAACATACGCTTGATATTTAATATTAAAATGTATTTTTGTATTGAACATCATACAATATCATGAGAAATACCTATTTAGTATTATTTATCTATTTAATGATCCCAATGTTTTCTTTAGGGGAAAACACCTATACTACCCAACAAAGGGAAGACAGCCTTTTATCCCTATTAAAGTCCTCGCCAGCCATAAATGAACAGATCGAGTTATATAAGGATTTAGCGACAATGTACAGGCAAATGCCCAAGGAGATTGTTTACCTAAACAAAATGGCAGATGTGGCAAGCTCCACTTCGAAAGGTCATGCTTCCTTATATTACGCATGGGCCAACTTATCCCGCCATTATTACAATATACAAAACAGGGATAGCCTGATTTACTGGTCGCATAAGATAGATTCATTGGCCGCGGCCAAGAATGAGGTTCCGGACGCATTATTCGATGCGCGAGGATTTATTTGCCAAATGGATCTATGGGACGGCAATTATGAGTTAGCGATGAACGGGGCGATCAGCCTATACAACTATGCCCGTGATACAAAGAGTGAATATGGATTGATTTGTTGCAATGAGAACTTAGGTTTAATCTATCAAGAAATACATCGGGATAGTGACGCGATAGTAGCTTATCGGGAAGGTCTCGATTTATTACAGAAACGAGGTGACAATCCGAGATTCGAGATGCAATACATGGGAAACCTCATCGAATCTTATCTACGAACCGACCATTTCACCGAGGCCGAGGAATTATTAACCCGTTACGATGAAATGATCCAAGATAGGGAAAGAGAGAATGAAGAACAAGGCACCGCATTCCCCGTGGATCGTTGCCGTGCGCTAATGTATGTTTTTTATGCGGATATGTATGTCCTTCAAGACAAGCCCAAGAAAGCATTGGAGACCTTGTTGAAGGCGACACCGATCGTAGAGAAAACCGGAGATGATTATACGGAATTCTGCTACAACTTCGTTTTCGCCAAGTATTACTATTTAATAGGTAAGTATGGAAAGGCGCTGAATATCATAGACACAAATAAATTAACAGAAGAAGATATACGAACCTCGGAGCTGAAAGTCGAGATACTCGAAGCATTGGGACGTTATAAAGAAGCGCTCGCATTTAGTAGAGAAGTTGTAGAACATACCAAGATGTTGCATGACGAGGCCTTCAACCGGCAGATCAATCAGCTCCGGACATTACATGATCTAAACAATCAAGAGATGCAGGCATACGAGCTACAGCTACGTGAACAACAACTGCATACCCAAAGGTTGTTAATGATTATTCTACTCGTAGTATCGATCGTTCTTTTAGTGATGCTATACATCGTATACAAGTCCTATCGCTCCGCACGCCGCTACCAACGAGAACTTATGAAAGACAAGGAAGCCTTAGTAGAGTCCGAGCGTCAACTTCGTACAGCCAAAGAGATAGCGGAACACGCCAACCAGATGAAAAGCACGTTTATCGCCAATATCAGCCATGAGATCCGTACGCCGCTTAACGCAATTGTCGGCTTTTCGGAATTAATATCCGATGAATCTATTTCCGCTGGCGAAAAGAAAGAGTTTTTCTCCATTATCAACAATAACTCTTATTTATTACTTAATCTGATAAATGATATTCTTGACCTTTCTCGCCTAGAATCCGGGAATATGAAGTTCATTATAGAGAAGACAAACTTATCGGATTGTTGCCGGAACGCTTTGGCAAGTGTAGAGCACCGGGTCTTTCCGGGTGTTCAATTGACCTATACACCTTCTGAAGACCCCTTACATATTCAGACAGATTCGATACGTCTCCAACAATTATTGATAAACTTATTGACCAATGCCTGCAAGTTCACGAAAGAAGGAGAGATTAACCTATCTTATCAAATAGATGAGGACAAACAGCATGTACGTATCACCGTAACCGATACCGGATGTGGAATACCGGAGGATAAGCAGAAAGTCATATTCGAGCGTTTCGAAAAGGTAGATGAATACGCGCAGGGTACAGGCTTAGGGTTATCCATCAGCCAAACGATTATCGAGCATTTAGGTGGCTCCATTCAATTAGACCCGACGTATAAGCATGGAGCCCGGTTCATCGTACTCCACCCCTACAACCCTCTTGATAATCCATCATGACGTAAACCACGTCTTGAAATCCGGCACTCTCGCCTTGCTAACCAATATACGCTCCAAGGTCGGTACGATCAAATTGATCGCAAGGCGTCCGTTAAACCAGAGATCGATATCTTGCACCGCCTTTCTGGATATCAAATATTGACGATTGATCCGGAAGAATAAGGCGGGATCAAGGCTATCGGCGAGCTCATCCAAGGTCTGCGTGAAAAGGTATTCTTTCCCGTCCGTCATCACCGCCTTTACATTTCCGTCCGCTATATAGAAAAATAAGATCATATCCACGGAAACAGGTAGCAGCTTATCCCCTTTCATAGGGATTAAGAAATGCGTTTTATATCCTTCCACCCGCTTCAAGGCTTGCATGACAGCGGAATAATCGATCGCTTCTTTCTCCACAGCCGTCGATTGTAACCGTGACAGCTTATCCAAAGCTTTCCGTATATCATCCGCATCGATCGGTTTCAGCAGATAATCTACGCTATTCACTTTAAACGCTTTCAGCGCATATTCATCATAGGCTGTCGTGAAAATGACCGGGCAAGAGATATCTACATGACCGAAGATCTCAAAGGCCGAACCATCCGCCAAATGGATATCCAGAAAGATAAGTTCCGGCATTGGATGCGATTGAAACCATTCGACACTATCCGTAATACTATCTAGGACATCGATCACCTCGATATCCGGATCAACCTCTCCCAGCAATGCCATCAAATTACGGACAGCCGCTTTCTCGTCTTCTATTATCAAAGCTTTCATACCAAAGGGATTGTTACGCTGAATATACTAGCATCTTCTTTTATGGAAATATCTTTCTTATACAAGAGGTTATAACGTTTACTCAGGTTCACCAAGCCAATACCGGTGCCTCCGCTATGTGTCAATTTCGGTTGGATGGGATTGCTAACCGTCAAGGAATCATGGTCCGAACGAACGGATATGGTCAATGAATGGCGGTTGCTAATCTCGTTATGCTTCACGGCGTTCTCGATCAAAAGCTGCACCGACATAGGAGGCAGTTGCTTAGACTCGTGCTCCTTCCCTAAGTCTATATCGAAGACCAGATTATCCTCATAGCGCATTTTCAAAAGGAAGATATAAGCGTTCACGAAATCCATCTCCTCCCGTAAAGTAACACTACGGCACTCATTCTCTTGCAAGGTATAACGTAAGACACGGGATAACTCCTGCAAATATTCTTGTGCCTTCCCGGGAGTCTCCCGGATCAAGGAACGGAGCGTATTTAAGGAATTAAATAACATATGAGGATTAAGCTGACTCTTCAACGCCTCATATTGGTTCAATAGATTCTCCGCCCGCAATTGCTGGTTCTCGACCTGTACTTGCTGGCTTTGACGAATCAGGTAAATCATATAGCAACTACCCGTAACGACACACGACATGATAAAATCCCTCAACGGATGCAGATAATGATGTACCAAGGCGTCGATCGCCGGAATATCAAACTGATGGTGCAAGAACACGAAACCTTTTCCTAATAAATTATTCACGCACCAAGTCATTACGAACGAGAGAAGGACCTTCTGCCAAGAGATACGCGCTTTCTGCCGATTGAAACCAAAGACATACGTGTTCATCGCAAATAGCAGCAAGAGGGACACGAAGGTGAAAAAGACCTCATTCGCTACATCCAATACCGACATATCCGGGAAAAGAGCGTTCTGCCCGGTAACGTCAAACAACGACACCAATTCCGGGAAATGGATCAAGAAGGCCACCATGATCGATATGATGACCAACGAGAACACATATTTATTCTTTATATTCATTTTCTTCATGAAGGCAAAGATAGTCATTTCTTCTCTACCCGTGCGGAAACATACATACCGGGACGAAAACGGGGATTCGTCTCTTTCACCCGAGCGTACATTTCCAAGGAACGGCTCGTCTCGTCCACCTCCTGTCCGATCGAGATCAAGACCGCATGGAAGGTCTCCTTCCCCATTCCATTCACCCGGAACTGTACTTGGTTCCCAATGGATAAGTCCGCTAAATCCTTCTCATAAGCGGTCAGGCAAAGGAGAGTCTCGCCTTTATCGATCACATCACAGATCGGTTCGCCCGCGTTCACGTATTTACCGAGATTAATGGACAGTCCGGCGACATAACCGCTTAATGGCGCTTTTACCTCCAAATAAGGTTGGATACCGTCTTCCAGAAGATCGCCGGCGGAGACACCTAGGATAGCAAGTTGCGCGGCGGCGGCATCTTGACGGCTCTTCATGGAAAGATAATCCGCCTTGCTTTGCTGGAAACGTTTTTGCGAGGCCGCTTCTTGCTCGCTCAAACGCTGTTGCCTTTTATACTCAGCCTCTAAGTATTCCGTTTGGGCATGGGCATCCAAATAGGTCTGTTGCAACGTGATAAAATCCGGATTCTCCAAGCTGACGACCACGGAGCCCTTCTTCACATAATCGCCCGGAAGCAACGTAGTAGCATGAACCGTGCCTCCCATCGTCAACGTAACCGTAGCCTGCCGCTGCGGGGGAACTACCATGATCCCGTTGAAAGAGGAGTGATTCGGAAGGGCCGTTGCCGAGGAAATCCCATCCACCTCTACGCTATCCACGGATGGTTCGGACGGTACGTTTTCTGCTACTTGAGTAATAGCGGGCCGGGCAGTTATGTCTTGCGAATCGCCCTGTCCTTTCTCCGCATTGTTTGTCATACTGCATGCGGCCAATGCCATAAGAGCCGCAGGAATCCATATCTTTTTCATCTTATATTATTTTTCTGGTTATCTACTATACAACTCCAACTCAAGCGCCGATATATTATAGGCATATACGGCCTCGATATATCCCCGCCGGATCTCCCGGGCGGCGTTCAGGCTTTGAACAAACTGCGTGATATCTGTCTCGCTCTCTTTGAACTGTACCGTCGCGCTCTTCAACAAAGCATCCGCTTCCGGTAAAGCGCCGGTCGTATAATAGCGGATATGCTCTCCTTCCTTACGAAGCGCGACGCTCAACTCCTCCACCTTATTGTTCAATTGACGGATGTTACTCTCCACTTCCGTGCGGGCGATATAGGAATCGATCTTCGCTTGCCTTACCCGGCTATGCTGCGGGAAGAACAATACCGGGAACGAGATCCCGACCATCCAAGAGTCCAGACCGCTCAACGGGGCTATTTTCTGACGCACATATCCTACCGATAGTTCCGGGAAGAAACGGCTCCGTTCGATACGAAGCATGGCTTTCTTCTCATCGGCCACGCTCCCGAAATAATTCAGATGGATATCAGACGGAGCGATCTCGGCTATGCGAGCGGGGAATAAAACCAATGTCGTATCCATAGGCAGCAATAGGGAATCCGAATAACAAGTCCATGAGAAACGACGGGCAGCCAATTGCAACTCCTCCTCCGCCTGCGACAAACGGGTCTGTAGATCGGCGACCAAGGTAGATGACATATTCCGCTCCAATAGCGTGATATCCCCTTGCTCATAACGCAACTGACTTGCCTTTCGCAAACGTCCGGCCCACTCGATCTGCTCTTTATACAAGGCACATAGATGAAAGGCATATTGATAATAAGCCCATGCCCGTTTTACCTCGGCCGTAATCTCCTTCTTCACCAAGTCCCGGTAATATTCTCCCGTGGCGACTTGACGGTTCACCAAGGCGTTCTTATAAAATGGGGTCAATAGAGAGCCCAAGGATTGCGTGATCTCCATCTGATTGTCGTTTCGTGTCTCACCGTTGATCTGTCCCCATGAATAATTAAAGGTGGTCGGTGACACCTCCCAGCTCTCTCCCCGTGAAGCACGACTACGTTCAATGGATGCCGTGGCAGTCTTCAGGCGAGGATGATTCTCCAAGGCGATCGTCACGGCTTCTTCCAACGACACCGTCTGTTGGGCATGCGTGGGGAATAAGATACCTAAAAAAAGAAGAAACGGCAATAGGCGCTTCAACCAGCGTTGGCGCTTCCAAGCGGCCGAGCTATTTACCAACCGATAAAATACCGGGATAATAATCAACGTCAAGATCGTGGAGACAATCAAGCCTCCGATCACGACCGTCGCTAACGGACGTTGCACCTCCGCGCCCGCGGACTTCGCTATCGCCATCGGCACGAATCCTAGAGAAGCTACCAAGCCGGTCAAGAATACGGGGCGAAGTAGATGCGGACATCCTTTCGCGAGGATACGATTCGTTGTCATTTGATATTTAGTTTGTTTTCGTAAGTTATTAAAATGATTAATCATTAATATACCATTCAAAACCGCTACGCCAAACAAGGCGATAAAGCCGACCCCCGCCGATATACTGAAAGGCAACCCTCGTAACCAAAGGGCCAGAATACCCCCGATCAAGGATAACGGGACGGTAGAAAATACCACCAGCGAGTAGGTAACACTCTTAAAGGCAAAGAACAATAGCAATAAGATCAATGACAAGGCGACCGGTATCACGATCGTAAGCGTATCGATCGCATTCTGCAAGTTCTCGAACTGGCCGCCATACTCAAAGTAGTATCCCGGTTCCAGCTTGATATGCTTGTCAAGGGTTTCTTGGATAGTACGCACGACTTTCTGGATATCAGCGTCACGGACATTCACCCCGATCACGATACGGCGTTTCGTGGCATCCCGGTTAATCTGTAGAGGCCCGTTGACCAGCTCGATCGTAGCGACCTCGCTAACCGGGATCTGGATTCCCTCGGCAGTCCGTACAAAGAGCTTATCCAAATTCAGATCCGCCACTTTATCGTTATCCAGACGAAGCACCAAGTCGAAACGTCGCTCATTCTCGAAAACGACACCCGCCGCCTCTCCCGCATAAGCCGTACGGATGATCGTGTTCAACTCCTCTATATTCATCCCGTAACGGGCGATCTTGGCACGATCGTAGTGTACGACCAATTGCGGTAGCCCCATCGCCTGCTCCACGATCACATCGGCGGCTCCCGGTACTTGCTCCACGAAAAGAGAGGCTTCCTTCGCCTTCTTATAAAGCTCCGCCATATCCTCTCCATATAGCTTGATCGCGATATCCGCCTTGGCTCCCGTCATCAATTCATTGAAGCGAAGCTGGATCGGCTGGCTGAAATTAAACTCCGCCCCCGTAATCGGTTCCAAGGAGGCCTTCATCTTCTCCACCATCTCCGCACGGCTGGAGGCCGAGGTCCATTCCTTGAAAGGTTTCATCACGATCATGATATCCGCGTCTTCCACCGCCATCGGGTCGGTCGGAACCTCGGCCGTTCCGATCTTGGCTACCACATGCTTGATCTCCGGGAAATTCTTCATCAAGGTCTCTTCCGCTTGCTTCGATAGCTCGATACTATGCGTCAGGGAACTACCGGCGGGAAGCGTCATCTGCATGGCGAAATCCCCCTCATCCAGCGTAGGGATAAACTCCGCCCCTAACCTCGTGAATAAGAAAAGGGACACAGCCAGAGCCGCGAAAGAACAAGCGATCGTTCCCCAGATATGACGCAAGCAGAAATGAAGCGTACGCCTGTAAACCCCGTTTAATTTCCCGAAGAAACGATCGGCGAATGTAGGCTTCGAAGAGATCGTACGCTTTAGGAACAGGGAGGCCATCATCGGCACGTAGGTGAGCGAAAGGATCAAAGCTCCGATAATACAAAATACCAAGGTCTTCGCCATGGGGGTAAAATACTTGCCCTCTATCCCGGTCAGCGTAAGTAGCGGGAAGAAGACGATCAAAATGATCAATACGGCAAAGGTAGCGCTCCGGGCGACATGACCGGCTCCGGCCTCGACCTCCCGGTCCATCTCCTCGGCAGAGAGCGTACGCCCCATCAACCGCCTCGAATAGATATGCGCCAATATCCCCTCCAATATAACGATCGATCCATCGACCACGATACCGAAATCGATGGCCCCCAAACTCATCAGGTTGGCGGAGACCCCGAAAACACGCATCAAGATAAAAGCGAAAAGCATCGCCAACGGGATCACGGAAGCCACGATCAAGCCGGCCCGCACATTCCCCAAGAAGATGATCAATACGATAAAGACGATCAACGCTCCCTCTATCAAGTTACGGATCACGGTGGATATATTTCGGTCTACCAATTCGGAACGATTCAAATAAGGTTCTACACGAACACCTTCCGGCAACATTTTCTGTACCCTTTCGACCCGTGCCTCCAGTTCCTTGGTCACGACATTGGCGTTCGCACCCTTCAACATCATGGCGATACCGCCCACGCACTCTCCCTCGCCATCCTTTGTCATGGCGCCAAAACGCTTGGCGGAACCAAAGCGAACCGAACCGACATCGCTTATATGAATCGGTATCCCTCCACGGTTCGTGATCACAATGCGCTCGATGTCCTTTATCTTGCCGATCATTCCCTCGCTACGGATGTAGTAAGCCTTATTGATTTTCTCGATATAACTGCCCCCTGTATTCTGGTTATTCCGGTTGAGTGCCTCGAACACCTCGCCGATCGTAATATTCAAGGAATAAAGGGCATCCGGATCTACCGCCACCTCATACTGTTTCAGATAGCCGCCAAAGCTATTGATCTCCACGATACCCGGTATACCGCTCAGTTGCCGTTTCACGATCCAGTCCTGAATGGTACGGAGTTCCATGGCGTCGTATTTCTCCTCATAACCGGGCTCCACGCTCAATACATATTGATAAATCTCGCCCAAGCCGGTCGTGATAGGCATCAGCTCCGGCGTACCCAGTTCCGTGGGGATTTCTCCCGCCACGGTTTGTATCTGCTCGTTTATAAGTTGGCGGGCATCTAAGGTAGGCACGCTTTCCTTAAATACGACCGTTACCAATGACAGGCCAAAGCGGGAAACGGAGCGGATCTCTTCCACGTTCATGATATTACTCATCGCTATCTCGATAGGCATGGTGATCAATTGCTCTACCTCTTGCGGGGCCAAGGTTGGCGATACCGTCACGATTTGCACTTGATTGTTCGTTATATCCGGTACGGCATCTATCGGTAAAGTCATCATGGCATAGATTCCTCCCAGAAGCAGAAACAAGGTTGTCAACCCAACGAATAGTTTCTTCTGAATAGAAAAATGGACAATCGCTTTAAACATCACTTCATTTATTTAATATAATAGTTACAAAAATAAAAGGTAAGCGTTTGTCTGCCCCGTATAAAATAATGAAGTGACCGAAATCAAGGTTGAAGTATCGGTATGAGGAGTTGGAGCATATCAATAGAAAAAGGCTTCACATGCCCTCTATGACACATGAAGCCCCTTTTGTTATTCTATATAAATAATAAGAATCGTTGCCGTTAAAAGCGGATCAGCACTTAATGCTCAACTGTCGCAACACCTCACGGATCTTCTCATACGTGACGATACGTGTAGGAACCAAAGGCAAACGAAGCTTATTCTCGATAAAGCCCATCATATTCAGCATACTCTTCGCTCCGGCAGGATTTCCATCCACGAACAACAGGCTGAACAGCTCCGTGAAGCTGTGATGGATCGTACGTGCGCTATCATAATCACCCGCCAAGGCCAGACGTACCATACGGCTAAACTCACGAGGGAAGGCGTTACCGATCACGGAGATCACTCCCACCGCACCTAATGTCATTAAAGGGAAAGTAATACCATCGTCACCGGAGATCACGTTGAAACGGGCCGGCTTGTTCTTGATGATATCATCCATCTGGGTGATATTGCCGGAAGCCTCTTTCACGGCGATCACGTTATCGAACTCACGGGCGATACGAAGCGTAGTCTCGGCCGTCATGTTCACACCCGTACGCCCCGGTACGTTATAGAGTACGATCGGTAAATGAGTAGCGTTGGCGATCGCCTTGTAATGCTGGTAAATCCCTTCTTGGGAAGGCTTATTATAATAAGGTACGACCGAGAGGATAGCGTCGATACCCTCGAAATTATCTGTCTTCAATTTCTCGACAACCGACCGTGTACAATTACCTCCCACGCCTAATACGATAGGGATACGGCCCCGTACACGAGTCACTACCAAGTTTATAATGTTTTTCTTTTCTTCTTCCGTAAGTGTAGGGGTTTCCGCTGTAGTTCCCAGCACTACCAAATAATCCGTACCGTTCTGCACCTGATAATCCACCAGCTTGCCTAACGCCTCGTAATCTACACTCTCATCTTCCTTGAATGGCGTGATCAACGCCACACCCATTCCTTTTAAATTTATGTCTGCCATGGGGAAAATATTCCTTTTTGTTATTTAGCACTGCAAAAATAAGGAAATTATATCATTTAGCACGGATGGAACGCAAATAAAATAATATCTGTCCGAATAAATACTGAATATCGTCCTTATCTGTTACAGTCAAGCCTAAGTCGTACCATTCTTGGCCCGGATACTTAATCCCGACCTTGAAGGCGGATGGATGCCGGAGAGCGATGTATTGCAAGGCATAACAACCCGGCCGGGTGATATCGATCAAGATATCCGCCTTGAGAGCGCCCACCTTTTCCAAGACACTATCGGAAGGGAATCCCCACGCGTTGAGATCGTTCTTTATATGTACAGGAATATTGGAATCGTCGAAAGGAATATCCGCTCCTCCGGACGGCACATATACACACGTCTTGATGTCCTTCTTCGCCTTGCGCAAAGGCTCCAAGGCCCTCATGACGTCCTCGTGATCCTCTATATTATACAAGACCAAAAGCGAACGTGCCTCATCCAAGGAAAGGGAACGATGCGGACGCTTGGCAGCGTCCGACACTAAAGCCTGTATCTTCTTCTTGATAAAATAATTCGTAAACATTTATTCCAGCATATTTAAGAACGCATCCTCGTTGATAATCTTCACACCCAGCTTCGCCGCTTTCTCCAGCTTGGCCGGTCCCATATTCTCGCCGGCAAGGATATAATCGGTCTTCCCCGAGACGGAGCCGCTATTCTTGCCGCCATGTTGCTCAATCATCGCCTTATACTCGTCACGTGAATGCTTGGAAAATGTCCCGCTGATCACGATCGTCAATCCTTTCAACTTCTCGGAACGGTTCGCCAATTGCTCTTCGGAAACCGCCATCCGCAAGCCCTGTTCCTTTAATCGGTTCACCAACGTACGGTTCTTCTCGTCCGAGAAATAACTCAATACACTCTGGGCGATCCGCTCGCCGATCTCGTCCACGGCTACCAAATCCTCTAAGGACGCCTGCTCCAATGCCTCGATCGAGTGGAAAGCCGAGACCAAGCGTTTAGCGACCGTCTCTCCCACGAAACGAATCCCCAGACCGAACAAGACCCTCTCAAAAGGAACTTGCTTGGATTCCTCCAGACTCGACATCAGATTCTGGGCGCTCTTCTCCGCCCACCGTTCCAGACGCAATAAATCGGCAACCGTCAACGTATATAAGTCCGCCGAGTCTTTTACATAACCGGCGTTGTACAAATCCTCCACCGTTTCCGGGCCTATATTGATATTCATCGCCTTCCGGGTCACGAAATGCTCTATACGCCCCTTGATCTGAGGAGGACAGCCCGACTCGTTCGGACAGTAATGTGCCGCCTCTCCCTCCGGACGCACCAAAGGAGTCCCGCACTCCGGACACACACGGATAAAGCGGACCTTATCCCCCATCAGCATCGAACGAGCCTCCACGTTCACTCCCACGATCTTCGGGATGATCTCCCCGCCTTTCTCCACATACACTTGGTCGCCGATATGCAAGTCAAGCCCCTCGATAATATCGGCGTTATGCAAGGAAGCCCGCTTCACCACCGTCCCCGCCAACAATACGGGCTCGAGGTTCGCCACCGGAGTGACCGTCCCCGTCCGTCCCACTTGGAAAGAGACCGAGTTCAAGCGAGTCTCGGCACGCTCCGCCTGAAACTTATAAGCGATCGCCCAGCGAGGGCTTTTCGACGTAAAACCTAAGTTCCTCTGCTGACGAAGCGAGTTTACCTTCAACACGATTCCATCCGTCGCCACGGGCAGGTTCTTACGTTCCACATCCCAATATGCGATATAATCGAATATATCCTGTAGGCTCTGGCATTTACGGATCACGTCCGGAATCTTAAAACCCCATGCGCGAGCCGCCTGCAAATTCTCATAATGCCCTTCGGCCGGCAGGTTCTCACCCAATAAATAATAGAAATAAGCATCCAGCTTACGGGAGGCCACGATAGCCGGATTCTGCTGTTTCAACGTACCGGAAGCGGCGTTGCGAGGATTGGCGAACAAGGGTTCCTCCTGCTCCTCCCGCTCCTTATTCAAGCGATCGAACTCCGCCCAAGGCAGCAATACCTCGCCACGGATCTCGAACTCCTCCGGAAAATCAGAACCCCGGAGTCTTAATGGAACCGAACGGATGGTCTTGATATTCGCCGTCACGTCATCACCACGAGTGCCGTCGCCACGGGTCACGGCACGCGTCAAGCGTCCTTTCTCATAGGTCAAAGAGATAGAAGTACCATCATATTTAAGCTCCGCCACAATCTCGAAAGGCTCATTCAAGGAGCGGACCGTACGATCATAAAAATCTCGGATCTCATCCTCGGAGTACGTATTACCCAACGAAAGCATCGGATATTTATGTACCACTTGCTCAAACTCTTTCGAGAGGTCGCTCCCCACCCTCCGGGTCGGGGAATCCGGATCGGCGAACTCGGGATGCGCCGCCTCCAGTTCCTGCAACTCTTTCATCATCTTATCAAACTCAAAGTCTGATATTGTCGGTGCCGAAAGCACATAATAATTATAATTATGCCGCTCCAGCTCATCACGCAGGGCTTTTATCTTTGCTTCGACCATATTAGTATATTAATTCTACGTTGTCTATCCAAAACGTATTTCCCGGAGAGCCGATATAGGCCCCTCCGTGGCTGGAGGTGAACTGCAACACCATATGCGTAGGTGCCTCGCCCGGCTCCGCCCAGCCTACCTCTTGGATAGGAACGCTTTTTCCTTTACTATTTAACGTATAACGTTCCTCTACTTGTATACGCATATACGGTTTATATTCGGGTTTGGATGTTATATTTCCATAAAGGATCGGGTAAGTAGCGTCATTTACCCAATCAGGGGTAGATTCCGTATAGCGTTGCACCATCGTACCGACCCGCTTGGAATAAACATTCCCTTCCGCGTCTTCCCATCGTTTCTGCAACAACAAGATCACCGCCAAGGAATCCTGCCCGGCCACCGTACTCTTACGGCTGAACCCCGTACTACGTACCCGATTCTTCTCGGGAGCGGCTTTCACCTTATAATCAAACCGCAACGCTTTCGGCTTCTTGGAGAAAGGCACTCCTGATTGTAACATCGCTTGAGGGTTTTTTGTTCCCTTGATCGGCTCATGCACCGTACCCAAGAAAACGGAGCCGGCGGCGATCACCTCGATATCCACCAAACCGAAAACCTTCACGCTCTCATAACGGGTCTCCATGCGGGCGCACATCCCATCCCCCCGTTTCTCCGGGAAAACAGACGTATTGGTTTTCACCACTCCCGCCACTTTCGCCATCACGTTGGAAGTAGCCCACGGAGAACCGCCCATATTACGAAACGCCGTATTACCGACAATCGTATCCGAGGGCCCCAGCTCATAAAGCCATTTCGTATTTCCCCCGATAATGCCAGACTCATGAATCTCACGGACAATCCAATTATCCATGTCTCCATAAGCGAAGGGCACCACATTCTCCGATGTCACCCCATCCCCGTCCGCGAGAACCACGGACAAAGGCATACAAGCGATTGCCAAAAATAACGCTTTCTTTCTTAAACTCAAACCCATCCCTCTATCAATTTAATACCTATCTAACCCTTTTATTTATAAGCTATAGCCCCATTCCTTCAAGGCCATGCCCCAATTTTCCTCTACGAGCCGGACCGTACGATCCTCGTACTTGTATTGGTTCTTCTTGTAGCCCTTCTTCTTGCCCAGATACTTCTCTATATCCGCCTTAGACTCCTTAAAGCCGGGTAAGTTTAATGACCCGTAAATATTTTCCGTCATGGCGAAAGCGTCTTTCTCGAAATCCTCGAACTTCACTTCCACCAGATTGCCTTCCGGTATCAGGTGCTTCTCTTCCTCGTACTTGTAGAAAAGACGGCGATATACCTCGATGAAGTTCGCCTCGATCTGCTCGTTCGTGATATCCTGCAAACGCAATGGCTGGATCGTATTCGTAAAGAAACTGCGGGTACTCTCGAATACCGTATACGGATTTCGCTTCAAGTAGATGAACTTAGCGTTCGGGAACATCTCCAGCAATGTCTTCACACGCCCCGTATGCGGTGGGTTCTTGCTCAAATACTGCGTACCGTTCGTATTCCAGAGGGAAACCTTAACCAGACGCATGAAAGTATCCATGAAGATCCGCCGCTCCTCCTCCGTGATATCGTTAAACAATAAGTAACGATCGCAATACTCCATCCAGCGTTTCGGGAAGAACCAGAAATTATAATATGTATAAGGCATCATGTTCGACAAGGCGAACTCCTCCTCTTGCGGAAGATCCACCTTCAACTCCATATTATCGGTCGGACGCTTATCCGGCATCAAGAAAGCCATGTTCTTCTTGAAGAAAGGCTGCCCCCAGAGCATCAGGTGCGGGAATACCGTCTGGTACGTCGTGGTATAACCGAAATGCTTATCGCAGGCGAAGATGTTATGAACAAAAGTCGTACCACTCCGCCAATGCCCCAAGATAAACAAGGGGTCCATCTCGAGCGGCTTATCGGCCAATTTCTTGAACCGGCTATCCTCGATCGGCTTCAAGGCGCTCAACAGGCGGCAAACACCGGTCGTAAGGCGATACTTACCCTTAAAGCCCTTGTCTATCTGCTGCCGGGCCGTCACCTTCCTGAACGTATCCCAATCCGCCCCGACCAACGTATTGATCGGTAGCTTATCAAACTCCAACAATCCCATATCCTATCGTTTTTCCGTTATACATTTCACAGATACGCCCTGCCGGCCCAACTCCTCACAAACCTTACGGATCGCCTCATAATGCTCCTCTCCGATTCCCATCTCCGGGAGGTTCAAGGTAGCCAAAGCGTCTTCCGTCACCATATCTTTAGCGTCCACACGGTCGATGATCATACCCACGGCGGACGTATTATTCGTAATCGGATCGATCAAGATAAACGAGCCGGTCTGCTTATTCCTCCTATACGGATCGAAGAACAACTCCTTGCCGGTAGTAAATACCACACGGCCGATCTCGTTCAGCTCCAGATGATCCACGGAAGACTGCTCCATCGTGTTCACGTTCACCTTATAGCGGATACTATCCACACGGGCACGTGTCGTATGAGTGGTCTGCTTGATGTAGAACTGCTTGTTCACGTCCATGGCTTCCTCATCCATCCACACCAGCATGGCCTCGAAATTACGGTCGCGGATCGGCAAGTTATCCGGGTGCACCAGCATCTCCCCACGGGAGATATCGATCTCGTCCTCCAAGGTGATCGTAATACATTGAGGCGGGAAAGCCTGCTCCAACTCACCCTCGTAGGTGACGATGCTCTTTACCTTCGAGGTCTTCCCGGAAGGCAACGCCATCACCGTATCTCCCTTACGCACGATACCGCTAGCCACCTTGCCGCTAAACCCACGGAAATCCAGATTCGGGCGCAACACGTATTGCACCGGATAACGGAAGTCCTCGTAGTTACGATCCAAGTCGATAGGCACGTTCTCCAGATAATCCAATAAAGACGTACCCTCGTACCAAGGCGTACGATCACTCTTCTCCACCACGTTATCGCCATCCAAGGCCGATAAGGGGATATACGTGATATCCGGGATATCCAGCGGCTCCACGAAACGTTTATAATCCGCCACGATCCGGTCGAACGTATCCTTGTCGAAGTCCACCAAGTCCATCTTATTCACGGCCAGTACCACATGTTTGATCCCCAGCAAAGATACCAGATAGGTGTGACGGCAGGTTTGCGTGATCACGCCCGTGCGGGCATCCACCAAGATGATCGCCAGATTCGCCGTGGAACCACCCGTGATCATATTCCGGGTGTACTGCTCGTGCCCCGGGGTGTCGGCGATGATGAACTTACGGTTGTTCGTGCTGAAATAGCGGTAAGCCACATCGATCGTGATACCTTGCTCACGCTCGGCCTTCAAGCCATCCAGCAACAAAGCGTAGTCGATATGCTCGCCGGCGTTGCCCATACGCTTGCTGTCACGCTCCAAGGCATCCAACTGATCCTCGTATATTTTCTTACTATCAAACAGCAATCGGCCTATCAAGGTCGATTTGCCATCATCCACCGAGCCGGCGGTCAAGAATCTCAGCAGGTCCTTCTGCTCGTCCTTATCTAGGAATTCCTTTATATTTAATTTTGTATCTGCCATGTCTCTTCTGTGTTAAAAATACCCTTCCCGTTTCTTCTGCTCCATACTAGCGTCTTGATCGAAGTCGATCACACGGGTCGTACGCTCGCTCTTCGTCGTGGTCATCATCTCCTCCACGATTTTCTCGATCGTATCCGCCTCGCTCTCCACGGCGCCGGTCAGCGGCCAGCAGCCCAACGTACGGAAACGGACCATACGCATACGGATCTGGTCCCGGTATTGCTCCGGCAAGCGGTCGTCGTCCGCCATGATCAAATTACCGTCGATCTCCACGCACGGACGCTCCTTGGCGAAATACAAGGGAACGATCGGGATATTCTCCAGACGGATATATTGCCAGATATCCAGCTCCGTCCAGTTCGATAGCGGAAATACACGGATGCTCTCGCCCTTATGCACACGGGCGTTATAGATATCCCACAACTCCGGGCGCTGGTTCTTCGGGTCCCATTGATGGAACTTATCGCGGAACGAGAAGATACGTTCTTTCGCACGGCTCTTCTCCTCGTCACGGCGGGCGCCGCCGAAAGCGGCGTCGAACTTATATTTATCCAAGGCATGAAGCAAAGCCTGCGTCTTCATCAAGTCCGTATGCACCTTGCTTCCATGCGTGAACGGGCCCACGCCCGCGTGGAAAGCCTCCATATTAGACTCCACGATCAAGTTCCAGCCGAATTTCTTCGCATAAGAATCACGGAACTCTATCATCTCCTTAAACTTCCATTTCGAATCGATGTGCATCAACGGGAAAGGAACCTTACCCGGAGCGAAAGCCTTCTCGGCCAGACGGACCATCACGGAAGAATCCTTCCCGATGGAATAAAGCATAACAGGATTCTCGAACTCGGCGGCTACCTCACGGATGATGTGGATAGACTCGGCCTCCAGCTCCTGTAAATGACTTAACTTGTAATCAGACATATCTTTTTTCAGTGTTTAATTTCTACTTTCGGTATGATCAACTCCAACAACCGGCTCACGGATTGCTCCACGCTCAATACGGAGGTATCCAAGGACAGGTCCGGACGCTCCGGCGCCTCGAACGGGGCGGAAACCCCGGTAAACTCCTTGATCTCGCCTTTCCGGGCCTTGGCATACAGGCCTTTCACGTCACGGCGTTCGCACTCGGCGAGCGGCGTACTTACGTAAACCTCCAAGAAATCCGCTTTACCGATGATAGCGGACGCCATCTCTCTCAACTCGTTGTTCGGGCTGATAAAAGCCGCTATGGTTATAACACCCGTATCGACAAACAGTTTACCCACCTCGGCGATCCGGCGTATATTCTCCACCCGGTCCTCCGGCGAGAACCCGAGATTATTGTTGATACCACTACGGATATTATCCCCGTCGAGGATGCGGCAAAGCAATCCCCGTTTATGCAACTCACGCTCCAAGGCGATAGCGATCGTGCTTTTCCCCGAGCCACTCAAACCCGTGAACCACACCATCACTCCCCTTTGCCCCAGAAGCGCCTCTTTATCCTCACGACCCAGCATACGGTCGAAAATCGGATAGATATTATTTTCTAAAACTTCCATATCATAGGTATTACAAACACGGAGATCAAGAACGTGATCAAGTTCAAGGGCAGGCCCACCTTCACGAAATCCGTGAACTTATAGCCTCCCACGCCTTGTACGATCAGGTTGGTCTGGTAGCCGATCGGCGTACTGAAACTAGCCGACGCCGCCATACAGATCACGACAAAGAATGGGGTCGGATCAACGCCTAATTGCGTAGCTACCGACAAAGCGATCGGGAAGCTCAATGCCGCCGCAGCGTTATTCGTGATCAACTCCGTAAATATATTGGTAATAATAAATAGAATCGCCAGCAACGCATACGGCCCCAAATTGTCGGCCATACCGATTATATGGCGGGCTATCATGGAGGCAAAGCCGGAATTCTCCATGGCCTTGCTGATAGCGAAAGCGCAAGCGATCGTTATCAAGATATCCCAAGAAATGTATTTCGTGTATTTTTTAGGCGGGAAAAGCTTCGTCCACGCCATGATGATTGTCGTAATACAGACAAAGAAGAACATATCCAAGCGCATACTTGGAACGGCCTCTTTCACGACTGGCAACTCTCCTACCGTCGCCCCCGTAATCATAAAGATCAACAGTCCTAAAGCCAGCCAACGTTTCTTCTTCGATACCGGCTCCGTTGCCTCATTACCATTCGCCAACATCAAGAAGACACTAGACTCACCCCATGTAGGGATAAAAGAATCGTCCGCCCACAACACCAAGGTATCGCCCTCATGCAATACCACCGTATCCAGATTACGGGTAAAACGCTGTCCGCCGCTTTTCACCTCTTTCACGATCGCCCCGTAATGGCGGGTAAAGTTAAACTCTCCCAAGGTCTTGTTGATACCCGGGAAGCGTGCGCCCAGCACGGCCTCCACCCGGTGGAAATTCCCGGGATTCTCATCCTCCCCGTCTTCGGATACCGTATCCGTCCTCGAGTCCGGAAGCAGCTTGTTCGAGAAAGCGAACAAATATAAAATACCGGCGATAGCGATAAAAATACCGACTTTCCCCAGCTCAAACATCGTAAAGCCCTCATATCCCGCCTCCAGAATCATGCCGTGCACCACCAGATTCGTAGAAGTACCGATCAAGGTACATATACCGCCCAATATCGTGACATACGAGAGAGGGATCAAGAATTTCGTGGCCGGAAGCTTCACCGCCTCTGCCCATCGCTTGATGATCGGGGCGAAAATAACCACCACCGGCGTATTATTCAGGAACGCCGACACGAAAGCTACGGGCGGGAGCATCCTCGCCTGCGCCTTGAAGACGGTGGTCTTCCCCTCGGGAAGCAGTTTCTTGATCAATTGGCCTAAAGCCCCGCTCTGCCGCACTCCCTCACTGACAAGGAAGAGCATGGCTACGGTTATCATCCCTTTATTGCTAAAGCCCTCCAGCATCTCCTTGGGAGTAAGAATGCCTACGCAGAGAAAAAACACGACCACTGTCAGAAGAACCATTCCCGGCCGCATCTTATCCCATACCAAGGCGGCGATCATGCCGATCAGGGCCAGCAACACAAACACTATATCAAAATTCATGTATTTACTTTTAAGAGCGCAAAAATAATAAGAATACTCAAGTGCGCACTCCTTTCGCTAACCTATTTTTAGGATTATATGGGATATAGACCAATAATGATTGATTCTGGGCCAACTTATATTCTTACAAGGTAGTCTTCTAAATTTCGTTCATAACCAAATAAACAAGAATGCATTGTACGGCTTGTAGAGACGGAGCATGCTCCGTCTCCCACCGCTGACAGTAACTTAAAATACACATCCCCCTCACTTCACGATAAACCACGGATTATGCAAATCTTCCTTGTTATAGCGAAGCGGGGTCTTGCCGTCGATATGATATATGTCGCAACCGGCAGACTTGGCGATGGCGTGGCCGGCGGCGGTATCCCACTCCATCGTCGGGGCGAAACGGGGATAGATATCGGCCGAGCCTTCCGCTACCAGACAAATCTTCAGGCTGCTGCCGCTACTGATCAACGTAACGGGCTTTCCCTGCTTGCGGAGATTATCGATGAAAGCGGTGGTCTCCTCCGTTTGGTGAGACCGGGATGCCACTACCACGATTCCCTGATGCGCCAGCGCCATCGGCAAATGTATCGCCCCCTGCTTCATCTCGTCCATCGAGGGCTGGCTACTGCTATCGATTCCCGTAAACTTATAAGCACCCACAGAGGAGGAGGCGAAATACAACTCCTTCCGGACGGGCACATAAATGACGCCCAACACGGGCACACCTTTCTCCACCAAGGCGATATTCACGGTAAACTCGCCGTTTTTCTTGATAAACTCTTTGGTACCGTCCAGCGGGTCCACGATCCACAGCGTCTCCCATTTGGAGCGCTCCTTGAACGGGATCTCCTTTCCTTCCTCGCTTAAGACCGGAAACGGGGTAACGGACAAAGCGTTTGTTATCAATCGATGGGCCGCCTTATCCGCCTTTGTCAACGGCGAGTTGTCTGCTTTTCTCTCTATCCCGAAGTCTGATTCGGGGTCGTTATAAATATCCATGATCGACTTGCCTGCGTCTACCGCGGCACGGATCGCTATGTAAAGATAATTGGCGTAGCTCATCATCACTTCTCGTTTTATTATTTGTTAATAAGCAAATATATGGAAAAAAAATAAATTAACGCCCTGTCGCCTGTAAATATTCCGTACGTTTGATCAAATAAGCCGTATAATCGCCCGTATACTGGTCACGGCTTTGCTGGAGGAGCGATTGGGCGTCCAGAAGATCGCTCAGCGTTACCGTGCCCGCCTTATAATAGTCCGTATTAAGGCGGACATTCTCCTCGGCCGTCGCTATGGACTCCTCCGAGAGCTTGACTTGCTTATAAGATTCCTCCAGCTCGTTCCAAAGCTTCCGCATTTGCACCAACAGAAGCTCATTGGCGTTTTGGCGGGAATACTCGGCCGCCTTCACCTGAAGCTTTTGCTTCCGGATGGCGTGCGAGCCGCCCCACCAATCACTGATCGGAATCGCTACGGTAGCGAAAACCATGCCGAACGGACGGTCCTTATCCAGTAAGTTGTGATACATATACCCGGCTCCGATCCCCACGGTGGGCAAGTATTGCCCAACCTTCAGCTTTTGTTGAAGACGGGCGGCCTCCACGTTCTTCTCCAGCAATTTATAAGAGAGTGTCGTAGGGAGCGCCTCCTCATGGCTCACCCGGTAAAGCTCCGGGGAGGGCACCTCGGCGGGCAGCGTGAAATCGATCTCGAAATCATCTTCCCCGATACCGATATATTGAGCCAGCACCATCTTGGAAAGGCGCAAGCCGTTCTCCACCCGCAGGCGGTCGCTCGCCACGCCGTTCTTTTTCAACTGGACTTGCAGTAGGTCATTACGAGTCGTCACGCCGGCGCCGACCGCTACCTCCACATCCTTATAAAGACTCCCCACCAAGGATTCCACGATCTCGATCGTCCTTAATTTCTCGTGAAGGGAGATCCATTGCCAGTAATACCGCTCCACCGTCAGGGCTACCTCATCCTCGGATTGGCGCATCTGGTAACGGCTCACCTCGAGCGCCAAGTCGGCCAGCTTATTGCCGTTCACGATCTGTCCGCCGGCGAACACGGGCTGGATAGCGGTCACCCCACCCAGCAAGCCGTCATCCATCATCGACAACTCGAGAAGGCCCGGTATCACGCTCATATCCATCATCCCGTGGTTCGCCTTGAATGCCGTTCCCACGGCGCTGACATTCGGGAAGTATTTCGTAAAGGCCTCCTTTTTTCCTTCCCTCGCCTCTTCTACGTCCAAACGGGCGTTCTTCATCTTCGCGTTATTCTCCAAAGCCATTTCCCGGCATTCTTCCAGCGATAATGTCCGCTGGGCGCTCACGGTCCCCACGCATAAGACGAGGGAACCGACAATGCCATATATCCATCTTTTTATCATCTCTTTTTTCCGCATATATTCATTCCTATATTATATCCTAATCCACATCCGTATCATTCATTTATTCCCGAATATCTTCCAATAGAAAACAGGCAGGATGATGACCGCCAAGATCATCGAGAAGACCGTTCCCGAGCAGATCACCACACCCATCGGCATCCAAAGGGAACTGCCGCTGATGATCATGGGCACCACGCCCACGGCCGTTGTAGCCGAGGTCAGGAAGATCGGGAGCATGCGTCGCCGGCCGGCGTCGAAGGCGGCATCCCTCGGGCTATAATGCTTATGGAGCCGCAGGTCTTGCGCATGCTCGAATATCAAGATAGCGTTTCGCACCACGATACCGATCAAGCTAATAACGCCCAAGACGCACGTCAAGCTGAAATCGATATGGAACGCCCACAAGCCCAGCGCCGCCCCGAACAAGGTGAGCAGCAACGAGGACAGGGCCGCCAACGCCAAGCCGATCTTCTTGAAATTGACCAACAGGAAGAAGAAAACAATGATCACGGCGATCGCCAAGCCCTGCATCAGCGGGTTCATCGTCTCGAAATCCAGCTCCTTGGCTCCACCGTACTCGTACGTCACGCCCTCGGGCAAGGTCGGGATAATACGGCTTTCCATGACTCGCTCGATCCGTTTCTGCATAGCGTTCTGGTTGGTCTCCCGGGTTACCTCGGCGAAGACGCTCAAGGTACGCACGCCGTTGCGACGGACGATCTGCCCATCATTCCAGCCTCCCTCGATCGTGGAGACTTGCCGGAGCGGGACGCTCACGCCGGGGACGATGGTGGGAAGATACTGGTCGCCGACCTTATCGAACGCGTCACCCTCCCCTTTCTTATCGGATCTCAGCTGGATCGGCAAAGCGTAATCGCCTTCCCAGAGGGAGCCAACCGAGAGACCGTCGTAACGGATCGCCAGATCGGCCGAGGCCATCGCCTTCGTGATCCCGAGGCGGGAGGCTTCCACTGGGTCCAATCGAACCCGTACGTCGGGTAAGGCCTCCTCGTAATTGGTGTGTGCCCAGACCAAGCCGTCCATCTCACGCAACACGGCCATCAAAGAATCCCCAGCCTGCTTCAACCGGGCGATATCGTCTCCCATGAAACGGATCTCTAAAGGAGAGGATACGTTTTGGTAATCCAGTTGCTTAAACTTCACGTAGGCGTCGGGGAAATAATCGGCGTACCGGTCCGTATAATCATCCAACACGCTACGGGTGGCCTCTATCGAGGCGGTGTTGACAATGAACTGGGCGTAATTCTTCCCGGCCAAGTTAGGGGCGTAGGTAGCTTGGAAACGGGGCGAGGAAGTTCCGATAAAGGAGGTGACGGACAGGATGCGCTCATCTTCCGACAACAGCTTATAGAGACTATCGCTCACGGCGGCGGTACGGTCCAGCGAGGTTCCCTGCGGGAGATAGATCTCGACGGCGAACTGATCCCGGTCGGCTATCGGCATCATACGCTGGCTCAGTTGGGTGATCATCAGGATCGCCAAGGCAACCGTCAAGACGCCCAGACCGATCGTGGTTTTCGGGAAACGGAAAGTCCACGTCAGTGCCCTCGTATAGACGGCCTGTACGGTATCCAGCAGATTGAACCTCTTCTTTCCCTTATTCTCCCGCCCGGACTTCAATCCCTTCTTGATCAAGACCCGCTCCAGCAGCGGGATAAAGACCATCGCCACCGCCAACGACACCATGAGGGAGATGGAAAGCGTCCAAGGGAAGAAGGTCACGAAATCCAACATCTGCCCCGTCATCGTGAAAAGCAACGGGAAAAAGATCACGCAAATACACAGCGTAGCCAACAAAATCGAGCTGAAATAGTTCTTGGCGCTATAGACGGCGGCGTACCAACGGGAATAGCCCTTGTCCAGATATTCCAGATAGGCGTCTATCACGATGATGGAGTTATCCACGATCATGCCCAATACCACGATCAAGGCGGCCAGCGTCACCGTATTCAGCGGGATGCCGCAAGCGTACATGACACCGATCGAGATAAAGACACTGATCGGGATGGAAGTAGCCGCCACCAATGCCGAGCGGAACGGGAAGAGTACCATCATCACCAAGATCACGACCACGATGGACACGAACAAATCCCGCACGAAGGAACTTACCGAGTCTCCCACCACCTTCGGCTGGTCGGCGATCCGGCGAATCGAGACACTCTCGGGAAGATCCCGCTCGAAAGCGTGCAATACCTCGTCTACCTCCTTTCCGTATCGTACGATATTATGGCCCTCACGCATCTCCATGGAAAGGATGATCGCTTTCTTGCCGTTGTTCGTTATATAGCTATCCGGCTCGGGATATTCCCGCACGATACGGGCCACGTCTTTCAAGCGGATCATATGCCCGTCGGCATCGGCCAGCAGGATCTGCTCGCCTACCTCCCGCTCCGAGGGATAGGTCACGGAAAGGTGGATGGGAATGTCCAAGCCGCCATTCTCCAAGGAGCCGGAGGCGGTGGTAAAGCCTTGGGTGAACAAGGTTGTCATCAGCATACGGGTATCTAGGCCGTAAGCGGCTAGCTTGTCTGGATCCAAGTAGACCGAGATCTGCTCGTTTTGTACCCCGTAACGGCGCAGGTTGGATACGGACTCGATCCGGCGCAGGCGGTCTTCCAGCGTCTCCATGTATCGCTGCAATTCCCGGTAGGTCTTGTCTTCCGATTCCAAGGTGATCAATAAGGCGGAAGTATCGCCGAAATCATCATTCGCGATGACGGCGAGTACGCCCGAGGGCAGTTGCGACTTGAAGTTCTGCAAGCCGAGCTTGATCTTCGACCAGACCTCGTCTTTATTGTTCACGTCGTCGTTCAGCTCCACCATTACGTACACCATTCCATCCCTTGACATGGAGTACGTCTTTTTCTTCTTTACCTCCTTGAAGGTAAACAGGTATCTCTCCAAAGGCTTGGCCAACTGCTCCTCCACCTCTCCGGAAGTCGCCCCGGGGTAAACACCCACGACCACGCCTTGGCGGATGGTGAACTCCGGAAACTCCTGTTTCGGCATGTCCACCAAACCCAAAATACCCAACCCGACCAGCACGGTAATCACCAGCAACGTGATCTGGTAATGACGCATGGTCCATTCGATCACTCCGTTTTTACGTTCTCTCATAACGCACGCACTCTCATGCCCTCACTGATTTTCTGGTAACCGCCTATCACGACGATATCCCCCTCGTTCAACCCTTCCAGAATAAACAAGCCTCGCTCCGTCAAGTCGCCCGTCCGTACGGGCGTAGCTTTCGCCTTTCCGTCTACGACCTTCCAGACGAAACGCCCCCCGTCGTTCGCTATCAGCACGGCGTTGTTCGGCAAGGTGATAGCCGGCACGGATTCCTCTCCCGACAGGCGTACATCGCAAACCATGCCGGGCAACAAAGCGCCAGACGGGTTCTCCAGCCGGATCTTCGCCTCGTAAGTATGGGAGATAGGGTTGGCCACGATACCTTTCTCCGTCACTTTCCCCTCAAAACATTGTCCGCCCAGAGCGGCTACCTTTATCATGGCGGCTTGATCGCCTAGCGTGGCGACCTCGTTCTCCGGGACGGCGATCTTCACGTTTACCGTCTCTATCCTTAACAAGGAGAAAACCGGTTGCCCGGGCTGCACGTTCTCTCCCGCCTCAACCATGCGCTTGCCGATAACGCCGCCGAACGGGGCATACAGGTTCCGGTCCTCAAGGTTTTTCCTCGAGATTCGCTCCATGGAACGGGCCTGTTCCAATTTGCTCTCCACCTCTACCCATTTCATATCCGGCAGGCTCTTATTCTCGTGCAAGGTTCTCATGCGGGCATAGGCGTCCTCCGCTTGTCGCAAGGAAGCGGCCGAGGCATTATAGGCGTTTTCCAGCGTCGCCTTGTCTAACACCGCTAGTAGTTGGCCCTCACGGACCTTCTGCCCCTCGCCCACCAATACTCGCTCTACATTACCCATCACCTGAAAACTAATCGAGGAAGATACGACCTCCTCTACCGTTCCCACATAATTCCTTGTATCAGCCGGAACGGTCTTCGCTACCTTCACGATCTCCACCGGGATCTCTTTACTATCCCGTCCCTCTTTTTGACTGCCCGAACATCCGGACAGCACGAATACGACGGATAATAATCCTCCATAAACAATGCCTTTCATCCTTTTCATATCCTATGATTTATTATACCGCGAAGATGATGAGTTTATCCACTCCAAAGAAGTTCCGTTTTGCAACCAAATTGTCCCATTTGACACATTTCAATTGGATTATTCTATTATTTCACTAATTTTATCGCCCAAACAAGAATAAATTATGAACGTAACAGATCTACCTCAAGCTTGTATCTCTCTTATCGAGAACGTACCCGGCATAGACTTCATCGACGAGGATTTCGCCATATTCGATAACATCGACGATATTCCCTCGCTCGACCATCCGATGCGAATAGACGCCGTCGTATTCGCGCTTTGTACGAAAGGCTTCATGCGTATACGGATCAATATGGAGGAATATGTCGTAGGGGAAAACCATCTCGTATTGTCCTTGCCCGATCAGATCATCCAACACGTGGAACGTAGCGAGGACGTGGCCGGGATCTTCATCGTCATCTCCAAGAATTTCATGGAGGAGATCATTCCTCATATACAGAATACCTTGCCGGCGTTCTTCTACATCAAGGAGCATCCGGTCACTGAGTTGAATGCCGAGGAGATAGGTTGTATCAAGGAATATCATTCTTTTCTCTGGAAGAAAGTGAAAGCGAAAGGGCATCCTTACCGGAAAGAGATTGCCCAGAGCTTATTGTTGGCGGTATTCCACGAGGTTTACGGCATGTTTAAGAATCATATGCCGATCGAGGTGAAGAAGAGCCGGCAAGAGGAGTTGTTCGCAGCGTTCATACAAACGCTCGCCTTACATCATAAGCAGGAACGGTCGGTAGCTTTCTACGCCGGAAAATTATGTGTGACTCCCAAATATTTATCTCTTTTGGTAAAGAACGTCAGCAACCGTACAGCCGGGGAATGGATCGATAATTACGTTGTCTTGGAGGCGAAGGCGTTATTATCCTCCTCCACCCTTTCCATCCAAGAGATATCAGACCGGCTAAACTTCGCCAACCAATCCTTCTTCGGTAAATACTTCAAGCAACACGCCGGGATATCGCCTACGGAGTATCGGAAGAAATGGTAAAATGAGGGCGAGCAGTTCCCACCCCTATTCTAATTATCCTCCGATCAACGCGGTTATCCCGCAGGAGGCGAATTGATCGATGCACCTTTGCAGGACTGCTTCGGAAGGGGTGGATAGCGGAAGGTGCCCGGGATTGTAGAGGGTTCCTCGCTTATCGTGCTTACCTTTTCCGATGTCGTGGTACGGGAGGAGATTAACGACTTTCCGCTCCCACGGCAAGGAGGCCAAGAAGATGGCGGAACGGGATATATTTTCCTCGTCCGCATTGACGCCCTCGATCAACGGGATACGAATGAGGAAGTCCATCCCGGCCTCGGCGATCATCCGAAGATTGGAGAGGATACGCTCGTTCGGGACACCCGTGAAACGACGATGGCTACCGGAATCCATATGTTTTAAATCCACCAGAAAAAGATCCGTGCGCCCCATTACGCTACGGACGGTATCCGGCGAGGCGAACAAGGTCGTATCCACCGCACGATGGATTCCCAACGCTCCGCAACGATCCAGCAGGGCAACCAAGTCCGACGGACGCGACAACGGCTCTCCCCCGCAGAAGGTAACGCCTCCCTCGGAGCGATCCATAAAGACCGTCTCTTTCTCGATCTCACGCATGACCTCGTCGATAGAATACTCACGGCCGGACATCTCCATCGCCAAAGTGGGACAAACCTCGGCGCATCTACCGCATGTGCGGCACAGAGAGCGATCCGTGACGATGCCCGCTTGCGTCAAGGTCAACGCCCCGACGGGGCAGGCATTCACGCAGGCCCCGCAACCTATGCACTTCTTCCTCGTATACAGCTTCTCCGTCCGGGACGAGATGCCTTCCGGGTTATGGCACCATACGCAGGCAAGCGGGCATCCTTTCATGAAGATCGTGACACGAATGCCCGGCCCGTCGTTTATGGCGTATCGTTTGATATCGAATAACAGCATGGCCTAGAAAGTCTCTTGCTCCGTACGTGCGATCACGTCCGCTTGCAAATCGGCGTTCATATCGTTGAAATAGTCGCTATAGCCCGCTACACGGACCAGCAGATCCCGGTAGTCCTCCGGACACTTCTGGGCGGCGTAAAGCGTTTCCGTATCCACGATATTGAATTGGATATGATGGCCACCCAAGGCGAAGTAGCTACGGATCAAGGAGGCCAGCTTCGAGATATCCTCCTCCCGCCGGAGCAGGCTGGGCAGGAAGCGTTGGTTCAGCAGCGTGCCGCCGCTCTTCACCTGATCCAGCTTGCCGAGGGACTTGACAACGGCGGACGGCCCGTGGGTATCGGCTCCGTGCGAGGGCGAGGTACCGTCGGAGATGGCACGCCCGGCCAAGCGGCCGTTCGGAGTGGCTCCCATCACCTTGCCGAAGTAGACGTGGCAAGTGGTGGATAACATATTCAAATGGAAACACTCCCCTTTCGTATTCGGCTTGCCCTCGATCGCGTCATATAAATCGTCGAAGACACGGACGGCGATCTGGTCGGCGTACGGATCATCGTTGCCAAAGAAAGGCGTACGGTTCAGGATCATTTGGCGCATCGGTTCATGTCCCTCGAAATTATCCGCCATCGCATCCAACAAGGCTTCCATCGTGAAGGTCTTATCCTCGAAGACGTGTTTCCGCAAAGAGGAAAGGCTATCGGTTATCGTGCCTAATCCGGTACACTGGATATAAGTGGTATTGTAACGAGGCCCGCAATTGTAGTAATCCTTACCCTTCGCGATACAATCATCGATAAACAGGGAGAGGAACGTGGCGGGGGCGTACTTGGCGAACATGCGGTCGATATAGTTGCTGACCCGCACCTTCATGTCCACGAAATAATGGATCTGGCGCATGAATGCCGCGTAAAGCTCCTCATACGTCCGGAAACCACGGGGATCGCCGGTCTCCAGACCGACCTTGCGACCGCTTACCGGATCTACGCCGTTATGCAGCGTCACCTCCAATATCTTCGGCACGTTCAGGTAACCGGTCAGCACGTACGCCTCCTTCCCGAAAGCGCCCACCTCGATGCAACCGCTGCAACCTCCCTCGCGGGCGTCACGCAGCGACTTGCCTTGCCGCATCAACTCCTGCACGTACACATCCGGGTTGAATACCGACGGGTAGCCATGGCCTTGGCGGATCACCTTGCACCCGGCACGAAGGAAACGCTCCGGCGTACGGGCACTGACGTGGATGGCGCTGCCGGGCTGGAGGATATGCAGCTCCTCGATCGTCTCCAACATGATATAGGAGACCTCGCTTACGCCATCGCTACCGTCCGCCCGGATGCCGCCGATGTTCAGGTTCGTGAAATCGTTATAGGTTCCGCTCTCCTTCGCCGTGATACCCACTTTCGGCGGGGCGGTATGATTGTTTACCTTGATGAAGAAGCAAGACATCAACTCTTTCGCCTCGTCACGGGTCAAGGTTCCGGCGGCGATCTCTTTCTCGTAAAAAGGCGCCAGATGCTGGTCGAAATGACCGGGGTTCATGGCATCCCAACCATTCAGCTCCGTGATCGTACCGAGGTGGACAAACCAGTACATCTGGATCGCTTCCCAATAGGTACGGGGAGCGTGGGCGGGAACCCGGCGGCATACCTCGGCGATCTTCCTCAGCTCGGCGGCACGGCGGGGATCTTTCTCGGTGAGAGACATCTCGTCAGCCAAGTCTGCGTGTCGCTCGGCCAGCAGGATAGCGGCGTCGCAGGAGATAGACATGGCCGTCAGCTCCTCCTGCTTGTCCGTGGCCTCGGGGTCGTTCATGAAATCCAAGGCGCTTAGTTCCCCCTCGATACGTTTCTTCAAGTCCAGCAGGCCATATTGGTAGACCTTGCCGTCCAAAGCGGTATGCCCGGGGGCACGTTGCTCCATGAACTCGGTGAACATACCCACCTCGTACGCCTCTTTCCATTCCTTGGGGACGTGACTGAAGATGCGTTCCCGCTGGGTACGGCCTTTCCAGTACGGGATCACCTCCCGCTCGTAGGTATCGATATCTTCTTGGGAGATAGTGTAACGTTGCAGCTCCCGGGTATTCAATATATGCAAGTCCTCCACGCTATGGCAGGTAAGTTCCGGGAAGGTAGGCACGACTTTGGGGCGGGGCCCCCGCTCGCCGACGATCAACTCGTCCTCGCCGATATAGATCGTCTTCCGCTTGCAGATCTCCAAGAAGTTCAGGGCACGCAGGATAGGGATCGGATACTTCCCGTAATTCTCCTGATAGAAACGGGTCTCGATCAAGGCCCGCTCGATGGAGAGGGAAGGTTGGGCCTCGAAGGTCTGCCGACGCAGACGTTTGATACGGTCGTTCATCTCGAAATTGTTCGCTCCTACGGAAGAGACGGTATCATGTACGCATGAATGTGTGTGATGGGTTGTATTCATAAAATTATATATTTTATCGTAGAGGTAGGATCTATCCGCCCTCATCAAGGTTATTTTTTATTGTTACACAGGACGGGCATCCCCGCCCCCATGAGTTTATATAGGGAGAGTATCTGCTAGAGATAAAACATCAGGCAGTTGAAAAGCATCCGATAGCCTTTGTGTAACATAGCGCTTGTTTCTTTTTGAAGTATGATGGCAAAAATAAGGAAATTATTGATAATATCACAATTCATCAACAGAAAGTAACCGTTTGTCAAAAAAATAACACAGGAACGTAAATAAAGGAATAGCTTTGCTTTGTATTTCCAGATCAAAGGGTTTAAAATTAAAAGAACTTATACCATGCAAAGTACATTCAAGAACCTGCTTTATGTCTTGAGACATTATAAATTAGCGACGGTCACTAATCTTTTAGGACTTAGCTTCGCTTTCCTGTTATTCATGCTGATAAGCATACATGTCGGTCATGAATATAGCTTCGACGCTTCCCTCTTGAACAGGGAAAGGATTTTTCAGTTAGAAAACAAGCGGGATGACGGGATATGGGAGGCTAATTTCGCACGTCCACAACTAGAGCGTTTCATCGCCGCCTCCCCTTATATAGAAGCGGCCGCTATCACAAACAACCTTGTTTACTCCTCCGTACGTTTTGGGATATCAGCCAGTGAAGGGCCCGACGCACGGAGCTATATGGAGCAGGTGGAACGGATCACCCCGGGATATACTAAGATCTTTGGCTTCGAGCTGGTGGCCGGCGATACGGATTGCCTGAAACGTCCGGAAGGGACGCTGATCCCGGAGAGCATGGCCCGGAAACTCTTCGGCGAGGAAAATCCTATCGGGAAGCCGGTTTATCTGTCGGAGTTCGCCGGGGCCGAAGGCTCGATTATATATGGGCTTAGTTTTGAGCCGGTATATATCGTGGGAGGCGTCTTTCGCGATTTCCCGGAAAACACCCGGGTGAAGAATGCCCTGTATATCCCGATCATGGAGAAAGAGATGATGGAAAACTGGCATACCGGCCTTTACTATTGTTATCTGCTGATGTCGACGCCGGAATCCGCCTCTGTCACTACCGAGACCTATATGGCCGATAGCCGGGCTTTCCTGAAAAGTTTCACGATCGAGGATATGCGCCTCCGGCCCTTGTCAGATCTCTATTTCGGCCAGCCGGTCCGAGCGGACGCCGCTCCCATCGGTAATAAGCTACGGACGAATATGTTATTCTTTATCGCCATCCTGATCATAGGTATCGCCTTGGTCAATTATATCAACCTGTCGATAGCCTTGGCGCCAATACGCACCAAGTCGATCACCATCCAGAAAGTGCTGGGAAGCTCGGACGCCACGCTACGGAAGTATCTGGTCTTGGAGTCCTTGGGAATCTCGGTTGTCGCCTTCTTCCTCGCCTTGCTTTTCCTGTTATTTTTGAATAACGTGCAATGGGTCACGAATATGGTGGGGCATCCGTTGGATCTGTATGCCAACTGGAAGATTCCGGCGTACACATTCTTCCTTGTCGCAGGCGGCGGTATACTGGCCGGTTTGTATCCTGCTTTCTATATCACCTCGTTTCCTCCTGTCATGGCGCTGAACAAGTCTTTTACCCTTAGCGACCGGGCCAAGAACACTCGCAAGTTACTTATAGGGTTCCAGTTCGTTATCTCGATCACGCTGATTGTCGGAGCGTTGTTCGTCTCCTTGCAAAACAGATATATAGGGAACGTGGACTTGGGATTTAACAAAGAAAACGTACTGGAGGTAAGACTAAGCATGGGGGCGGCCTTGAAAAAGGGCGAATTGTTCAAGGCACGTCTCTTGGAAAGCCCCGTTATCCGTGATGTTTCCTTTAGTGAGTTCAAATTTGTCTCGGACGAATCACGTTCTTTCATCGGGTATAATTACAAAGGCCAACATTATTATATGAGCTGGCTGGGAGTATCTGCCAATTTCCCGGAGCTAATGGATGTAAAGATGATCGCCGGAAGGAAGTTCCGGCCGACGGATGAGGCGGCGGATAACACGCAGGTCGTTTGCCTCCTTAGCGAGACGGCAGCGAGGGAGATCGCCTCGGGTCTTTCCCCCGAGAAACTGGACGACCTATCGGACTTGGTAGGGACAAGCATCACGGATAATGATATACCGGTACGGATTGTCGGTATCTTTGAGGATGTCCATTATGAATCCCTGTATAAAGAGTTACGCCCGATGGGACTTTGGACCTCGGCTAAGAATCATTACCGCCGTTCGGTGCCGGAAAGATACGCTTATGTCAAGATCGCCGGTGGAAATCCCCGGACGGCTATCGAGCATATCCGGAAGGTAACGGATGAATTGATCCCGGGTTATCCGGCCGATATCCATTTCTTTGATACGGCGCTGGAGGAGCTTTACAGTAAAAGTGGGCGGCAGGGAGCGCTGATTACCGCCCTTTGCCTGATGGCCGTCTTTTTATCTCTCGTGGGAGTATTCGGACTGGTTATCTTTGAGCTACAGGGACGGGAAAAGGAGATAGCCGTGCGGAAAGTACATGGGTCCACGGTCCGGCAGATCCTTTGGATGCTGAACTCGTCTTTCCTCCGGATCACGCTCGTCTGTTTTATTATCTCGATCCCGCTTGCTTATTACGGGGTGAATGTTTGGCTACGAAGCTTCGCTTATAAAACGCCGATCTACATATGGGTATTTTTAGTGGCTTTGGTAATCATAATGACACTGACCGTATCTACGGTTACTTTCCAGAGCTATCGGGCGGCGATGGCGAATCCGGCGTCTAAATTGGGGCATTAAGGTTCATTACGAAAAAAGGACGGGTAGATTGATCCGTCCTTTTTTACTCATATATTATCTTGTCTCAGGTTTGGTTACCGTTCCCAATAACCTTCCATCTCCTCCAGCGTCTTTCCTTTCGTCTCGGGGACAAATTTCCAGATGAACAACGCCGCCAATATACCCATCACGCCATAGATCCAATAGGCCATACCGTGATTGAACGTATCGGTCAAGTATTGATTCTTATCCAGCATTGGGAATGTCCATGATACCAAGAAGTTGGCAATCCACTGCGCCGCTACGGCGATACTCATCACCGTGGAGCGGATCGAGTTCGGGAAGATCTCGGCCAGCAGCACCCAGCAGACCGGGCCCCACGACATAGCGAATCCCGCCGTATAAATCAGCATGCAGACCAATGATCCCATACCCACCGAACGCGTATAGAAAGTAGTTCCCAAGATCAACATAGATACCGCCATGACGAGCGCCCCGATAATCATCAACGGACGGCGTCCGAACTTATCCACCGTGAAAATAGCCAATACGGTAAACGACAGGTTCACCGCCCCTACCACGATCTGTTGCAAAAGGGCGGCGTCCGTGGCCGCTCCCATCGTCTTGAAGATCTCCGGGGCATAGTAAAGCACCACGTTGATCCCCACGAATTGCTGGAAACCGGAGAGCAACACGCCCACCAAGATGATCAGCACGCCAAACGACCGGATCGGGAACAGCAAGGCGATACAGAAACTAGCCAACAAGGCGATCTCCAACGCATTCGTATTACCTGCCCACGACAACAACCCGTAGCCGGCCAAGAACAGCGCCAGCCAAGTCCCCATAAACCGGAAGTAAGGCTTCATCGACGGAGCTTTCTCCTTGAAACTATTCCGTATATCCTCCAGCTCACGGCCAGCGTCCGCCTGATCCATCAAATGGCTCAAGACGCCCAACGCCTTCTCCGTACGCCCACGCATCACGAGATAACGAGGCGTCTCCGGCACGAACATCAAGAACGAGAGGAACAATACCGCCGGAATAATCTCGGAAGCGAACATCCAACGCCAGCCGATCGTATTCAGCCAAGCGGCATCTCCTTGAAGGGCGATCGTATAATTCACGAAATATACCACCAGCATACCAAAGATAATGGCAAACTGGTTCCATGCCACCAGATTCCCCCGGCGATCGGCCGGAGCCACCTCGGCGATATACATCGGCGATACCATGGAGGCCAGCCCCACGCCAATACCTCCCAGAATACGATAAGCCACGAACGCATACATAAACGTATGATCGCCACTTCCGGGCATGCCGATAAACAGCTCCGGCCAAGCCGAGCCGATAGCGGAAAGCAAGAAAAGGATAGCGGCCAGTATCAACGTAGGCTTCCTGCCGTAACGCTGGCTGATCCACCCGGCGAACGAGGCGCCGAGGATACATCCGATCAACGCACTACTCACCACGAACCCCTCCAAGGCGTTGGCTTGATCCAACGGAAGCCCTTGCGGCTCGATGAAGAACTTACGCAAAGACTCCACCGTACCGGAGATCACCGCCGTGTCATACCCAAACAGCAGACCTCCCAAGGTAGCGACCAAGGTAAGAGCGAAAATATAAGTGTTGTTACTTTTCATGGAATAGATTTATTAATTAAAAACTGAGAATTGAGAGCTGAAAACTAGGGCTTACGCACGATAATTTTCAATTCCCAATTCCCAATTCTCGATTTTCAATTATTTAGATATGCAGATTTACAATCATCTCGTATAATTCCTGCTTACCGCTGATCTGTTTCGGCTCGCCGTCACGCAAAGCGATCGTACGAAGATCTTCCAGCGTAAGCTTGCCATCCTCGAATGCCTTGCCCTCACCGGCATCGAAACTAGCGTAGCGCTCGGCACGCATCTTGCGGTAATCTGAGTGCTCAAGGATATCGGCGGCGATCATCAAGGCACGGGCGAAAGCGTCCATACCACCGATATGAGCGATGAAGATATCCTCCAAGTCCGTAGAATTACGGCGGGTCTTGGCGTCGAAGTTCGTACCTCCGGTAGTCAAGCCACCTCCCTCAAGGATGACCAGCCAAGCCTGTGCCAGCTCATAGATATCCATCGGGAATTGATCCGTATCCCAACCATTCTGGTAATCGCCACGGTTTGCGTCGATACTGCACAACATGCCGGCGTCGGCGGCGGCTTGCAACTCATGCTCGAATGTATGTCCGGCCAAGGTAGCGTGGTTCACCTCGATATTCAAGGCGAAATCCTTGTCCAGTCCATAATGGCGAAGGAAACCGATCACGGTCTCCGAATCCACGTCATATTGATGTTTTGTCGGTTCCATCGGTTTAGGCTCGATCAGGAACGTACCCTTGAAACCGTTCTTACGGCCATAATCACGGGCCATCGTCAACATCATGGCTAAATGATCCTTCTCTCGTTTCATGTTCGTGTTCAATAGGCTCATATAACCCTCACGGCCGCCCCAGAATACATAGTTCTCGCCCCCTAAAGCGATACAAGCGTCGATAGCGTTCTTGATCTGCGTGCCAGCGCATGCCACGGTCGGGAAATAAGGGTTCGTAGCGGCGCCGTTCATATAACGCTTATTGCTGAAGACGTTCGCGGTAGACCATAGAAGCTTCTTTCCGGTAGCGGCTTGATGCTCCTTGGCATGTTCCACCATCGTCTGCAAACGTTTCTCGAACTCGCCCAGCGTAGGAGCCTCGTCCACTACGTCCACGTCGTGGAAGCAATAGTAAGGAATATTACATTTGGTCATAAACTCGAAAGCGGCGTCCATCTTGTACTTCGCACGGGTGATAGCGTCCGCACTGTCATTCCAAGGGAATGATTTTGTTCCACCACCAAACTGATCACCTCCCTCAGCACATAAGGTATGCCAATAAGCCATAGCGAAGCGCAAATGATCCTTTAGTGTTTTACCCATAACTACCTTATCCGCGTCATAATAATGAAATGCCAACGGATTTTTTGACTCACGTCCCTCAAACTGAATCTGTCCGATTCCCGGGAAAAATTCTTTCTCTCCTTTAAAGTAACTCATAATAATATATATTAAAAATGTAAATAATTCAGCCGTTAAATAGATTGTTCCAAGCGTTCTTTCCACGTCTCGAACGCCCCGCAATAAGCATTCGCCTTGAAACCGTCCGGCTCGATCACGTTGATCTTCTTCAAGGAAGCGAACGCTTCTTCTGCGTTCTTGTAGATACCGGCGCCAATACCGGCCCCCTTGGCCGCGCCTACCGCACCATTCGTATCATACAGTTCGATCACCGTACCCGTCACGCCCGCCAAGGCATCCCGGAAGATCGGGCTTAAGAACAAGTTCGCGTTCCCCGCACGGATTACCTGAATATCGATCCCCATCTCATTCATGATATCCATACCGTATTTAAAGGCGAACACGATACCTTCTTGCGCCGCCCTAGCCATATGGGCCTTGGTATGTATGTTGAAGTTCAATCCATGAACCGAGCAATCGATCTGCTTATTCTGCAACATACGCTCCGCCCCGTTTCCGAACGGCAAGATCGAAAGGCCGTCGCAGCCGATAGGAACCGTAGCCGCCAAATCATTCAACTCATTATAGTTGATACCTTCCGGCGCTATATTCCGTTTGATCCAAGAATTAAGGATACCGACCCCGTTGATGCACAACAAGACACCCAAGCGGGTCTGCTCCGTCGTATGGTTCACGTGGGCGAACGTATTCACACGGGAAAGCGTATCGTAATTCACCTTGCCGTTCACACCATACACCACTCCGGAAGTCCCGCCGGTAGCCGCTATCTCGCCCGGATTCAATACATTCAATGATAATGCGTTATTCGGTTGGTCGCCCGCACGATAGGTAACCGGCGTACCTTTCTTCAGTCCCAACTCGGCCGCGACCGAGGCGGTAACCTCGCCCTGCAAACCGAACGTCGGACGGATATCGGCAATCAGATCCTTACTGAATCCATAATAATTCATCAAATCCTCCGATAAGGCATTATTCTTGAAGTCCCAGAAAATCCCCTCCGACAAACCGGAAACCGTAGTCACGATATCCCCCGTCAGGCGCATAGCGATGAAATCTCCCGGCAACATGATCTTATGGATACGGTCGTAGATATCCGGCTCGTACTCCTTGATCCAAGCCAGCTTAGAAGCGGTAAAATTACCCGGCGAGTTCAATAGGTGGGAAAGGCATCGCTTCTCGCCTATATTCTTAAACGCACGCTCGCCATAAGGAACAGCACGGCTATCGCACCAGATAATAGATGGACGAAGCACCTCCATCTTCTTGTCCACCACCACCAAGCCATGCATCTGGTACGAGATACCGATCGCCTTGATATCCTCGCCTTTCACCTTCGCCTTGCTCATGGCACCTTTCATAGCGATCTTCACGTACGACCACCAATCCTCCGGATTTTGCTCCGCCCACCCCGGACGCAACGCCTTGATCGGGGCCTCTTCTTTGGGATAAAAATCCGCACCTATTGTTAACCCGGTCTCCTCATCGACGATAGAGACCTTGATGGAAGAACTTCCAATATCACATCCTAACAAACACATAATCGTATGGTTTTATATCTTATTAAACTTCGAACGTTGTTGATTATATTTCACCTTATCAAACCGATAATACCGGGCGGCACGATGGGCGACCCCATCTTGCATATCCTCCGTGGGTACCACGTAATCCAAGGAATTCATCTTCTTATGAAAATTACGCACGTCCATCTCACGGTTATAGATCACCTCGTACGTGCGCCTGAGCTGGAACGCCGTGAACTTCATCGGCATATAGTCGAAAATGATGGCGGGTTCCTTCTCTACCCAATTACGGATCTCCTGTATGGCAGCCTCGATAATCTCTTTATGATCGAATGGCAAGCGAGGAAGATCGTCGATAGGGCACCAACGGATCGAGTCGGATTTATCGGCCGGACACGTCTTCCTGCTATTCTTGCACAAGGCGAGATAAGCGACCGTGATCAACCGTCCGATCTTCACCTTGGAAGTCGCCTCCAGCCACATCACGTCCAACCGGTTCGAGGTACGGGCGGGAGAACCGAAACAACGGAATTGTTTCAATTGGACACGCTTCAAGCCGGTCGAATCATTCAGTATCCGATAGGCGGCGTCATCTAAATCCTCGTTCTCATAGATCAGGCTGCCGGGTAATTTATAGCCGATCAACTCGCCTTCCTCACTTTTCCGCTCCGCCAACAGCACGGTGAGCTTGTCATCATTGATGCCGAGAAGAACGCAGTCTACGGAAACATAGGGGGAAAGCATCTCTCTATTCTCGTTTTGTGTATCCATGATATCAGTAATTAGATTTGCGCAAATATAAGTATTTTTCTAAACAAAGCAATTACAAAAGGTCTTTTTTGCACCTCCTAATTGATTATTTTTCTGATATTTCAGTATCGTACATCATACAATATGCTATACAACACATAATGTAAGTAAAACAATTAGTATGAGAACAAATAATGAAGGCGCTTTCACGTACCTCTAACTTTTATTTCCTACATTTGTTATATTTATAAAACATCGGACATGAATCTAAAAAACATATACTTCTCTTGGCTGATTTATTGGGGTAAAATGAAGGGATTATTGAACGGGATAGCGGAAGCGATTATCCTACTCGCCTCCTTAGCCTCTTTCTTCGTATTGATCTACCAATTCGGCTTTGTACAGACACCCGATTCCGTCCATATCCTAGAGCGCTCCCGCCCATTCATCCTGCTAGCTTTTTTCACGGGCATAACACTCCGGTACGTGGTGAGGTTCCAAGAAATCATACAGGAGAAAATGTTGTATCTCGATATCAGCATCTATTTCCTTTTATTCGCCGTATTATCCAGCAAGATATTTTTCAAGGATGCCATAGCGCACTCTTTGCCTTATTTGTCTTTCCTTACGAAACCTCTCTTCGTATATGTCTTATTATTGCTGCTTAGCACGATTCACTTATCCCGGCAGACGTTCACGCTGATGCAGACACGGATCAAGCCCTCGTTGCTTTTCTTGCTCAGTTTCGTGTTCGTGATATTGGTCGGGGCCGGGTTGCTATCGTTGCCGAACGCCACTACGCACCGGATTCCGTTTATCGACGCTTTGTTTATCTCCACGACCTCGGTATGCGTAACCGGACTAACCACCGTCGACGTAGCCACTAGTTTCACGCATATCGGGCATATTATCATCATGATTTTAATACAGATCGGCGGTATCGGGGTCATGACATTTACCTCTTTCTTCGCCCTCTCCTTCATGGGGAAATCCTCTTTTACGAGCAAGATGATGCTGAAAGATATGTTGAACGAGGATCGGACGGGAGGGTTGTTCCGGGTCATCTTAAACATTCTTTTCGTGACCTTGTTTATCGAGGGGATCGGCGCCTATTTTATTTATATGGACGTACGGGGAAGCCTGCCGGGAGGTACGCAGCAGGAATTATTCTACGCAATGTTTCATGCCGTGTCCGCTTTTTGTAACGCAGGGATCTCTACCTTGAGCGGCAATATGTACGATCCGTTAGTGGCGGATAAGTACAACCTCCATTTCTGGATAGCCATGCTGATTATATTCGGAGGCTTGGGCTTCCCGATCGTCTTCAATTACCTGAAACTCTTGCATCACTTGCTGATGAATGGTATCAAGATATTGATCGGTAAGCAAAAGCATTATATCCATACGCCCCGTATTATTAATGTACATACGTACATTGTTGTTATATCTACCTTGATCCTGTTAATTACCGGAACGGCTTTCTACCTCTTTTTCGAGTATGACAATACCTTGGGCGACCTTCCCCTGCGGGGGAAACTGGCAAATGCGTTCTTAGGCGCCGTCACGCCTAGAACGGCAGGATTCAACGTAGCGGATATGGCTACATTGGCCCCTCCGACCTTAATGCTGACGTTGATCCTTATGGTAATCGGAGCCGCCCCTATGTCCACCGGCGGCGGCTTGAAAGTGACCACCGTTTTCGTAGCTCTGGTTACGACCTTGAACGCCGCACGTGAGAAAGATAAAGTGGAAGTGAGAAAACGGGAGATCGCCCCATTCGCTATCCGCCGGGCATTCGCTATCATCATGATGTACTTCATGTGGGTGGCGATCGCTACGTGGGTATTATCCTATACGGAAAAAGGGGCGCCGCTGTTCTCCCTATTGTTCGAGGTTGTTTCCGCCTTGAGTACCGTAGGCTTGAGTATCGATTATACCCCTCACCTCACCCCTATCGGGAAAATCATCATTATCAGCACGATGCTGGTCGGACGTATCGGGGTATTGGCCTTCCTCGTAAGTTTCTGCAAGGAATACACGAAAAAGGACTATACATATCCACAAGAAAATATATTAATGTAAAAATAAGATAGCATGAAATATTTAGTAATCGGATTAGGGAATTTAGGACGTGCGATAGCGAAGGACTTGACACGTGTCGGCAATGAGGTGATCGGCGTAGACATGGATCTGCATCGTGTCGATATGCTAAAGAACGACATAGCGGGGGCGATCGCCTTGGACTCCACGGACAAAGAGGCATTGAGCACCCTGCCATTGAGCGAGATGGATGCCATTATCGTAACATTCGGTAAGGATTTCGGGACTTCCGTTCAGACCGTCGCTTTATTGAAGAGTCTGGATGCGGGCAAACTGATCGTGCGGGCGATCTCATCGATCCATGAGACTGTGATCCGTGCGATCGGGGTAAGCGAGATTATCACACCGGAAGAGGATTTCTCTACGATGTATACCTCCCAAGCGTCTTTAGGCGGCCTGTTCAGGCATTGGTATAAAGTAACCGATACGGAACATCTCTATAAGATCAAGACACCGGCCACTCTTGTCGGGCAAACGATCAAAAATATTGATTTCGAGGAGAATTTCGGCATCCATCTGGTAGCGATCGAACGTCCTTACGAGAAAAAGAACCTGATCGGACTCACACAAACAGAATACAAGGTTATCAGCCGCATCAGCGAGGAATTGGTGATCGAGGCTGATGATCTACTGATCTTATTCGGGAAGATGGAGCTATTAAATAAAATAGCCAACATCTAAAACAAAACATAGGCAGACGATCACGATATAATCAGCGTCGTCTGCCTACGGCTAATATCAACGAAGCGATCAAGCCCCCGCTATCTCTATCGTATAGGAGGCATCGAAGACCTCTCCCGGTTCCAAATGCCATGCCCAATCCCGGTCTTTATACTCACCCGTATAATCCACCCGGTCGCAACGCCCATACCAAGGTTCGATACAGACAAACGGAGCGTTTTTCGTAGGCGGAGACCATAAGCCTACCACCGGAGCCGTAAAGGTGAGCGAAAGGTACGGACGTTTCTCCACATCCAATAAGTCCACCCGCTTAATCTGGCTGTCCTCCAAGATAAACGTATCGATATCGAACGTATGGATATTCAACGGCAGCAAGCCGTCCGCATCCAAAGGTACCGGACGAACCACGTCCCCTACGCACCCTTTCTCCACCAGCGCACGGTATACGAGATCTTTTTTCACATCGAAAGCGAAATACCCTCGATCCGGTTGATCCACCTCATAATTCGGGTACAGGAAAGCCGGATGAGCGCCGATCTGGAAATGCATCGTCTTATCTCCCGTATTCTTCACACGCCAAAGCACCTCCACCTTATTGCCCTCCAAACGATACCCGATCTCCAGAAGGAAAGGGAACGGATAGGCTCTCAGCGTGTCCGGGGTACTTTCCAGCGCGAAACGCAACTCGTTCTCCGCCTCATCGATCAACGTAAAATCCATATCCCGTGCAAAGCCGTGCTGCGACAGCGGATACACGGTTCCCTCGTTCCGATACTCGGCCTTCCATACGCTCCCGACGATCGGGAACAATACCGGGGAATGACGTTTCCAGAAAGCGGGGTCCGCTTGCCAGAGATACTCCTTTCCCGTAGCGTTCGCTACGATACTACTCAACTCCGCTCCATGTTCGGAGACACGGATCGTTAGTTCTTGATTTGATACTGTCTTCATTCCTTATGATAAGTTTAGTAATTGTTCGGCGGGAAGTCCCTTGCTTTTCAAGAAACCGTTCAAAGTCCCGAATAATAAGGGCTGTCGCCGGAAATCTTCCAGATAAACCCGTTTCAGGCAGTCTACCGGCATCGATATCGGAACGTATGGGATCAAGTTTCCATGCTCATAACGATAGAGCACCTCATCCGTAGCTTGCAGCGAGGCCAACCGCCATTCCTTATCCCCCACCGAGGAAGGCTGCTTCACCTCCAGACAGGCGTTACACAGCATCGAGAAAAAGCGGGAATCAGGCGTAAAGCCCGTGTGCTCCTCATCAAAAAAGAAGGTATCGTATTCCTTTTCCAATTGTGCCGTAAAATGGTTCAAGATAGGCTCCTTCTCATACTTGCAGGACAACAGGGAATAATTCTCGAACAGGCAAAGCTCGCCCAACGACTGATAGTCCAGCTCAAGGAGCAGAGAAGGCTCGGCATAGCGGGCCGGCTCACCGGGTTTCTCATACAAAGGGATCACGTACATGCCTATCTCCGGCCCCACCAGCATCCGGCTGTCCTGTCTGAAAAAGGGCATCGCTTTCTTGCTCTTTTCCACAGGTATCCCTTTGCGTTCCTCATACAAGCCGATAGACTCCCTAAGCAAGGAAAGCCCATACTCAATCTCCTCTTGCGGCACGATATGCATCAACCCCTTCGCCGGAAGCGTGAAAAAGGAATCAGGCCCCGAGGTAGTCCGAAAGCTTTCGACAAAAGCGTTCAATGATACTCTACAATATAAAACCATACAATCTGTTTTTTGCCTCGCAAGGTAGAAAAATATTATCAGAACCGATATGCCTTCCGACAAGAATTTATCTTATTACGCAAGATCACTGCAACCCGGGTTGCAGTAAAAAGCAGTTCTACTTTGTAAAAAGAGTTGACTCGCATATCAAAATAATCATTATCTTTGTTCGGAATAACAAGCGAGTAAAAAAAGACCGTACCGTAAATCAAGTATAAACCAATATAGTATACAATTATGAAACGTCGTGATTTTTTAAAGACCAGTGTCATCGCTAGCGCGGCTCTATCCTTAAATTTTGAAGGTCTACAAGCGGCCCTTTCCACGAACACCGTAGCCGTAGAAAAGGCTCCCGATATGGTAGCCGTTATGGGTGGAGAGCCGGAGGTGATGCTAGATAAAGCCTTGGAAGCCCTTGGCGGTATCGGAAACTTCGTAAAGAAAGGACAAAAGATCGTGATCAAGCCGAATATCGGTTGGGACCGCTCTCCTGAATTGGCCGGTAATACGAACCCCAAATTAGTGAAAGCCTTGGTCAAGAAATGCTTGGAGGCCGGCGCCTCTAAAGTGACCGTATTCGACCACACCTGCGATAACTGGCAGAAATGCTACGAGACGAGCGGGATCGCCGAGGCCGTAAAAGAGGCCGGAGGTATCATCATACCCGCCAACGACGAGAAATATTTCAAGGAAGTATCCATCCCGGGTGGCGTGAACCTGAAAAGCGCCAAGATCCATGAGGCCCTGATCGAGGCGGACGCATGGATCAACGTCCCCGTATTGAAGAACCATGGTGGGGCGAAGATGACTTGCGCCATGAAGAACTATATGGGAATCGTATGGGATCGCCGTTTCTTCCATCAAAATGATTTGCAACAATGCATCGCCGATATTTGCACTTGGCAAAAGAAACCGGTATTGAACATCGTGGACGCTTATCGTATCATGCACCAAAACGGCCCACAAGGAAAGAGCGCGGCCGATGTGGCTACCTTGAAATCCTTGATCGCCTCCACCAATATCGTCGCTATCGACACGGCCGCCCTTCGCCTGTTCAACCAAGTGAAGAAGCTGGATATGGCTGCCGTAGGTCATATCGGTAAAGGCGAGGCTTTAAAGCTGGGTACGACAAATCTGGATAATGTGACGATCAAACGTATTAAGATATAATCGAGGATGAAGAAGCCTAATTACTTAAAAGGATTGCGGGTCGTACTCGCGATCCTCATTTTCGTACCCATACTTTTATTCTTCGTTGATTTCGCCGATGTATTGCCGGACAACCTGCACACGTTGTTGCATCTCCAGATCATGCCCGCTATTTTAGGGGGAATGGCGGGGTTGGTAGTCTTCCAATTCGTATTGGCTTTATTGCTCGGCCGGATCTATTGCTCGGTTATTTGCCCGGCGGGCGTATTGCAAGATATTATCAACCGGGTTTTCTGTATCGGAAAGAAGAAAAAGAAAGGAGTACGCAGGTTCAGCTATCATAAGCCCATGAATATCTTACGGTACTCTATTCTCGGGCTTACATTCGTACTGGCTGTTTTCGGGATGATCGAATTATGTACGTTGCTAGATCCGTACAGTAACTTCGGCCGTATAGCGAACAACCTGTCCCGTCCGGTCGTCATGTGGGTCAATAACCTGCTGGCCGACGGATTGGCACGGATGGATAACTATACGCTTTATCACGTCACGATTAGCAACGTGACGGTATTCGGCGTGGTATCCGCTTTGGTCGCGTTGCTCGTATTCATCCTTATGGTCGTATTCCGGGGAAGGTTGTTCTGCAATACGCTTTGCCCAGTAGGAACGCTGTTGAGCCTGATCTCCCGGTATTCGTTTTTCCGGATCTCCTTTGACAAAGAAGCCTGTACGCATTGTGGTAATTGCGAGCATACTTGTAAGGCGGAGGCGATCGACAGCAAGAACCTCACCGTAGATACCTCCCGTTGCGTAGATTGCTTCAACTGCGTGTCCTCGTGCGCTAAAGGAGGATTGCAATATCGTTTCAAGCCTTCCTTCAAGAAAGAAGCCGAAACAGCTCGCATACAAACGGACGTGATCCAACAGGCTACCGCTCCGAACAGCCGCCGTACATTTCTCTCGGCAGGGGCTACCGCCGCGGCCTCCCTCCCGATCGTATCCACCATTGCCCAAGGAATGGAAAAAGGGCATGGCAAAGGGCAGCACGGGCAAGGTAAGCACGGCAAGAAATGGCCCCCTATCGTACCGCCGGGAGCGATCAGCTTAGAGCGTTTCAAGGATGTATGTACCGGATGCCAGATTTGCGTGACTCAATGCCCGAGTCATGTACTACGTCCCACGGGACTGGAGTACGGCTTTGATTATATGTTGAAACCCCGTATCGCTTACATCGACAGTTATTGCAACTACGAATGCACGGTCTGCTCGGAGGTTTGCCCCACGCACGCTATAAAACCGCTTACTAAGGAAGAGAAAGCTACTACGCAAGTGGGCATCGCCACCTTCTTCATCAACCGCTGTATCGTAAAGACGGAGGGGACGGACTGCGGGGCCTGCTCGGAGCACTGCCCTACCCAAGCCGTGCATATGGTTCCTTACGAGGGCACGCTTACCATCCCGCAAGTAAACCCGGATCTTTGCATCGGTTGTGGCGGCTGCGAATCGATCTGTCCCGTACGCCCGATGAGAGCGATCATCATTAAGGCGAACGAGGTTCACAAGTTCGTGGAGAAGCCCAAAGAGGAAGAGGTGAAAAAGGTAGAAATAGATGACTTCGGATTCTAAGAGAAAAATGCTACCTTTGTCACAAATTTTTGATACATGACATTTGAATTACAGTATAACGATACGAAATCGAACGCTAGGGCGGGCTTGATTACCACCGATCACGGGGTAATCGAGACGCCTATTTTTATGCCCGTGGGTACGCAAGGTACGGTAAAGGGTGTACATATGACCGAGCTAAAGGAAGATACCAAGGCACAAATCATCTTGGGGAATACGTACCATCTGTATCTTCGTCCCGGTATCCAGATCTTGGAGCAGGCCGGAGGCTTGCATAAGTTTAATACGTGGGATCGGCCGATATTAACCGATAGCGGGGGGTTTCAGGTATTCTCCCTTTCCGACAATCGTAAACTGCATGAAGAGGGAGCCGAGTTCCGCTCGCATCTCGACGGCTCCAAGCATATGTTCACGCCGGAGAAGGTGATGGATATCGAACGCTCTATCGGCGCGGATATCATCATGGCCTTCGATGAGTGTTGCCCGGGAGATGCCGACTACAATTACGCCAAGCAATCACTGGGCCTGACCGAGCGTTGGCTGGATCGTTGTTTCGCCCGCTTCAACAGCACGGAGCCGAAATACGGCTACCGGCAAAGTCTCTTCCCGATCGTACAGGGATGCGTCTATACGGACTTGCGGCAGAAGGCGGCGGAGAACGTGGCCCGAAAAGGTGCCGATGGAAACGCTATCGGGGGATTGGCCGTTGGCGAGCCTACCGATAAGATGTACGAGATGATCGAGGTCGTGAACGAGATCTTGCCGAAAGATAAGCCTCGTTACTTGATGGGCGTAGGAACCCCGATCAATCTGCTGGAAGGGATCGAACGAGGCATCGATATGTTCGACTGTATCATGCCGACCCGTAACGGACGCAACGGCCAACTGTTCACCCGCTTCGGTACTATCAATATGCGTAACAAGAAATGGGAGAACGATTTCTCGCCGGTCGATCCGGACGGACATTCCTACGTGGATACCTTATATAGCAAGGCTTATCTGCACCACTTGATCAAGGCGAAAGAAATGCTTGGCTTACAGATCGCTTCTATCCATAACCTCGCTTTCTACCTATGGTTGGTGAAAGAAGCGAGGGCACATATCATCGCTGGCGATTTTACTACATGGAAAAGTGGTATGGTCCGTCAATTAGCGAACCGGTTATAAAAAACGAGACAGATGAAATTTAAACTAAAACGGATCGATTGGTATATCATCAAGCAGTTTCTGGGCACGTACGTGTTCGCTATCGCCTTGATTATCTCTATCTCCGTCGTTTTCGATATAAACGAGAAGATCGATAAGTTCTTGAATCCGGATGTCCCCTTAAAAGCGATCATCGTGGATTATTACTTGAACTTTATCCCCTACTTCGCCAATTTGTTCAGTCCGTTGTTCACATTTATCGCCGTGATCTTTTTCACGTCGAAGCTAGCGGATCGTTCGGAGATCATAGCGATGCTTGCCAGCGGTATGAGTTTCCGTAGGTTAATGCTTCCTTACGCGGTCTCGGCTACGATTATCGCTATCGTGACGTTTATCCTGAACGCTTACATCATTCCCCCGGCGAATGAGACTCGTATCGATTTCCAGAACAAGTATATCCGTAACAAGAAGGTGGACTACGTAAAGAACGCCCAATTGGAGATCGAGCCGGGTATTATCGCTTATTTCGATAGCTATGACGCTCGCTCGAACATGGGATACCGTTTCTCTCTGGAGCATTTCGAGGATAAGAAATTGATCTCCCGTCTGACCGCCAAGTCGATCAAATACGACTCGCTTTATCAATGGACCGTTATCGATTATATGATCCGTGATTTCGATGGCATGCGGGAACATATTTCCCAAGGCTCCCGTAAGGATACGACCTTGACCATCGTGCCCTCGGACTTCCTGATTTCCGTGAATGATTGCGAGATGATGACAACGCCCGAGCTGAATACGTATATCAACCGGCAGAAAAAAAGAGGTATCGGGAATATACAGACCTTCCAGATCGAGTATCATAAGCGCTTCGCCACGATCATGGCGGCGTTTATCTTGACTTCTATCGGAGCGTCGTTGTCTTCCCGGAAAATAAAGGGAGGTATGGGTATGAATATTGGTATCGGATTGGCGTTGAGTTTTTCTTACATCCTGTTTATGACGGTTACTTCCACCTTCGCTATTAATGGTTATGTGAGTCCTGCCGTAGCAGCTTGGATACCGAATATAGTTTATACATTTATAGCGATATTCTTATATCAGAAAGCACCAAGGTAATTGATTAACTCCTATATTGGTATAACTCTGCCTAATTTCATCCAGTTGTAGAGACGGGTGTACTCCGTCTCTACAACCTAGGATTTTCAATTATTTCGTGAAATTAAGTCCAAACTCTAACGTTTTTGCGTTCGGAAGTAGTTGCAATACCATATCTACCATTTGCTGATAATTCTCCGGAACCATCGGTTTCAAGATAGGAGCTATCATGGTCAAAACCGGTACGATTAAATCCTTATCCGCATAAAAAGTAGCCTCACTTCCATCCACCTTCATGTTAAGAGGTAGACCATAATAACCTCCTAAATCAACCAAAAGCTTCATGATCTCGTCAATAGAGATACCAGCGGCCTCCAATTTGTCACCAGCAGCCTGTTGTAATAAAGTAGTCAAGACTGTCACATAATTTTTATCCACAGCCACCATAAATTTCCCGTCTACCACACAATATTGGATACTTGCCATTTTTGTGATCTCACCGATTCCTTTATCCTCAGAAGCCCCTATAGGTCTCCAAGAAACATCGAAGATTCCATCTTCCGGTAAGTTAACATTTACAGCGCTTACTTTGCCCCAAATCAAATTACTGATAGCTGGCTTTATCATACGCACAAGATCATCGATCGTAGAATTTCCGGTAACGATATTCGCATAGATAGCTTCCACGCCCGCTTTCAAGCTCCAATTACCTACGATAGAAGAAGTTAATTTACGAGTATAAACAACAGAAGCTACGCCCCCTTTCACCGTACCATTTACCGATACCATGCAATCGCCAACCGTACTCTCGCCGGTAAACGTATAAGTGCCGTCCGCTTCCTTCAATGCGGCATCGATAGTGACCGACTTATTTTCGGGGATGATATTGTTCAAGGTTACGGATGCCTTCTCCGCAGAGGAAGCGGCAATCACGACCGATTTACCGTCAACAGGGATTGTCACTTCACCCATTACCAGATAAACGCTCTTACCCTCGTACGTTTTCGACAGATCTTGCCAGTTACCGGAAGAACTTGAATCGTCATCATCACCACATGCCGTAAAAAAACCCATCGTGCAAATCACGGCAAATACATACAACAAACTCTTTCTCATGACTCTTGTTTTAAATTTAACATAAATAGCTATTAATATTATCACAAATATATCCATTCCAACTTCCACTAACAACAATAATTTAATATCAGATGTTCGATTCCTGTGTTTAGATCAAAAATTCACTACTTTTGTCGTATCAAATACTTAAAAACAATCTATCATGAAGAAAGTGTTTATCTCAATGGCCTGCGTATTAATCGCTCTATCCGGTTGCACGAATGGAGGAAGCAATAAAGAATCCATGGAAGTCGTACTGAATATCAAACGGAAAGTAAAACCCGAATGTGTCTCCGCCTTAAAGGAATCATTCTTGAAATGCAAGGAAAGCACGTTGCTAGAACCGGGATGTATCGACTACGGCATGTACCAGTCCCTCACCGATAGCACCGAATTCTTTATCGCCGAGACTTGGAAAAACGACGGGGAATTACAAAAGCACGGCGAAACCGCCCATCTTAAACAACATCTGAATGAGATCAAAGATATGGGAGACCCTTCCTATAAAGGTAGTTTCCGGAAGATTTATGTCTGCCCGAGTGTAAATGACTAATCATTAAGAATTGAAGATTAAAAATCAAGCTTCACATAAGCGTTTATTTTCAATCTTCAATTCCCTATATTTAATTACAAAAGATCTGACGCTAACTCAGATAACTCGCTTCGCTCGCCTTTTATCAAGTTGATATGGGCGAACAAGTCCAGTCCTTTCATCTTGTCGATCATATAGGCCAAGCCATTACTTTGGGCGTCTAGATATGGGGAGTCAATCTGTTGGATATCTCCCGTGAAGACCATCTTCGTTCCCTCTCCCGCACGGGTGATAATCGTCTTGATCTCATGCGGCGTGAGGTTCTGGGCCTCATCGATGATACAATAAGTCTCGGACAAGCTACGACCCCGGATAAAGGCCAACGCCTCGATCACCAACTGGTTGTTCTTCTGCATATCGTCGATCTTACGGACATCGGGATTACCCGGGGCAAACTGAGTCTTGATCACGTTCAGGTTATCGAATAGAGGTTGCATATAAGGAGCGACCTTTTGCTTCTCGTCACCCGGAAGGAAACCGAGATCCTTATTCGCCAAAGCGACGATCGGACGGGCCAAAAGTATCTGTTTATACGTGCCGGCTTGTTTCAAGGCAGAGGCCAACGCCAACAACGTCTTTCCGGTACCGGCCTTTCCGGTCAGCCCCACCAGCTTGATATTCGGATCGTTCAACACCTCGAAAGCGAAACTCTGCTCGGCATTACGGGGCTGGATACCAAAGTTCGTGCCTTTATCCACCTTCTTGATCTTATCCGTAAACGGATTGTAGCGAGCCAATACACTATTACGTACGCTTTTCAAGATAAAGCATTCGTTCGGGTCGAGCTTAGACTTGATATCCAACGAATCTGCGTCCACGCCTTCCGGAGAGCTGTAGATCTTGTCGATCAAATCGGGGTCTATATTCTCATAGGTCTCTTGCGCACGCTCGAAAATATCTACATTCACGACCTTATCCGTGATATAATCCTCAACGGGAATACCCAAAGAACGAGCCTTCATACGAAGGTTCACATCCTTGCTGACCAAGGTTGTCTTGATCTTCGGATTCTTCTCGGCGATCGTCAACGCACAAGACAAAATACGGTGATCTGGCGTTTTATCCGGAAAAGAATGCGCTATTTTCTCCTGGTACTTATCACCGGTCACGATATAGAGTGTACCTTTTCCCGGTCCTAGTGAGGCGCCTTTCAAGAACAGGTCATTACTGGTCAATAAGTCTAGCTCCCGAACAAACTCACGGGCATTATAATTGATCTGCTCACTCCCCTTCTTGAACTTGTCCAACTCTTCTAATACCACAATGGGTAGATAGATATCATTTTCCTGAAAGTTCTCGATGCACTTATAGTCATGTAATATGACATTCGTGTCCAACACAAAATTCTTCTTTGCTCCCATGGCCTTTCGATTTAATGATTATTGCTTCTAATATAAGAACAATTCTGACACGTTGATAGTTCAGGCCTGCTAAAATTAGTTACACACACCAATAATTTCGTCATATTGACCAATTCAAGGAAAAATATGTATCTTTACGAGGATTAAAAAATAGAGGAGGATAACGTCATGTTCACAAATTTCAATTTCCAACAAATACTTAGCGCATTCATCGTATTATTCGCTGTTATCGATATAATCGGAGCTATTCCCATCATCATAGACCTAAAGGATAAAGGCAAGGATGTCAATGCGTTGAAGGCAACCCTAATCTCCTTTCTATTGTTATTAGGGTTCTTCTACGCCGGGGATATATTACTCAGGCTTTTCCATGTGGACATCGAGTCGTTTGCCGTGGCCGGCGCTTTTGTGATCTTCCTCCTATCTTTAGAGATGATTCTCGACATAGAGATTTTCAAGAATCAAGGGCCAATCAAGGAGGCTACGTTGGTGCCGCTGGTATTCCCGTTGCTAGCCGGAGCAGGATCATTCACCACTTTGTTGTCGCTCCGTGCGGAATATGCCAGCGTGAATATTATCGTAGCCTTGGTACTGAATATGCTATGGGTCTACTTTGTTGTCCGCATGACACGCAAGGTAGAGAAAGTCTTGGGGAAAGGCGGCATATACCTGATCCGTAAATTCTTCGGTATCATCCTGCTGGCGATCTCCGTCAAGCTATTCATGAGCAATATCACCCTGCTAATGGAACAGATAGAAGCGAGTACGAAAGCAATATAGGATTTCCTTTAGAAGAGCATCCAGTTTCATCCTATTGAAACAAAGAGTTCATTAGGATGAAACTACAAGGCATCTATTATTTTCCGAAACGGGATGTGTCTATCGAATCATGTTCCCTCTCCTTGTAACCACCAAACTTCCAGACAAAAGATAATTTCAGACATCTCTCATCATTCAATTTCCTCATCCGGCTCCATTGATTGCCTTGGTTTATCTTGATGGTACGTGGAATGCTGCTGGCGAAAATATCGTCTCCTTTAAGTGTCAAGCTGGCACGGTCATTCAAGAAAGTCCATTTTAATCCAGCGGATATCTCATACATGGAACCCAAGTCGTATATACCTTGGATGGCACCGGGAGTCACGTATTGGCCGTCTATCGTCATTTTTAAATTCGGTTTATCACATAGGTTAAATGTGTTACTCATATGCGCTAATCCTAGATAAGCCTCACGGTTATATGAGATGCCGTGGAAGTTATCATTCTTTTCTTGCATCCTCCAACCTCGCAGTGTGATGCGGCTATTCCAAAAACGACCCACATTAAAAGGAATGATCACCGCCAATCCCGTTTCCAGACTATAATCCATATTCTCGAAACGAAAAACGGTCTTCAGTTCCGTATCGCTTTGATAAGGAAGTTGGGCGAAATAATCCGGCGTGTATTCACAGAACGCTACCAGCATATACTTTTGGCGGAAGATATAGACCATCTGCCCCTCATACGTGCGATAAGGTTTCAACAAGGGATTTCCCGCCACCTCCGAGTAAGAGTTTAGAGGCGTTACTTGCGGGGAGACTTGCCAATAACCGGGGTAGGTCTTATCGCTACTTATATCGAACTGTAAAATATGGCGGGGAGAAAACGTATAGCTCAGGGATACGGTAGGAAACAACGCCCCCTCATTCCATAGGTTCATATTTTCCCGGCTAGAGGTGTAGTCAGACTTAAAATACTCCCCTTTCAGCCCAACCGTAGCAGAGAAACGCTCTCCGAAGCTTTTCGATACCTCTGCGAAAATATCAGCGATGTATTCCTTTTGTGTATTATCCTCCAACGCTTCCTCGTCCATCTCATAGCCAGCACCTTGCTCATATAAATACTCCGAATAGTTTTTCGACGAGGCGTAACCTCCATGCACGCCGTAATTCAATCCCCACCCGGAAGCGAAACTATGTGTCTTATTTAGGAATACGGACCAGCGGGATACATCCTGTCTCGTATTATTTATCATATCAGTCCGGGAACCATTCGTATTCGTATCATGGTAATCAAGTACCGAGGGCGAATGATAACGAGTAAAATCCGCTCCTGCCGATATCCCGGCATGTCCGTCATACTGTAAACGTATATTATGGATAGCGGAGTGCCCGTCGTCACGGACCAAGCTCGTACTCTCACTTTTATTTTCCGGCTTCGACAGATCCAGATATGAGGTAAAGGCATCACGGTCCGATAAGACTTTATCTCCCTTCAGATAATATGCCAAAGAGAGTTTATCCTCATTCGCGAACGTATAATCCATTCCCAGACGAACCGTTCCTCTATTTACATGGACAAGGGCCCGATTATGTTGGCTTATTTCCGTCATACCACTATTTAATGTATGGCGGGCCAACATATCCTCCCCCATCACATCCCGTCTCTTATTACCATTCAACAGGAAATCTAAGCTAAAGCCCTTATTCGTATAAAGTAAATTCACATGCGCATCTCCCCCCGCATGGCGATATTGGGTGTAATCCACACCCGTTTCACCTTGCCAAGAAGGAGTCTCGGACTCATTCTTACTTAATACGACATTGAGTAACGCCCCCTTGACATTATATTTAGCTGGAGCGTTATACATCACCTCAGCCTTTTCGACCCTTGAGGCTGGCATAGTTTTCAGTAACTGGATTAATTGATCTGCCGACATTGTCGTCAACTGCCCATTCAAGATTATATTCAAACGACTGGCCCCTACCAGTTCCAGATTATCATTCCGCTCGATAAGCCCCGGTAAGTCCTTGATGATCTCAAAAGCGTTCGTGGCAGTCTTATCCTTCATCAGTTGAGGGATATCATAGGTCAGCTTGCCTCCCTCCAGTTTCACTTGCGGGCGTTCTCCCTTTACGGTAATCTCGGCTAACTGATAATCTTTCTCCTCCAGCACCACCGTACCTACGTTGGCGGTAGTTATCTTTTTCCCTATCGTATTATATAAGATGTGCTGGAAAATAAGTCGATACGACTGGTCTAGCGGATGATTCAATCGAAAATCCCCAAGCGTATCGGTAACCACGGCATCCACATATACAGAGTCAAGGGTCTGTAAAATCACCGCCACTCCATCTATCGGTTGTTCCTTGCCATCCATCACTTTTCCGGAAATACCTTGTGCCATAATCTCACCGAGACTCATCAGCAAGCATAAAATCATGTAGTAAATAGTACGTTTCATATCGGTTTGTTTTTATCATTTTTCGTTCATACAAAAGAAACGTATTCTTAAAAGAAACTATGTTACCACTCACTTACGAAGTCTTACCTTGTCTTATCAGGAATGTTATTTAGTCTTATCGCCAATTATCAAACCCAACAAAGAGGAACAAGATAATCTGGAAAACACCTTCAGAAAAGTAGTATGAATGGTATCCTTTGTGCTAAATCTCACCTAAGGGAATTGCAGGAAAAAGGTTTCGAGGCCGCCGTACTCTTTGATGCGAAAACGTAAACTGAACATTAAGAGGTTCTAACTGTTGATATATCAATCAAATATTTGAAGATAACCTATTAAAAGTTGAAAATCATGTGTACAAGAGTAGTTTATTCGGGAACAAACGGGATGGTAGCGACTGGTCGCACGATGGACTGGAAGACCGATATGCATAGTAACCTATGGGTGTTTCCTAGGGGGATGGAGAGAAACGGGGAGACAGGAAAGGATTCTTTAAAGTGGAAATCCAAATACGGCAGCATCATCACCTCCGCTTTCGAGATAGCCAGTACGGACGGAATGAACGAGAAAGGTTTGGTAGCTAATTTGCTCTGGTTACCCGAAGCCCAATATCCGGCCAGAGATAAGAATAAGCCGGGCCTTGCCATAACGATATGGGTACAATATATGTTGGATAATTTCGCTACGGTGGAAGAAGCGGTCTCTTTTATCAACGAAGATACGTTTCAAGTAGTATCGGATAAGATGCCGGACGGTTCCCGCTTGGCGACCTTACATTTATCGATTTCCGACGCAACCGGTGATTGCGCTATCTTCGAATACATAGGAGGTAAACTGACCGTTTATCACAGTAAGGAATACAAGGTGATGACTAACTCCCCTACTTATAATAAACAGTTGGCTCTTTGTGAATATTGGAAATCGATCGGAGGGCTGAGTTTCCTTCCGGGTACCAACCGTGCATCCGACCGTTTTGCCAGAGCTAGTTTTTATATAGATGCCGTACTTAAGACGGACGATGAGAAGATAGCTATCGCCTGTGTATTCAGCGTGATCCGTAACGCCTCTGTCCCTTATGGCATATCGACTCCCGAGAGTCCGGAGATATCCACCACGCAATGGAGAACGGTATCCGAAAGCAAGAACCTGATTTATTTCTTTGAGTCGAGCCTGACCCCGAACACTTTCTGGGTACGACTGAGAGACATGGACTTATCGGAGGGTGCGCCGGTACTTAAACTATCCATCGCCAACGGTGAGACCTATCATGGCAACACTTCAAAAGACTTTAAGCCGGCGCAACCATTCAAGTTTATGGGTGTAAAGGATCTTATTTAGTCTTGGCTAACTATTTTTTGGGATAATATGTTCCATATTTCCTTTTACAACATTTGAGTTTCAATTAATATTTATATTTGACGTCAAAAATCTTACAATATGGATAAACAGTTCCTCTGCCTTGATTCACCTACAGACTTTATGGTTGGTAAATACATATCCGCCGATGAACTCAAGGAGTTTATAAATATTCCTTGTAAGATAAAAGCCGGGGTCTTTATCCTTTGCATGGAAGGGCAAATACGCTCAACTATCAATATGTCAGAATTGACCACCTCGAAACTCAATGTTGTAACGCTATTGCCCAATAGTCGCATACAAATACATGAGATATCCCCCGACATCTTGATCTATTTCATAGCGTTCTCTTTCGATTTTATGTGTTACGCAAATTTTATCAAGAGCACGATGGGTTATCTACTTATGATTTACAGGTATCCGATTATAAAAATATCCCAAAACAGGGCCAACCTGATCACGAACTTCTACGAGCTTCTCTATCAATATGCCGTATATCCCGATATCTTGAACAATAAAGAGATGATAAAGGCCATTTTCATGATGTGTAGTCAAGGTATCGCAGAAATATACAGTAAAAATTACCCATTAGAGAAACAGGAACTTACACGTCCGTTACAAATCTATCAAGAGTTCCTAAATATGGTATTAAGATACTATACAAAAGAGCATAACGTATCGTTTTATGCCGAGAAGTTGGGCCTCACGTTCTCCTATTTCTCGACATCCATCAAAAAAGCGATCGGCGAGACTCCCCAAGAGATCCTCACGCAAACAATAATCATAGACGCTAAGACACAGTTAAAAGGGACTAACCAAGAAATCAAAAACATAGCGATGGACCTCGGCTTTAATAATCTATCGTTCTTTAATAAGTTCTTCCGTCGAAATGTAGGCATGACTCCACAAGAATACAGGGGTAAATCGTATACCTATTCTTGTTACCAGAAAACATCCGACTAGCCGAAAGCAAAAACGGAACATATTATCAAAAAGAAGAATTTCAAGGGTACCTTTTATAATTTTTACTTTTGTAGAATAATATAAAAAGACATACGATGGAAGGGCGAGAGACGGATCTAGAATACAACTTATTGATGGGGCTTACGGGAGCTAGCGTCAGCAAACATTTATTGGATGAGCATTTCACACTTTTATGGGCAAATGACTTCTATTACGATATGATAGGTTACCCCAAAGAAGAATATGAAGCTCTTTTCCACAATAAACCCGATTTGTATTTTAAAGGTTATGATGAAGCTTGGAATATATTATCCAAGAATGTTTACGAGACGATAGCTAATAAAGCCAGCGGTTACGAAACCGTTATCCAGATGCCAACGAGAAAAGGGAAAAGATGGACTAAAATCACCTCAACGTTTACCGACCAACTACAAGACGGCATCCCTATCTCCTATACGGTAATGACCGATGTAGAGGACGTAATGCGAAGGCGGATCGAGCAAACGATCACTTATGATAATATCCCCGGCTTCATATCCAAGCATAAGGTACATAAAGACGGCAGTTTTACATTGCTGGAGGCAAATGATAAATATATGGACTTCTCTGGTATCGATAAAAATTCTTTTTTATCTTTCAGTCCTTTCTCCCGTTTAGATGAAACAAGCCGTAATACGATGAACGCACATATCCCCTGTATGCTAAAAGGGGAACCTGTACATTTCGTTATCCAGTCGAAAGACAAAAACGGCAACGGCGCTTGGCTACAGTTGAACGGGGAATGTATCGGCTGGGAAGGTGACGAGCCTATCTATCTTATCGTTTACATCAATATCACCGACATTACCGAACAGAGGGAGTTGCAAAAGAAACTGGAGAAACAGTCAAAGCAACTTAAAGAAGCACTAAAGTCGGCGGAACAAGCCAACCAAGCCAAATCTGATTTTCTCGCCCGCATGAGCCACGATATCCGTACACCCATGAACGCCATCATGGGAATGGCGACTATAGCCAAAGCCCATGTAGATGAACGTGAAAGAATATTAGATTGTATGGAAAAAATCAATGGAGCCTCTAAATTATTATTGAGTCTGATTAATGAGGTTCTCGATATGTCCAAGATCGAAAGTGGCAGGTTAATTCTTTCGGAGGATGAGTTCAATGTGGGTGAGCTCTTGCAAGACTTGGTCGTTATGATGCAACCGGAGATCAAAAACAAACAACAAACTTTAAATATACACGTCAAGAACCTTAGGCATGAGAATGTAAAAGGCGATACGCAGCGTATCAAACAGGTATTGATGAATATCCTCTCGAACGCAATTAAGTATACGCCGGAGAATGGGCGAATCACGATAGAAATCTACGAGAAGGACCCTCATAACGGCATCGGAAATTATCAATTCGTGTTTGAGGATAACGGAAGAGGTATGAAACCGGAGTTTCTGGATAAGATTTTCGAGCCTTTCGAGCGTGCGAGCGATGATGAGATCAAGAGGATACAAGGCACTGGCCTCGGGATGTCGATCAGCCATAAGATCATTCAGATGATGGGAGGAGATATCAAGGTGGAGAGTGAATATGGCAAAGGTTCCCGCTTCACCATTGACATGCCATTGGTTTGTCGGGATCAGAAGCCCGATGATAAGATAGAGGTAGAAGGTTTAGAGGTTCTTGTGGTAGATGATGATAAGATCGCTTGTCTAAACACGTCTAGCTGTTTGCGAGAGATCGGGATAAACAGTGAATGCGTATATTCAGGTAGCGAAGCTATAGAAAAAGTACGACAGCATCATTTAGCGGAGAAAGAGTATTTCGCCGTGATCATTGACTTGAAGATGCCTCAAATGAACGGCATTGAAACAACCCGGCAAATCAGACGTTTCGTGGGAGCGGACGTACCGATCATCATTCTCTCCGCATACGATCTTGAGGAATATGAGGCAGAGGCTAAGGAGGTTAAGGCCAATGGATTCATCACCAAGCCTCTCTATAAGTCCAAGCTACTCCAAGTATTGAGATCTTTCCTTGACGAAGGAGACCAGCCGGAACCGATCCGCCCATTCAAGTTATCAAACGTCGATTATTCCGGCAAGCGCATCTTGCTGGTGGAGGATAACGAGTTAAATCGTGAGATCGCCGTAGAGATCATCGGCAGCACCGGTATCACTATCGATACGGCGATAAATGGGCTCGACGCCGTACATAAAGTCGCCCAATCGGAAGAAGGATTTTACCAGATAATACTGATGGATATCCAGATGCCTATCATGGACGGTTATGAGGCGACCCGGCAGATTCGTTCCCTCCAACGAAGGGATATCGCACATATGCCAATTATAGCCATGACCGCCAACGCTTTTTCCGAAGACGTGACAAACGCTATCAAAGCGGGCATGAATTATCATTTGGCTAAACCGATTGATATTGGGGCGTTGATGGGCATCCTTAGTAAATATTTACAAGCGCCCGCATAAAGTTTATCTTGCGTATTAAAAGTTCATGTAATAAAATTGTCTATTTTTAGCGATCAATTCGATTATAAGCATAAAGAGACTTCATGAACATCAGACTTCGTTTTAAGTTAATCGCTTTGTTGATCGTCCTATCGCTGGCCGGGCTTTTGGTTTTCCAAGGATACTGGCTGAAAGGTTTATATGATACATTATATAAACAGATGGAGATCAATATAGAGGAAGCGATGAAGATCGCCGACTATAAGGAGTTGTTCCTGCGCATCCGATCTATCAAAAAAGAACAGGGAGCGCTGGGACCTCAAACCCAAGATGTGTACTTCAGCTCAGAGCTAGATCCGTCTAATAAGCAGAAGATGGACGCAAAAGCTTCGATCCATCCGCAGAAAGAAGATCCTGACCTTAACCGGGAAGATATCTTCAAGACGGCAAATCCCGACTCACACATGAAACTACATATCGATTACGGGGATGAGGAGGACTTTAGCTCGATAGACTCTACCCTAACGGATTACCTATATGTAATCGGCGAGGTGGAGGACATGGTGCAGCAAGCGATGCACGCAAATATAGATTCTATAAAACCAATTGATTTCAAGACCTACAACAAATTATTAACCTCGGAGCTGGAGGCAAGAAACATCGTAACGGAACATGAGCTGGTAACGATTTATAAACCAAACAACGGGGACGAGAAGGGTTGGATGCATCTGGACAAGCCGGAACGATTCACTACGTGGAAAAACCCCGTGCATTTCGATTACCCGCTCCATAACGAGAGCACGTTACAATATCGCCTGTTCCTCAAATCGCCGGCCAGCGTGATACTCACCCAGATGAAAGGCATCCTGATCTCCTCCTTCCTATTACTTTTGCTGATCATTTGCGCTTTCATATACTTACTCCGCACCATCTTAAAGCAAAAGACCGTGGAAGAATTGAAGACCGATTTCACCAACAATATGACGCATGAGCTGAAAACCCCGATCAGCGTCAGCTATGCCGCCGTAGACGCATTATTGAACTTTAGCGATCCCGTCAACGAGAAACAGAAGAAATACCTGACGATCGTTAAAGACCAACTTATCCATCTTACCGGATTGGTGGAACAAATCTTGACACTCGCCGTAGAGAACCGCAGTACCTTCCGCTTGCGCCCCGAAACCATCTCATTAAACGAGTTGGTGAACTCCCTCATCGAGCAATACAAACTGAAAGCGAGCAAACCCGTGGAGTTTACTTGCTCCATCCCCGAGGATATAGAATTGGTGGCCGATCGTACCCACCTATATAATATGTTGAGCAACCTTATCGATAACGCGATCAAATACGCCGACAAGGAACCTTGCCGCATCGAAGCGACAGCCCGGCAAGACAATCACGAAACGACAATCTCCATAACCGATAACGGCCCGGGTATCAGCGAAGCCAACCAGCGGCAGATATTCGACAAGTTCTTCCGGGTTCCCAGCGGGAATATCCACAACGTGAAAGGTTATGGCCTAGGATTATATTACGTAAAAGACATGATGGGTAAACATGGAGGAACAGCCCGTGTGGAAAGCGTCCCCGGCAAAGGCTCCACCTTTACCCTGCATTTTAAATAATAATCCGAAAATAAAGTATCAAATATGGAAAAGATAAAAGTACTACTAGTAGAAGACGAGCCTACATTGGCCATGATCATCAAGGATACGCTGGATGGGAACGAGTTCGATATCACCCTAGCTGCGAATGGCGAGGAGGGCCTCTCCCGTTACGCGGAGATCAAGCCGGATATTATCGTAGCGGATATCATGATGCCTAAGATGGATGGTTTCACGATGGTCAAGTTGATCCGTAAGACGGATACGCATACCCCTGTCCTATTCCTATCGGCCCGTTCCGCGGCCAACGACGTGGTAGAGGGCTTCGAGCTGGGCGGCAACGATTACTTGAAAAAGCCTTTCGGCATGGCGGAATTGATCGTGCGCATCAAGGCGTTACTGCATAAGGTGTCCGTCCAAAGACCGGAAGCCACCTCTTTCCGTATCGGGCTTTATACGTTCGATTCCATCACGCAGACATTGGTCTACCGGGGAGAGAAACAACTCCTCAGCAACCGGGAATCCGAGATATTGAAGCGCCTTTGCGACAATAAGGACCAAGTATTACCGATGAAAGGGATCTTGATAGACCTTTGGGGGGATGATTCTTTCTTCAACGCACGCAGCCTGCATGTCTTTATCACCAAGCTACGTCATAAGTTATCGAAAGACGAGTCTATCAAGATTTTGAATATCCGGGGAATCGGATATAAACTGATCATTGATTGAATTGCTTCAATGCCTGTGCCATCTGGTCCGGGCATGAAGTTCCCCTTCCATGACAATCGATGCCAGACAAACGACCGATAGCGTCTTCGATGCGCATACCTTTCAATAAGGCGCACATGCCTTGCCCGTTACCGTGGCAACCTCCTACAATCTGCACATTCTCGATCACGCCATCCTTCGCGTCGATCACCATCAACTTAGAACAAACACCTCCTTGAGGCGTATAGGTTATACGTCGTGTTTCCATTTTCTTTTTCTCTCCTTTTTATAAACGAGTCGCAAAGGTATAAATAAAATTAACTACATTTGTAGCATCTAATTTACAAAAACATGACATACGAGGAAACGCTACACTATCTATATACCAGCATCCCGGTCTTCCAACACAGCGGAGCTTCCGCTTACAAACCCGGTCTTGGTACAAGTATCGCCCTAGATGATTATCTGGGAAATCCGCATAAAGCCTATAAGACCATCCATGTAGCCGGGACAAACGGCAAAGGCTCGGTCAGCCATCTATTGGCGGCCATTCTCCGGCAATCCGGTTTCAAGGTCGGGCTTTATACCTCTCCCCACTTAGTGGACTTCCGGGAACGCATCCGGGTGAACGGGAAAAAGATCTCCCAAGATTACGTGGTTGATTTCGTCGAGCGTCATCGTTCTTTCTTCGAGCCTCTCCATCCTTCTTTCTTCGAGTTAACGTCCAGCATGGCTTTTGAGTATTTCCGCGACCAGCAGGTAGATTACGCGGTTATCGAGGTCGGGCTTGGCGGTCGTTTGGACAGTACGAACATTATCACTCCGATCTTGAGTATTATCACGAATATCAGTCTGGATCATACGCAATTCTTGGGAGATACGGAGGAGAAGATAGCGGCGGAGAAAGCCGGCATTATCAAGAAAGGCGTACCGGCACTTCTTGGGGAAGCCGAGAAACAATCGGTTTACGACGTTTTCAAAAACAAGGCGGAAGAAGTTGGCGCACCTTTCTACTACGCCCAACGAATGGACATGGTAAAAGACGAGTGCAGGCTGACGGTCGGTGGCAAATGGTTCTTCCCTTCCGTTGAATATGGAGAAATCCAAGGAGAACTTGGCGGTGAGGTGCAGGTAAGAAATACTGTCACCGTATTATCCGCCATCCATATATTACGAACGGAATTGGGTGTAGATATCATCCCGGAAGCGGTACACGAGGGTTTCGCCCACGTAACGAAACTGACGGGATTGATGGGACGTTGGCAAACCTTGCGATCCAAACCGACCGTCATTTGCGACACGGGGCATAATGTAGGAGGCTGGGAGCATCTAGCGGAGCATCTGAAAGTCTTGCGTCAATATTGCGGGCAAATCTATATGATCGTCGGCATGGTAAACGACAAGGATATCGATGGCGTATTATCCTTGATGCCGCAAGACGCTTTTTATTTCTTCACGCAAGCCTCCGTGGAGAGAGCGATGCCCGTAGAGGATTTCGCCGTGAAAGCCATGCGTCACGGACTGTCCGGTACCCTTTGCGATACGGTGCAAGACGCTGTCGAGAAAGCGTTAAGAAGGGCTCGTGAGAACGACCTGATCTTTATCGGAGGCAGTACGTTTATCGTAGCGGACGCTCTCCCCTTGTTCATGAAAGAAGACGAATACAAATAATATAACTCTATAAAACAAATATCATGATAGAAAAAATTCATCAGAAACTAAGCGACTCGAAAGTCGCACGCTGGAGTGTACTCGCTTTGGCGGCATTCACGATGCTTTGCGGATACTTCCTTACGGATGTAATGGCTCCGCTTAAACCGATGTTGGAAGAACAGCTAAGCTGGACGAGTACGGAATATGGTTGGTTCACCAGCGCTTACGGCTGGTTCAACGTATTTCTCTTCATGTTGATCATTGGTGGTATCGTTCTGGATAAGATGGGTGTCCGTTTCACGGGTGTCGCTTCCTGTATCTTGATGATTATCGGTTGTTCCATTAAATATTACGCCATCTCGGATGCGTTTACGATGGAAGGAGAGCTTTTCGGATGGAAAGCGCAAGTGATGGTGGCCGCCCTCGGATACGCGATCTTCGGTGTCGGCGTGGAGACCGCCGGTATCACGGTATCTAAGATTATCGTACGGTGGTTCAAGGGAAAAGAGATGGCGTTGGCTATGGGCTTGGAGATGGCTACGGCTCGTTTGGGTACGGCCTTGGCTTTATCTATCACGGTTCCCGCCGCCAAGTACTTCGGTAGCATCTCCGCTCCTATCTTGCTTTGTCTTTGTATGTTGTGTATCGGTTTGATCGCCTTCCTCGTATTTTGCGTGATGGATCGCAAGCTGGACGCTTCGATGGACGCTATCGAGCAAGCCGAGGAGGAAGAGCCTTTCCGTTTGAAAGATATCTTATTGATCGTTACTAATAAGGGTTTCTGGTTGATCGCTCTGCTTTGCGTATTATTCTATTCGGCCGTATTCCCCTTCTTGAAATACGCTACGGACTTGATGGTCAATAAATATAACGTAGATCCGGAGTTGGCGGGAAACATTCCGGCTATCTTACCTTTCGGCACGATTCTTCTGACTCCGTTCTTCGGTAACTTATACGACCGCAAGGGTAAAGGGGCGACGATCATGATCTTTGGCGCCTTGATGTTGATCGGCGTGCATTTATTATTCACGCTTCCGATCTTGAATCAGTGGTGGTTCGCCACGATCGTGATGATCGTATTGGGTATCGCTTTCTCCTTGGTCCCATCGGCGATGTGGCCATCTGTTCCGAAGATTATCCCGGAGAAGCAATTAGGCACGGCTTATGCCTTGATTTTCTGGGTACAGAATATCGGTCTGAGTATGGTTCCCTTATTAATCGGCTGGATATTGGATACGTATTGCAAGATCGACAATGGTACGGGCAAACCGGCTTACGACTATACGATACCGATGGCAGTCTTCACCTGCTTCGGTGTACTCGCCCTCTTCATCGCCTTGATGTTGAAACGTGAGGACCGGATCAAAGGCTACGGCCTTGAATTGCCGAACATCCAAAAGGACGCCGATAAAGCCGAGGCCGAGATAATCGCTAAAGAGATGATCGCGGAGCCTTAATAAAGCTCATAACCCTAAATAAATGGAAGGCGCTGTAAACCAAGTTTACAGCGTCTTTCTTTTTGATGACTGAAAACCATCGTCATTGGAACACACAAAAAGTTCGTTTGAAAAAGAGAAGTAGCGAAACAACTACAATATGCCTTATTCATAAAATCTTTTTTAGCGGTAATATTAATAAAAAACACCCTTGATTTTCGGAACGGCATATTGAAATGTGGCATTTATCCGTGGTCCAGCCATCCAAAAGGAAATCATATGTATAGGTCTTAACGCAGTGGCTCATATATTTCATTAGATCCTTATTATCAGTTAAGAATAGATATACAGCTTCACAAATATCGTTTTGATTAAAAAAGCAAGTGAGCGTGGAGGTTTTGAACACGACTTCCAATGTAATCTGGCTTACGTCATTCCACGTATAAGTGATCATACATAAATCCAGATCCTTCAATAACATCTGCGCTTTCCTTACCGGCAAACCAATTACTTGATGGGATAAGCTTATTATCTCGGAATAATCCTTTTGAGGATATTGATTTTGAGTTTCCATTGATTTCTGTGTTTATCATTCGCAGACAAAATAAGCTTACCGCCTGCTGATATACCATCAATCCCCCTGATAAAATATCAATGTCACGACTAATATTATCAGATGACAGGGATAAATGATATATCTGACTACGTATTGTCGGTAATGCAGGATCATCATGATAGACACCTAACAAATTACGATGAATTTATGTTTCTCTGGCTATGAATAAAATTGGGTGCGGTTACCCCGGATATCTGACATGATAGTAAGATAACTCAGATTTAATACTTATTTTTGTGACAGGATCAATAAAAACTGACATGGAAACAACATTTACCAAAAGAAATAGTCATGGAGCCAACTTAAAACGTTGGAGAGAATGGAGAGGCATCAAACAAGAAGTGCTCGCCGACAAAATTGGGGTATCACAAGCCACCTTATCCGGCTACGAGAAAAAAGACGAATTGGAACCTGAGGTATTGGAAAATAAATCCCGCAAAACGAAACGTGATGGTTGTGAAAAACGAAATGCGTTTATTGAAACAAAAACGAAATGTGCTTCAAATTTAATCCGCAAAGTAACCGCCTATTTGCAAAATCAAAGCAAAACACCTTCTTTATACATAAAAATAAACGGCATTCAAATGGACTTCTAACCCTATTTGAATACCGTCTTTTTATTGCCGGCCGTGGTAAAAAAGCGTCTACTAAAGTTGTTTATTCCATACTTTTTTCGTACCTTTACAAGGTAGTTAAGATGGATTGTTATAGCCTTTTATCGTATGTCGAATAGGCTTCTACTTGCGGGATGCGACGTATAATGCCTTTCCCGATGTTATCCAAACAACGTCCTAACGTCCGGATCATGGCCGGAATGATTTCTCGCTCATAAAAGACGCGAGGCTGCGCATCATAGTCTATTTTTACTATCTCCTGCTCGCAAATATCGCCGGTGTCATAGCCGGAGTCTGCCCAAAACCATGTGGCGGCGGTTATCGGTTCCCCTCGTTTATACGCCCATTTGATAGATGATGCCCCGCGCCCATAAGGTAATGGGGACGGATGGAATATCAACGTACCCCAGTTCGCCTCTTTCAGTTCTTCATCGGAAACTTTCACCGTAAGGAGTGGCGCAATGGCAAGGTCACAACGATACCCTTCACACCAAAGCGTATGCCCTTTTGCCTTAACGAACATTTCGGCCGCTTTGAATGCCTCCGACCCGCAATTTCCCAATATTTTAATTACCATTCCCTATATATTTAAACGCCTGAACCGCCCTGAAATGGCCGCCATAACCGGTTGCCGCACGATCAGACTTATTTAACCTTTGGGCCGAACGTGCCATCGAAGCCGCGCTGCGCCCTTTATTAACTCCATATAAATGTGCTCCGGTTTGTATCCACTTTTTAGAGTGACGTAACGCTCCACATAGTTGCGGGTGTGAGGTGTGAAAGAACACCGGGTAAGGTTTACCACATCTACCATGTCCCTGAAGATGATATTCACAAACGGCCGCTAAAAATTTAGTGCCAACGCCTATTCCCTGCCATTCGGGAAGTACTACCAATCGGGTGGACCGGTAAGCCTTTGCCGTAAAGAGTGGTGTTACCGCTAAATGACAGACGGGCTCACCACCGACAAAGCCAACGAAATACTCGGCTGCGACCGGCATAGGAAGGTCTAAATAATAATGCCGCTTAAACAACCTTGGGAATACAGTTCCCCTGACTTTATAAATTTGAAGTTCGAGTCTTGGACGTTGCCGAAGGCAGTCACGGTCGTAAAACCGTGCCTCCGCGGTATCATATACCCAGTCAGGTTGTAACCATTCGATTATATCATAGTGGCAGGAAAGAAGCACGATCTGCCCGCCGCCGCGTCTCCACGTCTTCGAGAACGCGGCGGCCCCGACCTTGGCTATCTGTCGGTCAATGACCGATGTAAACTCGTCTACCACGGCGTGCCGCGGTCGCTCGCACGCCAAACGTGCGAGACCCGCCCGGAATTTCTCTCCATTACTCAACACGTGGAACGGCCGGAGCCACGCTGGAACATCGCCGAGGCCAACGGCTGAAAGCATACCCGTCACCGTGTTAAAGTCTCCATCGGGGGCGATACAATCCACAATAGGTTTATTCTTATCCCAGCCGGAATAGAGGTCATAAATAGGTTCTTTGAAAATCTTACTTCCAATACTGGTTTTTCCGCTACCGGATGGACCGACAATCAGTCCGATTTGCCATACCCGGTTTTCGATGGGTAGTTCTACCGTCTTTTCCCAGTCGCAGCCTTTCTCCGCGTTGAAAAGACTTTTTACCCGTGCGGCCCGATAGCTGTTGAAGTCGCTACAATGGTGTTGTACCTCTATTCTCATACGTTCACCACTTTAAGTGTTAGACCTTCTTTCAGGAGACGCTCATAAATCTCCTTTTGCTCTTTTTCATCCGCGCAAATGACGATCACGCCATATTGCGGCTTGTAAGTGTACTTGCCCATACTTGTCTCGTTTTAAGGATTTGGAACAAAGGTAGAACCAAACTATCTAGTGAACGAATTTACGCCTGATCTTGCACTGCACGGCCCATGCAGTCGCTTGATAAATAGCGAATGGTATCGTACACCTTTCGCTCGCTCAAGGCATATTTGTCAGAAAGGACGGCCACGATATAGGTTGTCTTTTCACCCTCCGCCCGCATTCGGGTATAATCATCGAACAAATCGACATACAAACAATCGCTTGTCCTTATTCCGGCGTTAAATAGACGCTGGAGCAATTCCTTATTGAAAGAAAGTATCTCGTATATTGTCATAATCTCCAAAAATTAAAGTATATTTGTATTGCCAATCACATAAAACAAAACGAGACATCGCGACTGAAGGCTTACAGCCCCCGGTCGTGCGGTGTCTCGCATTTGTTTGTTAGTATGTGATTGGCGTCTTTACTAACAGCCGGGGGCTTTTATTTGCCCGCCCCCCGATAAAGGCGTTAAGGTTGCCTGATAAAATCAACAGCTAAACCATAGCTTCAATCCTTTCATTTCTAGACCTTAATTTACCAATGATAAATTATTGCGCTCTTATTTCTTGGAATCATCCATACCGCTAAGTGTTGTCGCTGATATCGATTATGAGATCGCCATGATTTGCACTCCAAACGTATTGCTAGACTTTGTATATGTCAGTATCATCATTCCACCCAATCCTTCCCATAACGCATAGCCAAAACCAGTAAAAGAGATTGATAAGTCGCCGTTAGCATCTTCCGAAAATATATTTACGGATAAGTCCGTTCTATAATTAATATTATCAGATTTCCCATTGATAAAGAAAACATTCCCATCTTTAGCGGCTTGGATGATTTCTTTTAGGCCGGCTTCTCCTCCCACGGCCGTTCCGATGTCATCGGATGCCGAACTACCTGTAAGTGAATAAAGGCTTAGACTTAGCCTGTATCCTCTTTTATAACTAACGTTACATTCTGCCACTGGCGTTAATCTTATTGTTTTTGAGATGCCCCCATCCCCCGCCATAGATTTTGGCATATCAAATACAAGGAAAGGATAATTCAATATAACCAGACTTGCCGAGACCGGGATCGAGTAATTGCCAGTCGGTTCGTTCTTTGATATATATATTTTTTTTCTTGCCTTGATAGCGTCTTTTATCCTAGCTTCCTCGTCACTTCCTCCGGCGGCGGCATGTATCTCACTGCTGGGGGTTCCCGCTTTCAGATCCAACAAGGCGACAGGTAGATAATAGGTATCATCCCCGCTCTCCTGGATCTCGCAAGAGTATATCCAGGCATTCCCGTTATTTGTCCCGTTTATCTTGATGGTCTTGAGCTTGCCGGACACCACGTATGTCAAGGACAATGAACATTTTGAATCTTCATACGAGGCATCAACAAAGCATTTGTAATTGCCTATGTATATATCCATGACATCCGCCGCATACTCCATCGAGGGTAAATTTGAGTACATGGCCGCCATACCAGCGATTAAAAACGCATCAGAGACCCCATCTAAAGAAAACAAGGATATGATATCCTCGCTGGAGGAGGTCTCAGACAGGTTGGTAATGTTCACGGGAAGTGAAATCCCATCCTTGAGACCATTCAATTTAGAATAATCAGCCTTGCTCATCAACCCATCCTTATCGTTGCTAGCATTGGCTATCTCGGAGAACGAGCCATCCGTTACGCCGTTGGCGGATGGGGTGAACGCGTATTTTTTTCCTGTCACCAAGGCGGCGGCGTTAGATACGCTCACGTTCCCGCTTCCCCCGCCCGATCCTCCGGATATGGTTATGTTACCGCTACCTATCAATGATTGCCCGTTAATCGTCTTAAGGTCCGTATCCTTCACGAACTTGCTATCATTGGTTAGCTGGCTCGTCTTGGATGGGATCGTCGTGTTGGATGGTAACGCCCCGACCTCGCTCGCCGTATAGGTGGGCTTGGTCGTGGAATTTACCCAACCCGGCTTATTGAGGACATTGCTCCAATCCACGGAGTCGGCCACGCCACCTCCCGATCCTCCGGTACCGTCCTTGCCTTTGGGGATACCGAGGTTTATCTTGTATTTAGGATTCCCGTTTGAGTCGGATCCGTTCCGCACGACCTCGGACGTGGCGGACTCCGTGGGTGATAACGTCGTAGTCGTGCCCGTCTCCAACACCGGTGTCTTGCCATCCGCCACGCTATCCGGCATATTGTTAACCTTCTCCAGAAGATCGTTGGTCTTCGTTATCGTATAAATCAAATTAGCCATTTTCTTTCAATACTTTTATTTCCACATCTTCAGAATCTTTGATTATCTCGCCAAGTGAGTCATACAGGTATTCCCTCATGCCCGCCTGACGTACAGTACGTACGACCTCCACGTTACCGCCCCGGGTCGTTTTGATCGTCACCTCTTGCGACCTGTCAACATCATCATTCTCCGTATCGGAGGAGAATGAGGCCTGACCATCGCCGCTTCCCGCAAGGCCCACGACGATATTGCCCTTTCCTGTTATCCAAGGGATTTCCATCACTCCACGGTCCAGTCAGTGTTAGACTCCACGTTCACCGTTACCGGGGTTCCAAGATAGTCCAGTTGGATATCTCCCTCTGTTACCCGCAGGTAAGCGTCACCGGCGGCCAGTGTCAATAAACACACGTCCTGGTGCCCGCCCTCGTCCGTGACGATGACCTGTCTCGTGAGAGGATCGATCTCCGTATTCGCCGGAACCGTGACGGCGATGGAGAAATTATAGACCGACAAGGCCCCGGGATCGCCCGCTATCGCCGTCCCGTTCGTCGTCTGTACGCTATTCGCCGTATAATTATCGGGTAGCGCTATGTCCAGGTCTCCCGTACCGAGGGAGAAGGTCAATTTCCTCGAGTTGCTGATACCCGATATGGTAACCACCTTACCTGTCTTCTCCGATGATGCCGTGTCCGCTATATCCACGTACTCGGGCTTGCCCGCTTGGTTCACCGTCCGTGCCACGTCGGCGCAATTCGCCGCCTTGAACGTCAGGACCGTCGTACGGGCGTTACGCCCGGTATGCTCTGAGCCTGATCTTACGCTTACCTCCTTGTCACCCGATCCTTGGGGCGGGGTGACCACCGCCCATGCCGCTTTTGCCATGTTCTTGTTTTTTTAGTTATTCAATATTCCAATCCGTATTCGAGTGTACCGTGAGGTATGCCGGCGTATCCTCGGCCACCCATACCGGATCCGCGGGGGAGACCAATAGCCATACGCCGTCATCCACGCTACAGACCTTGGATAGCCTCACTCCGATCCGCCCGATCCTCTTGAGCCCGGCGCTCATCGTCTCGATCCTCCGAAGCTCCGCCCGGACGACCTCCAGCCTTATGATATGTCCCCTAAAGCACGCCATTCCTCACTATCTCATCCGTATCGATCCGTATTATCTCAGTCCTTACGCCAGACTCGACATTAGCGTCCGGGATATCCACCCGGACCTGGCACTTTATCCGGCCATGCGTCCCCAAACGGGAGGTGTCAAGGACAAGGATATACGTATCGCCATCTTGACGGATCATCCCGGACTTTGGGATCACCACCGTCTTGTTGCCATAGATGTAAAATACGGCCTCGAACCCCACGTCATCCATCGAGAGGCTCCCTGGAAGGTCAAGGGACAAGGCGAACTTGATCCAGCTTCCGATCACCGATATGTTATCATTTACCATACTCTAAATCTTTATGTCAAAATCATACTCCCTCATGACCGTATCCACCTCGATGGTTATCGTGTCGGTCCCCTGTCTTATAGGGGACTGGCTCCGGAACGTAATCCGTACATCCCGCGAGCGCCAACAGTAATAATACCATCAATACCTTTTCCATATCTATATTTCCTTTAGTGATATTTTTCGTATATAGAAAACATTGTTATTGCTCATGATCGCTAAGGATGTCTTTATCGTCGCATCCTCATTCATGGTAAGATCGAACTCATAGCTCATATAACTGGTCGTGACCTTGATCACTCCAATAGAGGAAATATTTTCCCCAGGACCGTTCGAATATTCATCAACATAACCATAAAACCCTACGGCTACAGTAATTTGAGACTCCGATGACGCGTTCAATACTTTCATTTCCATAGATAACCTGTATATATGACCTTGCTCCAGCTTACTCCCCAGATATCCCCTGTTAAAACACGCATATGCAAATTCTGTCCCGAATCGCAAGGCGGCCACGCCTCCGCTAAGCTCAACATTGACACCTCCATATGTTTTCCAGTACGAGAGGCTGGTCAGACTTGTTCCGGAAAAGATCTCATCGCCGGATACGGAATAACGTTCGAAATAAGCGATCAAGGTCTTATTGCTGTCCCATGTCACGCTATGGCTTTGGGCCTTGCCGTCGCTCCACCGGATGAATCGGTATCCCGGGTTAGCTGTCGCCGATACGGTACGCACTGTTCCGGCCTCGAAGGTTCCACTGCCAGACGTGGTTCCCCCTGATGCTGGGGAAGCCAAAAGCACAACAGTATATTTTGTTGTCTCTATCCTCGTGAAATAGGCTGTCAACGTTTTCCCTAAATCCCAAAGCACCTCATGACTCTGCGATCCGCCATCAGACCATCTGTCAAATCTGTATCCCGAGGCGGGGGATGCCGATACGATTTCTCTCGATCCCTGTTTGACCATATAGGATCCTGCCGCCGGCGAGGTCGTGCCTCCACCTGAGGGGGAGACTCTTATGTATACAGAGATATATTCTTGCGTTTTATCCTTGATGGCCAGAGTCCCGTCTGACCTTGCATAGATGACACCCGATCCTATCTCCTCGGGATCAAGCAATAATGTCTTTCCGCTTTTCAAAGTGTATGTTACCCCCGAGTTCCTGTATGAGGCGGAACGATCCCTGTCGGTCAAGTATAACTCAGAATCTCCCAAGCTTTCGTCTATTACGAGGCGTAAGCGTTCCACGTCTTTATAAAGCCCCCTTAGGTACCCTTTGGTGAGGATCATTTCCAGATTGCCGCCTTTTGTCCTTACGCTCCCGTCCTTCTCTATGTACAGGTTATTATTCACGTTCAAGGTGGAGGTCATGATAGCGTCGGCGAGTAATTTAGATGTAATCACGACGCTAGCCTCGATCAAGCGGGTATTAAACACTCCCGTATTTGGATCTATGATGGTGTTTCCCGTATACGCGGTGCTTACCAGGTCCTCGTAGTCCTTATACCCGAGCTTCTTGGCGAAATCATCCTTAACTTCCTGGCTCATGCCCTGTATCTGCGAGCTGGCATTGTCCTTGGACTCGTTCACCGCCTCTTGCTTGATCTTGTCCTGTATCGCCTTGTTGGCGTTCTCTATCGCTGTCGCCAAAGAGGCATAGGCGTTATTGAATGCCGTGAACTTGCTGTCCACGTTGTTCTTCTCAGCCGTAGTCGTTTTACCGTCCGCTATGGCGGCGTTGATGGCGGCGATCAGGTTTGAGGTAGCCGTGTTGAAGCTATTCTTGGCGGTATACAGGTTTGACTTGGCGATACCGGACAGGAAACCGTTAATGTACAAGGCCGTATACGTGCTGTCCGTCTCTTTTTTCGTCTGGTTTACCGTGTTGATATATTTCTCTATGGATTTCGCCTCCGCCTCAGAGATGATGCCATCGGAGAAAGCCCCGTCCACGTACTTGTTCAGGTCAGAGACGGCACCCTTGGCCTCGTTTACGCCTTCCATGGCGGAGGAAGCGGTGTTGTTCGCCTCGTCCGCCGCCTGCTGTGCCTTGTCGGAACAGCCCTTCAACTTGGACTGGATGGACTCGTTCACCGTCTCTACCGCCGTCTTGAACGTGGATGTCGCCGTGTTGAAGGCGGCGAACTTCTTATCAACGTCCGCCTTCTCCGCCACCGTCGTCTTACCGTCGGCTATGGCGCTGTTGATCGAGTTGGTCAACGCCGTTATTGAGGAAAGTAGGCTAGACCTGGCGTTTGATAGGGATACCTTGGCGGAACCTTCCAGGTAAGGGTTCGAGTATAGCTTATTGAACGTGGACTCCGCCGAGATCTTCTCGTTGTTGACGATATTAATATATTTCTCTATGGATTTTGCCTCCGCCTCGGAGATGATGCCATCGGAGAAAGCCCCGTCCACGTAACCCTTGAGGCTCGTCACGGACCCTTGAACCCCGTTGACCGCTTCCTGAGCGTTGTTGGCGGTGTTCTTAGCGTCCTGTATCGCCTCGTTTACCTCTCCCATATCCGGAGCGTCCGTCAGGTTCTCGAAACCGGTGGAACCCGGCTTGATAAGCATCTTGCCGGTGAACACGTTCTTGTCGGCGTTCGGCGAGATCACCGTCACCTCCTTGTTCAACATGGAGTAGGAATTGATCCCGGAATACAGCTTGAAACAAGGAGCGTCCTCGTCATAGGAGGACAGGTAAACGACATGTTGCCTATTCTTATCCGTCTTGTTTCCTATGGTGACAATCGTATCTCCCGCCTTTGGTTCCGTGCTTCCAGTATCGCAATCCGTGATGGAAAGATCTATGTAATCCTCGCCGACATGGATCACCCTTCGCCAGTAATATTGGTTGCTCACGTTATGGGACACGCCCGTCTTCACGTTGAACTCACGGCACTGCGCCAGGTCGTCAACGGCGAACTCGTTCACGATCTCCTTGTCACCGTCGGATTGCCTGAAATAACACCGGTAAGCCATTTCCCCGCCGTCCATCGGGGCCAATATCTCCTCGCCGGTGGAATCAAATACCTGCATGCCCATACTGTCATATACGATCTCGTACTCCGCCGACACCTTCTCCACACGGATACATTCCATCCCCGCCGGGGAAAGGACGATTCGCCCTCCCACGTGCGAGAGATGCTTGATCTCAAGCGTATCGAAATACGCTTTCAACCGCACGTACAACTCGTCGATCTCCATGTAGGACTTTCCGGTCTTGGCGTTCCGTTTCAAGACGAGACCCGTGCCGAAAGGACCGGCGGCGAAATCCTGCGACTCGATGTTATCCGATATCAAGCCGCCTAGCAGCTTGAGCGGGTAATTGGTTTGGTCCGGTTGGTCCTTGCGCAAGAATGTGGATATCGCTTTTAAGGCCGAGAACACGTTATTGTCCGTCGGGACCGTATCGTCACCGCTCTTGATGATGTTGATCGATCCCCCGGCCTGGCTGATCATCGGGAGGAAGGAGTCCACCTTCCTCTCCAGGGACTCCATGCGGCCGATACTGACATACTCGGATATATCGACTTTCACGTCGTAAGGATCGTTCAGGTTCCGGGTAAAACCGATGATACGGCTATCCCGGTATCCGGAGGAGAAGAACACGGGATTGTATAACCGGACACGTTGCCCGAGCGTGACGGTGACCTCCCGTTTTCTCAAGATGATCGGGTCGCTGTCACCGCTATAAACAGAGCTGTCCACGCTATGCTTGTCCAGATAAGCCTCGGAGGTCTCCTTCAACTCTTTCTCGGCCAAGGCGTAGTACTCGTCCGGCATGCGGATGTTATAGAGGATATACGTGTCGCCGGCTTTCGGGATCATGACCCCGCCCGGTATCTGCCCGTTCTCGTCCGGATATTGGTTGATCAGCTCGAACTCCCCCGTGGACGAGTCATAATTGATCTCGAAATCATAGCCGGACAACTCGCCCGTCTCGAACTTGACGTGCTTGGTCAGCCCGGCGATCTCGTACTCGTTCGGATTAAAGGGGATATCCTTGTCCGTCACGTAATAGATCCGGATTGTCTTGCCTTCGGATTCCCGCTCGATGGAACGCGCGCCGGAGAGCGTACCGACCCGCCGGGGGTAGACCGTATCGAATATCACCTCCCGCTCGACGATCCCGTACCCCGTGTTCTTCTCCAGGTATCTCAAGGGCGAGGGCAGGTGAAGATAATCGGAACCGTACCTTGAGCGATCGATGTTGCGGGTGCTTCCCTTGGCGTAAAGCCGGGTGAAAAAGCTATCGTTCTCCTCCTCCCGCTTGCTCATGTTCAACAGGCCTCCTACGGCTGTCCCGTCGGCGGCGTAGCCCAGTTCCAACAACTCCCCGTGCTCGCATTTGCCCAGATAGATGGTTGTCCCGACGATCCACCACTCTGTCTCGAAAGTCTCGGCGATCCGGTTCAAGGCCGTGAGGCAATCGATCCCGTCATAGGTGATGACCTTGTAGTCGGCGGCGATCACGCTCCCGATCCTCCAGGCCGTGCTTCCCTTGATCCGGTTGATGTTATCCACGACCAGTTGCAAATGCGTCGCCGGACCGTCCGTCAGGGCGAAGTCCGAGTCCATCCCGCCGTCCGTCATGAGGAAGCAGAGCGCCTTCGACAACTCGTTCTCGACACCATGGAACCGGAGGGTATATTCATACTCGACCGTGCTGGCCTGACGGGGACAGGGGACGGACATGAGCGTATAGCGCTCACCCTCGAAGTCCACGTAATCGTTCACGTCGAAGGGTATGGCCTCGCCGGTGGTGAAGGATACGCCCAGCGTATTGTCCCCCATCACGGCCTTCTGTTGCGTGGAACTGTCATCCGGAGAGATGACGGCCCGTAAGCCCCCTGTTTGATCGTATATCCTCAATTCCATTTAAACAACGTTTTAGTACCGTTAAAACTCGGGTTTAGGCTCCCTGAACTTGACGGTCCACATGGCCGCCAGCCTGCCGGTCGTCCGGAGCCGTGTCCTCATCACCATGCCCGGACAGCTCTGGTAATAGAGCCTGTATGTCTTTCCCGTCTCGGTGACACGCACGTTGAGCGTACCGGATCTCAAGACATCGACAAACGCCTTGTACCTCGTCCGGAAATCCAGCTCGCTCTCCGCCACCATGGCGAACCGGAGGGAGACATCGCGTGCCTCGTACCTCGGGAGCGTCACGTCCACCTCCTCGCCATCCCGTTCCCGGTAATCGACGGTGGTGTATTTCTTGACGGGCGGGGGTGTCATCAACGCGGAGAGATTGTCATACGTCCCGCCCCGGTCATTGGCCAGGAACACGCCGTATGTCGCGTAAGCGTCCAGGTTGTTTATATACAGCTTGCCTTCCCTCATGCTATTTTACTTTTAATCCGTTTGTCAATATTTCCAACAGCGTCCGGTCGATCCTGTCCAGCCGCTTGCAATAGGAGGTGTTCCGGGCGATCTCCTCGGAGTACTCAAGCCCCTTGCTGAGAAAGGTCCGCATGTCGAGGACGCACCCCTTGATCTCGCTCACGTTGATCTGTATGGCGGTGAACCTCCCGTTCAGCTCGCTGGCGGTGTCTTGTGTCATCGTGGTGAAAGCGCCCGCTCTGGCCTGTTGGGTGAGGGTGGAGTCTATCTTGTTGCCCGTCACCCTCTCCATGTCCTCCAGTTGCTTGGCCGCGTTCTCGACGATCTTGTCGTATTGCGCTTTCAGGTCTGCGATATCGCTTTCCGTCAATCCCGCCCCGCTCGCCTCGGCGAACGACTCATACCATTTCCGGAGCGGCTCTTCCAAGGCTCTCATCTTGATTCCCTGCAAGACGGCGTTATTCAACATCTCTTGGAAATCGTCGGCGAAATCCTTCGCTGATCGCTTCCCCCCGGCGAAGCCCTGTATGATACTGTCCGCGATGCTGTCGGTCGTGGTGCCGGTTAGGACCTCCCGCATCGACTCCTCCTGGTCATCCAGCATTTGGTCGATATCGACACCTTCCTCTCTCAATGCCCGGAGCTGCTCGAATAATCTCGCCACCTTCTCCTCCAGCCTGCCCTCGGTATAGAGCTTCTCTATATCCTCGTAGCTCTTGCCCGCGAGGCTGGAATACTCGTTCCACGTCTTCGCCTTCCGGAACCACGTGCCGTGGCGGTAGCCTACGCCGCTGATATATTGCTCCCCTTGGATCTGTCGCAGCAACCGGTCGTACTCGCTCCCGGAGGCTTGTCGCTGTTTTTCCAGTTCCTCCGTGATCCGTTTGTTGTAAGCCAAGGTCGTCTCGCCGATCTGCCGCTGGGTACGGAGGCGTTCCCTTAACAGCCGTTGGTACTCCATCTCGCCCTGGATCGCCTCGTCGTAGAACTTTTGTTGCTCTTCCCGGGCCTCACGGTTCATCTCCTTTACTCTCTTACCCATGGAGAATATGGAGCCGACGCTTGACACGACACTCGCCATGCCGCCAAGAAAGTCTCCTTGGGCGAATCGTGAGGCGGCCGTGACGAAACCTCCCAAGGCGGTGGTCAGCTCCACCACTTGACTGGCGGCGTAACCCGCCTCATCCCCGAAGATGTCACCGATCCCCCCGGCTATGGTGTTCAGGTCGTTGTTGATCTTTTGGACGGAGGAGTCGATCCCCTCAAGGGCCCCGGCCATACCGTCGCCATCCCCCTCCCTCATCGCCTTCAGCAGCTTCTTCCAGTCATCGCCGATCGATTTAAACGGCGAGCGGGTACGGATCGCCTCCTCCAGCCGGGTGATGGCATCCTGGTACTCCTTTACGTTCTTGGGATCCCACGCCGACGTGTTGACCTCCCGGGCTTGCTTGAGCAATCCTTCCAGCGAGGGGAGGGCCATCTTATCGAGATCCCCGAAGATCTTGTCCCACATGTCCGTATCCTTCAGCTCATCGAGAGATAGGCTTGACAGGGCTTTTTTCTTGCCTTTCACGGCCTCGCCGATGGCGGCGTTGATGGCCTCCTTGTTCTTCTCGGTGCGTTGGCTGGTCAGGTAGGCGATATCCTCGTTATATTTTCGCTCGATCTCCAGACGCTTGGTCGCGTAGTCCTGGTATTGTCTCAATGTCTTCTCAAGCAGATCGGCCTCCGCCTTGTCCCGGGTCGAGTCCGCCATCCCGGTAGCGTCGGACAGTTCCTTGGCCTGCGTGCCGGGTAGCTGGGAGACGGAGGTCGTGGAGGGCTTGAACGTGAGCCCCTTCTTCTTCCAGTTCGGGTTCTCGTTCTCCCACAGGGCTTGCTCTATCTTCTGCCGGGCGAGAATATATTCACGGCCTTTCTTCCCGATCTCGTTTATCTTTCTGTCATAGTCCAAGGCGATTTGGGCCAGCTCCTTATCGGAGCCCTCTTTCATGAGGTTGATCTTTTGCTGGCGAAGCTCCAGCTCGGCATCCTTCTCCCTTTGTTCCAGGACGGCCTTCTGACGTTCGATCTCCAGCTCACGCGTGGCGGTCTCGGCCTTGATCACGTTCGCCGCCTCCTTGGCCCGTTGCTCCTTGGTCTGTTGTTTATCCGCGGCGGATTGTCTCTTCTCATACGAGTCGTACGCCTTCAAGGCCTCCGTCGCCTTGTCGATATCCGCCTTGGCCGTCTTGTAGGCGGTGACGATAGCCGGCTCGATGCCGGCGGTCTTCCCGGAATCAAGTAATTTCTTTTGTTCCGCGTCGATGGATTCCAGCACGGAAGTGGCTTGTTTTTTGATATCCTCCCAATAGGCCTTGTTCTCGATTATATCTCTCTCGGCGGCCTCCTTGTTGAAAAACGGGGAGAATTGTTTTTGTATATCGGAGATCTCCTTCTCTGATTCATACACGCTCCTCACGTAATCCTCCAGCTCCTCGTAAAAGGAGCCTCCGAGCTTCTTCCCCCCGAGCTCGCTCCGGATCTTGGCGGATATCCCTTGCCATGCCTCTTCCCATGTCTTGCCCGCAGCCCGGAAATCCTCCGTAAGGCCGGGGATGATATCCATGATCCCCCCGGATTTGGACTCACCCAGGTTCCTGGTAGCGATCTCGCGCATTTCCGTCAACGCCTCGGATTGCGTCTTTATGGCTTTCTCCAACGTCTTGTCGATAGCGCCGCTTTGGGCTTTCAGGGCGGCGTTCTCCATGAGTTGCTTATTGACCAGCCGGTAAGCCTCACGGATCTCATTCAGTGAGCTCTTCTCCGATAGCAGGTTCGGAAGATACTTGCCGTACGCCGTGTTGATCTCGTTGATGGCTTTCCGGTGACCCTCCGTCCCGGCCGTGCTCTTCTCCAACGCGGAGAACAGAGTCCTCAGGTGTTGCCGCTCCGTCGCCAGTATGGAGTTGAAATCGGTCATGCTCTCGTTCAACCTCTTCTGGGCTTGGTCGGCCCCGAGAAGCCCCTGTATCCAGTTGACGATGTCCTTCCCGTACACGGACAGCAACGTGATCCCCACCACCAGCGCCGTCTGCCAGCTCACGATGGAGGTGAGCACCTGTTTCCATACCGGGATGGCCGTCTGTCCGGATTTTTTCAGCAGGTCATACTCGACCCGCGCGGTCCGGATATTATCGGCCAAGACGGGAAGGTTGTTGGAGATGGCCAAGAAGAACATGTTAGCCCCCATGGTGAGCGATGGCAACTCCCGGGCCACCTGTTGCACCGACATCGACAGGCCGTTGAACCCGGTACCGGCGGAGCGGCTGTAGGCGGACAGGCGGGATTGCGCCGTCTGGATCTCCTTGTCGAGGTCGCCGATTTGTCTCAGGATGCCCTGTCCGGCGTTTCCCTCACGGTCGGCCTTGGATAGGTTATAGTAAGCCGAGGTCAGCTCCTGCAGGCGTTTCTGGAGGGCCATGACGGAATCGACGGCCCTCGATTCCGTCTGTATCCGCTCGTTCAGCGTGCGCATGCCACCGCTGATCGCCTCGCGCAAGCTGTTCTCCCGCACCGCTAGCGCCGCCTTCATCCGCGTATATTGCCGGGTGGTGACGGTGCCGGCCTCCAGCCCGTCATCCAGCGATCCCTGCACGACGGCGAGGTCACGCAGGGCGTTGATGCTCTCCTGTACGGTGACGGCCAGTTTCCGGTTCTCGGCGCTCATGGCGCCGTAGGCCGCGCCGCTGTCGGCGATCAAACGCTGGTAGGTTTTCGCCGACTCGTCGCGCAGGCCCTTGATGCCGAGAGTCACCTTCTCGACCTCATCCTCCAAGTTCCCCCGGAACTCGAATGTTATGTATACGGGATCGTTCGCCATTTTATCTCAGTCCTAAGAATTCCAGTTCCTCCTCCTCGGTTTGGATAACGTTTTCCTCCCCGGATCTCTTTCTCATACGTCCTTGGTCGTTGATCATCATCAAGATGACACACCAAGGGATCTTGTTCATCACCTCGTCGTACGTGAACGCCCCGGTGGAGATCAGCGCGTGGATTTGTCCGAACGGGCTATGGGGAGGCTCGTAAGCCTCCTTTAACTCCCTTTCCCTGTCGGTTGGCTCGTCACCGGCTCCGTCAGCCTCAAGCTCGCCGCCGATACGATAATACTCACGAAATCCGACCCGTCGCAAGTCAACACCACGATCTTCATCAACTCCGCCATGCCGCGCATCCCCATGTGGGAACGGATATATGAGGCCAGCGGGCGGTTCAGCAGCCATGCCGACATCGATCCCCGGATCATGCCGTAGGCGATCAGTCTCGACGCCGTCACGCCGTGCTTGTCGATATACTCCATCAACGTGCCGATATCACCGGACATCAACCTCTTTATGTCGATATTCATCCGGCAGAAAAGCCGGGCGATACGGAACACGTTGCTGCCGACCGGCCGTTTCATCCAATATCCTATGGTTTTCTTGCCGAATATCCGCAAGGGCCATGGCGCCGGGAGGATGATCTTGAGCCGCCGGTCCAGCAGGGCCTCGGCGGCCTCTATCTCTACCTTGTCCATCACACGCCGGGTTTAGGCTCGCCGAGCTTGTAGATGGCGTACGGGCCGTCGTTCTCGCCGATCGGGGCCAGCGCCTTCGCCGTCACCTCGATCTGGGCGATGTCGGTGCGGGTCAGGTTCCAGACGAAACGGGCGGTCACCTGCGCGTTCGGGATGTCAATCACCACGTCGTGCATGGAGATCACACGGACGGCCTTCCGTACCGTCACGATGTCGCGCGGGGCCTGGTATTTTGTCACCGAGTAGGTCTTCCCGTCGATGGTCACGTCCTCGGCGTCCGATACCGTGCCCCCGAACACCTCCTTCAGGGTGTCGTTGTCCCATTCCAGGAAGTTTAGCTTGACCTGTTTCAACCCCGGCTCGTTCCCCACGCTCTCCACGGGCGCGGCGGGTTCCTCCTCGCAGTAGAAGTCGGTCGTGGTATCCGCCTCGGTCGTGAATGAGGCCGTGCCCTTCAAGGTGCGCGCCAATCGCTTCATTACGGCGGGCATGCCGCCTTCCGGGTTCACGTCGCCGAACTGGGCGACCTTCAGGCCTATGGATCTTGTCTTGTTTGTTTCTGCCATGTCTTTGAGTTTTGAATTATGAATCTTGATTTCTTTTTCGGGCGAGAACCCAGCCTAGGGCGAGGCCTGCCAGAACACCGGTCAAATACCCTTTGAGCGTCGTCCAAAAGGGGATGTCCGGAGGCTCTTTCACCTTTAAGGTGTTCGCCAGCTCCTCTTGCGCCCGGCTCAGTCTCTCCTCCAAGGAGAGGACCAGCGTTTGTAGGCTGTCGCATCCGGCGTGGATGACGATCGTTTCCCCCTCCAGCCCGACCGAGGCCGTGGCTTGTCCCTCCTTTTGGGTGTAGGTGGCTCCTTCGGGCAGCCTACGGAGGCTGTCGATCGGCACCCGCAGCGTCGCCAGGCTCGACGGGATTGTCGCGAGGGTGGCGGTGACCTTTCGTTCCCACCGGAGACTGTCGGCCGCCCGGACGGAAATATCTTCTCTTGTAGTCCTGCACGAGGTGGCGAGCAGGACAGCGATCATACATAGGGCACACCACGATCTTCGCAACGCAGCCCTCCAGACGCGACATACGTGCCTGGAAATCCCGTATCTCGTCATATAGCTTGAATATGGTCTCATTGTCTTTCTCGGCCATGAGCCGGGACACGTCGTCCTTCTCCAGCCGCTTCCTCCTCTTGAGCAGCGGAAGGCCGGCCAGCCAATTCAAGAGGACGATCAAGCCGCCTCCCGTGCCGAGATAGTTGAACAACGCGTTCCAGTCCATGAGTCCGAATTTTGAATTATGAGTTTTGAGTTTTGAATTATGATTTAACTGTCAACTGTCACTTGTCAACCGTCTTGAGCCACCTTTGTACGTCGAACGAGGGGCAGGCCTTCGCCGCCAGCTCGTTGTGGCCGACGATCCGCACAGAGGGGAAGCGGCGGTGGAAGTCCCTCACGTAAGTAGCGAGGGCTTCCCGCTGCTCCGGGGTGCGGGTGTCCTTGGGGGTGCGACCGTCGGCGGCGACCCCTCCGGCATAGACGATATGCCGGGAGACGGAGTTATGTCCGGCCGCCCCGTTCGTGATCTCCCAGGGATCCACCACGTCGTCCTCGTTGTTATCCACCAGTCGCTCCACCGTACCGTCGAGGTGTATCAGGTCGGTATAGCCCACCTGTCTCCAGCCGCGGCCGCCTTCACTGAGGGGGGCGCAATGCCAACGGCGGATCTCGTCCGCCGATACTTCACGGCCTTCGGGGGTGGCGGTGCAGTGGATGACTAATTGCTTGAGTTTGGCCATCGGTTACGCTTTGTTATAGATTACCGCCTGGTACTTATTACGGATAGGCAGTGCCGTGAAACGTTTCTGGAAACCGATCACGTCGCCACGCTCGCCTGGATCCTTGTACTTGGCGAACACCTCGATATCGCCGTCGGCGCGCATCACCTCCTGGTCGGAGTAGAACAGTGAGCACTGCGCGTCTGCCTCCGCGTCCCCTGTACCGAACGCCACTTTCGTACCGTCCGCTTGCTTGTAATATGGGAGTTTGGAGAAGGTGAAGACGTTGAACCCGAATAAACGGTTCGACTCCAGCATTGTCTTGTAGAGCTTCATATCCTCCAGTTGCAGGTCCGCCAAGTGGTACGGGTTCAGTACCGCTACCAATGTAGCCGGGTCGATGTCCTGTGAACGGAACCAGGCATCCATTTTTAGGATGTCCTCGAAAGAAATCTTACCCGGCGCAAGGGTTTCCTTGGCCGGTGTCAATTCGGCGTGTTTCGCCGGTGCCCAGTTATGCGCGGCGTAGGCGGCCGTCTTCGACTGCAAGGTATTGCGGTGCTGACGCACCACGCTCTCCATCTTGGAGTAGGCCGTTTCCATCTCCTCCACGTTGCGCACCACCGTGTTCTTCGTATCGAAGGTGTGAAGGGGTAAATCCAACGGTGTATCGGGGCGACTCATGGTCTCCACGGGATAATCCGTGTTATCAATCAATACATCTGGAGCGACACCGGCTTCGGCCAAGTTGATTTTGTTGTATTCCACCATCGGTGTCATATCTACCGAACGGGTCAGGAACGTGCGGTCGGGATAGAACCCTTCCATCAACATGGCGATCCAAATTTGCTTTTCTATAGGCATAAAATACTTGTTTAATGGTTATTTAATCCGTTTCTTCAATTCCTCGAACGCCTCCGGATCGTCCGCTTTCAGGCGTTTCAATCCTTCGGGGTCCTCCTTGGCCCATTTGAGATAGGTCCAGTCCTTACGCCCATCCGCTACGGCTGTCCTGCCGGTCGAATGGGTGACCTTGGCTGACAGGGATTCCTTGGCGGGGATGGCCTCCAGGGTTGTCTTAGCCATGTCATAATCGTTAAGTGCCAGTCTCTCGAACGATTCTTTTTTATCGGCGGTAATGCGGCCCTCCTTGACGGCCAACGCCACCAATTCGGTCGCTTTCAGTTTACGGTGGTTGTCCAGTTCCTTCTCGGCTTTCTCGGCACGTGACTGGAGTTCCATGATGGCGGCGGAGATCGACTTGCCATCCGCCTCGTTGCTTTTTAAGCCTAACGCGATATACGCCTCGGCTGTCAGGATGATTTTGTCCATTTCGTTGTTGTTGGGTTTGTTGATGTTTAACAATGCCTCGACGCTTAGTTCTACCCGGTCGTCGGGGATGATATCGCCTTGTTTGGTGTACAGGCGCAGTGCGTTCCTGTTGCTGGGGACGCTTACCAGGCTCACTTCGCACAGCTCCCAGTCGGTCACCGTCACGCGCTCCTCGCCGTTCGGCAGGGTGCGCAGTTCCACGGCGTGGATGATGATTCCGGGGCTGCATCCTTTTAAAAAACCTTTCTTCGCCTGGCGTTTGCATTTCGCCCCCAAAGTGTCCTCCTCGTCATAGACCGCCTTGCCGATCAACCTCGTTCCTTCTACCCTCAAAGCGGTCATCTGGCCGATCAGGCTGGCGGACTCGTGGTTGAAAAGCATCACCGGATTCTCGTTGTAACGTTCAAAGCGTCCGCCGGCGTTCAGGAGGACAAAACCGTGACTGTTCACCACGCTCTCATCGTTCAATGCATATTCGTCTTCGTTCATGTGCGATCCGTTTTTGAGGGCGAAATTACCGGGAGCGTTCCGGGAACGAAAACAGGGGTGAAATTCTTTACACTCTTGTTTTCAGCCACTTTAATTCACTTGAACTTTGCCGGAAACAAAGAACGCTTATGGTAGAAAAAGCAAACAAGGAAAAGGCGGGCATCCGTGTGAAAGACCCGCAAAAGTATGAATACGCCTATCTCCTGTATATGCAGAAGGTTCCCCAGAAGGAGATCGCCGAGCGGGTAGGCGTGAGCCAGCAGACGCTGGTCAAGTGGAAGGAGGACGGCGGTTGGGGGTTGAAACGCGCCGCCCGAACCGTCAGCCGCGACCAGATCATCAACAAGACGTTGATGAAGATCAATGAGATGCTTGACAGTGAGGAGGGTTTCAACGGTGACGAGTTTGCGAAACTGGCAAGTCAGCTGGAAAAAATCAAGTCCGGATATACCTTGGACGATGTAGCCGACATCTTGACGAAATTCGGCGACTGGATTATCGAGCAAAGCGCGTCGGACAAGGCGATCACGACCGGGTTCGTACAGCAGCTCACCAAGTATCAAGACAAGTACCTTTTAATGCGCATTAACAATGGCTAAGAACAAACTGAGCAAGGAGAAATGGAAAAGATGGGAGGAACGAAAAAATCTCATCCTCTCTTATGATTTTCACCTGTCAGACACATCAAGAGAGGTAGAGGCTCGCACCGATATGGCACGTAAGGACTACTCATTCTTTGTCGAGACCTATTTCCCGCACCTCTGTACCGACAAGGAGACCGGGCGTATCACCAAGTGCGGCAAGTTCCAGATAGACGCGGCCAAGTACCTGAAGACGTGTCCCCATACCCGTGCCGTCTTCGAGTGGGCCCGCGGCCACGCCAAGAGTACCCATATCAGTCTGATGATTCCTATCTGGTTGATGATCCAAGAGAAACGCTCCATCCACGTGATGATATTGGTATCGAAATCGGAAGACAGCGCCGACCGCTTGCTTTCCGACCTGCAATGCGAGCTGGAGTTCAACAGTCTTCTGAAAGCGGACTTCAACATTCAGATCGACGAGGGCAGCTGGAGCACCGGCGAGTTCAAGACCAAGGACGGGATGCTCTTCATGTCCATCGGCCGGGGCCAGTCCCCCCGTGGTATCAAGAACCGGGGCCAGCGTCCGGATTATATCGTGATCGATGATATAGACGATGACGAGATGGTACGCAACCAGGCGCGTGTGTCGCAGGCGTTCGACTGGTGCCTGACCGCCCTGCTCGGCGCAATGGACATGGGGCGCGGGCGATTCGTGCTGGTCGGGAACCGGATCGGCAAGGACAGCATCCTGAGCCGTTTCGCCGAACGTCCGGAGACGCACCACACGGTGGTCAACGCCATCGACGCGTCCGGTCAGCCCTCCTGGGCGGAGAAATACAGCCGGGAGGAGATTTTGAAGCTGCGCACCTACATGGGTGAACGGCGGTTCCAAAAGGAATACATGAACAATCCCGTCAACGAGGGGGCGGTTTTCCTGCGCAAACATATCCGCTACGGGAAAATGTTGCCATTGAAAGAATACCGCAGCCTGATCTGCTATACCGACCCCTCGTTTAAGGCATCCACGCAGAACGACTTCAAGGCGACCATGTTGGTGGGCAAGACCAAGGGTGGGCAATACCACCTCCTGAAAGCCTACGCGGACCAGACCAGCGTCTCTAACATGGTCGCTTGGCATTACGACATCGACGGCTATATCGCCGGACGTGTCCCGGTGATGTACTACATGGAGTCGAACTTCATACAGGACTTGATGCTGGACGAGTTCAAGAAGGTGGGAGACTCTATCGGCCACCAGATCCCCATCCGGGGCGACGGGCGCAAGAAGCCGGACAAGTTCTCGCGTATCGAGGCGATGCAACCCCTCTTCGAGCGTGGCTTGATTATCCTGAACGAGAAAGAGAAGGATTCACCCGGCATGACGCAATTGGTGGAGCAGCTCTTGATGTTCGAGAAGGGCAGCCGGGTACACGATGACGCGCCGGATGCCTTGGAAGGTGCCGTGTTCCTGTTGAACCAGCGCAGCATGGCCTGTGCCGGAACCTATCGGGTCGGCAAACGTCCAAGCCGGAAATATTAAGCAATAGATAATTCATAAATCATAATTCACAGTCATGTTTTTAGAGATTGAAGAAATGAAGACGGTGGCCGCCGAGTACAAGCTGGAGGAGATCACCGATTACGACGACACGATCGTACAAGCCTGTATGCTGGCGGCGGTACAACGGGTCACGCGTCTGTTGTCCGGACGGTATGACGTGGAAAAGGTCTTCTCCGCCACCGGTAACGAGCGGGACGCGGAACTGTTGGAGATCTGCAAGAACATCGCCCTGTGGTTCCTGATCCGGCGCTGCAACGTGGACATCCTCTACAGTCGGGTGAAAGAGACCTACGACCGGGATATGTCCTACCTAAAAGAGCTGATGAAGGGCGATATCCCGTCCGGGCTTCCCCTCCGGGAAGACGGCGGGAATCCGGTCGGCGCGGTACGCTTCGGCAGTAACCCGAAGTTCCGTCATTCGTGGTGAATTTCCAAGACCGTTAAAACGCTATTAAAACTCGTTAAAAACAAGAGATAAACATGAAAACGGATAAGTATATACCCAAACATAAAAAAGGCTCTAAAAAGCCACAAAAGATTTTCGTTAAGCAACGGGAGGGATTGGTGCGGAAAATCGTGCCCAAAGCGATCAGCCGTGTCAGGAAAGACCTCGACAGCTGGCGGCGCGCGCTCCGCCAGGCGGACAGCGTAGACCGCCCCCGCCGCCGGGAGTTGATGGACCTGTATGCCGACGTGATGCTCGACGCGCTCCTGACCAGCCAGATCGAGCAGCGCATCGGTCGGACGCTCTCCTTGGAGTTCAGCCTGAAAGACGCTTCGGGCAAGGTGGACGAGGAGGCCACCCGGATTCTCTCGTCGGCGGTCTGGTTCCCGCTCTTGATACGTTATATGTTGGAATCGGTTTTCTACGGCCATTCATTGGTCGAGTTCTCCACCTCGGAAACGGACGGTATCGGCGTGACGCTGATACCCCGGCAGAACGTGGTACCGGAACAGGGGCTGCTCCTCTATGACAGCACCGCCGACGAGGGGGCGTATTACCGGGAACTGCGGGAATACGGCACCTATGTCGTGGAGTTCGGCGCGCCCGGTAACTACGGGCTGTTGAACAAGGCGGTGCCGCACGCCCTGTTCAAGAAGTTCGCCCACTCGTGCTGGTCGGAGCTGTGCGAGATCTACGGCATACCGCCCCGCTACATCAAGACCAACACGCAAGATCCGGCGATGCTCGACCGGGCGGAGGATATGCTGCGCGACATGGGGTCGGCGGCCTACTTTATCATCGATACCACCGAGGAGTTCCAATTTGCCCAAGGGGTCAGTACGAACGGGGATGTGTATAACAACCTGATCTCTCTTTGCAACTCCGAGATGTCGCTGCTCATCAGCGGGGCGCAGATCGGGCAGGACACCAAGAACGGCAACCGCTCGAAAGAGGAAGTGGGTGTCAAACAACTGGAGAAGTATGTCAATTCCGATAAACGGCAGGTGGAGGACTGGATGAACTCCATCGTCCTTCCGGCGCTCTTCCGGATCGGTTTTCTTCCGGACGGCTTGCGTTTCTCGTTCAATTCGGAAGAGGACACCGGACAGTTGTGGGAACGTACCGCGCAAGCGATGCAATACTATGAGATCGATCCGACTTGGATCAAGGACAAGTTCGGTATCGAGGTAACCGGCAAACGATCTTCCGGACAGGAAGGTTTTTTCGGATCAGCCCCGAAAGAGAATCGGGGCTGACGGCACGGATCAATGAATTGTACCGGGACGGTCTTACTCCTTTTGAGGCCGAGGGTAACGAAGACATACCCGCTATCGACGAGCGTGTCTTCAAATCGGCCCTGCGAAAGATATTCCGCAGGGAGGGTTTCACGGCGGAGATGCTGGCGGAGCCGAAGGTCCGTGCCTTGGTGGACGCGTATGCCGGGGCGTATGAGGGGGCGATCGCTCCCTCTTTGGAGAGCGGCGTGATTCCGGAGGCCATGGCGCGAAAGCTCAAAGAGGATATCTTTGTCTTTTCCGGATTCAAGACCTACCAGGGATTGAGGGAGGCATCCCGCCTGTTGCGCGACGAAGACGGGACGGTGAAGCCGTTCAACCGTTTTTACAACGATATAACGGCGATCAAGGAGGATTATAACCGCCATTGGCTGAAAGCGGAATATCTCTTCGCCCAGGCCTCTTCGGAAATGGCCGCCAAATGGAAGGACTTTGAGGCGGACGGCGACCGCTACAACCTGCAATACCGTACCGCGCACGATAGCAAGGTTCGTCCGGAACACGCGGTACTGCACAATGTGACGCTACCGGCCTCTGATCCCTTCTGGGAGGAGTTCTTCCCGCCAAACGGATGGCGATGCCGCTGTACGGTGGTACAGGTGCGCAAAGGCAAGTATCCCGAATCGGACAGCGTGACCGCCATCCAGCAGGGACGGGAGGCGACCTACCAAGCGGGAAAGAACGGCGTGAACCGTGCCGAGATGTTCCGTTTCAATCCCGGCAAGCAACAGGTCGTATTTCCGAAACACCATCCTTATTATGACGTAAGCCAACGCGAACGGGAAGCGGTACGGGACGCCCTTCATCCGGGGGAGAAAGAATATATGGTGGTACCGACCACCGCCGGACAGCTTCGTATCCATAGCGGGCATGGCAAGGGAGAGCGGAAAGAAAACATCCGGGTCGGCTCTTATTTCGCCAACAAATACGGCTACGAGATCGACCTGCTGGATAACCCGGACGGCGTGAAATCGGCGGACAGCTACAACCGGACGTTGGGGTATGAGGAGGAATACAAGGTCAGCCAGACGCCCTCCAAGAACTCCATCGACCGATTGATCCGGGACGCCAAGAACCAAGCCGACCATATCGTGCTTTGGATCGATTCGGATATATCGCTTGAGGATTTGAGTGCCGCCTTGCGTTCAAGGGTGCGCCGTTCTGATAACATACGGACCATTACGATCGTGATAAACGGGAAAGATGTAAGTCTGACACGGGCCGAGATCGTATCGGAGGGCTTTAAAATACGACTGGCAGACCTGAAGTAATCAAATCTGCCAGAAGGGGGCTCACGGCCTTTCGGCTTAGAACCGTCGCAAATATACAAAACATATCAATATGGACAACAACGATTTCCTAAATAATGTCATGCGTGACCTGAAAGTCGAGCTGGATGACGAATTTGACCGCAACTTCGAGCGGAAGGCCTTCTTCGACCGGCCGTGGGCACCGCTCAGTCCGAACTACAATCCGTCGGAGGGATCGATGTTGATGCGCACCGGTGCCCTCCGGCGCAGTCTGCATAGCCGGATAGACGGCACGAGGTTGATTTATGAAAGCAGCCTGAAATATGCCGGATTACAGAACTACGGCGGCACGGTGCGGCAGGACTTCGTCCCCTCCGACAAGATGCGCCGCTGGGCATGGGCGAAAGCCCGTGAACGCCGTGAACAGGGTGACAAACCCGGCGAAGAGAAGTTCCGCCGTATGGCCCTCGCCAAACGGATCAGGCGGACGATTTCAGTACCAGCCCGCCCCTTTATCGGCGAGCATCCCCGTATAAGGGAAATCGCCGCGGAAGTGGTTCGGGAGAATGCTGAAAAGACATTGGAAGAGGCTAAGCGAGCCTTCAAATCATAAATTACAAATCATAAATCATGAAAGAGATTTTGGAAGCCGTCATGCGGCGGCTAAAAGAGCAGGTTCCCGATCTGGCTTACGTCAGCGAAGACTGGGGACAGATGGATTATTACAACGAAGCCCCGCCGGTAAAGTTTCCTTGCGCGCTGATCAGCGTGAGCCACATCAGCTTCGAGTCGGAAACGTGGGGGTTGCGCCGTGCCCGGCTGACCTTCCTGATCCGTATTGCCGACTGTCCCGTTCTCACGGGTAACATGGCCGCTCCGGAACAGCACCGCAGCCGGGCATTCGCTATCTTCGACTTGATGGAACAGGTGGGCAATTGCCTGTATGGGTTCGGTACCGATGCCTTCAACGATATCGAGCAGCAGGAGGTCACCCGTTACAACCGTGAGGACGCGATCCGCGAATACGCGATGACTTTCACGACCGGGTATGCGGTGGAATCAGAAGAGGGATAACTGCCGGTCTTCATTGCGGGTACGTTCTTGGTGGATGTTCACCCCGATGTAATTCAAGAACGTCCGGTAGCACATCGGATAAACCGGATAGACGTACCGCCGCCACACCTCTTTGTAGCAGCGGTCGCGCCTACCTGGTTCATAATGCCGCCTCACGATGTCGCAGACAAGCGCAATGCGTTTTAATGTATTCCGGTGATAACCCATAGAACAGATAAACCAAACAACCTTTGTTTGAACAAAGATAAAAGGCCCGGAAAGTTATTACAACCATTTCCGGACCTTTCTCTTGTAATGTTATCATATTTCTTATAGGACGCTTTTATATGTTGTTTTTGATAACACTTTCTATATCTTCAACCGCTTTTAAAATCGCCACGGAGCTTTGTCGGAGTTTTTTGTTCTCCTCTTCAAGTATAGCAATCTTTTCCCTTTGTAACCCGCTTGTTTCAAGGAGGCGGAGATAATCGTGCCCCGTTCTTAACAAGGCTCTTGAGGCCTGTTGGTGACCTGTTTCACGTTTTATCTCCTGCAACATCCTGTTGTCATCTACGGTTAGATTGCGAATCAAAATGTTTTTAACCATCACTCTTATGTCGTTATTGATTCTTTTCTGCTTCTAGATGTTGTAATCGTTTCAAATGATAGACCACAGCCTCGAAAAACTCAAGGCTTCTCTCACTCTGCCGCTTGGCAATCCGACTTCTTAACCGTGGAATACGTTCTTTAATCAATTCCGCTGATCCTTCGGCATCTTTGACGCATTGTGCCACACTGGGAACCATGCCTAAATCTTTCATGTTCATAATTCAATCCTCTATTATATCGTTACTTTGCAATAAACGTTTCATGCTCCTGTCCCTTTCCGCTTTGCTGGGGTAATAATCGCCGTATCTTTTCCAGCTATGCGGATTGGCTTCACTTTTGAATTTTATGCATGGAGAAGGATAATCCATCCGGCGAAGTATGGTATAACCTGCCTTGCATAATTTGGCTTGATCTGTCGCATTCATATTCAACAGATATTAAAGCCTTCCGACTGTTCACAGAAATCTGCCAGCATTTCTATCTTATGTAAGAACTCTTCAGCCGGTGGTTCCGCTTTTTCCCCTAACATGGATTTGATCTTGATTTGTCCCTGTTCCGACAGCTGGTCCCATTCTTCCTTCAACTCCCTTTTTACAGAGACATACCCCCTAAAGAGCCTCGCCATGATACAGGCTTCTTCTTTTGTGACCTCAAATCCGTCATTGCTTACCGGACTGCCATCTTTCCGGGAACCGTCATAAATATATTTTCCCGGAGAAAATGTGTGGTCCCCATAGCCGAACAGGTAGCAAGCACCGGTTTCGTTCAGTATGACGGGCCATGTAAATATCATTCCGTTTTTACAATCGACCCCCTTTTTCTTTGGTATTAAATCATAACCCATAATTATTTTGTTTCCTCCTGTTTTTGTAATGTTAAACCTAAAGCAGCCATCGCCATTCCCAATTCCATTTCCTTTTTTTGTTCTTCCATAAGTTCCGTGGGGAAAAGAATCGGTTCTGCAACCATTTTCTGCCAGACTTCATCCGACAGGTCTATATTAGCCCAATAAGCTGCCGCCTGAACTGTTTTTTTATCCAGTTCCATCAAAATCTTTAATTTTTCCTCCATAACTGATTATTTTTGATTGTTTTCCGGCACGTAAGCCGAAATATAGGTTGTTACTTCACATGATACGATAACACGGCCGGAGCCCTTACACTGGGGACAAACAGCGTCGTCTTTTACTCCCTTACCCTCACAAACCTTGCAGGCTACGATATGAGGCGGGATCGTCTTTTCACGTTTAGGTGCAGGTGATTCCATTCCGGCCGGTTGCTGCGATTTCGGCTGTCCTTTAACCTGTTTTCTTCTGAATCTTTCTAAAATACTGTTCATTTCGATTATTATTGATTGTTACTACTATCGTCTGCCGTCCAGTTGACCGTTACGACCGCCTTCAGACGTTTATTCCCTTTACACACGGGGCAATCCTGTTTGACGCGCTCCCCGTAATCATCCACTCCCCAGAACCAGCCGTTGCCGTGGCAATAACTACAGGGGAAGCCGCCGAACTCGACCCGTTCGACAGGACACTCTTTCGGGAAGAGCGGCGGCTGGATCAATAGCGCGTGTTGTTGCTTGCTCATGCCTCTGTCATTCCTAATGGTATCGCTATCCATGCCCCGTTGTCGTTCTTGACCTCGGCCCGGATGAACTGTTTGCTGATGGCCGGCTGGTAGGCCTCCTCGATGATCTGCACGCCTTCCATGAAACGCTCGTTTCCCGATTCCTCGGCTATCTTACGAAGTTGGACGATACGGCTCGCCTTCAGCGTTCCTTGCGCGTTACGGGCCAACAGGCGGAGTACCATCTTAACGAGCGCCTTCGTTTCCTCGTTATTGGCAAGCCCCTCGATATACTCCTTTACGATGGCGATACCGTCCTCCACCGTGTCGCGGTAGCCGTCGGTCTCATAATACCCTACGGTGATACGCTTGTCACCCGCGGAATTGGTAAAGGTGTCTGTACGTTGGCCGTCTTTTTTCAACTTCAAGACTTCCGACTTCATGTCGATCACACGGCGGAAGTTATTCAGTACGCCGTTTTTCACGGTCTTGATGCAGTCGCTGACCGCTTGCAAGTCCGGGATCGCCTCCTCGATCGTTTCGTCCACCAGTTCCTTGTAGGCCTCGCGGTCACGTTTGGCCTGTTCCTTGGCCCGCTTGGCGGCCTGTTCTTTCCTGAACGCTTCAAACTGTCTCAGTTCCTCGTCCGTCATTTCGACTGTTTGTTTTGTTGCTTCCATGTTTTTTCTTTTTTTGAATTGTTACACATCTGTTTATTCTGAGTTTCTTTGTATTTCATATATTCCCGGCGGAGGTAGTCGATGGATCGCTCCAGTTTCTCGATCTCCTCGTCCCACTCCCGCAGCAGCCGGCGTTGCGCCTCCATATCCTTCACCGGCCGGGTGAGCAGCGTGTCGACCAGAAAGTCGCGCTCGCCTTTCAGGTAGTCCAGACGGCGGCGCAGGCGTCCGCCCTGTTCCTCGATCTCATCAAGTTTGTCTTGTAGGGGTATATAGCGTGCCATTGTCAATCCCCCTCCTTTTGTTTCCGGCGGATAGCGCGAATCTTCTTTAATAATGCCTCCAGTTCCTCGTAATCGAGCCGGGCAAACCGTTTGCCGGCGATCCGTTTGTCGAGGCAGAAGGCATCGACCCTCTTCCAGTCGGCGGTATCGACACCTGACAGTTGCATCTGGTGAAGCACGGCCGACCGCTTGCTTTTCAGGATACGCATGGCCTCGGTCTCTTCGGCGCGTGTCAGCTTCTCCATCGCACGGATGGCTTCGTTGTATTCGTGGAGCGACATTTCGCACAGGCTGTCGGTACGCCCGTTCGTGAACTGAAGCACGATCTCTTCCTTGCTCGCTCCCGGCATCTGTTTCAGCAAGCCGTAGAAAGCGGCGTAATTGTCGGGCTTTGCGTAGCCTTGTTTGGGTTTCATTTGTATTACTTTCATATCTGATTCGTTTTAGATTAAACCGGCTTCACGTGCTCCCTCTTCCCAAATGACATACCGGCCGGTGTCGCCGATGTAACGCCCCTTGCTGAAAGCTACGTAGCCCTCGATATAGATCTTCAGGTCGGCGTCATACATCACGCTGGTGGCCGCGTCGCCTTTCGGGTTTTTACCCCGTGCGTGGCTGATGAAGATGAATAGTTTGTCAGGGAACGCCTCTTTCAAGAGGATATAATCGCGGTAGTTCATTTGCGTGTACTGGATACTGTCGATCACCACGATGTTGAAGCTCTTGTGACGGGCAAGTCGTTCCTTCAGTGCCGGGACGTCTTCCTTGATGAACGCCAGGCGGCGGCTTACTTCGGCCATGCCGAACCGACGCAGGTTGTTCTGCACCGTCAGGCAGGTGCCTTCCTCCAGCGAATTGAACGCCACCCGGTCGTATTTGCACAGCTCTTTGCAGAGTTGCATGACGAACGAGGTCTTCCCGTTGCCCGAATTGCCCCAGATGAACCAGACACCCCGGTTCTCGGGCGTATCGAACGCCTCTTTCCATTTTCCCTCAAAGGGGAATGTCTCATATTTCTTGTCCAGGATGTCCCGGACGCTTATTGCTCGTTTCATGTTGTTTTCGAATTGTGTTCAAATAGCATTCGAACGGTTGTTTACTCGCCCATTCGTTTGACCCGGTGGATCGCCTTTTTCACGCGGCGTAGGTCGAAGTCGCACGGTTCGGCGTCGCGGATCACTTCGTCGATCTTTTTCCGGTCGCTCAGCCCGTTGGCAACACAGATGGAATAGACATCGTTCGGCGTGGTGGCCTCCAGCTCGAAGAACTTGCGCCCCATGCGGCTGTAGAACTCCTTGTAGCCGGGCTTGCGGTAGCGCAGGCCGTTCTGGATACGCTTCATGATATAGTCGGTCGAGAGGAAGATGATGCCGCATTTCTCCTCCAGCTTGTTGTACATGCTGATGAAGTAGTGGAACACCGGTTCGGTCAGTTTGTCGGCTTCGTCGAAGATCAGGAGCGGGGCTTCCATCTGGATCACGTCGTCCAGGATCAGGCTCCACACCTCGCGGATGTTGTGCCCGTCGGTCTTGATACCCACCTTCCGGGCGATTTCACGCACGAAGTCTCCTTTCTTCATATCTTCGGAACAAAGGATATAGAACACCTCTTTGTGTTCTTCGGTATAGAGGCGGGCCGTCGTTGTCTTGCCACACCCGGCTTCGCCCACCACCCAAGTGACGTTGCGCCAGCGCTGGGCATCGTCGAGCGCGAAGTTGATCTCCTGGTAGGCGGAGGTCTCGACGATCTGCCAGCCGGTTTCGTTCTTTCCGCCACCGATCTGTGCGGCGATGTCGCGAAACATCTTATCCGAAATGTTTTCATACTTGCCGTTCACGATACAACTGATCGTGCCGACCGATGTGTTCTTCAAACTCCCGGCCGCCTTGTTTTGGCTGGGATACTTGGCGACGTAGGCGCGAAGAGCCTCGCGGATGGCGTCTTTCTGTTTGTTGCTTAATGCTTCCATTGTATGATTTTCAATTTATGATTCCTGATTTATAGTTTGCCTGCCACGTTGCTCAGGTTCACCTCGTTGTTGCCGCCGAGCTGGTCCCAGGTGACGTTACTCAATTCCTTGGTATCGCGACCCAATGAAACCCGCAGCGTCCGTCTCTTCGGTTGGCTGTACTGGCGTGTACGGCGGTCGAGCTGTTCCTTGGCCTCTTTGGAGAGTCCTTTCAGGTCGGGGCTGACCAGGCCGTGCTGTTCCGGAGCGACACCGTGTTCGTATTCGATCTCCTTGGCGATGACCTGGCGTTCGACACGCTCGCCGGCTATGGCCTCCTGTTGCTGGCGGATAAATGTTTTTTCCTCTTCCGTCTGTTCCTGCTGGGCGCGGTGGATGTAGATCGGCGGCAGCCCTACACGCTCGAAGCGCAACGCTCCGCCTTTGTCCATCCAGAGCAACCGGACGCTGCGCATGTCGGTCGGATCGTATTGCACATAGAACTGCTTGAAAGTGTTCCGGCGGCGCCATTCCAGATCCGGATTGCCCTGGTCGTCATACACCTCGTAGGTATAGTCCTTTTTCTGCACGGTGATCTTGATGCCGCTGGAGGTGAAGGTCGAGGGTTTCTCGGTCGTGTACCAGAACATGTCGACCATGTCGCGCACACTGACGGCATCGGTCTCCTCGTTCACGCTGTTTTCGTACATCTCGATCCGGGAGATACCGGTTGCCGGGTGTTTCATCTCGTTCCACTCTTCGCGGGCTGCCTCGTAGATCTCGTGCAGTTCGTCCAGCGTAGGGAGCGCATCGATATTGGCGTTGATGATCTCCAGGTTCGGGCGGCTGGTGGCCTTTACAGCGGTCACGTTCTGCCCCGTGTAGCCAAAGCGCGTCCAGAGTACCTGTTGCTGGAAACGGCTGAAGATATTCTCGATCGTTTTCGACTCGCCGTTGTAGGGGGCCGTCGGCCGGTGGATCCGGCTGATCTTCGAGAAGAACCCCTTGGCTGTGTTCTTCTTGTGGCCTCCCTGATTGTCACACACCAGCTCGTAAGGTTTGTGCCTGCTGCGCTGGATAGCCATGCGGAAGGCGTGGTATTGGGCGATGTAGTCTTCCTGTTCGCAGATGTGGTAGCCTAACAGCACTTCGCTGTAGGCATCCACCACCTCGTAGACGTTGATCGTGCGTTTGTTTCCGCTTTCGTCCCGGTAATAGAGGTTCAGTTTCGTGCCGTCGCCATACCAGAGGGAATCCCGGCAGGCAGGGAGCAACGTGTGGTGCTTGCGGTCGTAGAGCTGGTGTGTCCGCATTTCGCCGAACACGGCATCGTGCCACAGGGGTTTGATACGGGGACTGTTCAGCCAACCCTTCATGCCCCGTTCGCTCTTGAGCGGCTTCCAACCCCTTTCCGGGGCCGTGCGGTTGTAGGTCTCGAAGATCTGATGGTCGGTATATTTGGGCATCTGGCTCCGCTTCAGCGCAATGATGTACCGTCCTTCCTCCTCGCCAATCTTCAGTGTGTTCCTGTTGCCATACTTCCCGCTGATCAGCACCTCGTAATGGTCGAGGCTGTAGCGTTTGATCAGTTCCTTCAGCCGTCCGACGCAGCCGGGCAGCGTATGACCGAACTCCGTGCGCAGCTCTTCGCTCCGCTTCATCACCTCCTCCCAGTAGTCGCCCGATATGCCCAGACTGTTTCGTTTGGGACGGAGACGGGCGATATCGCCGATCAGCGTGTTCAGCACCGAGGCGTTCAGCGTATAGGCCGTGATCGTCGATTCCGGAAGCGGCACCAGTTCGCCGTTCTTGTCGTAGCGGTGCTTCTCGAAGAAGTCTTCCGCCCGTTCATCCTTGCGGACACGTCCGCGCAGTATTTCTCTTCTCATGATCTCTTCGGGTTCGCCATATCTGGCAACAAAACGTCGTTGGTATTTGGCGGGAAGGGAGGAATAGACGTACAGGGCGTGGTTCCCCTCGCCGCCGCCCCGGTTGATGCATTGGATATTGCCCCGGCGGACATTGCTGTAAAGCGTGTTGGGTTTGATTACCGGGTCATCCCCGGAAGTCAGCTCTTCGTGTGTCACGCACAATATTTTATTGTAATATTCCATTCCCGATTGTTTATTTGTTATTTGTTCCCGGAAGCGGATTCGAACCGCTGACCATATCTTCTGAATTACCAGTGCCGATTGTTCTACCTGACTGAACTATCCGGGATACCACCCTCGTACCGCGGGCCGCATACCGATACCAAACCAATCTTAATTGAAACCTAAACCTTGATTGTTATCCTTGTCGCTGCCACCCGTCAGCCACAGCATTACCTTATCCATCCATGCATCGAAGCGATCCGCCTCCTCGCCGCACGCCTTCTCGTTTCCGATCAGTAACAGGCTGAACACCACCCACACCGCAAAGAGCAGAAGCCCTGCTGCAAAGTTTCCATATTCCATCGTATCAGCCCCGGCAAGGAGGAACAGCCAACTGATGGCCCATCCGTAAAGAATCACTTTCGCTTTCATGATCAGCCCTCCGCCAATTGTGCTTTCGCCAATACCTTCGTCTCATACACCAGCCCCGGATCCATCTTTTCCATCCAGCCGAACCGTTTTGTCAATAGGCGGTCCAATACCGCCCAGTTCTCCAGGCTCACGCAGTCGTTATAATTGTACCACTGGCTCTCGCCCGTCTCCGGATCCAACCCGACGATACCCCAGAACTCCTTGCAGGCAGCCCCTATACACACCTTACACTCGCCCTTGGCGATCACCACCCGGAACACCGGCCGTTCCTCCTCCTTCCGCCCGGTATAAACCAGCATCCGGAAGTTCACCTCATACGTGGAGTCCATATCGAACGGTGCCTCGCAAAGCGCCTTGTAATCGATTTTATTTGTTGTTTCCATTTTGAATGCTGTTTAAATGATTGTTACATGTTCCTCTCTCTTTACCGACCCACCCATCTTGATTGCCATTGCGCGGATCTTATTTGCCAGTTCCGAATCGGACCGACAGTTCAATGCCTCGCTGACGGTTTTGCGGCTGCACTGAAAAATCTCCTCCAACTTTTTTCTGATTTCTGTGTCTGCTAAAATCTTTGCCATATTTACTATTTAATGATTAATGTTTATCTTTACAGCGTCGGTTACATCTGTAACGACGGTGCAATATTACAGAATATTCTGATATGAACAAAGAAAATAGAAATAAAAACACAGATATTTCTGCAAGAATAGCAGAAATTCTTGATTATATCAATGAGAGTAAAAATTCATTTGCCCTAAAACTAGGCTATGAACGTGCTCAAACAGTGTATGATATAATTAATGGGAAGAGTGCTCCCAGTTATGACTTCTTTAAGAAGTTTCAGCTTTCAGAATATTCTGATATTATTAATATTGATTGGCTTCTTATCGGTCGTGGATCGATGCTGAAAAGTGAGGGAGTGACGCTGATGGGCGAGCAAGTGCCGACTGTTGTGGATGAAAAACGCCCAGAGATCCAGATCTTGCATCACCCGAAAGTGGTCGATAAGGTAATTACCCAACAATCCATCCCTGTATATAATGTAGAGGCGGCGGCTAATCTGAAAACGATCTTCTCTAATAAAGATCAAAACATCTTGGGAGAGATCACTATGCCCGATATTCCCCGTTGCGATGGTGCAATCTATGTGAGAGGAGACAGTATGTATCCACTCCTTAAATCTGGTGACATTGTGGGATATAAGGAGATTATGGACTTTAACAATGTTATTTTCGGGGAGATGTATATCGTATCCTACGACATTGAGGGAGACGAGTATGTCTGTGTAAAGTATGTCAACCACAGTGATCAGCAGGGATACATTAAATTGGTTAGCTACAATCCACACCATGACCCCAAAGACATCCCCGTCAACCGCATTACTGCCATGGCACTGGTGAAGTTTAGTATTCGAATGAACACGATAATTTAATTTGTGATATGATAAAGAGTGATGATTTTGAAAATATGATTAAACTATATCCTGTTAATTATAAGGGGTATTGGTTTAATGTGGATGAGATTGACAATCCTCTTCCTCAAGAATTATTGTCTGGAGATGGAAGAATAGATGCAGAAATAAAAGAGCAATTCACACAACAATTTTACAATCAAATTATATATGCATATATATATAACCTGCAGCAGTTTTTACACAGTAATGGCTTTTACTGTATTATCAAACACGCTAATGCATTGTGCAAAGCAAAAGACAATGTTAGGAAACTGCATGAAAGGGAAGATTATGATAAAAGGATAGCAAGAGCTATTTCTTATTCATGTATAGACATGGATGCACCGGAAAACTATCCTATAAAGGACTTAATATTAAATCCTGATCTATTTGATGGGTTCTTCCAAAAGGAAGTTGTATTGAAATTCAACGAAGACGTTGAACATTGGAACAAAGCACTGAGTAGTTATAAACAAAAACGGGCATATATTAATCGTCTAAACTATTTAAAAGAACAAATGGATATATTGGATAGTGTAAATATATCTTGCATAAAGGATTCGATTACCAAACAAAAGGATTTGTATAATAATTTATTGGAGAAGTAAGGAGGTTTTGTTTAAACGAAGCGAAAAACGGTTTATACACTAAAAAGATAGTTATTGTGCTAATTCATAGCAATATAAATTTGAAAAGAGGGTAGTGAATAAATATTTGTAAAAATACACTCCCTATATCAAATAACACCTAAAACTCAAAATACAACCATTTAAAAGGAGTCTTGCATACTCTAATCGCATAAAAAACGATAGTAAAATGCACAACCAAATGCACAACCAAACGACACGTTTCGTTTTTGCAAGCTCAAAAATGCACAGCCAAACGCACAACCAAGTGCACAACCAACATGAAAAAAGCGGCATTTCCGACCGTTCAAAGACGGCGGGAAACCCGCTATTCAAACAAAAATCGTTCAAATGAGTATTAAATGCTATTAAAACAACTACTTAGTAGCCCTTATCAGGTGCGATTGAATGATCATAGCCCGTTTGGTGATCTTACAACTTCCATCAGTCATACCGGCGTGCAGAAGGCTATTTTTGGTAATGCCTACCTCTTCCTCCGAAAGCACGTCAAAGATAGCCGAAATCGAGCCAAAATAGTAGTTCTTCTTCTCGTAGAGCAAATGTACATGGATAACCTTTATCATAACGTATTTGGTATTTACTTTGTCGCAAATATACCAAATAGCACTTATATAGAATAATCTATCAACAGATTTAACAAATCGAATCCACAACAAAGCAAAAGAAAAGAGGCTCTTTTTAAGCCTCTTCATTCTTTCAGCGGACAAACAATCAACCGAGCCAACAAAACGCCCCAGTGCGCCTCATTTGCGCCCATGTAGACCCCATATTAAACCAAATCTGCCGTCCAATTAAACTTATGTTCAAGAAATCCGTTCAAACCCCATTCAAAATTAAAATGCAGTTCAATTCAATTAAACCGTTTGCGCGTTTCGTTTTTCTTGGTCAGTTCTTTAACTATATTGTTAACCTGTTGTTTTTCAGTTAAAACAAGCCTGTTTTACTCTATACTGTTTTTACGCATTTCGTTTTACCCCCCTTAAAAAGGTCACGAAAGCTTTGGATATTCCGATAGAGGCGATCACGGAATTGAATGAAGGGACATCTATCAATATTTTTTCCGGCACGTGGCAAGATAACGCAAGCGGAAATGTTCAAAATCAAACATTCAATCCCATCGATAAAATAGTCGAGCTTTACGAACGATTACTAAAGGCCGAGCAAGAAAAGGTTGCCATGCTCCATGAAATCATAAAGGATAAATAAGTATCGATTATAGAGACCGTAAGCGAAAATGAGATAATCTTGACATTATGATCGAAATAACAGAATAACGATGTCAAGACCTTTTTACAAATAGAGAAAAAGAGGGAGAGACCTATGATGAAATCATACGTTTTCCCTCATTTTCTTGCCTAAACACCCCTGTTTGGACTCAAAAGTAATAGAGTTAGGTAACACAAAAGGCTGTATTAGGCAACACGACCGTATGTATTAGGTAACGCAACCGTATGTATTAGGCGATACATACGGAAGAAACAGCCCTCGCATCCTATAGAATTGATCGATACACCCGTATAAAATGGCTATTTTCACCTAAAAATATGAGATACGATGAATTAATCTCGCTAGAATAAAAAGGCCTATTTCCATAAAACACTACAAGACAACCAGATGCTATTATTCTATGCCATTTTCGGAAGCAAGGCGTACCTTGGCCCGGAAAAAACGCTTCTCCGGGAGTTTAGATTACAGAATGTCAAAACGTCAAACCTACTCTTTTATGCGTGATGCCTACAGCTATGCCCGCAAGAAGAAAACTAAAATTAAACTCAAAAAATATACTTACAACATTATTATGTACAATAAAATATTTATTTTTACACAAAATCTGTTGTTATGACAAAAGAACAATTCCTAAACGATCAGTATGTATCTGGATTTATCCAGTGGCTTCGTGATAAACTATCTAATTTCACCCATTCATATTACAATCAGAAAGAGAAGGAGGAATGGCAATGTACCTCTTTTTATGATGCTTGCCACAAATATAAATGGGGAGGTCTAAATTGGGAGGAAAACAATGCCTTATTGGAAAGTTATGCCAAACGACTTAAAGCGAGTATCCGAAATAATGACAACGAAGCTTGCCAAGATGCTTGCCTCGATATATTAAAATGGGGAGGCGTTATACGGGAAAATCAAGAAAGGATCAAGGCACAAACCAACCTTGTGAATTATCTAATGAAGGCAGAAGAGGTCTTAACCCGTGACTCTTTAGATATAAAGGATGAGATAATTATTATGAACTCAGGATTCACCAAGATTTATTCTTTATATATAAATGATTTTATCATCTACGATAGTCGTGTAGGAGCCGCTTTATGCTATTTGGTGAAACTATATTGTATAGAGCAGAAACAAGGCGGTGTCCCTTCTTCATTAAAATTCGCCTATGGTGATGCCCGAAATCCGGAGGTTAATCGGAATCCTAACAGCGACATTTACAAATTTTCTAAACTTGATCGAGGAAAAATCCATATTGAATGCAACCTTAAAGCCAATTGGCTATTAAAAGAAGTATTAAACTTCCCAGAATGCCAATTTAAAGACATGCGTTCTCTGGAAGCAGCCCTCTTCATGATCGGGTATGCAATTCCAAAAGAGCAAGAACAGCAAACATTAAAAACATACCGAATTATGAAATTAGCAGAAGCTCTCAGCTTACGAGCTGATTTACAAAAAAGAATATCACAACTGGAAGTCCGGCTAAAAAACAATGCCCGGATTCAAGAAGGTGAAGAGCCCGCAGAAGATCCACGGGGGCTTATGGATGAGTTGAATAATAATCTGAATGATTTGGAAACACTGATTTTCAGAATCAACCGAACCAACATGGCTACCCTTGCAGAAGGTACAAGCCTTACGGAAATGATCGCAAAGAAAGATATCTTAGCATTGCGCATCTCCGTCCTTCGTTCCGTCACGCAATCGGCAACGGGCAGTTTAGAACGTTATTCGGCAAATGAAATCCGTTATGTCCGCACAATAAATGTGGCAGATTTACAAAAAGAAATAGATTCATATTCCAAGCAATTACGTGAATTGGACGTGAAGATCCAACAGCTAAATTGGTTGACGGAACTGATATAAAGCATAATTCAGGTAGTTCTTTTTAAATAGGGCGAGTATATCTCTGGCAATTGAGAATGAATTGTCGAACCTACTGCGAATGGAAGCGAGAGCGGAGCATAGCGCAAAAAGAATCGTAATGCTCAGTATTGTTACAAGCTCAAGCCACAGGTTGCATTGTTACTACCGCATACTGACTATAAAGAGAATGAGGGCGGGTCGGAGGGATTTTCTTTTAAGCAGGCATTTAATTATGGGCATCCTAATGGATATGGAGAAACAGGTCGCTGGCGGTATGACACTTATAGGGAAATTTTGGTGTGATTATCCTATTTGCCCATCAAATCTAAGGTAATTCTAATCGGTAAACATTATCTTTGCGTATCACATAAAACAAACATTAAATACTATGATCTGTTTCCCGAACGCAAAGATAAACCTAGGTCTGAACGTGGTAAGCAAACGTCCGGACGGTTATCATAATATAGAGACCATCTTCTATCCGATCCCCGTGAAGGATGCCCTCGAGATCGTCGCCTCGGATCGGACCTGTTTCACGCAAACCGGAATTCCGGTAGACGCTCCCCAAGAGAAGAACCTCGTCATAAAAGCACTGAACGCCCTAAAGACGAGATACGAGATTCCCCCGCTAGAGATCCATTTGTTGAAAGCGATACCTTTTGGCGCCGGGCTTGGAGGAGGTTCCGCCGATGCCGCTTTTATGTTGAAGCTGGTCAATGATTTCTGCGGTTTGGATATTCACCCGGATGAGTTGGAGGCGATAGCGTCCACCATCGGAGCCGATTGCCCGTTCTTTATCCGTAACACGCCGGTATTCGCGACCGGCACGGGAAACCAATTCGAGCCCGTGGACTTGTCCTTGAAGGATTATTATCTATGCTTGGTAAAACCGGATGTAGCCGTCTCCACCCCCGAAGCCTATTCGATGGTAACACCCGCCGCGCCCGAGACCTCCTTGAAAGAGATCATCCGGCTACCGGTATCCGAATGGAAAGAGCGGATGGTGAACGATTTCGAGCGAAGCGTATTCCCGAGACATCCCGTGATCGAGCGGATCAAGGATACCTTATACGAGGGAGGCGCCTTATATGCCGCCATGTCCGGCTCCGGATCGTCCGTGTTCGGTTTGTTCGAAAAACCAACCCATTTCAAGGAACAATCCCTGTTCAGCGATTGTTTTCTATGGGAAGGACAATTATCATGAATCAAATAGAGACTTTTTTTGATACGATGGCGGAACGCTGGGACGCTGTCTGCGTACATGATCCGGGAAAGATCCGGACGATATTGGATCGTACCAACCTGCGGCAGAACGCCCGCATCCTCGATGTCGGTTGCGGCACGGGGATATTGGAAAGTTACCTGCTGCCGTACGAACCCCGCCAAATCGTAGCTATCGATATAGCGGGCCAAATGATCGAGAAAGCACGCATGAAATATCCGGATCATCCGCTCATCGAGTTCCTCCAAGAGGACGCTATGAGCTACGAGGGGAAAGGATTCGACTATATTATCCTATATAGCGCTTACCCGCATTTCATGCGGCCGGAACGGTTGATCGAGCATATGAGCGGCTTGCTCGCGCCCGGCGGTAAATTGGTTATCTGCCACAGCGAGAGCAAGGAAAAGATCAATACGCACCACCATCGGCACGCCGATCGATTATCGCTGCCCTTGCCCCCGGCCCGAGAGGTGGCGGCATTGATGGAGCCTTATCTTCTTCCGCTCGTCGTAGAGGATACCGAACAGCTTTACATCGTTTGCGGAAAACGTTTATCCTAAACTAATTATATATGGACAGAAAAACTAACTTAATTCCGGCATTGCTTCTTTCCGCCCTTTCGCTTTACGCCATGGAAGACGTGAAAGTAACGCAATTCCAGCACGCAGGCCCGTTCACGGTCAACAAGCCGATCCTAGCGGACAGCCTCAACGTAAATGGCAAGCCTTTCGAGGCGAAGAATCTATTAAAAGCGACCTTACCGTTCGAGCAAACGCTTGCGAACGCCACGGTACTCGACGCTGACACGGCAGGCGCAATCACCTTCGCTGCCCCGCGAAAAGGATATGCCCTGCATCTATTCTCTTTCTTCTTGAACAGCGACCGGTACGTAAAAGGCACGCTCGATATATCGGGTCCCGGGGCGTTCGAAGTATTCGTCAATGATAAACCGGTCGGAGCCTCCTCCGAGTTGGTGATGGAACCCCGCCGCTATCAAGTAGTCGTTAAATACCTGACAGCGGAAACAGACACTTGTCCTCCCAGCCTAAAGGCTACCTTCAAGAGCGAGGCGGAAGCGAAAGTCGTAGCTTCCTTGAACCCGGAGAAACGCTACACCCTTCTGAATATCCTAGAAGGAAAGGATTTCCAAGGCGTAAGTGTCTCCCCGAACGGAAAGTATGCCTTGGTAAAATACGTCAACCGGTTCCCGGAGAGCAAGAGCGAATCGTACGGGCAATTGATGGATGCCGCTACGGGACGGGTCTTATTGCAAGACGGAGGTTTCTTGACAACCGCCAAATGGATGCCTAAAAGCAATCGATTGTATTACACCCGCACCGGTCTGGACGGTACGGAGTTGGTAACCGTAGATCCGTCTACCTACCAACAAACGGTATTAGTCCCGAACCTTCCGAAAGGGCGGTTCGTATTCACCCCCGATGAGTCCACGCTTCTCTATACCGTAGAAGAGGAAGGTCCCAAGGAAGGGACGGACTTGATCCGTGTATTAGAGCCGGCAGACCGTATCCCGGGTTTCCGTGACCGCTCCTTTATCTGGCGGTATGACTTAAAAACAGGTTTGTACGAGCAACTTACTTTCGGGCATACGGACACTTATATCAATGATATCAGCGCTGATAGCCGCTATCTATTGTTCAGCACCAGCGACCGGGTGTACACCTCCTTGCCGCACTCCCGCAACTCCCTTTATAAATTGGATTTGCAGACCATGGCGATCGATACGATCTGGGAGAAAGCCCCGTACGTAAACCAAGCCGCCTTCTCGCCCGACGGTAAACAGTTATTGGTAGCTGGGGCAGGCGACGCTTTCGACGGGATCGGACGAAATATCAAGCAAGGACAGATCTCCAACTCGTACGACGGGCAGTTATTCCTATACGATCTGGCAAGCCGTAAAGCCTCCCCTCTCACCAAGGACTTCAATCCGAACGTGATCGATGCCGTATGGAACCGCTTCAACGGGCAAATCTATATCCTCTGCGAGGATGAGGATTATCAACGGATCTATACGTGCGACCCAGCAAACGGGAAGATCAAGCAAGTAGCCGCCTCCGAGGATATTATCATGTCGTATGCGTTGGCCGACAACGCTCCGGTTCTCTTCTATTACGGACAGAGCGCGTCCAACGCCAACCGCCTTTACGCTTACGACCTGAAAGGAGGAAAGAACCGCTTGGTGTATGATCTCTCGCAAGATAAATTAAAAGATATCGCCTTAGGCGAGGTACACGACTGGAACTTCAAGTCGGATGACGGTACGACTATCCAAGGCCGTTATTACCTGCCGCCTCATTTCGATCCGAATAAGAAATATCCGATGATCGTTTATTACTATGGCGGTACTTCCCCGACGAACCGTGCGCTGGAGATGCGTTATTCCATGCATATGTACGCCGCTCTCGGATACGTGGTCTACACCTTGAATCCGAGTGGAACAACGGGCTTCGGACAGGAATTCGCCGCCCGCCATGTGAACGCATGGGGCCTGAAGACCGCCGATGAGATCATCCAAGGTACCAAGCTGTTCTGTAAGGAGCATTCGTTCGTGAACGAGAAGAAAATCGGTTGCATCGGTGCCAGCTACGGCGGATTCATGACACAATACCTACAAACCCGTACGGACATTTTCGCCGCCGCTATCAGCCATGCCGGTATCAGCGCGTTGAGTAGCTATTGGGGAGAAGGTTATTGGGGATATGGCTATTGCTCCGTAGCGAACGCCGGGACTTATCCTTGGAACGCCCCGGAGTTCTTTACCAAGCAAAGCCCGTTGTTCAACGCCGATAAGATCAATACCCCGCTCCTATTGCTTCACGGCAACGCCGATACGAACGTACCCATCGGGGAAAGTATCCAGATGTTCGCCGCCTTGAAGATCCTAGGAAAGACCGTGGAATTCGTGCAGGTGGATGGCGAGAATCATGGTATCGTAGGTTATCAGAAGCGTATAGGCTGGCAAAATACCATCTACGCATGGTTCGCCAAATGGCTGAAAGACGAGCCGGAATGGTGGAAAGCCTTATATCCGGATCGTACTTTATAAGAATATTTATTTGAACGAAAGCGCCTGTGTCTCCCGCGAGGGAATCGCAGGCGCTTTATTCGTTTGCCCAACCCCGGCTGTCATCCGGATCAGCTCCGTTTACGAACGGTAATTTTGATACAAAGATCCGTAATATGTATACATGCGCCTGAGATAAATCCGAATATCTTTGTAATGTTAAACAATAATGATATCCTTATGAAAACAAAAGCAATCGCACTCTTCCTGCTAGGCTTCATACCAGCCTTCGCACAAGATATCCCAACTTCTAAAACAGAACAAAATATGGACAGAATCGAACGCTGTAAAAAGAATTACACCGAGCTATTCGGAGGCGAGGCATTGACCGGACAAGGAACAGATCCGGAAATGATGGACATTCTCCAGAAATTCATCTTCGGGGAGGTATTCCGCACAGGAGATCTTGATAAAAAGACCCGGGAGCTTATCACTTGCACCGTATTAGCCACGATGCAAACCTTGCCCCAACTGAACGCCCACGCCAAAGCGGCGCTAAACGTAGGCGTCACTCCCATCGAGCTACGGGAGGCGATATACCTATGCGCTCCGTTTATCGGTTTCCCGAAGACATTGAATGCCTTAAATACCATCAACGAAGTCTTTAAGCAACAAGGCATCGCTTCGCCTCTGGAGAGACAAGCTACCGTTACGGAAGAAGATCGCCACGAGAAAGGACAAGCCATACAAAGCCGGCTTTACGGCGAGGGAATCAAAGAGGCCATGAGGAACGTCCCGGGAAATATGGGTCCGGAAGTAGAGCGATTCCTCACCGAATTCTGCTTCGGAGATATCTATACTCGCAACGGGCTAGACCTGAAAACCCGGGAGTTACTGGCTTATTGCATACTAACGACCCTTGAAGCCGAAAGCCAACTACACTCGCATCTCGAAGGGAACTTACTGGCCGGCAATAGCAAGGAGACCTTAACGGCGGCGGTTATACAATGTCTTCCTTATATCGGCTTCCCTTCCGCTATCAAAGCGTTGAAAATCATTAAGGAATCCTCTCAGCCCGCCCCAAAGAAGAACTTAGTCCGCCTATCCAAGATCACGGTCGATCCCGCCCAGTTGGAGCGTTATAACGCCTTTCTGGAAGAAGAGATCGAGGCTTCCATGCGTCTAGAGCCGGGTGTTCTTACACTGTATGCCGTATCGGAGAAAGAACATCCAAATAAAGTAACCATCCTAGAGATTTACGCAGATCAAGACGCTTATAAAAGCCATATCCAAACGCCCCATTTCCAGAAATACAAACAAGGAACATTACAGATGGTGCAAGAGTTGGAGCTGGTAGATAGCACGCCCCTGATCCCCGGACTAAAGATAAAATAAAACAAGAATCCCCGCTTTCCGGCACGAAGCCATCTAAGCGGGGATTTCATATATCCGTGAAAATCTAAATGACTTGTTATTCGATCATTTGATATTCGGATTCAATTTATGCCATTCGGAAATAGCGGGAAGCACGCCCATAGCGATCACCTCGTCACGTAAAGCGCAAAGGTGCTTGTAGCTCTTCTCCAAGGCAGCCTCTTCTTCCGGTGTACCGTGCACCTCTTTCAACGCTACGCCGTCTTTCGTAATTGAGGTCTCCCAAGCCATCATGATATGATCGAACTTACCGTTTGATACATAAGCGCCAGCCGGCCAACGGAACGGTTTACCACCCATCGCAGCTGCGATCATCTCGATAGATACATATGACGGGCTTTGGAAGGAAGAACGGCCCCGCAAAGCGATAATGTTAGCGCCACCCTTCGTAACCTTGGTTTGTATCTCCGCCCATTGATCTTTCGTCAAGGCATCCGTACCGATAAGTTCCGTCAAAGGCTTGCCATCCACCTTAGCGGTAGAGGCGAAAACAGCCATTTGCTCGCCATGACCGCCATACGTACGACAATTCTCAACCTGATCCATAGAGATACCGAAATGTTTTGCCAACTCACTGCGTAAACGAGTTGAATCCAATGCGGCCAACGTCGTAACCTGAGAAGGTTTCAAGCCGGAATACAATAAGGTAATCAAACCGGTAATATCCGCCGGGTTAAAAATAACCACGATATGCTTTACGTCCGGGCAATAAGCCTTTACGTTCTTGCCGAACTCCTCGGCGATAGCGGCGTTTCCTTTTAGGAGATCCTCACGGGTCATACCTGCCTTTCTTGCGGCACCACCGGAGTTAACGATATATTTAGCGCCAGTCAAAGCCTCCTTGATGTCTGAGGTAAAAGTGATGTTTACACCCTCGAAACCACAATGGAATAATTCCTCGGCGACTCCCTCCAAACCCGGTGCGTAAGGGTCGTACAAACAAATGTTAGAAGTTAGTCCCATCATAATAGCGGTCTGTGCCATATTAGAACCGATCATACCTGCTGCGCCGACAATCGTCAGCTTCTCGTCTGTGAGTGTTTTCATAAGAAACCTTGTTTTTAAATGTTTATTTTTCTTTTCGACACAAAGATACGAGATTGAGAACTCTTGTCCTAATCATAAAAACGAATCCCCCATAAATAAAAGTTATGAATAGCGTCTCTATGATTATTCCAAGATTATCACGTACCTTTGTAGTATGAAAACATTTAAACTAGACAATTGGTTGCCCACAACGAAGAAAGAAGTCGAGGCACGGGGATGGGATTACCTCGACGTGATCCTTTTCTCGGGAGACGCCTATGTGGATCACCCCTCTTTCGGGGCGGCCGTGATCGGTCGTGTATTGGAAGCGGAAGGATTACGGGTAGCGATCGTACCGCAACCGGATTGGCGGGGAGATTACCGGGATTTCAAGAAGCTCGGCGTTCCCCGGCTTTTCTTCGGTGTATCCGCCGGTGCCATGGATTCAATGATCAACCATTATACTGCCAATAAGCGATTACGCAGCGACGACGCCTATACGCCGGACCAACGTCCGGGAATGCGTCCGGACTATCCGAGCATCGTCTATACTAAAATACTGAAAGAATTGTATCCGGATGTCCCCGTCGTATTGGGTAGCATCGAGGCCTCATTACGCCGGCTTACGCATTACGATTATTGGCAAGATAAGCTATTACCGGGAATCCTTGCTAGTAGCCCGGCCGATTTATTAATTTACGGCATGGGCGAGAAGCCGATCAAGGAATTGGTGCGCCGCCTAAAGTCCGGCATTCCTTTCAACGAGATCAAAGACATCCGCCAAACGGTTTATCTGACAGACAAAGAGGATGCGAAAGACGACGATATCGTGCTCTTCTCACATGAGGAATGCCTAAAAGATAAATTGAAACAAGCGAAGAATTTCCGGCATATCGAAGAGGAATCCAACAAATACAATGCCTCACGTATCTTGCAAAAGGTAGGAAAACAGATGATCGTAGTGAATCCTCCCTTCCCGCCAATGACGGAAGCGGAGATAGATGCTTCCTACGACCTTCCCTATACCCGCTTGCCGCATCCCAAATACAAAGGGAAAGTGATACCGGCTTTCGAGATGATCAAGTTCTCGGTGAATATCCACCGGGGTTGTTTCGGAGGATGCGCGTTCTGTACCATATCGGCGCATCAAGGGAAGTTCATCGCCTCCCGAAGCAAGGAATCGATCTTGAAGGAAGTGAAAGCGATTACCGAAATGCCCGATTTCAAAGGATATCTAAGCGATTTGGGAGGCCCTTCCGCCAATATGTACCGTATGAAGGGGAAAGATGAGCGAATTTGCGCCAAATGCAAGAAACCGTCTTGTATCTCCCCCGTCGTTTGCAAGAACTTGAACGCGGACCATACGCCGCTACTGGATATCTACAAAGCGGTAGATAGACTTCCCGAGATCAAGAAGTCGTTTATCGGAAGCGGCGTACGCTATGACCTGTTATTGCACCGTTATGCGGATGAGTCTTTAAACAAGGCAGCTCAAACCTATACCGAGGAATTAATCGCCCGCCACGTATCCGGCCGTTTGAAAGTGGCCCCGGAGCATACGCAAGACGAGGTGTTGAAACAAATGCGTAAACCGTCTTTCTCGCAATTCGGACAGTTCAAGAAGATATTCGATAAGGTAAACCGGCAATACGGGTTGAACCAGCAACTCATCCCCTATTTCATTTCCAGCCATCCGGGATGTACCGAGGCGGATATGGCGGAGCTGGCGGTGATCACCAAGAGCTTGCATTTCCAGTTGGAGCAAGTACAAGACTTCACGCCTACGCCGATGACATTGGCTACGGAGATGTATTATACCGGATATCATCCTTATACGTTGGAGAAAGTATATACGGCCCGCTCAAAAGAACAAAAGTTGGCACAACGCCAGTTCTTCTTCTGGTATAAACCCGAGTCACGCCGTCAGATCATGCAAGTATTGCAAAAGATGGGACGAAAGGATTTGATTGAGAAATTATTCGGACAGAGGGGTGACATGAATCCCGCTCCCAGAAAAAGAAGATAATAGGCTTTTGAGATTAGCTGTATCGATGAATTACGAGAGTAGTCGCATCGTATCACGGGAGTAGTCTTGATGGATAACGAGAGTAGTCTCGACAAGCGATGAGACTACTCTCGTTATTCCTTATGATTATTCTTTCACGGCGATCACCTCGATCTCTACCAAACCATTCTTCGGCAGTGTCTTAACGGCTACCGCCGAACGTGCGGGAAACGCACCTTCGAACTGAGAGGCGTATACCTCGTTCATAACGGCGAAGTCGCCCATATCCGCTAAAAATACGGTTGTTTTTACGACATCATTGATGCTATAACCTGCCTCTGCCAAGATAGCGTGAACATTCTTGAACGCTTGGGCGGTTTGTTCCTTTACGGATCCCTCAACGAAAAGTCCCGTAGCAGGATCGATACCCAGTTGTCCGGAAGCGAACAGCATATTACCTACTTGCACCGCTTGGCTATACGGACCGATAGCGGCGGGAGCGTTTTTTGTAGCGATAACTTTCTTCATTTTCTTCTTTAGTTTATATACATATTATTATTGTTGCTCGTTCATACGTTGGCGAACCACCTCGTACACCAGAATGGAAGTGGCTACAGATACATTCAAGGAGCCGATCGTTCCGAATTGCGGAATCTTTACCATATTATCGCAGATGCGCAAGTTCTCCGGAGACACACCCGTATCCTCCGCTCCCATCACGATCGCTACCGGTCCTTCATACTTCACCGCCGTATAATTCTCCGCCGCTTTCTCGCTGGCGGCAAATACCTTCACCCCGCTTTGCTGCAAGAAACGGATCGCTTGGTTGATACTCTTCTCCTTACAAACCGGCAATACATGCAAGGCACCGGCAGAGGTCTTGATCGCGTCGGCGTTTACCGAAACGCTTCCTTTTGCCGGAATCACGATCGTATCGACTCCCGCACACTCGCAGGTACGGGCAATAGCGCCGAAATTACGCACGTCCGTAACCCCATCCAGCAATACGATGAAAGGATCTTTTCCTTGCTCATACACAAAAGGTATGATATCTTCCAAGCTCTGGTAGGTAACCGCCGACATAAAAGCGATCACCCCCTGATGATTCTTTCGAGTCAAACGATCCAAGCGTTCAGCCGGAACACGTTGTACCGGTATCTCACGGCCTCTCAGTACCTCAAATAACTCTTTGGATAGATCCCCTTGTAAATCCCTTTTCACAAGGATCTTATCTACCTCCTTATCAGCCTGTATAGCCTCAATCACGGCACGAATGCCGAACACCATTTCGTTTTCTTTCATACTTTATATAACGCAAAACTATTAATTTCACAAATGTAGGGATAAATAATCAATTCTTCAAACCTTCAGCCTTCGCATAACATTCCCGGCATAAAGGCTCGTATTCGGATTGTTCCCCTAAGAAGACCCGTTTATCATTTCCCACGATACGATGGGATACGTAAGCCAAACGTCCGCATTTCACGCAGATGGCATGCACTTTCGTCACCTCATCGGCGATAGCGCATAACTCCGGCATAGGACCGAAAGGAACTCCCTTATAGTCCATGTCCAACCCGGCCACGATCACCCGGATACCGTTAGCGGCCAATTGATTGCATACGTTTACCAATCCCTCGTCGAAAAACTGGGCCTCGTCTATCCCCACCACATCGATCTCGGAAGTGAACAATAGGATACTGGAGGAAGAATCCACCGGAGTAGAAGGAATCGAATTACTATCGTGCGAGACCACGTTATCCTGCGAATAGCGGGTATCGATCGCAGGCTTGAAAATCTCCACCCGCTGCTTGGCGAATTCAGCCCGCTTCAAACGGCGGATAAGCTCCTCCGTCTTACCGGAAAACATGGAACCGCAAATCACCTCGATCCGCCCTTGTCCCGGATACTGGAATATATGCTCTTCTGAAGGCAATGTCATCACTTTCTCTTTTTGTCCGCAAAAGTACATAAAAAAAGCGGAACCATGGAAGCTTATTCACCCCATCCCCGGTTTGTCTTTCACTGCAACCCGGGTTGCAGTACTACTGCACACGTCTTGCAGTGTCACTGCACGTGGGTTGCAGTAAATATTACGACTACAATCCATCGGTGTAAGGCATCGATCGCACGCCTCGTTATAAATTAAAGTTGGGCCGGTCTATTTTCCAGTTGAGCGACGGTATCTTCCGGTTCAGTAAAAATCCGCCTTATTCCCTCACCTATTGCCTCTATTTTTGCCCGGTAACAAATAACTAGGTATATCTTATGAGAAGAATTTCATACATCCTGCTTCTGGGCATCCTTTTATCGGCATGCCAAAAGAACACAAAGTCCGAAGGCACGAACTTACCTGTCGAGGTTATCTCTCCAATAAAAAAGACAGAGACCGACAGAAGTCGTGAATACACCTTTTTATCAAGGCCCTATAATGAGACAGTCCTATCTTTCCGCATCAATGGCCCCGTCTTGAATTTCGACTTACGGCCCGGACAAGCGTTCTCCAAAGGCAGTACGATCCTCTCGATCGATAACCGTGACTTCTTGATTCGCAAGCAGCAAACAGAGGCGCTCTACTCGCAAACCAACCAAGAGTATAAACGGATCGAGGCCCTTTACAAAAAGAATAACATCTCCGGAAGTAATTATGAGAAGGCGAAAGCGGATTTCCTTGTCGCCAAATCCAATTACGAGACCGCCGTCAACGCCCTAAGCGATACCCATCTGAGCGCCCCTTACGACGGGTATATCCAAAATATCCATATCGAACCTTTCCAAGACGTGAAAGCGACCGAGCCAATCCTTACCTTCATAGAACTGGACAGGCTGAAGATCGAGACCTATATACCAGAGGAAGTCGCCTTACACTTATATGATAAAGAAAAACAGAAGCTATGTCAAATAGGAATCCATTTCGATACGGCTCCCGAACGGACAATCACCCCTTCCGATTTATATGTGTCTAAAAGTACGACAAACAATAACCTCTCTTATCTACTGACCGCCATTATCCCCAACCCCGATATGGAATGGCTGGGCGGAATGAGTGGAATCCTCTCGATCGACCTACCCAAAGAAGAGCGGTCTCAAAATCTATGGCTTCCCTTAACGGCTATCTGTCATCGCCCCCAAAAAGGAGATTATGTATGGGTGGTTAAAGGAGACAAGGTTAACTCCGTTCCCGTCAAACTCGGTGAGCAAAGAAATAACCAGATAGAGATCGTGGAAGGAATCACGGAAAATGACCTTGTCGTATTGACAAGGCAACGTTTCCTTTCCGAAAATAGTACCGTAACCATCCAAAAATAAGTAAGATGCAAAAATTCATCAAATATTTCCTGAAAAACAAAGCGGTTACATGGCTCCTGCTAGTCCTGATCTTGGCAGGGGGGCTGTTCTCTTACGCAAAGATGGGAAAACTGGAAGATGCCCCGTTTACGATCAAGCAAGCCTTGGTACTTACCCCTTATCCCGGCGCCTCCCCCTCGGAAGTTCAGTCCCAAGTGACGGATGTGCTGGAAGAAGCCATTCAATCCTTAGGCGAGTTATACTATCTGAAGACAGAGAACCGGGCTGGACTTTCCAAAATCACGGTCTACGTGAAAAAGGAAATCCGGGCTGATGAGATGCAGCAGTTATGGGATAAACTACGCCGAAAGGTAAACGACGTACAAGGCAAATTACCTTCCGGAGCGGGAACCTCCATCGTCAATGATGATTTTGGCGATGTATTGGGTGTTTTCTACGGATTGACCGGAGAATCTTATACCTACCGGGAACTGGAAGATCAAGCCAAACTGATCAAAGACGATTTACTGAAAGTAAAAGACGTGGCAAAGGTAGAGATCTACGGCATACAAACTCCCGTAATCGATATCCGGATAAACCCCACGATCTTATCCAATCGGGGTATTACGACAGCTGATATCAAACGGGCGTTCGACGGACAGAATAAAGTGGTAGACGCCGGGAGTATTCGCAACGGGGAGACTCGCATACGTATCGAATCCACCGGTAATTTTTACTCCTTGGATGATATCCGTAACCTTACGATCGTATCTCATTCCGGCGAGCATTTCCGGCTAGGCGATATCGCCCGTATCGAAGAGGGTTACCAGACTCCGCCCCAAAACTTCATGCGCATCAATAACAAGCAAGCGGTCGGTATCGCTATCTCTACCATACCGACCGGGAACGTGGTCGATATGGCCAAGGCCGTGAAAAAGCGTATTCAATCATTTTCGGAGACCATGCCCAAGGGTTTTGAGCTCACCTCCATATACGACCAAGGATATGAGTCCGCCGTGGCCAACCAAGGATTTATCTTGAACTTGATCATCTCCGTCGTGACCGTAGTAGCGATCTTATTGTTCTTTATCGGTTTCAAAAACGGCCTTTTGATCGGTAGCGGATTGGTTTTCTCTATCTTCGCCACTTTAATTGTCATGTTCGCCAACGGGATCGCCTTGCAACGAATGTCTCTTGCCGCTATCATCATCGCGATGGGTATGTTGGTAGATAACGCCATCGTAGTATCGGACTCTGCCTTGGTAAATATGCAACGAGGCATGCGCAAACGTATCGCGATCATGAGGGCTTGCTCATCCACCGCCCTGCCTCTACTGGCGGCTACGGCTATCGCGATCCTCACGTTCTTGCCCATTTACTATTCACCGCATATCACGGGCGAATTACTTTCATCCTTAGTGATCGTGATCGGAGTATCCTTGATGTTCAGCTGGGTGTTCGCACTTACGCAAACCCCATTCTTCATCCAAGAGTTTGTACGGCGCCCCAGACCGGACGAGTTAACAGGGGAATTATTCTCTGGAAAATACTATGATTATTTTCGGTCTTCCCTACGCCTTGTCATCAAATACCGATACGCTACAGTAGGTAGCTTATCCGTTCTATTGGTTATCTCCGCATGGAGTTTCCAGTTTATCCCGAAAGTGTTCGTGCCTTCGCTCGATAAGCAGTATTTCACTTTAGATATGTGGCTACCGGAAGGTACAGCCATCGAGGAAACCGATCGATACGCTACCGATATGGCCGAATCCATCCAAGAATATTCGCAGACGGAAATGGTTTCCTCTTATATCGGACGGACACCGCCCCGTTATTATCTATCGAACGTTAGCTTCGGTCCCCAACCAAACTATGCCCAATTATTGGTAAAATGCAAGACATCCGGAGAGGCCCGGGAATTGCATGCCTTGCTACAAGACTCAATTCGCTTAAAATATCCGGAACCGCTCATCAATGTGAACAAGTTTGAGTTAAGCCCGCTTACGGAAGCCTTGATAGAAGCCCGTTTCCTCGGACCGGACCCGGCGGTATTGGACTCTTTGACCGGAGTAGCTATCGACATTATGCGAAGGAACCCGAAAGTAACCGATGCCCGGAATGAATGGGGTAATATGACCTATATGATACGCCCGGTATATGATCCGGTAAAAGCCGGTTTCTTAGGTATCACCAAGGCTAATTTGATGGAATCCATCAAATCCATCGAGGAAGGTACGGTTATCGGGATTTACCGGGATGAGGAAAAGAAAGTCCCGGTCTTATTGAAATCGGAGAAGAGCGGAATCGACGATCCCCGTTCATTAGGTGATTTCTCGGTGTGGAACGGAGAGAAATCCGCACCCTTGTCACAAGTAACCCGACAGGTAACCTCCGCATGGGAATATCCGCAGATCAAGACCTACAACCGGCAATTGTCTATGGCAGCGATGTGTGGCGTGAAAAACGGTTACACCATGTCTGAGGTACACGGTGAGATTCGGGAAGAGATCGAGAAAATGAACCTGCCCCAAGGATATAGCTTCTTCTGGGATTCACAATATAAAGACCAGACAGAGGGATTGCAAGCCCTTGTCAAATTCTTCCCGCTGGCTTTCTTGATGTTGGTTGTTATATTGGTCGCTTTATTCTCCAATTTCCGTCAACCGATAATCATCCTTTGCGTGCTCCCTCTCTCCTTAATCGGGGTAGCGATCGGTATGTTACTTACCGGGTTCGATTTCGGCTTTTTCCCGATCGCCGGATGGTTGGGGCTCTTGGGTATGATTATCAAAAACGTAATCGTATTATTAGACGAGATTAACACGCAACGTCGTAACGGTATCTCTCCATACGACTCGATCATAGAGGCAACCATCTCAAGGACTCGCCCGGTCTTGATGGCGGCTACCACGACTATTTTAGGAATGGTGCCTTTACTTTTCGACGTAGCGTTCGGTGGAATGGCGGCGACTATTATCTTCGGACTCACCTTCGCCACCTTACTTACGTTATTCGTAACCCCGACGTTATACGCATTGTTTTACCGGATTCATTCACCTCACAAATAAACGATAAAAATGGACAAAGTATATATTATCAGCGGTCTCTTATCCTTCCTATCCTTCCCGTTAATCGCACAAAACAGCGATTATCAAGCGCAATATAGGGAAAAAGTCTTGGAATACAACCAAGACTTGAAAGCAGCGGGATACAACGAGGCCATGAAACAGGAAATGATCAAATCGGCCCGTGCGGATTTCAAACCGAAACTCTCGGCGGAAGGTAATTTCAATTATACCGGTAATCCGCTAGAATTATCGATTGATTTGCCATCTATGAATTCCCCCCTTTATTTTCAAGGTAAAGATCTGAAATATGGGGCGACTCTCTCCCTCTCGCAACCGATTTATACCGGAGGCGGCATTCGTGCCAACTACCAAAAAGCACGGCAAGAAAAAGAGTTGGCATCCAATGAATCCGATCGTATAAAAAGCAATACCCTACACGACGCCGATATCTACTATTGGAATGCGGTAGCCCAGCACGAGCTGGTTTTCGTGGCACAGGCATTTCGTACATCCATACAGCAACTGGTGGACGTCGTACGCCACCGGGTAGAAGTCGAATACATCGATCGAAACGATCTTCTTATGGCGGAGGTAAAGCTAAACGATGCAGATTTCCAGTTATTGCAAACTCGTGATAACGCCGAGATCGCACGTTTGGCCCTTAATTCTTTCGCTGGTGTAAACCCGAGCGATACCTTGCCGATCGATCATTCCGTAATCGCCCTCAAACAATTTATCCCTTTATCGGATGAGATAGATAACGCGATAACCAGCAGGCCGGAATACCGGATCGCCAAAAACAAGATCGAGTTACAGGAATCATCCCGGAAAATAGCGGATGCCCATTTCTTACCCCAATTCCATATTGGAGTAGATGGAAGTTATTCCTCACCGGGCTATAACTTCAAATCCGACCTAGATCCGAACTATGCGATCTACGCCAAGCTCAGTATCCCGCTCTTCGAATGGGGAAAACGTAAGAGTACCCGCAACGCTTCCTCGTACGCCATCAATATGGCTCAACAGAATCTCAGCAAGACGCAAGATAAGATCCGGCTGGAAATACAAACCGCCCATTACAACTATAAACAAGCTATCGATAAAGTCGAACTAACCGAGAGCTCATTATCAAAAGCATCCGAAAGTGAGCAAATGGCCATGGAGCGTTATAAGGAGGGGAATGTTTCCATCGTCGAGGTTATCAACGCTCAATTATATCATCAGCAAGCTCAGGTTAATTATATACAATCCAAACTAAACGCACAGATGGCGAAGACGGATTTCGAACGGGCAATTTATTATCTTCGCAAAAAAGAATAGGTCATGAAAGAAATATCATACGGGAAATCGGCATGTATCCTTTTGTTTTCGGCATTAGGGGTCTTTTCCTATTTCTTGCTGTTATATCATACGGAGCTACAAGAGCGCATCCCCGATATAAAGATCTCATTGATCGCTTTGTCCATCACGATAGCGGTATTCAACTTGTTCGGTTTCAGTTTACTGGTCAGCAGCCATTGGATGGCTACCAACTATCCATTATATTATATCGATAAAAGCCGGATGTTATGGCATTATCTGCTGGTAGCGATCCTATTGCTACTTATGAATTGTACCCTGTTTATCTCGTTGAAATGGATCACAAGCATTGGCGATCCTTTCGTGATCCGGGCAAAAGGGGCCGGTTTGGTAATAGCCGTCTGGTTCGTGGAGATGATCATTTTCAGCCTTCTCTTGATTAATTATTCGATGCGTTATACATTGAATTTATATAAGGAGAAACAAAGATTGGAAGCAGAATCTATACAAGCTAAATATACCGCTCTCCAAAGCCAGCTAAATCCTCATTTCCTATTCAATAGCTTGAATACATTGATAGCAGAGATAGAGTATGATCCGGCTACGGCGGTCAAGTTTACGCAGCATCTATCCGAGGTATACCGTTACGTGCTCCGCCAGCAACAGTGCCAGATCGTCTCTTTAAAAGAGGAGCTTGATTTTCTGGATTCCTATATATTCCTCCATCAAGTCCGGCTGGGAGATTGTTTGTCGTTGGAACGCGATCTTCCCGACAACGTCATTGACCATCAATTGCCCCCTCTGACACTGCAACTACTAGCCGAGAATGTCGTGAAACATAATTATATCGACGATTTTAACCCGATGACCATACGGGTATATACTGAAAGGAACAGTCGATATCTATGCGTCAGCAATACATTACGGCCTAAAAAAGTCTCAAACGCATCCGGTAAAGGATTAAAGAATTTGTCGGAGCGTTATCAATTACTATGTAAGCAGGATATCCAGATCCGAAAAAATGATCACCAATTCACCGTATCAATCCCACTTATTTATGAATAATATCCAAGTAGCCATTATCGAAGATGAGAAACCGGCCGCCCGGTTACTGGAAGGTATGATAAAGAAATTACGCCCGCAATGGGATATCATCAAGATACCCGGAAGCATCGAATCATCCGTGGCTTGGTTCGCTTCCCATCCGCATCCGGATATCGTTTTTCTGGATATCCAGTTGTCGGATGGAAATTCTTTTTTATTTATAGAACAGGCTTGTCCTACAAGTCTCATTATCTTTACGACCGCTTACGATGAATATGCAGTCCGGGCCTTTACGGTAAACAGTATTGATTATCTACTCAAACCGATACGACAAGAGAGATTGGAGGAAGCCATCCAAAAATTCGAGCATGTCACGTCTAAGTACAACCAGAAGCTCTTAGAGCAAAATGATTTATTGGAAGTACTCCATTCCCTCACGTATCCCGGCAAGAAATACAGGACCCGTTTCCTTATTTCCGGCAACGAGAAACTGATCACTTTACAGGTGGAGGATATCCCCACTTTTATTCATTAAACAAGATCACCTTCGCTGTCACACGCCAAAACAAGGAGTACATAATCGATTTCCCGCTGGATAAACTCATGGAACAATTAGATCCCGATAAATTTTTCCGGACGAACCGGCAGACGATCATAAATATCGAATCCATCGTGAAAATAGAGCCCTATTTTCAGAATAAGGTCATTGTCCACATAAAGCCGGAACATAAAGAGAAAATATTGGTCAGCAAAGAAAAATGGGCCTCTTTCAAGCTATGGTTGAATTATTAGACCTTTCGCCCATTGCTATAATACCGTTCTTTTCTATCGTCCCGATCCTTCTTATTCTTTTTAGGTTTGGGCTTATCCGGTTTCGCTGGTTTCCGATAGTCATGACGATGGTTGTCACGATCCCAATGTCTATCTGAGTCATGCCGGTCGTCTCTCCAATGATTGTCATGGTGAATGGTACCCCAGCGGTAATTCCAATAGTTATCCTCATATCGACGGCAGTCATGGGACGGGCGGCGATCCGGATATCTCGGATTCGCATACCATCCCCGATAATCATGGATACGTTGCGGATGCTCCCTTACAAAACGGACATATAGATTGAACTGGGCCGGAGTCAATAGACGTTGGATCTTACGATCCCTTTCCATACGCAAATCGTAAATACGGCGAGCCGCACGGTCCCAATACCGATAGTCACGGCGGGCCTCCTTCTCTATTTTCTGTCCGTACTTATGGATAATCTTATGGTATTCCGCTGCTTGGCGAGCGGGCAAATGCATCGCTTGCTCCATCCAAAGACAATTTTGACAATGCGGTTCATTCCACCCAAAACTGATCCAAAACTGGCTGTAAGCGGGTAAACTGCACAATATAGCCAACACACATAGTAAGCTGAATCGTTTCATGTCTTTTCAATTTTAAGTTAATAATAAAGCGAATCGTTTGTTCTTTTATCTAAGACTGCCCTACTTCAGAAAGGTTTAATCCTTGATACCCAACAAATCTTTCGCATTGGCAAGAGAAGCCTCTGTCAACGAGGCTCCGCTCAACATACGGGCCACCTCGTTCACACGTTCCTCCCCCTCTAATTGCTTGATACGGGTCAGCGTACGGTCTTTGGTATCCTTCTTATAAACAAAATAATGAGCTTGCCCCTTCGCCGCTATCTGAGGTAAGTGAGTGATAGCGAAAACTTGCATCTTTGTTCCGAGTTCTTGCATGATATCCCCCATTTTATCGGCGATATCACCCGATACCCCCGTATCTACCTCATCAAAGATAATAGTAGGTAAAGCGGTGAACCCGGCAATCATAGCCTTAATGCAGAGCATCAACCGGGAGATCTCACCTCCGGAAGCGGTTTGGGCTACCGGCTGCAATTCCGCGCTCTTATTGGCGGAGAACATAAATCGGATATCGTCCATTCCATCGCTCTCCGGCTCTTTGCGAGGAAGGATGTCCACACGGAAACGGGTATTCGGCATCCCCAACGGAATAATCATCTTGACCAATTGCGAGGCCATCGCCGTGGAAGCGACTTTACGCTGCTCGCTAAGCACGGAGGCTTGTTGAAGCAACTCTTTATACGAGGCATCCAATTGACTCTCTAACAAACCGATTTGCTCATCGAAAGAATCGATCGCACGCAATTGCTCTTGGTATTGATCCCGTATAGCAATCAATTCATCCACGGTGGAGACACGGTGTTTTTGCAGAAGTGTATAAAGGATATTCAAGCGTTCATTCACCCATTCCAATCGTTCCGGGTTGAACTCTACATCTTCCTTTAAAACGTCTGTCTCGGAAGCCAGATCATTCAAGTCGATATAAGCCGAGCGGATTCGCTCGGAGATCTCCTTGGCTTTCGGGAAATATCTTTCTAAGGAATCCACGGTGGAAAGGGCTTCCTTGAGTATTTGGATGGCTCCTTGCTCCTCGCCGTCCAAGAGTTCGGTTACCTTATATAAAGAGCTTTTGATCTCCTCCGCATGCGAGAGAGTTTCTTGCTCTTGCTCCAACTCATCCTGCTCATCCGGTTGAAGGTTGGCTTCGTCCAATTGTTCCAATTGAAAACGGATATAGTCCTCCTCCTGCTTGCTTTGAGCCGCTTTGTCCCTCAAATCTTTCAGTTCCCTTCGCAACGCCTGATAACGAGTAAATTCCTTCTTATAAAGAATGAGCAAGATCTCATTTTCGGCCATTACATCGATCACTTTCAGCTGGAAACGGTTGTCGCCCAACAATAGGTTCTGATGCTGCGAATGGATATCAATCAAGCGGCTTCCCAACTCTTTTAAGATCGTAAGGGAAACCGGAGAATCATTGACGAAGGCACGGGATTTGCCGGAGGCATAAAGTTCCCGACGCAAGATACAGCTATCCGCGTCGTACTCAAGGTCGTTACTTAGGAAGAAAGGCTCCAACTGATATTTTGAGACATCAAATACGGCCTCGATCACACATTTATCCGAACCTTTCTTTATACTCTTGCCATCCGCACGCTGTCCCAGCACCAAAGACAAGGCTCCTAATATAATTGATTTTCCCGCTCCGGTCTCACCCGTTATCACCGAGAAGCCTTTATCAAAGCGGATATCCAAATTGTCTATCAAGACAAAGTTCTGTATAAATAAGGATTTCAACATAACTATTTTACCTTACTGGTTTTTGAAGCTCTTCCAAGCGAGTGGATTGTGCCGGATAGATCTCGAACAGCATCTTATAGCCCTCTTGCCGCTCTTGTGTGGTCGCTTTCGAATAAATTGCGATAATCTCATCTAATTTAGCGTCGGCGAACATTTGTAGAAGCACAGAGGTAGGCCGGGCTTTCTTTACTTCCTGCAAGGCGGGAAGCGCACTAATGATCGTCGTACGTCCACGATCCGGATTTGCTGCCATTTCATCGAGTCCTTTCCGGTGATACGTGTACCACATTTCCCGGAAAGCGTCGGATGCGTTATCTTGCAAAGCCGTCGCTACGGCATGGCGGTTCTGGTTGCTATCAAAAGCTTTCCAGCCCGTCCACGACATCTCAGACTGGGCCATGTTCACGATTTGCTGGGCTTGTTGTATATAGGTAGTTCCACCTTTCGGAGCGAAACTATCGAAATCAAGCCCCAAGATCACATAGACGTAAAACACGATAGTGGCCGTAAGATTGCTGGTCAGCGTATTTGAGTTATAGTCCAACGGCTCGCCCTCCGTATACTCAAAATCCAACTGTTGATCCCTGAAATTCAGAAGAGTAGTTGTATAACTGGAATTATAGACCGGACGGCGGGCTTGTATCTGGATCTCGCTCTTGAAGTTCGTCTCATCCAATTCATTCACGATAATCGTCATCGTACAATCGATCTTCTCATTGACGGCAAACGTGGCATCCGTCCATTTCCGGTTATTCACGAACTCAGTCAAGGAGTTCTGTAAGGTCGTGAAGATTTGCTTGTTAGCGGTCGCAATTTTGTCTCCGTTCACCGTGATACGGGCGTTCAACTCTTGCGCCTTCCCACAAAAAGGAGCGGCGCAAAGCATGAATAGATAAAACAGTCTTCTTACTTTTCTCATTTCAATAATGTTACCAACTTATTTACGATATCACAGGCTACCTCCCGCTTCGTTTTGAGCGGATAGCTCGTTACTCCTCCGGCATTGTCGATAATCGTGATCTTATTGGTATCGCAACGGAAACCGGCACCTTGGTCTCGTAAAGAATTCAAGACGATGAAATCGAGATTCTTCCTCTTCAGTTTACCTTCGGCATGAGTAGCCTCGTCGTTCGTCTCCAAGGCGAACCCCACCATGACCTGTCCTTCCCGCTTGATCGCACCCAAAGAGGCGGCGATATCCGGGTTCGGAACCAAATGAAGCGTCATCTCTCTCTCCGTTTCCCGTTTGATCTTCTGCTCGGAAGCATTCTCCGGACGGTAATCGGCGACAGCGGCACATAATATGGCAGCATCGCTACTCGGGAATGCGGTCATCGCCGCTTGGTACATTTCCCCGGCAGACTCAACATCGATTCGTTTAATAGCTGGATGATGTGTTTTTAAAGAGACTGGACCAGCGACCAAAGTCACCTCCGCCCCTCTCTCCGCACAAGCTTCCGCTAAAGCGAACCCCATCTTACCGGAAGAGTAATTACCTATAAAACGTACGGGATCTATCTTTTCATATGTCGGACCTGCTGTTATTAAGATCTTTTTTTTTTCAAGATCTTTTTGAGCGGAAAAGAAGTCTTCCAAAACCTCGATAATCTTATCGGGTTCTTCCATCCGGCCTTTACCAACCAAATGGCTCGCCAATTCCCCCTCGGCAGGTTCGATAATCCGGTTACCGAATGAACGCAAGCGCTCCAGATTCTGTTGGGTACTCGGATGAGCGAACATATCCAAATCCATGGCCGGAGCCACGAATACAGGGGCTTTACAAGAAAGATAAGTAGTTATCAGCATATTATCGGCGATTCCGTTCGCCATCTTACCGATCGTGGAAGCGGTAGCCGGAGCAATCAACATGGCATCCGCCCAAAGCCCCAGATCCACATGACTATTCCATGTACCATCCCTATTGGAAAAAAACTCGCTGATTACAGGGTGGCTACTCAACGTCGATAACGTAAGCGGAGTGATAAACTCTTTTCCCGCCGGCGTGATAACCACTTGTACCTCGGCTCCTTTTTTCACCAATCCCCGGATGATATAAGCGGCTTTGTATGCGGCTATACTCCCCGTAATCCCTAATATAATATGTTTATCTTTCAATATCATATATCGAATCAATTTATCTTTGCCAGTAGAGACGTAGCACGTTGCGTCTCTACAACCTCAACAAAAGAATCTCTTTGGCTACTTTTGAGTTTATATTGCCATATTCGCCAAGTTTCCATCCCATTCGATCGATAGGTTCCACCAAAGCATCCAAGTCGGACTCCTTGATCCCATAGTCGGAAAGACGGGTCTTTAATCCCATGAAATGGAAAAAATCTTCCGTAGCCTCTATTGACTTTTGCGCCTTTTCATCGGCAGATCCTTCGGTAATACCAAATATGACCTCTCCCATCCGGATCAGTTTCGCCGCTTTCTCCTTACGCATATAGGTCATGACACCCGGCAAGATAACCGCCAAAGTCTGGGCATGATCCAAGCCGAACTGCGCCGTCAATGCATATCCCATACGGTGTGAGGACCAGTCTTGGGGTACTCCTTGGCCGATCCAACAGTTCAAGGCATTCGTAGCCGCCCACATCAAATTAGCACGAATATCATAATCATTCGGATTTTGCAAGACCTTGCGGCCTTCTTCCACAATTGTCTTCATCAATCCCTCGGCAAAATAATCTTGAACCTTAGCGTTCACCGGATAAGTCAGGTATTGCTCGACCACATGGATAAACGAGTCAACGACACCGTTAGCCACCTGTCGCTCAGGTAAAGAATAAGTTACCTGCGGATCTAAGATAGCGAACTTAGGGAACACCAACGGAGACATGAAATTTAATTTCTCATGGACAGATTCCCGGGAAATTACCGCCCGTTCATTCATTTCCGAACCGGTAGCGGCCAAAGTCAGCACTACTCCTAAAGGAAGCGCTTTCTTTATCACGCCACCTTTCGACAAGATATCCCAAGGATCTCCCTCGAAAAACGTAGCCGAAGCGATAAATTTCGTAGCGTCGATCACTGATCCGCCGCCTACCGCCAGCAAGAAATCGATATTCTCCCCCTTCACCAACTCAACAGCCTTCATACAAGTCTCATAACGGGGATTCGCCTCAATACCACCAAACTCATAGGTATGGAAGTCTTTCAAAGCTGCCGTCACCTGCTCATAAATGCCATTTTTCTTAATGCTACCGCCACCGTATACCACCAGAACCTTACTTCCTTCTGGAAGTAACGCAGACAAACGGGCAATACTTCCTTTGCCGAACACAACCTTTACAGGATTGCAAAACTCAAAATTATTCATCGCCTTATTTTGAATTAAAGTCTCTCAAACGGATCTCTGTCAACATTTTCTTCGTATTCAACGGGAAATCGCCATTCATGATCCAAGAATAATAACCCGGATCCGACTTCAAGATCTCCGTTACCAAACGGCCTTTATACTTACCGAAGTTAATAACCTCCTCGCCTTTATCGTTGTAAACCATACGTCCGGCGAAATCCACATTATTCGAGTAGCAGGAATATTGGGAAAGGAAAGCAACGTCATTCTTCAAATCCGGATAGCGATCCAGCTGCGCTTTCAACACCTCATATGTAGCCAACGTATCAGCCTCAGCCGTATGAGCGTTCTCCAAGCTTTTATTGCAATAGAATTTATAAGCGGCAGATAACGTACGTTGCTCCATCTTATGGAAAATCGTCTGTACATCGATAAATTTGCGCCGGTTCAAATCGATATCCACACCCGCACGCAGAAACTCCTCGGCAAGCATGGGTATATCAAAACGGTTGGAATTATATCCGGCCAAATCACAACCCTCGATCTGGGTTGCCAAAGATTTAGCGATCTCCTTAAAGGTCGGACAATCTTTTACATCTTCATCGGTTATGCCATGAATAGCGGTAGATTCGGGGGGAATAGGCATACCGGGATTTATCCGGCGTGTCTTCGTTTCTTCTTTCCCATTTGGGAAGACCTTCACGTAGGAAATCTCTACGATACGGTCCTTTACGATATTTATACCCGTGGTCTCTAAATCAAAAAAGACCAGCGGGTTCCTTAAGTTTAACTGCATTATTTATTTATTAGTCATTCAACATCATCGGCATCAGCAACATGAGCAAGTCCTCGTCCTCATCATTCTCAGAAGGAACGATCAAGCCGGCACGTGAAGGGTCCGCTAATTCTAATACAACCTCTTCCGAGCTGATATTTCCAAGGATCTCGATCAGATATGTAGCCTTAAAACCGATGCTTAACTCCGTCCCGTCAAACTGACAAACAATACGCTCTTCCGCAGAAGTGGAGAAATCGATATCTTGGGCGGAAACCGTAATCAAGCTATCCTTCAAGTGCAACTTCACCAAGCTGCTCGCCGGATTAGAAAAGACAGAAACACGCTTTAAAGCATTCAAGAAAGAGATACGATCGATCGTTACCTTAAACGGGTTTTCTTGAGGAATCACACTATTATAGTTCGGGTAACGCCCCTCGATCAAACGACAAACCATCTCGAAGTTCGTGCAAGTAATATACGCATTGTTATCATCAAACTTAATCAATACTTGCTCCGACTCCTTCGCCAACAAATTCTTCAATAAATTAGCCGGCTTCTTCGGCAAAATGAAAGAAGCCCGTTCCGGGGATTTCACCGCCAAGTTACGCAAGCGAACCAATTTATGTCCGTCTGATGCCACGAACGTCAAATCATCCGTATGGATATCGAAATAGACACCATTCATTACAGGGCGAAGCTCATCATCGGCTGTGGCGAACAAGGAACGACTGATGCCGTTTAACAGCATCTGGGCATCCATCGAGATAGAGATAGCGTTATCATTCAACGGCTTCTGCTGCGGATATGTGTCCCCTTTCTGACCGATAAAATTATACTTTCCATTCTGGAAATGAATGAAAATCTCCAAATTCTCATCATTGATATCAAAAGTAAGCGGTTGTTCGGGAAGCTCTTTCAGCGGATCGAGCAATATCTTGGCGGAAACCGCAAAGAGTCCGGCACCTTGGGCATTCATGACGTCTACGGAAGTCACCAACCGGGTCTCGGCATCGGAAGCTGTCACCGTAAGCGTATTTCCTTCTAGGTTAAAAAGGAAGCTGTCCAGAATCGGTAAAGAGTTCTTGGAAGCGATAACCTTGCTTATAGACTGTAAACGTGATAATAGCGCAGTGCTGGATACATCGAATCTCATAGCTTTAATTATTTTATCTTGTTATATTATTATTTCATACAAACTACCATTTGGATGGGAAGAGACGGGGCATGCCCTGTCTCTACAAATTAACCCAACAAAATTAAGAAAATATTTTGTTTGTAACCAACTATACTTTCAAAAGTTTAGGGCATAAAAAAAGCTCCCCTCCGCTTTATCGGAGAGAAGCCTCTTATATTCTTTTAATTCGCTAATTTATTATTTAGCGAAATAATCTTTTACTGCTTCGTTAGGGATCATTTCTTCTTGGAAGATGTATGCACCTGTTTTCGGAGACTTAACCATTTTAATCACTTTGGAATAAGTACGACCGTCACCTTTCTTAAATGTTGCAACTGCTTTTTTTGCCATCGTTTAAAATCTCCTATTACTTAATTTCTTTGTGTAACGTCATCTTCTTCAAAACCGGATTGTATTTCATCAATTCCAATCTCTGAGTAGTATTCTTTCTATTCTTCGTAGTGATATAGCGAGACATACCCGGCATTCCACTTTCCTTGTGCTCTGTACACTCAAGGATTACCTGTACTCTATTTCCTTTTGCTTTTTTTGCCATTTTCTATATCCTCCACAAATTATGCGTTCAAATAACCTTTTTCAGCCGCCATCTTGATAGCCGCATCCAAACCTAACTTATTGATTGTACGTAAGCCAGCCGCAGATATATTCAAGCTAACCCAGCAATCCTGCTCTACCCAGTAGAACTTCTTCGTAAACAGGTTGACATTGAACTTACGTTTCGTTCTTCTCTTTGAGTGAGAAACGTTGTTTCCAACCATTGCTCTCTTTCCAGTAATTTGACAAATTTTAGACATTTCTAATCTGTTCTTTTAAATTATACGAAATTTAAGTCAACTCCTGCTATGTGTCTTCCCTTTCTGAACTAGCATCATGAACAAAAACGAAGATTCTAATAGAGTCTTATCTTTACAGGGTGCAAAGGTAAGAATTATTTTGATTTATCCGCAAGAATTCTCAAATATTTTTTCCTCAACAAATCATGTCTTAAATTAGTTATAGGTATATAACAACATAACATGATATTCATTATGGCAAGAAGTTTTAAAGAAGCGATCCAGCATCGCCGGACACATTATGGAATAGGTAACAACTCTCCCATTTCCGACAACGAGATTCATGAGATTATTAAGACAGCGGTCACTCACGTTCCCTCCGCATTCAATTCGCAGTCTACGAGAATCGTACTGCTACTGGGTGAAAGCCACAAGAAGCTTTGGGAAATCGTAAAAGACACGCTTCGTAAAATCGTCCCCGCCGAAGCCTATAAGGCTACCGAGGCAAAGATAGATAATTCTTTCGAGGCTGGCTATGGCACGGTCCTCTTTTTCGAGGATACGGCGGTAGTAGAAGGCTTGCAGAAGCAATTCCCTTCTTATAAAGATAATTTCCCGGTATGGTCCCAACAGACATCGGCTATGCATCAACTCGCGATATGGACTATGCTGGAAGACGCCGGTTTCGGCGCTTCTCTGCAACATTACAACCCGTTGATCGACGAGGCGGTCGCTAAACAATGGCATATCAATCCGAACTGGAAACTGATCGCCGAGATGCCGTTCGGTACCTCTACGCAAGAACCGGGAGAAAAACAATTCGCCCCATTAGAGGAACGAATTTTAGTATTCAAATAATTATAATTAATGTATATGGAATATGACATAGCAATCATAGGCGGTGGACCTGCGGGTTACACCGCCGCCGAAAGGGCTTCGGAGAATGGATTAAAAACGATCCTTTTCGAGAAGAACGCTATCGGTGGCGTCTGCCTAAACGAGGGATGTATCCCGACAAAAACTCTTTTATACTCCGCCAAGATACTAGACAGTATCAAAAGTGCCTCCAAATATGGTATAGTGGCGATGAAAGACCCAAGTTTCGACTTGGCAAAGATTATCGACCGGAAGAACAAGACCGTCCGTAAACTTACGCTCGGGGTAAAAGCCCGGCTTACGGGTAACGGCGTCACCATCGTAGAAGGAGAGGCACGAATCACCGGAGAGGAGTTTGGAAATATACGGATTCACTGTGATGGAAAAGAGTATTTAGTGAAGAATGTGTTAGTATGTACAGGCTCTGAAACCGTGATCCCTCCTATCAAAGGATTATCTGAGGTCAAGTATTGGACTTCCCGGGAAGCCCTTGATCTCAACGATTTGCCAAAATCGTTAGCGATTATCGGTGGTGGCGTGATCGGAATGGAGTTCGCCTCATTCTTTAACAGTATGGGCGTAAAGGTGAAGGTAATCGAGATGCTACCCGAGATATTAGGGAATATGGATAAAGAAACCTCAGCGATGCTTCGATCCGAGTATAAGAAAAAAGGCGTAGAGTTTTTCTTGAATACCAAAGTTACAGAGGTATCCGCAGAGAAAGTCTTTGTTGAGAAAAACGGCAAGGCAGACACGATTGAAGCCGATAAAATATTGGTGAGCGTGGGCCGCCGTCCGATTACAAAGAGTCTGGGACTAGAAAATCTAGCGATCGAAATACAAGGGGCCGGTGTAAAGGTAAACGAACATATGCTGACTTCCCATCCACATGTATATGCGGCTGGAGATATTACCGGTTTTTCCCTGCTGGCACATACGGCTTACCGGGAAGCGGAAGTTGCCATACACCATATCCTAGGCATACCGGACGAGATGAGCTATAAAGCCATTCCGGCGGTAGTTTATACGAATCCGGAATTGGCGAGCGTGGGTAAGACAGAAGAGGAATTGGTAGCGAATGGGGAAAGTTTCCGTGTTCAAAAGATCCCGATGACCTATTCCGGACGTTTCGTCGCAGAGAACGAGAATGGTAATGGTTTATGTAAACTGATCACGGACGACGAGGATCGTATCATCGTTTTTTTTTTCAAGCAGAAGACGGCATACGAGATTATCGTCACCGCCGGAATCGCTGTCGAGAATGGTTATACAGTCGATGAATTTAAGAAAAATATTTTCCCGCATCCGACAGTCAGTGAGATCCTCCACGAAAGTTTATATATCTAATAAAACGCCTAACTAAAACAGTTTCCTGATGCTTTGCATTCACAATACACAAACGGATCCATACTTCAATTTGGCCGCCGAAGAGTATCTGCTCAAGAATTTCAAAGAGAATATTTTCATGCTTTGGCAGAATGAACCATCAATCGTGATCGGTAAGCATCAGGATGTATGGGCCGAGGTAAATCTCAAATTCGTACAAGACCAACAAATCAAGATAGCACGCAGGTTTTCCGGTGGTGGTGCCGTTTACCATGATCCGGGAAACCTGAATCTTACATTTATAGAGACCGGCCAGATTATGCAGACCGACAAATATACCATCCAGATCATGAATTTTCTCAAGACATTGGGAGTACATGTCGAGATGGATGAACGGAAAGGACTAACTATCGGAGGATTTAAAATATCGGGTAGCGCACAGAGTATCCATAAGAATCGGTATATGCACCATGCTACCTTATTGTTTTCCACCGATCTGGATAGGCTCGTCACCTCCTTGAAAAGTACATCCCGTCAAACACCAGAGAAAACAGGAGGCAAACGATCGACATTCGTTAAATCTGTACGGAGTCCGGTCACGAATATCAGCGCTCATCTTCCGGCATCTATCTCCATCCAGCATTTTAAGAAAGCGCTTCTTTATTATTTCACGATCAATAATCCGGGCATACAGGATTATTCCTTCACGCAAGCAGACTTGGAAGCCATCTATAGGCTTAAAGAGCAGAAATATGCTACAGCCAGCTGGAACTTTAACACTTATACACTATAATACAGAAACTTACCTTCTTAATCTTTGTTCTTATTATATACCGTTTGTAGAGACGGGGTACGCCCCGTCTCCCACTATATGACAGTAATTAAAAAATCAAAATATGGCTACATTTGAGATAAAGATGCCTAAGTTGGGCGAAAGTATTACAGAAGGAACCATCATCTCATGGTCGGTAAAGGTAGGTGATACCGTAGAGGAAGATGATGTCCTTTTCGAAGTAAGCACAGCGAAAGTAAGCGCTGAGATTCCATCCCCCGTTGAGGGAAAAGTAAAACAACTTCTTTTTAATGAGGGAGACACCGTAGCGGTCGGTACAGTCGTAGCGATCCTTGAGATCGAAGGTGAAGGAGAGGATAACGGAGCTCAGCCGGAAACCTCGGAGGCTACTCAACCGAAAGAACAAGTCCCCGCTCCCGCCTCAGAGGAATTATCAAAGAATTCCCAAGAGGAAGATCGTTGGTATTCTCCCGTAGTATTGCAATTAGCGAAAGCTGCCGGTGTATCGCAAGATGAACTGGATCATATTCCGGGTACCGGATATCTGGGACGTCTCAGTAAGAAAGATATTCAAACGTATATCGATCACAAAAATAAAGGTACGGAAATGCCGAAACCGAAACAGGCTCCTGTTTCTTCCATGCAGCAAACGGCTACGAGCACGCCGATAATTACGGTAGCGCCGCCGACCGCTCCTTCCATGCCTATGACAGCGGCCACTCCATCCGCTCCACTCGCTCAAGGAGACGAGGTGAGAGAAATGGATCGTGTACGTAAGATCATTGCGGACCATATGGTATTATCGAAAAAAGTATCTCCGCATGTGACGTCGGTTATCGAGGTAGACGTGACCCGACTGGTTAACTGGCGTAAAAAAGTGAAGGATCAATTCTTCAAGCAAGAAGGCATCAACCTAACTTATATGCCGGCTATTACCGAAGCGACCGCCAAAGCGTTGAAAGCCTATCCATTAGTAAATTCATCTGTGGACGGTTACAATATCATCCTAAAGAAGCCTATTAATATAGGTATAGCGGTTTCCTTAAACGACGGAAATTTAATTGTCCCGGTTATACACGATGCCGATAAGCTGAACCTAAGTGGCCTCGCCTCACAAATAGATACCTTGGCGGCTAAAGCCCGTGAGAATAAGCTCGCCCCGGATAGCATCCAAGGCGGAACGTTCACGATTACGAATTTCGGAACCTTCAAGAGTCTGTTCGGCACCCCGATCATCAATCAGCCTCAAGTAGCGATCCTAGCCGTCGGTTATATCGAGAAGAAGCCTGCGGTAGTAGAGACGCCCGAGGGAGACACGATCGCTATCCGTCACAAGATGTACCTCTCACTCTCCTACGACCATCGTATCGTGGACGGAGCTTTGGCGGGAGCCTTTTTACGTTCCATCGCCGACGAACTAGAGAATTGGAACGCTTAATACATTATTATAATAGAACAACATGAAAAAGTATGATATAAAAACAACAGATAAGGAGACTCTCAGGAAATGGTTTTACCTTATGACGCTCGGAAGGGCGATCGATGAGAAGGCTCCCTCCTATTTATTGCAATCTCTCGGCTGGTCTTATCATGCCCCGTATGCCGGGCACGACGGGATACAACTCGCCATGGGACAAGTATTCGATAAGGATACGGACTTTCTCTTCCCCTATTACCGGGATATGTTGACGGTTCTCTCGGCGGGAATGACTGCCGAGGAGATCATCCTGAACGGTATCTCCAAGGCGACCGATCTGACCAGTGGCGGCCGCCACATGTCTAACCACTTCTCTAAGATGGAATGGCATATCGAGAACGTTTCTTCCGCTACGGCGACTCACGATCTCCATGCCGCCGGCGTGGCACGGGCGATGGTTTACTATGGACAGAAAGGCGTAGCGATTACCTCGCACGGTGAATCGGCCGCTTCCGAAGGCTATGTGTATGAGGCAATCAATGGCGCCAGCAATGAGCGACTGCCGGTTATCTTTGTCTTCCAAGACAATGGATATGGTATCTCTGTCCCCAAAAAGGACCAGACGGCCAATCGTAAAGTTGCCGATAACTTCTCTGGCTTCAAGAATTTACGTATTATCCATTGCAATGGAAAAGACGTGTTCGATTCCATGAATGCCATGACCGAGGCCAAAGAGTACGCGATCGCCAACCGGACTCCCGTGATCGTTCAGGCCAATTGCGTACGGATAGGCTCCCACTCAAACTCCGATAAACATACCTTGTATCGTGATGAGAACGAGCTTACCTATGTAAAGTCCGCCGATCCTTTATACAAATTCCATCGCATGCTGATTCGTTACGGACGTTTCACCGAGGAAGAATTGAAAGAGATCGCGGATCTAGCGGCTAAAGACCTGAAAGCCGCCAATCGGAAAGCGATGGCCGCCCCCGATCCCGATCCGTCTACCGTCAAGGATTACGTCCTCCCGGAACCTTATCAACCTCAAAAATACAAAGAAGGTGTTCAAAACGAGGAAGGAGAGAAAGAAACGCTAGTTACGGCGATCAACAAGACGTTGAAAGCGGAGTTCCGGCACAACCCGGATACGTTTATCTGGGGACAGGATGTAGCCAATAAAGAAAAGGGTGGCGTATTCAACATCACGAAAGGCATGCAGCAAGAATTCGGTATCGAGCGAGTCTTCAACGCCCCTATCGCCGAGGATTATATCGTAGGGACAGCGAACGGTATGTGCCGCTTTGACCCGAAGATCCATGTAGTGATCGAGGGCGCAGAATTCGCCGATTACTTCTGGCCGGCCGTCGAGCAATACGTGGAATGTACGCATGAGTATTGGCGCAGCAACGGGCAATTTACCCCAAACATCACTTTGCGCCTAGCCTCCGGAGGCTATATCGGAGGAGGGCTTTATCATTCCCAGACCATTGAGGGCACATTGACCTCATTACCCGGTGCCCGGATTGTTTATCCCTCTTTCGCGGATGATGCCGCCGGACTGTTGCGGACGAGTATGCGTTCTAAAGGCTTTACGCTCTATCTGGAACCGAAAGCGCTCTACAACGCGGTAGAAGCCTCCACCTTTGTCCCCGAGGATTTCGAGGTTCCGTTTGGGAAAGCCCGTATCCGCCGTCCGGGAAAAGATCTGACGATCATCACTTATGGCAATACGACCCATCTTTGCCTCAACGTAGCCGAGCTTCTTTACAAAGAAAAAGGCTGGGAACTGGAGGTTATCGATCTTCGTACCTTGATACCATTGGATAAAGAGGCGATCTTCAACTCGGTGAAGAAAACCAGTAAAGTATTGATCGTACATGAGGACAAGGTCTTCTCTGGCTTCGGAGCGGAAATTGCCGGCATCATCGGCTCGGAACTATTCCAGTACTTGGATGCTCCGATCCAACGGGTAGGTTCCCTATTCACTCCGGTTGGTTTCCATCCGGTCTTGGAACGGGCCATCCTCCCCAACGAGGAGACCATCTATCATGCGGCAAAAGAACTGCTGCTTTATTAGATCCACATTCGTTAAATCTTTAAAAGCATCACAATGAAAACAGGATTATTTTACGGAACGGGCACAGAGAAAACAACCTTTGTCGCCAATAAAATAAGAAAAGCTTTCGGGGAGGATCAGATCGATATCATCCCTATTGAAAGCGCATGGAAAAGAGATTTCGAGGCTTACGACCATATAATCGCAGGAACCTCTACTTGGTTCGATGGCGAACTTCCCACCTATTGGGACGAGATCATCCCGGAACTGGTCACTTTAGACCTTAAAAATAAGAAGGTCGCTATTTTCGGTCTTGGAGATCAAACGAATTATCCGGATAATTTCGCCGATGGAGTCGGCATACTGGCGGACGCTTTCACCTCCTGTGGAGCGACTTTAGTAGGCGAGACCTCTTCGGATGATTATTTCTTTAATGCCTCCAAAGCCTTGAAAAATGGCAAACTACTTGGCTTAGTCCTCGATTTGGAAAACCAACCGGATCAAACCGACAAACGAATCGAGCGATGGGTGAAGCAATTGAAGGAGGCGTTTGGATAAAGAAGAATGCATCTTAAACTCGTAAACGAGAACTAAACAGAAAGCGTAACGAATCACTCCACGGGTTTGTTACGCTTTCAGTCTATACGCCTGTCTTTCATACACATACTGTGCCAGCATCTGCCATCGCCTTGGCACAGCTGTGCCACACTGATGGCATACCCGTGCCATAGTGATGGCAAGCCCGTGCCACGCCGATGGCAAAGCTGTGCCACCTAGATGGCAAACATACTTTATTAGCGAGACGCTAATTAGTTAAACATTTGACTAATCCGAGAAAAAACGCTATCTTCGCGCCCAGCAAGTTTAAAAGAATTATAAGTAATGGTAGAAGGTAAAGAATTCCGGGAACTTATGTTACAAGTTGTCCGCACACGCATGGCATTTCGTCGGTCTATGCAACGAACGCTGAAAAAGAACAACGCCGGTATAACATTTGAGATGCTTCAAATCTTGAGTTGCCTATGGCACGAACAAGGTATCACCCAACAGGTCTTGGCAGAGAGAACGGCAAAGGATAAGGCTTGTCTGACAAACCTAATGAACAATTTAGAGAAGAAAGGCTACGTCCATCGGAAAGAAGATCCCGAGGACCGGAGGAACAAACTGGTTTTCCTAACCCCGGAAGGAGAAGAATTCAAAAAGCAAATTCGCCCGATCCTTGATCTGGTTTATGTACATGCGGAGCATATTATCGGAATAGAGAACGTAGAAACCATGTTATCCGAATTAAAAGCAGTACATAATGTCCTTGAGAATATATAAAAAGCACGTATTGAGCCTCTTTTGTATGACGGTCGCTACATTTCCGGCAATCGCCCAAACGGATTCGCTCTTCTTGACCATCGACCAGCTTTTTGAGAGAGGCGTACGGCACAGTCTGCAGATCCAAGCAGACATCTTAAAAGAATCGATAGCGCGAGAGAGAACGCATACGGCCCGTTCCGCACAATTACCAGACCTGCAAATCGGCTTGAAAGGTGGATATGTAGGGCAACCGATCCTCTTTGAGCAAGGGCTTGCCCACCCGACTCGCCCGGAAGCGCCCGATTGGTCCCAGAACTATGCCATCGACCTTACCCAACCGATATACCAAGGCGGTAAAATCCGGTATTCCATCCGGAAAGCGGATCTGGAGAAAGAAGTCGCCTCTTTACAAACGCTCACAGACCAGAGTGAGATCAAGCTCAGTCTATTAAATCAATACATCGGTCTTTTCAGCCTGTTTAAACAACGTGAGGTGCTTTCCCGTAATATCGAGGAATCGGAACGCCGCCTGCAAGATATCCGGCGTATGAAAAAAGAGGGACTGATAACCAATAACGACGTATTAAGAAGCGAGATGCAATTAACCAACGACCGCCTATCCTTGCAAGAAACGGATAATAGCCTCATACTGGTATCACAGCAATTGGATATCCTGATCGGTCTCGATGAGAATCTGTTGCTCAAGCCAGACACCACGTTACTGGACCAAACCGTATCTTTAGAAACTTACGAAGATTATGTAGCCCAAGCCTATTCCAATGATCCGGCGATACGTCTACTCCGGAAACAAACAGAGTTAGCCCAAAACGATATACGTTTGACTAAAGCCTCATCGCTACCCAGCCTATCGCTATATGCGTCGAACACATTGGCACGTCCAGTCTCCCGAACATTAGCGGATATGTACAATAACAACTGGAACATAGGTCTGTCGCTCTCCTACCCTTTATCCTCTTTATATAAAAACAACCATAAGATAAAGGAAAGCAAATGGATGGTCTCGTTACATAAAAACGAGGAGGAACAGAAAAAACAGAAAATCCGTATAGAAGTGCGCACCGCGTTCTTACGTCATAAGGAAGCTCTACAAGAAGTGGAAGCCTTGAAGTTATCCGTACGGCAAGCTCAAGAGAACTACAGGATCATGCAAAACCTGTATTTAAACCAATTGGCGATCCTAACCGACTTACTCGACGCGAACTCGGTTCTCCTCAACGCGGAGCTACAGCTCACGAATACCCGTACCCACGTGATTTACACTTACTATCAACTACAGAAGGCTTGCGGCCGTCTCTAAAAAGAAACAACGACTATGGCAAACGAATTAAAAGAGAAACATCAAAGACTAAAGAAAGTAAGGACACGGAATATAGTATTAAACTCCATATGTATCCTTTTAGCCGGTTCCGGCATTTGGTGGACAGCCAATTATTTCTGGCGTTACATCAATTATGAGGTGACAAACGATGCCTTTGTGGACCAATATATCGCCCCACTAAATATACGTGCCTCCGGCTACATAAAAGAGGTCCGTTTCAAGGAACACCAGTACGTTCACCAAGGGGACACACTTCTCATATTGGACGATCGGGAATATCGGATCAAGGTAAAAGAGGCAGAGGCCGCGTTGATCGACGCCCAAGGATCACAAGACGTACTTCGTTCCGGTATCGAGACCTCCCATACGAACATCGCCGTACAAGACGCCAACATCGCCGAGGCTAAAGCCAAGCTTTGGCAATTGGAACAGGATTATCACCGATTTGAGCGGCTGCTGAAAGAAGAATCGATCCCCGAGCAACAATACGAGCAATCCAAGGCCGCTTTCGAGGCGGCGCAAGCCCGATATCAGGCGTTGGTGGAACAAAAGAAAGCCGCTTTCTCCCAATTCACCGAAACCAGCAAGAAGACAACAGGAGCCGAGGCGGCGATCTTACGAAAAGAAGCGGATCTAGATTTAGCGAGGTTAAACCTTTCCTATACCGTTATAACCGCCCCTTACGACGGTCATGTAGGCAGACGGACCTTAGAGCCCGGACAATACGTGCAAGCCGGACAAACGATATCCTACCTCGTACGAGATAAAGACAAATGGATCACGGCCAATTACAAGGAGACCCAGATCCCCCACATCTATATCGGGCAGAAAGTACGTATCAAGGTAGACGCGTTGCCGGGAAAGATATTCAACGGGGAGGTAACCGCAATCTCCGACGCCACAGGCTCCAAATACTCATTAGTCCCGACCGATAATTCCGCCGGAAACTTCGTCAAGGTACAACAACGTATCCCGGTACGGATAGACTTGGAAAATCTATCGCAAGAAGATACGCAATATTTAAGAGCAGGCATGATGGTTGAAACAGAAGCCTTACGCAAATGATCACGATGAAAGAGCTTGGGGCACCGATCCGCCAATGGGTGCCGGACTGGTTAGGATTGATCTGTATCTTCATCGTTATCCTTCCGGTCACGATGCTAAACGGCTCGTACACCGGCAGTATGCTGGAGGTATCAAACACGCTAGGCACGAACACCGAGGATATAACCATGGGATATTACGCGGCAGCGGCGGGAATGGCGGTATCCTATCCGATTATCCCGAAGATACTGGAAGCCTTCTCCATCAAATTCTTATTGTTGGCGGATTTAGTCGCCCAGTTCTTCCTAAGCTGGATCTGTGCCCGCTCCCAGAACGCCGACATATTGATCGTCTGTAGTTTCGCGATCGGTTTCCTGAAAGGGTTTCTCATGCTGTGGTTTATCCGGTACGCGCAAAAGATATTCAGCCCTAAAAATATACGTAGCCAATTCTATTCTTACTTCTATCCTTTTGTTTTCGGAGGGGGACAAGCATCCATGCTTGTTACCGCACAGTTAGCCTACCATTACGACTGGAAATATATGTATTACTTCATGATGCTAATGATTTTATTGGCCATAGTAATGGTAATCATCTGCTTCCGCCATAACCGGCCGATCAAGTCCATCCCCTTGGCCGATCTACACATCCGGGAAATGTTCATCATATCCATCGGATTGTTAATGCTTATGTATGTCATTAATTACGGGAAAGTACTCGACTGGATGGCATCCCCCAAGATTTGCCTTTATATCATGATCGCCCCGATATTGATCGCTTTATTTATTTGGTATCAATATCATTCGGAACGTCCGTACGTGAATCTGGCGCCTTTATACCAGCCGAAAGCCATTATCGGTTATTTCTATATGATGCTTGTCATGTTTTTCAGTACTTCGACTACCTTGTTGACCAGCTACCTGACCAGTATCTTAAAGGTAGACAGCACTCATACCTATTCCCTTTATACTTATTTGCTTCCGGGATATGTCTTGGGGGCGTTCATCTGTTTTTGGTGGTTCCGGTGGCAACGTTGGCGGTTTCGTTTCTTGATAGCGGGAGGAATGAGTTGTTTCGTCCTGTTCTTCGGGAGCCTTTATTTCGGGATCTCACCGGATAGCAGATACGAGATGCTCTACTTTCCTATATTCCTCAGGGGATTGGGCATGATGGTTCTTATCATAGCTTTCGCCTTATTTGCCGTGGAAGATTTAAATCCTAAATATTTATTGTCAAACGCTTTCTTTCTCATCATTTTCCGTTCAGTATTATCCCCCATCATGGCGACTTCTTTTTACAGTAATATACTATATCGCTTGGAACAAAAATATATGTATTCCTTATCAGAAACCGTTACGCTGGCCGATCCTCTAGCCGCCTCACGCTATAACCAAGCGCTTGGCAATGCCTTGACCCAAGGGCATCCCTACGACGAGGCAGCGCAAATGGCTACCAATACACTCTATAATACGTTACAGCAACAAAGCTTATTATTGGCGTTAAAAGAGATACTGGGGTATTTATTAGTCATCTCCTTATGCATAGCGATCGTATCCCGCTTTATCCCATTCCATAAAACCATCCGTGTTACATTCGCCAAGACAGGAGATGATATGGTTTGATCAAACTATGCCCGGCTGCAAATCTATCAGCCGGCATCTGCCTTTTTGTCATTTATAGTTTATCCGAAACATTTTGGCATTCGTTTTGTATAGGAATAGGCGGATCTTGAGAATGATCAGGATCAGGAATACGCACAAAATAACAATAAAAATAATAAGATATTCAGACTATGAGCAGTAAACAAGGTAACATCGGAGTAACATCGGAAAACATCTTTCCGATTATCAAGAAGTTCTTATACAGTGATCACGAAATCTTCCTTCGTGAACTTGTTTCTAATGCGGTAGACGCTACCCAGAAGTTAAAAACGCTTTCTTCCGTAGGCGAGTTTAAAGGCGAACTCGGCGATTTGACCGTACAGGTTAAGTTCGATGACAAAACGATCACGATCTCTGACCGGGGTATCGGTATGACGGCCGAGGAGATCGATAAGTACATCAACCAGATCGCTTTCTCTGGCGCCGAGGAGTTCGTTGAGAAATACAAGAACGACGCCGCTTCTATCATCGGTCACTTCGGTCTTGGTTTCTACTCCTCTTTCATGGTTTCCAAGAAAGTAGAGATCGTGACGAAATCGTACAAAGAAGGCGCTGTTCCCATGAAATGGAGCTGCGACGGTACGCCGGAATACTCCTTGGAGGAAACGACGAAAGAGGATCGCGGTACCGATATTATCCTGTATATCGACGACGAGAATAAAGATTTCTTGAACAAGGATAAGATCAATGGCTTATTGACAAAATACTGCCGTTTCTTACCGGTTCCTATTGCGTTCGGCAAGAAGCAAGAGTGGAAGGATGGCAAATATGTAGATACGGACGAAGATAACGTAATCAACGACACCAAACCGGCATGGGTTCGCAAACCGGCCGATATGACCGACGAGGATTACAAGAAGTTCTATCGTGACTTATATCCTATGACGGATGAGCCGTTGTTCTGGATTCACTTGAACGTAGACTATCCGTTCAACTTGACCGGTATCTTATATTTCCCTCGCATCAAGAGCAATATCGACTTGCATCGTAACAAGATCCAGTTATATTGCAACCAAGTATTCGTTACGGATTCCGTAGAGGGTATCGTTCCTGAGTTCTTGACATTATTGCATGGTGTATTGGATTCGCCGGATATCCCGTTGAACGTATCCCGTTCCTATTTGCAAAGCGATCAGAACGTGAAGAAGATCTCCAACCACATCACGAAGAAGGTGGCAGACCGCTTGGAAGAGATCTTCAAGAACGACCGCCCGCAGTTCGAGGAGAAATGGGATAGCTTGAAACTATTCATCCAATATGGTATGTTGACTGATGAGAAGTTCTACGACCGTGCGGTTAAGTTCGCCTTATTCAAGGACGTCGAAGGCAAATACTTCACTTTCGAGGAATACAAGAACTTAATCAAGGACAACCAGACAGACAAAGAGGGTAACTTAATCTATCTGTATACCACCAATAAAGACGAGCAATACAGCTATATACAAGCCGCAAAGGACAAAGGTTACAGCGTCTTGGAAATGGACGGACAATTGGATGTACACTTGATCGGACAATTGGAGCAGAAGTTCGAGAAGAGCCGCTTCGTTCGTGTGGATAGCGATACGATCGATAACCTGATCCGCAAGGAAGACTCGAATAAGGTAACCTTGAGCGAGGAGCAGAAAATGGCCATGCAGGAAGTATTCAAGAGTCAGATGCCGAAATTGAACAAGACCGAGTTCTACGTAACATTCGAGGCATTGGGCGAAAACGCGAACCCTGTCATGTTGACACAAAGCGAGTATATGCGAAGAATGCGTGAGATGTCCGCTATGCAACCGGGTATGTCTTTCTATGGCGAGATGCCGGATAGCTTCAACTTCGTATTGAATACGGATCATCCGTTGATCAAGAAAGTATTAACTGAAGAGGAGCAAGCTTGCGACGAGAAGTTAAAACCGATCCTTAGCGATATCAAAGGGTGGGAGGCTCGTCAAGCCGACTTACGTGAGGCTCAAAGCAAAAAGAAAGAAGATGAGATCACGGCGCAAGAGAAAGAGGATATGACCAACACCAACCATAAGCTGGATGAGCTTCGTGAGCAACGCAACCAAGTTCTCGCCGAGTACGCCGGTACGAACAAGACAGTTAGTCAGTTGATCGACCTTGCTTTGTTAGGAAACGGTATGCTGAAGGGAGAGGCCTTAAGCCAATTCATCAAACGTAGCGTAGAACTGATCGGATAAACCAATCCTCACATATATAAAAAACCGTTCCTTCTCGGGGGAACGGTTTTTTTAGTTTCAGCCCACGACATCCTCGACCACTTTCCGCAACCTATCCAAGTTCATCTCGCCGGATTGTCTCCACAAAGCCTCCCCTTTCCGTAGCAGGATAAAAGTAGGAATCGATTCCACCGTATACAAATCGGCAAGAGCGCTCTCCTCCTCGATATTGATTTGTACCACTTCTAATTTTCCTTTCTCCAATTCCTTGAACTCCTTCACGATCGGCATCATTTTCTGGCAATGAGGGCACCAATCCGCATAAAACTCAGCCATGACCAAAGCACCAGTCTCCATAACGGTCTTATTCCGCTCTTCCCTATTCAATTCTTTCTCTTTCATAACATCTTCTGTTTTAATTGTATTGATAACTCAACAATACGAAAAAACAAAATGTTTATGTTTCTAAAGAAATACTTCTTACATTTGGAGAAGAAAAACAGATTGGGTTCATATGAGGAAAATAACAGTTATCATAGCCTTATTCCTTGCTGCCATTCAGATTGTTTCCGCCCAGAAAGTAGGGTTGGTACTCAGTGGCGGCGGTGCCAAAGGAGCGGCACATATCGGAGTGATCAAGGCGCTGGAAGAAAATAATATACCGATCGATTACATTACCGGTACCTCCATCGGGGCGATTATCGGTAGTTTATACGCCATGGGATATTCCCCCGAGGAGATGCTGGAGCTGATGCTTTCCAAGGAGTTCTCCTATTGGCAAACAGGTACGGTGGAGGAGCAATATACCTATTATTTCAAGGAGCCTTACCCGACCCCGGAATTCGCGCATTTCTCCATCGATATGTCCGATTCCCTACAGATCAAGGCTAGCTTCTTACCGCAAAGCTTGATCAATCCCATACAGATGAATCAGGCGTTCATGGCCTTGTTCTCGCAGGCGACGGCAAAGGCGGGGTGGAATTTCGACAACCTGTTTGTCCCTTTCCGTTGCGTGGCCTCGGATATATATACTAAAAAGCCGATCATCTTTAAGAATGGGGATCTGGGAGACGCCGTACGTGCCTCCATGACTTTCCCGTTTTTCTTCCAGCCCATATGGAAAGACAGTATTCCTTTATTCGATGGAGGTATCTACGATAATTTCCCGGTAGGCCCGATGAAAGACGCGTTCCACCCGGATTTCATTTTCGGATCGACGGTATCGGGAGGGAATAAAAAGCCTTCGGAGAATCCTTATAACCAGATCGAGACCATGATCATGCAAAAGACCGATTACGAGGTACCGGAGGAAGATGGCATGATGATTAAATTCAGTTTTCCCACCGTCTCCTTATTGGATTTCCAGAAAGGTAAGGAGCTTATGGACATCGGGTATAAACGTACCCTTTCCATGATCGACTCCATCAAGCAACGGGTTCCCCGGGAAGTGCCTTTAAATGAGGTTACCGAAAGAAGAAAAGCCTATAAAGAGAACCTTCCCCCGCTGATCTTCCGCAATATTTACGTGACGGGCGTATCCGAGGCCCAGCGTAAATACATAGAGGCCCAATTACACAGGGATATCAATAACGAGTTCTCCATGGAAGAGTTCAAGCGGGCTTATTTCAAGATGCTGACCTATTCCAAGATTAGGGAAATCATGCCGCATGCCGTTTATAACCGGAAAGAGAAGAAATTCGATCTTTACCTGGACGTGAAGATGAAAGAAGAGATCACGGTTGGCTTCGGTGGAAACGTATCGTCTCATCAAGCGAATCAATTATACCTAGGATTGGGGTATCAATATCTGGGACGGTTCGCCGCCGACGTAAACTCGAACTTTCAAGTGGGTAACTCCTTTAGTGGTGTCATGTTGAGTGGCCGGATGTACCTGCAAACGCAAATCCCCACTTATTTAAATTGGCAAGGAGTCTTCTCGGACAAGAAATACACGGAAAGCCAATCCCTCTTTTATGAGGATATAGTGCCCGCCATGATTAAGCAGAAAGAACTGTACATGAAACTAAAATTAGGCTTCCCCTTCCTCAACCACGCGAAAGCGGAGATCGGGTTCGCCTACGGACGGTTGAACGATTTCTATTTGCAGAGCACCACGATACCTTTCCCGAACGCCTCTTTCGACCATAGCTGGTACGATTTATTCAGCGGCTCGTTAAGTATCGAGCAAAACTCACTCAACACCAAACAATACCCGATAAGCGGAAAACAGCAATTCCTAATCGCCCAATACGTAACCGGTACGGAGAAGTATACCCCATCCCCCACTTCCGCCACGACGGAAGCCCCGATTGGTCGCAAAGTGCATAGCTGGCTGCAACTGAAAGGGCGCTGGAACCAATACCAGACGCTGAGCAACCGTTTCAACTTAGGTTATTTGGCGGAAATGGTCATATCCAGCAAGAACCTCATGAATAACTATACGGCTAGCGTATTACAGGCCCCGGCGTTTACCCCGACACCCCATAGCGAGATTGTATTCAACGAGGCGTTCCGGGCGAACCAATATGTGGCTTTTGGGCTTTCCCCGATCTTGAAGTTAAGCAAGCTTCTGCACTTCCGGTTGGATATGTATGGCTTCGCTCCACTCTATGAAATACAAAAGACGGTGCCGGAAAACAACCCGTATGTCGGAATCCCGCATTATGGTAAGTTTTTGCACTCGTTTAATTATATGGGTGAAGCGGCGGTCGTATTGCAATTGCCATTCTTATGTATCAGTCTGTACGCCAACGGATACAGTTATCCGAAGGAGAATTTCAACTTTGGCTTAAACATTGGTTACCTGATCTTCAATCCAAAAATGTTAGATTAAATTCGCAAAAAAGTAGTCGAAACGTTTGCATATTTAAAACAAAAACGTACCTTTGCACTCGCAATCACGAAACAATGGCCGCGTAGCTCAACTGAATAGAGTAGCTGACTACGGATCAGCCGGTTACAGGTTTGAATCCTGTCGCGGTCACCATTCGAAGATAGCAATAGAATATATCTTGGCTCCTTAGCTCAACTGAATAGAGCATCTGACTACGGATCAGAAGGTTAAAGGTTTGAATCCTTTAGGAGTCACTTGAATATTCAAATTCATTTACAGATTGGCTCGCTAGCTCAACTGAATAGAGCATCTGACTACGGATCAGAAGGTTATAGGTTTGAATCCTATGCGAGTCACTTGAGAATCCTTATTTCATCCAGCGTCTTCGGAAGCAATGAAATAAGGATTTTTTCAATTTCTACCGGTCGTATCATTATTATTCATATATTCGCAGTTAATACAAAGAATATTTTATTTAAGATAAAAGGTAAACACTTGAAAGCACACTATAAAACTTCTATAGCCATAAGTCTAATCGTCATTATCGTATTAGTGATCTTACGTACTACTGTTACCGGACAAGATAGCATCAAATTCATCGACAATACCGATGATCAGCCAATCGATCAACAAAACAGCGACTCTATAGACCTTCGTTATTCCAATGAGTACCAAAGTTGGAAACAAACCTCGGACACGACTTTCCGCAGTTTGTTTAATGGGAACCAACAAGCTGATATCTTGGCCGAACATCCCGGAATGATGGTATTATGGGCAGGATACGCTTTCTCCAAAGATTATCTAAGTCCCAGAGGGCATATGTATTCCATAGAAGATCTATACAAAAGCCTGCGGACCGGCGCTCCCATGACCCCGACGAGTGGTCCCCAGCCTGCCGCATGCTGGGCATGTAAAAGTCCGGACATACCCCGCTTATTAACGACCACCAATGCCAAGACCTTATATAAGAAGAAATGGGCGGAGCTAGGCAACGAGATCGTGAATCCAATCGGATGCGCAGACTGCCATGAGCCGCAGAGCATGGGATTGCGCGTGACCCGCTCATTCTTGAAAAGTGCCTATAAGCGCAACGGATTACGTATAGAGGACGCAACCGAGCAAGAGATGCGATCTCTAGTATGCGCCCAATGCCACGCCGAATATTATTTCCAAGGAGAAGATCGTATACTAGCCTTACCTTGGGATCAAGGTTATACAGTAGAAAATATAGAAGCCTATTACGATAGCATAAACTTCACCGATTTCACCCATAAATTAAGCCGGGCACATTTGATAAAGGCGCAACATCCGGATTTCGAGTTATTCCAGATGGGCATTCACGGGCAAAGAGGCGTTTCCTGCAGAGAATGCCATATGCCTGCTATCGGGGAAGATGAGAACCGGTACAACAACCATCATATCAAAAGCCCGTTGGCGATGATAGACCGTACTTGCCAAGCCTGCCACCGGGAAAGTGAGGAGACCTTACGCAAGGATGTTTATGAACGGCAAAACAAAGTCTACGCCATACGCATGCGTGTAGAGGAAGAATTGACAAAAGCCCATATAGAAGCGAAATTCGCTTGGGACAAAGGCGCTACGGAATCTCAAATGAAAAACGTATTAAAACTGCTCCGGCAGGCACAATGGCGTTGGGACTTCGCCGTGGCCTCACACGGGGCGGCTTTCCACGCGCCCCAAGAAGTCACACGTATCTTGGGCAGCGGACTCGATAAGTCTACCCAAGCCCGCATCCAGATCATGAAGGTCTTAGCGCAGCTAGGCTATACCCAAGACGTTCCGATGCCGGATATCTCCACGAAAGCGAAAGCCCAGCAATATATCGGCCTCGATATGGAAGCCGAGCAACAGGCCAAACAAAAGTTTTTAGAAACCGTCATCCCCCAATGGCAGGAAGAAGCGAGGGCCAATAAACGATTCATCGAAGGTAATTAAGTTCTTTCCTCCAGCTCCAACCCCGGGGTATAAGGTAGCGAGATCGTAAACTTACTACCTACACCAACCTCGGATTCAAGCGATATGCTTCCATGAAACGTATGAACGATACTCTGGCAGATCGCTAACCCCAAGCCTGTACCTTGGGCAAACTCATCTAGTTTCTGGAAACGCTCGAATACCTTTTCCTTTTTATCATCAGGAATGCCCTTACCCGTATCTTTCACGGAAATAAGGATCGATTTTCCATCTGCGCTAAGTTCGTATCCGATCTCGATATATCCCTTAGCGGTAAACTTCACCGCATTATTAATGAAATTGGTACAAACCTGCGTCAACCGGAAATGATCCGAACGGATGATAAGAGGTTCATGGGGAACCCTTATCTTTAACTCCACTCCCTCCGGCATCATCAATTGATGCGTATGGAAGATATCTCCCATCAGTTTACTCAGATCGAGGTTCTCATAAGAGAAAGACATGCTACCGGATTCTATGCGTGATAGATCCAAGATATCGTTGATCAGCTTAAGCAACAGGTCACTGTTTTTGGTAATCAGATCTATAAACTCCGCCTTTTCCTCCGGTTCCAAAGGCATATCCGAATTGAGCAATTGGGAGAAGCCTACGATCGCATTCAGAGGCGTACGTATCTCATGGCTCATATTCGCCAGAAAGACTAATTTCATCCGATCGGATTCCTCCGCTTTCTGGCGGGCGGCTATAAGGCTATTCTCCGTATCTTTTATCCGCTGGATATTCAAGCATAAGCCACTTACCTCAACAGCTTCGTCACCGGAAACCGAATCTTTCTCATTCTTATTTTGGGCATAGCGAAATTCCCACCACTCATACCCCTTCTTATTAAAGTTACAACGACGTTGCGTCACTTTCCGGGAAAGAAAGCCACTATCCAGCAGATTCCGGTCTCGAAGGAAATTATCCAGTTCTTCAGGATGTATAGCATCCTGAAACTCCTCGATTTTCATCGGTACACAGGGCATACCTAAATAATGGTAGAATCTATTATCAAACTCGAATACCCCTTTGCTATACCGAAAAGCGAAAATGTTGCCGCTATCCAACGCAAAAGAAAGAAAAGTCTTCTCCCTTTTTAACTTCTCCTGCGCATCCTTCTTATGTAAAGCCTCCTGTATATATCGCTTTCTTTGGTAACTAAAAAGCAGAAGCAACATCACCACCAGAATAAAGCCGGCAGCCCATATATAATATTTATATTGAACGACAAACGGCATATTCGCAATAATAGCTCCTTCCGGCAATTTACTACTATCAATGCCCCAACGTTCTAACACACCGTAATCAAAAACATAAGCCTTGTTACTCCCTTCGATTTGCGGAAAATCGGACGGGGGCGTTCCTTTCAAGATAGAGACGACCCGGTTTACAGCCCCCTCTACCTCATCCTTAAAGACAGTGACATACCCGCCAACTACGCCATTCTGATTTCCGATCAACTCATTGATCACGGAGAAACATGGAAAGGCGCTGAGCCGCCCCAACGAGATTGTCATATAATCCCTCTTGGTTGCCAGATACGCTTTATTATAATAATTCTCGCCGAATCCCTTAATCAGGGCATTCGCCGATTTCGTACTGAGTGTGCTTATATACATCGTATCCGGCTTTATCTTAGGTATATCCGATATCGAAATCCCGTTCTTTCCGGATAAACGTACCCGATCCAAGGAATATATATTGTTCACGGCACAAATATCCTGAATCTGCGCATTCATGTCCGCCAGCATCATATTATCCTGAAAGGTATCATCCGAGACTCTTATGACGATGCAATTACCAACAAGCCGCCGTATCAATTCTATATTCCTCTTATAATCCGGTTTATCATAAAAGCCCGTCATATTCGGATATTTCCGGATGATCGGGATATTGGGATAACTAACCCCCATAAACACGACCGGGATCGATTTAGCGAGGGGATGCCTGCTACTTATCAAAGCGTTTAAGGCTTGATCGTCATTGACCAGAATAATATCCGGGTTCCATGTCGATAACCCATTCAGTTTCTTGAATAATTTCTGTCGCTGTTGCTTCTCCGAATATTGCTCACAATCCAAATAAAAAGAATAGACACTCGCATGTATCCCCTTCTTCCGCAATTCACTCGACATGATTTCCTTCATCTTCTCATAGGCGGGAAAATGTTTTTCGTAAGATTGAATCACGAGTATACGCTTCTCCTCCGATAAGTCTGTAGAGGATTTACATGATATACAGGTAACAAAGAGAAATATGATAGATATTATTCCAAATAAGCGCTTAGCTGGCATATCGTTCCTTTAAGGTGTTTTCTATGACTTTACAAAACTAAAGATTTATTTCGTACATTTGAGCATATTTTTCACGAAATACAATCAAAACATCAAATACATGAAACAAGAAATCCAATTAAACGAACACAACAAGCAAGAGTATCCTCCTATGCACACGGCGGAACATATCTTAAACCAGACAATGGTGCGGATGTTCGGATGCCCCCGGTCTAAGAACGCACACATAGAGAGGAAGAAGTCTAAATGCGATTATCTATTGGCGGAGGAGCCTAGCCCAGAGGCCATGGCTGAGGTCGAGAAGAAGATAAACGAGGTGATCGACCGGCACCTACCCGTAACCATCGAGTTCATGCCAAAAGAAAAGGCCGGCGGTATCGTGGATTTAAGTAAATTGCCCGATGATGCCAGCGATACATTACGTATCGTACGCATAGGCGATTACGATGCCTGCGCATGTATCGGATCGCACGTGGCGAATACATCCGAGATCGGACATTTCAAGCTATTGAATTACGACTATGCCGACGGGAGATTACGGCTACGTTTCAAATTGGTATAAAATTTAAAGCAAGCGCAAACGGTCAAATAAAAATATTTTATGTAAGTTTGCAAGCGATTAAAGGAACATTTTAATACAGACATTAAATACAATAGTTATGCAAACAATTGACAATTTCAATTTTGCCGGCAAAAAGGCATTTGTAAGAGTTGACTTTAACGTTCCATTGGACGAAAACTTCAACATCACCGACGACACTCGTATGCGTGCCGCTCTTCCTACATTAAAGAAGATCTTAGCGGATGGTGGTAGCGTAATTATCGGTTCTCACCTAGGTCGTCCGAAAGGCGCTACTGATAAGTTCTCCTTAAAGCACATATTGAAGCACCTTTCTGAGTTGTTAGGCGTAGATGTTCAGTTTGCAAACGACTGTATTGGCGAAGAAGCCGGCGCTAAGGCTGCCGCTTTGCAACCGGGCGAAGCTTTGTTGCTTGAGAACCTTCGTTTCTACGCTGAGGAAGAAGGCAAACCAAGAGGTTTGGCTGAAGACGCTTCCGACGAGGAGAAGAAGGCTGCCAAGAAAGCCGTTAAAGAAAGCCAGAAAGAGTTCACGAAGAGATTGGCCTCTTACGCTGACTGCTATGTAAACGACGCGTTCGGTACCGCTCACCGTGCTCACGCTTCTACGGCTTTGATCGCTGACTACTTCGATACGGACAACAAGATGTTCGGTTATTTGATGGAGAAAGAAGTGAAGGCTGTCGATAAGGTTATGAACGACATCCAACGTCCGTTCACCGCTATCATGGGTGGTTCTAAGGTTTCCTCTAAGATCGAGATCATCGAGAACTTGTTGAACAAGGTAGACAACTTGATCATCACGGGTGGTATGACTTATACTTTCACGAAAGCGCAAGGCGGTAAGATCGGTAAGTCTATTTGCGAGGACGATAAGTTGGATCTTGCTCTTGATTTGATCAAGAAAGCGAAAGAAAAAGGCGTAAACTTGGTATTGGCTGTTGACGCTAAGATCGCTGACGATTTCAGCAACGACGCTAAGACTGATTTCGCTCCGGTAGATCAGATTCCTGATGGTTGGGAAGGTCTTGACATAGGTCCGAAGACCGAGGCTATCTACGCTGACGTTATCAAGAACTCTAAGACGATCCTTTGGAACGGTCCTACGGGTGTATTCGAGTTCGAGAACTTTACGCACGGATCTCGCACGGTTGGCGAGGCTATCGTTGAGGCTACGAAGAACGGCGCTTTCTCTTTAGTAGGTGGTGGCGACTCTGTTGCTTGCGTTAACAAATTCGGTTTGGCTAACGGCGTATCTTACGTTTCTACAGGTGGTGGCGCTCTTCTTGAGGCTATCGAAGGTAAGGTTCTTCCGGGTATCGCAGCTGTAAAAGGCGAGGCTTACAAATAATCAGATAAGTAAGTGATTTAATAAAAAATCCCCCGGGACGCTCGAGATATTCGAGATGTCCCGGGGGATTTTCTTTGATTTAGTTCCGTATTAATCTTGTTTCAAGATCAAGGCGGAAGAGGCGCTTACGGTAGTTTTACCCTGTACGGAACCTTTACCGTCCAGATAAATCCGACCGTCTTTACAAACCGGAATCCATGTTCCTTCCGGCAGAGAAACTGTTACCGCCTTCCGGTTCCCGTTAAAGATAACCATAATCTTCTTCCAACTATCCCCGTTCGCATGTTCCCCTAAGGTATACGCTACGACACCGGGCTGGTTCACTTCTTGGAATTGAAGGGCCTCCCTCACTCCCTCGGCCGTGGCGATACGGAAAGCCGGGTGCGACTTACGAAGGGCGATCAAATCCTTGTAATAGTTGAAAACATCCTTGTTTTTTGCCTTTAAAGACCAGTCGATCTCATTGATTGAATCGGGCGATTGATAGCTGTTATGTACGCCTTTCTTATCGTGCAGCAACTCCTCTCCTGCCCGCATGAAGGGTACTCCTTGCGAGGTGAAGATGATGGTCTGGGCCAACTTGCCGAATCGTATCAACTCATCCGGGGTAGCGTCTTTCGGGGCCGAGAGCTTCAACTTATCCATCAAACAAAGATCATCGTGGCAAGAGACATAGTTGATCACTTGCGTAGGCTTGTTCGCATAAGGCGCTTTGCAATATAATATTTGGTTATAGTCGATTTGCGGATGGCGGATAGCGCCTACAATACCGAACTTAATAGACTCCTCGTTACCTTCCGGCTTTCCGGAGGCGAAACCGGCCTGTGTAGTCTCGAATACGCTTCCTTTTAAAGCATCCCGCAGGTCATCGCTAAATACGGCCACATCATTCAGTTTCGGGGCGTTTACCTTGATCGCCCTCTGGTCCTCCGGTAGCGGGGAATCGCTGGCGGTCCAGCCCTCGCCGTATACGAAGATGGAAGGATCTAGTTTAGCTAACTCGGCTTTTACCTCGTTCATGGTCTCTACGTCATGGATGCCCATCAAGTCGAAACGGAAACCATCCACATGGTATTCCTCGGCCCAATATTTCACGGACTCCACGATATAGCGGCGTACCATCGCCCGCTCCGAAGCGGTCTCATTACCACAGCCGGAGGCATCCGAATAGCTTCCGTCCGGTTTATGACGGTAGAAGTAACCGGGGACGGTCAAGCTGAAATTCGACCCGTCACCCACAAAGGTATGATTGTAAACCACGTCCATGATCACACGGATACCATTCCGGTGCAATCCCCGCACCATCTCCTTGAACTCACGGATACGAGCCTCGGGATTGTAAGGATCGGTGGAATAGCTCCCCTCGGGGGCGTTATAGTTCTTGGGATCATACCCCCAATTGTACACATTATCTTGCAAGCGAGTCTCGTCCACCGAGCCATAATCATAGGAAGGAAGGATATGGACATGGGTAACGCCCAACTCCTTCAGATGATCCACGCCGGTAGCCACGCCGCCCGGCCCTTTCGTGCCCTCCTCCGCCAAGGCGAGAAACTTACCTTTATGCGTCACGCCGGAGTTCGCGGCGATCGAGAAATCCCGATGATGCATCTCGTAGATGATAATATCGGAGAAGCTTTTCAACTCGGGAGATTTATCCGCCTCCCAGCCCTCCGGATCGGTAGCCGCCCAATCGATCACGGCCGCACGGTTTCCATTCACCCCGACGGCTTTCGCCCAGATACCGGGAGTCTCATCCAGCCATTTATCGCCGATACGGATCTGGAAGGTATAGAAGGAACCTTTCAGATCCTCGCTCACGGAGATACGCCACGTACCCTTGTCCGAGGATTTCATCGGCAACTGGCGGATAGGCTCCCCTCCCTCACCGGAGGCGTAAAGATTCAAGCGGACTTCTTCCGCCGTCGGGGCCCAAAGGGTGAACACGGATTTCGTGGGGGAATAGAACAACTCCAGATCGTCTCCCTCATAGGAAGGGTATTCATCAAAGGATTTGTATTCTTTCGGTGAGTTGCAGCTAAGCAACAGCGACAGGTATATAGATACCGGAACTAAGTGTCTCGTCATGGCTGATTCAGTAATTTGTTTTCAATCACAAAGATAGAAGATTCGAATCGGATTCGCCAACGAAACAGAAAAGAAGAGGCGAAAAATCTACCGCAAACGTTTTCGCCTCTTTCGTTCATTCATGCTATATTAGAACGGAACCTCGTTGCTGCTACCTTGACTTAGGAAATCAGCTCCCGTCGATGGGATCGGGGGCATCGGGTCTCCACCGTTCATGGTCGAGGAGAATTCCCTTACCGCTATATCTTCCTCTACGTTCATAAACTTGGCGAACTCGCTCTTAAAGCGCAGCCGGACATCCCCCACGGCACCGTTACGATGCTTGGCGATAATGATCTCGGCGAGGCCGATCAAGGAATTTCCCCGCTCGTCTTCCGTAATCTTATAATATTCGGGACGGTGGATGAAACATACCATATCGGCATCCTGCTCGATAGCTCCGGACTCACGCAAATCGGCTAGCTGCGGACGCTTACCTTCCACGCCTTGACGAGCTTCCACACCACGGTTCAACTGCGACAAGGCGATAATCGGGATATTCAACTCCTTCGCCAATCCCTTCAACGAGCGGGAGATCGTACTCACCTCCTGCTCACGGCTACCGAAGTTCATACCGCTAGCGTTCATCAACTGAAGGTAGTCGATAATGATACATTTAATGCCATGCTCACGCACCAGACGACGGGCTTTCGTTCGCAGCTCGAAGACGGACAAGCTCGGGGTATCGTCCACGAAGATCGGGGCGTCGTAAAGCTCCTTGATCTTAAAGTCCAGCTGTTCCCACTCGTAGCTCTCCAAGCGTCCGCTCTTGATCTTCTCGCCCGGTATCTCGCAGACATTCACGATCAGACGGTTTACCAACTGTACGTTACTCATCTCGAGCGAGAACAGGGCGACAGGCGTATTGAAATTCACCGCCATATTCTTCGCCATGGAAAGCACGAAAGCCGTCTTACCCATGGCCGGACGGGCGGCGATAATGATAAGGTCTGAATTCTGCCAACCGGAAGTCATCTTATCCAACCCCTCGAAGCCCGTACGCAATCCGCTCAGACCTTCCTTCTGGAGGGCCGCCTTTTGCAACATCTCCATAGCGTCCTTGATGACGGGGTTGATCTGGGTGACATCCTTCTTTACGTTACGTTGCGAGATCTCGAACAACTTGCCCTCCGCCTCTTGCATCAGGTCCTCTACATCGAGTGTCTCATCAAATGCCTTTCCTTGGATCATCGCCGTGAAAGAGATCAACTCCCTCGCCAGATATTTCTGGGCGATGATACGGGCGTGATACTCGATATGGGCGCTGCTGGCCACCTTGCTGGTAAGTTGAGAGATATAGAACGGTCCGCCTACATCCTCCAATTCTCCCCGTTTCTTCAATTGCTCCGTTACGGTAAGCATATCCACGGGACGTTGGCTCAACGCCAAGTCTACGATAGCGGCATAAATCTTCTCATGCGCTTTCTCATAGAAACATTCCGGCTTCAAGATCTCGCTGACGATCGAGTACGCGTCTTTCTCCAGCATCAACGCACCCAACACAGCCTCCTCTAACTCACGGGCCTGTGGCTGAAGACGCCCCATATCGGGGAGCATCTCCACAGGCTTTTTCCTTCCTCTTCCTGTATTTCTTGTTCCTTCTGCCATCATTCTTTCTATTTGGGGAGTCAAAGGTAATATCTTTTACCCATTTCTGAAAAAGATTCTTTATATTTAGGAATTAAAACCTGTCGAATCATGAAAGCGTATTTTATCGGATTAGTTATCATGGGCGGCTGCCTATTATACGGCTGCCATACCAAACAAAAGAAAGGGGAAAACAGTAGCGACTACTCAGCCGACTCCCAATCCATAGCACGGCAAGATACCCTACCGTTACCGACTGATACCCATGCCGCATCTTCAGTTTCCACGGAAGGATGGACCGCCAAGCAGATACGGGACAGCATAGAATTGTTCTTCGGCAAGGAATACGATACCCTTCCCCCGCATCTCCGGAAGATCCGCAGAAACATGACCTCCCTCTGGAACACGGACGACTCCGTCTTCCTACAGCTTATCATAGCGGAGAAGGAGTATGTGGAGGCTTTCAAGACTTACGTATTCAATTCACCCCTCATCCGGATCGGCGGAGGCCCTTACGACCGGCCACCCGAGGAAGCTATCAGCATGGACACCACCCACTTCTCCATGCGAGTAAGACCAAACGTCTACCCAACCAACATCGAGCGGATCGAGATCGCTATCACCAACCATACCGACCTGGAAGGGATGGGAGGCGAAGAGTATTTCATCGAGCGTTTCGACGGGAGGGCATGGAAAGGAATCCCGCAACCCACCGCCTTCGTCGCTCTCGGCTATCCGATCTTTCCTAACCAGACAAGAGACGATTTCTCGGCCACCTTGCTACCCGAACTCAAGGAAAACCCTCCGGGATTGTACCGGGTGCATAAGAGCGTCAGCACCGGACATGGCACCGGCCTCGTCCATTACCCTTTAACCGCCACATTCTACCTATCCGATAACCCGGAAGATTATGAGGAATACACACGCTTCGCCAGCCGGCTCCACGAGCCTCGCCCCATGGCCGAGTTCAAGGGAGGAAGAGAAGCCATGGCCCGGTCAGCATAGATACCGGGCTCTTCTTCTACTTCAACGAAGAGGGGAAATGCGGGATTGAATAAACGGCCAGTACTGCCTAAGAAGTATTGGAGTACTTCTTAGGCAGTACTCGGGTACTTCCATGAAAGTACTCCAGTACTATTACCAGAAGTATCGCAATACTCTCAGAGAAGTAAGCCTATGCTAACGTAAACTGGCAACAATATTGCTGTCAGCATACAGCGACATAACTTTACTTACGTAAAAAAGTATTATCTTTGCACCTGTAAAAAGTAATTTTCAAATTATGGACGACAGTATCCCGCTAGAAACAGAACAGAGTATGAACTAACGAGGCGGAGGGTTTCATTGATCCTCTGCTCGGATTAAACACGAAAGGAGGCAATAATGAGACAATTTCTTTATTGTGAGGCCGGTTATGTGGAGAAGAACCAATGGCTTCCTAACAGTTGGGTAAACGTAGAGTGCCCGACTCCCGAAGATCTTCAATTCTTGATGGATCGATTTAACGTACCCGAATCATTCTTGAGCGATATAGCCGATACGGACGAACGTCCCCGTATCGAGTACGAGGGGAATTGGTTGCTTACCATCTTACGTATCCCGTTGCAGAACCAAGATCATGACATCCCGTTCAATACGGTGCCGATCGGTATCATCACGAACAATGAGATCATCGTAAGCGTATGTTACCATAAGACGGACTTGATCCCCGATTTCATCCGTTATACCCAACGGAAGGAACTCCAGATTAAAAACAAGTATGAGTTGATCCTCCGGCTGATCCACTCATCGGCCGTATGGTTCCTTAAATACCTGAAACAAATCAATTACGCCGTCACCGAGGCGGAAAAGGCGTTGGAGAAAAGCATCCGCAACGAGGATCTGCTAGCGTTGATGAAGCTGGAGAAGAGCATGGTATTCTTCAACACCTCCATCCGCGGGAATGAGGTGATGCTGGCCAAGCTCCAGAATATTTTCCAAGAGCCGCAATATATCGACAAGGATTTAGTGGAGGACGTGGAGATCGAGTTGAAACAGGCCCATAACACGGTAAATATCTATAGCGATATTCTTACGGGTACGATGGACGCTTTCGCCTCTATCATCTCCAACAACGTGAACACGATCATGAAACGTATGACATCACTTTCCATTATCTTAATGGTTCCGACATTAATCGCTAGCTTCTACGGGATGAACGTCCCGATCTACATGGAGGATATGCCGCATGGTTTCGTGGTTATCATCTTGCTCTCGATCTTGCTATCCGCTACGGCCTTTTTTATATTCAGGAAGATCAAATGGTTTTAGGATATCAAAAAATAAACCGGACGCAGATCACCCGTGCTTGTCGGTGTCATCTGCGTCCGGTAAATATCAAATTCGGTATATCTTTATCTTGGCTTACTTATGCGTATCCTCGAGGATATAACGCAAGGTTCCGGCATTTACCAAGTCCTCTTGCGAGATGGTGTAGCCCTTTAGCTTTTTATCGCCGGCGAAAACGTCCTTGATGTAGATCGCTTCCGGATTACTATGCTTAGACTCGATTACCAATTCGCCTTTAGGATAGAATTTCTTGTCGAGCTGGATCGTAACCTTATCGAAAGTCGGGGAAGTCAATACATAGTTCACGTCGCCCGGACAAGCTGGGTAGAAGCCCATCATGGAGAAAATAGCCCAAGCGGACATCGTGCCTGTATCCTCGTTACCCGGGACACCGTTCGGGGCGTTATGATAGCAATCCTTCAACAACTGACGGACCAACTTCTGGGTACGCCAAGCCTCTCCCTTGAAATAGCTAAACAAATAAGGATAAGCGATATCTGGCTCGTTGGCGGGATCATAATTGCCGTCATCGAATACCTTCTGCAAATGATCGACAAATTTCTTATCGCCTCCCATCAATTTGGCCAGTCCCTTGATATCGTGAGGAACATAAAACGTATAATTCCATGCGTTGCCTTCATGGAAACCGGGACTAGGCTCGAAGTTCTCGCCTTGTTTCGGATCGAACGGAGCGTAGAAGGTGCCGTCCGGCAAGATAGGACGCAGCGTTCCGAACTCCTTGCTATAATAATGCTTGTAACCTAAAGAACGGTCACGGAATAACTTGGCATCCTCTTTCTTACCCAAGGCTTGAGCGAAATTAGCCAAGTTCCAGTCGGCGATATAATATTCCAACGCATGAGATACGGAGTTATCGTATTGCTCACGCAAAGGAACATAGCCCTTGCTGAAATAATCGTTCGCGTCCGGACGAAGCAGGTTGAACTCTCCCGGGGTAGTAGCGCCTTTGCGCATCGCCTCATAAGCGGTTTGCTCATCAAAGTCACGCAAGCCACGCATCCATGCGTCTACGATATACGGGATCGAGGGATCGCCCTCCATCGTAAAGGTCTCACGTCCGTAAAGCTCCCATTTCGGTAACCAACCGTTTTCCCGATACATATCCAGCATCGTACGGATAATATCCAATTGACGCTCCGGATAGAGCAAGGTCATCAAGGTACTTACGTTGCGGTACGTATCCCACAAGGAGAAGACCGTATAACGGTTTCCGGTGGTATGGCCTACTTTCAGGCTCTCCATCATCGGGTACTCGCCGTTCACGTCTTGCAGGATATTCGGATGGATCAGCAAATGATACATACCGGTATAGAATATCGTTTTCTCGTCTTTCGTACCCCCTTCCACTTGTACCTTGGAAAGATCCTTGTTCCACATCGTGCTAGCCGCCGTACGGACCTTGTCGAAATCGAAGCCGGGCTGCTCCGTATTCATGTTCAGGCGGGCGTTCTCGATGCTCACGTACGAGATACCCATCTTCACCTCGATAGCCTCGCCCTCGTCCGTATCGTAATCGAACCATACGCCGACATCGTCTCCGCTCATCTCACGGGTATAACTGGTATATAACTTATACTTGCCGGAGTAGATATCCCATTCGGCCTCTACCCCCTTCATCTCACGTTGTTTCTTCCAATAACCCATCTTCTTCGGGGCCTTGTTTACCTTCATCACGAAGTAAACCGGGAATACGGCCTGTGGATTATAGCAGAACGTACCTAAAAGCTTACTCCCCTCGATCTCCGTATCATTCACGATACGTACCGTGGCGCCGGTCTCGTTCGTCAAGCCCTCGCCTAGGTTCAAGAGGATATGGCTCTCCCCTTTCGGGAAGGTAAAACGGCTCAAGCCCGTACGCATGCTGGCAGTAGCCTCCGCCTTGATATTATACTTGGTCAAGGTATTGCTATAATAACCGGGGTGAGCCACCTCGTCCTTGTACTCACTGCCGTAAACCTTATAGTCCACGTTCAACTCGCCCGTCGTCGGCATCAATAGCAAACCTCCCAGCTCCGGGCATCCCACGCCGCTCAAGCTACCGTGGGCGAATCCCGTAAAGAATTTATTGTCTGCCGAGTAAGGAGTAGACCACCATTGACTATCCTTGTCAAAACGATTCTTCTCCGACCCCATGACATTGAAAGGAACCACGCTCATCATACCCTGCGGACAAACCGCGCCGGGATTCGTCGTACCGTAATTGCTCGTACCGATGAAGGGGTTCACATAATCTACCGGTTGCTGCGCCGTAGCGAACAGACTGCCACACAACAGGAAGGTCATTAACTGTTTCTTCATTTGATAAATGTATTTTAGTTGATAATTAATTGATTCATACTTACCAGATCACGATCTCATCCGTGAAGATGAAACCCTTATTTGCCTCTTTTGCCTTGATACGGATATAACGGGCTTTCCAATCGCCGTTAAACGTATATTCCTGAAAAGACAGGTCTTTATCCGTATTGGATATCGTAGTAGGGATAACTCCCTGCGAGATATAGCTCTCCCCGTCTTCCGATGTCAGCAACTCCACCTCTCCCGGTTGGTACACGCCCGGGCCGATCAATTGCATAAAGCGGGACGATACCTTATGGATATCCGTCACCTCGCCCATGTCCACCACGCAATCCAAGTCATTCAAATAACCCTGCCAACGACCGTCCAGATAAGTCAAGCCTCCCCTGTAGCCGTCCAGCAAGGCGTTCATGCCACCCGCCATATAACCGCTATACAGCTTACTATTATAATGTATAGGCTTATTGATACCCCGGTGATAATCCACCTTCTTCTCGGTAGGCGTTCCTTGAAGCTGCCCGTCACGGAAGATAGCGGCCTTGATATCAGCGGAGTCTTTCACCACGATCGGGCCGTTATAGACCCGGGAAGAGGCGGCGGGAATAGAGCCGTCTGTCGTGTAACGTATCTCCGCCGGATATTTCTCCGCATCCAACATGACCTTGATCTCTCGCCGCAAGGTATCTACCTCCATCGTGGTCTCGATCTCGTCCGAGAGCGTGAACGTATGGATACCCATCCGTTGCAGAACCGGGATATTCACGTTCATACGAGGCTTAAAATCCTCCCAACTACGATCCTCTTGCGGAGTCCATCCGATCTCGGCGACCGCTAAGGCACGAGGGAACATCATATACTCCAGATGCTTTTCATCCTTGATATACTCCGTCCATGTATTCGCCTGTACCCCTAGGATATGCTTACTTTCCTCGGCAGTCAACGAATCCACAGGCACTGGATTATAACTGTACGCCCGCTTGATCGGCGTATAACCGCCGATGGCATACGGCTGTGTCTTCGGATCGGCTTGATAGAAATCGAAATACATATAACCACCCGGTGTCATGACCACGTCGTGTCCCATGCGGGCGGACTTGATTCCCCCTTCCTCGCCCCGCCAAGACATGACGGTAGCCTCCGGAGCCAAGCCCCCTTCCAGAATCTCATCCCAACCGATCAATTTGCGGCCTTTGGAAATCAGGAATTCCTCGGCACGATGAATCATATAGCTCTGCAACTCATCCACGTCCTTCATCCCGTTCCGGCGCATCAAACCTTGACATTTCGGGCAGGTCTTCCAAGCTCCCTTCCCGGCCTCGTCTCCCCCGATATGGATATATTCGGAAGGGAACAACTCGATCACCTCGGACAATACATCCTCCATGAACGTAAACGATTTCTCGTTGCCGATGCAGAAATCACCCGTCGTATAAGGTTTGCCGGCACAACTCAACTCCGGGTACGCCACGAACACCTCGTCCGAATGCCCCGGGAATTCGATTTCCGGTATTATATTAATATGCCGGGCCGTAGCGTAATCCACGATCTCACGGATATCTTCTTTCGTAAAATAACCGCCATATGCCCCCGGAGTTCCTTCCGGCAGATACTTGCGATCCTTTCCATCCCACCATTTCTGCCAATCAGATTCCGTACGGAAAGCCACGTCCGTAGTCAGTTTCGGATATTTATCCATCTGGATACGCCAACCACCGGCATCCGTCAAATGCATATGAAGCGTATTCAATTTATAATAAGACATGACGTTCAATAACTTCATCACCTCCTCTTTCGGGAAGAAATGACGGGAGACATCCAGATGCAAGCCACGATACGGGAAACGGGGATTATCTTGGATCGATACGCAAGGAATCCCTTTCGACGTATACAGCTGGCGCAACGTTTGTTCCCCGTAAAACAATCCGGATTTAGAGGCGGCTCTCAACTCGATCCCCTTCTCGGTCACGTCCAACGCATATCCCTCCGGATTCCCGCCATTAAAAGACTCATCGACCACGTAACGGATCGTACCCGATTGATCATTCCCGAATATGAGATTACTATCTACTTTGAAATAACCGCCAGTCACCTCGATATGGACCGGCTTAGGGATTAAATTCACCTGCGGAACCTCCTTGGGAGCACAGGAAAAAAGTAGTGAGGAACAAGCGAGAGCAAGTCCGGTTACTTTCATGCAAGACCGTTTTGGCAACGTCATAATACTTATTTTTTAGTTGTGTTATTCTTGGTGCGTAAATATACAACAATAATAGACAATATCAAAAAAGCGGAAAGACTATCGTCTCCCCGCTTCAGAGTTATTTTAAGATGTATATCTTCTAAAATTAACGTCTAGGAATTGCTTCTTTTACAACCATCTGACGACCTTCGTACTCAGCTTGGTTTAATTCCTCGATAGCTTTTTGAGCCTCATCAACGTTAGGCATTTCAGCGAAAGCGAAACCCTTAGAACGTCTAGTATCACGATCAACAATTAACTTTACTGAATCAACAATACCATACTCTTCTAATACTTGTTGCAAATCAGATTCTCTTACTCGATAACTCAAGTTTCCAATGTAAATATTCATACGAAAAAAATTAAAAATAAATTAATAATAAAACAAGTGATGTTAGTGAAGATCGATTTCTAGAAGAATATATTATCATTACTGAGAATAGAAACTCGAAGATAAAGAGCAAGACAAACTATCTTTTGTTTGTTGCTACAAAGGAAAGCATTCTTTTTGGATTACCAACTATAAAACCTAATTTATTTTCAAAATAATTCACTTTATCTTCAGAAGACTACTTATATGAGCTAACGAGACTATCTGCGTGAACCGCATAAAAAAGAAGAGAATCTAATTAAAGATCCTCTTCCCTATTTGAAAAAGCCGCACTGTAGATGTGAACAAACTCCGTATGACAGGATTTGAGTGCTTTGCCACCTTTGTAATCCGCCGTGCTAAGCATACCCCGAAGGGCGCGGCCCGCCATTGGCGACAAGAGCTATGTCTCGGAATTAAAATAAACTGATGAGTTTCCCAATCGAACAAGTGCGGCTTAACTCATTCCCTGTTTATCTTTTTCTTGTTACAAAGATATGTAATCGTATCGACATAACCAAACAAAAACAACAAAAAAAGAGCCTCCTTTTCGGGGAGGCTCTTTATTAACTATATAGCAAAAATCTTATTTTACTTTAGCTACGATAGCCTTGAATGCTTCCGGATGGTTAACGGCCAAGTCTGCCAAAACCTTACGGTTGATCTCGATACCGGCAGCGTGCAAAGCACCCATTAGGCGAGAGTAAGACAAACCTTCCATACGAGCGGCAGCGTTGATACGCTGAATCCACAAAGCACGGAAATTACGTTTCTTGTTACGACGGTCGCGGAAAGCATAAGTCAAACCTTTTTCCCATGTATTCTTCGCTACGGTCCAAACGTTCTTACGTGCACCATAATAACCACGGGTTAGTTTTAAAATCCGTTTTCTTTTTGCTCTTGAAGCAACATGATTTACTGATCTAGGCATAATTCTAATCTGTTTTGAATGTTAGCGTCATCTCTTAGGATGAACTTGATTGCTAATGCATTCGGTTAATAAAAATCGTTATAAAACTCGCTTAATGAATAAAGATTACTTCATGCAAAGCATCTGCTTTACGTTGCTTACGTCAACACTAGCTACCAAACCCGTGTGAGTAAGATTTCTCTTTTGCTTCTTAGTCTTCTTTGTTAAGATATGACTCTTAAAAGCGTGTTTTCTTTTGATCTTTCCTGATCCGGTAAGGGCGAACCTCTTTTTGGCACCGGAATTAGTCTTCATCTTAGGCATTTTCCAATTATATTTTAATTATTAAACTTAACCTCCCTTCTATCAGGGACGGATTTTATTCTTCTGTTTTCTTATCACCCTCGCTTTTAGGCTTAGGTGCCGTGATCACTTTCTTTACAACTTTCGGAGCTGCGGCCGTAGCCGGGGCTGAGCCAGTGCCCGCTTTCTTCGGAGTAAGCATGATAATCATACGTTTTCCCTCCAATACCGGCAACTGCTCTACTTTTCCATAATCCTCCAAATCGTTGGCAAAACGAAGCAGCAGGACTTCTCCCTGTTCCTTGAAAAGGATAGAACGGCCTTTAAAGAACACGTAGGCTTTAACCTTCGAACCTTCCTCCAAAAATCCCTTAGCGTGCTTCAATTTAAAATTGTAATCATGATCATCTGTCTGAGGCCCGAAACGAATCTCCTTCACGACCACTTTCACAGATTTCGCTTTTTGCTCTTTCTGACGCTTTTTTTGCTGATAGAGGAATTTCTGGTAGTCGATTACTCTACAAACGGGGGGCGCAGCATTTGGTGAAATCTCGACTAGATCCATCCCCTGCTCTTCCGCTATTTTCAGCGCTTGAGCGATCGGATAAACACCCGTCTCAATATTGTCACCTACTAAACGAACTTCACGAACACGAATACGTTCGTTGATTCTATACTGTTCTTTCAGATTGTCATTCTTCATTCAAAAAGATTTATTCTCCTCGTTATTAGTTATTTAATCATTACTTTTTTGCCAGCGATTCATCATTTCCTCTACCTCGCCATTCAAAAGCGCTGCAAAGGTAGCAATTTTCATCGAACCTTTATCACCTTCGCCCTGTTTTCTTACAGAAACTTCACCATTTTCTGCTTCTTTTTCTCCAACGATGAGCATATAAGGGATTCTTTTCAATTCATTGTCACGAATTTTACGACCGATCTTCTCATTTCGGTCATCTACGATAGCACGGATTTCCTGATTACCTAACTCACGTGCGATTTGCCAAGCGTAATCATTAAACTTCTCGCTGATCGGCATGATACATACCTGCTCCGGAGTCAACCACAACGGGAACTTTCCGGCGGTGTGCTCGATCAATACGGCAACGAACCGTTCCATGGAACCGAACGGCGCACGGTGGATCATAACCGGACGGTGCTTCTGGTTGTCGGCACCCGTATATTCCAATTGGAAACGTTCCGGTAAGTTATAGTCTACCTGAATCGTACCTAACTGCCAACGGCGGCCGATAGCGTCTTTCACCATGAAGTCGAGTTTCGGACCGTAGAAAGCGGCCTCTCCATATTCGATCTTAGCTTTCAAGCCTTTTTCCTCACAAGCCTCTACAATCGCTTGCTCAGCCTTCTCCCAATTCTCGTCGCTACCGATATATTTCTCACGGTTCACCTTGTCACGCAAGGAGATCTGAGCCTCGAAGTTCTCGAAATTCATCGTCTTGAATACGATCGAGATGATGTCCATTACGTTCAAGAATTCCTGCTTTACTTGATCGGGGCGGCAGAAAATATGAGCATCATCCTGTGTAAAGCTACGTACACGGGTCAATCCGTGCAACTCTCCGCTCTGCTCATACCGGCAAACCGTACCGAACTCAGCGAGACGCAACGGCAGGTCCTTATACGAACGAGGAGAGTTTTTATAGATCATACAGTGATGAGGACAGTTCATCGGTTTCAAGAAGTATTCCTCACCCTCCTCAGGTGTATGGATCGGTTGGAAAGAATCCTTTCCGTATTTAGCGTAGTGGCCGGAGGTAATATACAATAATTTATTACCGATCGGCGGACACATTACCTCTTGATAATTATAACGAGCTTGGATACGACGCAAGAACTCTTGCAGACGCAAACGCAAGGCGGTACCTTTCGGCAACCACATCGGTAAGCCCTTACCTACCGTATCGGAGAACATGAACAAGTCCATTTCCTTACCGATCTTACGGTGGTCACGTTTCTTGGCCTCCTCCAACAATGTCAGATACTCATCCAACATCTTCTTTTTCGGGAAAGTGATACCATACAAACGAACCAATTGCTTGCGTTTCTCATCGCCACGCCAATAAGCGCCGGCTACGCTCAATATCTTGACAGCTTTCAGATAAGAGGTATTCGGTAAGTGCGGCCCTCTACACAAGTCCGTAAAAGAACCCTGTGTATAGGTAGTGATCGTACCGTCTTCCAACTCACTGATAAGCTCTGTTTTATACTCTTCACCTCTATCGCCGAACATCTTCATGGCATCCGCCTTGGTAATGTCCTGACGTTTGATCTCTTCTTTCTTGGCTACCAGCTCAAGCATCTTAGCCTCGATAGCAGCGAAATCACCCTCTTTGATCACGGCCTCGCCCGGATCCACGTCATAATAGAAACCGTTCTCGATCGCCGGACCTATACCGAATTTAATACCCGGATATAATTCCTGCAAAGCCTCTGCCATAAGGTGAGCGCTGGAATGCCAGAACGCATGTTTACCTTCCTCGTCTTCCCACTTCAAAAGTTTCACCGTAGCGTCGTCGTTGATAGGACGGCTTAAGTCCCAAACCTCCCCATTCACGCTTGCGGCTAGGACTTCCTGTGCCAAACGAGAACTAATGCTTTCCGCTATCTGCATAGCAGTCGTTCCCTTTGCATATTCTCTTACGGAATTGTCCGGAAATGTAATCTTTATCATATTCTATTCTCTAAAATTCTTTATATTCAGCCCACAAAGTTAATATTTCTTTTCTATCAGCGAAACATTTAACTCGAATAATTTGCGTTATCACCGGCTTGTCATTCGCTTGATGATACTATAGGCGTTGTAGATACCCAATTCCCCTGCCTTGCTCAAGTCGGCGATGCCCCGGTTCACGTCACCTTGCGACAGACGGGCTAACCCACGGTTGTAGTAAGCCTCGGCAAATTCAGGGTCCCGCTCGATCGCCTCGTTGTAATCAACGATAGCGGCACGGAAATCACGCTGGGCGCAACGCAGATTCGCACGGTTAAAGTAAGCGTACACAAAACCCGGGTTCAGCTTGATCACCATATCGTAATCCCTCATGATCTGCTCATGCTCATAGGCTCGCTTATTATCCTTCAGCATAGCGCTCCGGAGGTCCACCGAGGTGTTGGCGTTTACCTGCGACTGTGCGGACTTACCAATATTCAAGTTCATTCCCGAGCCACTCAAGTCGTACGTATCCTTGCTAGCCTGCTGGGATTGGGTGTACATCAATTGCTTATAACGTTCCACGGCACGATTGAAATAAGCCATCGTGAACGACGGGTCTTGCTCGATCGCTTCCGAGAAATTCTTGATCGCCTCCGAGAAATCCTGCACCAACATGAAGTCCATCGCACGGCCAAAATAAGCGTTAGCGTTGTTCGGATCACGCTCGATCTCCGCCGAATACTCGTCGATGGAGGCAAAATGCACGGCGATTTGATCCTCAGTCAAAGCGGCCTCCTCGTTCGTGATACGCAATTTACGCTTCAAGACCATCTGGCCATTGTAATCCTCCACCATCTTGTCGTAATAAACAAGTTTCTTTACGGGATCCGCCTTCTCGTAATAGGTCAAGACAAACTGGGGTTCCAGATCCACATGGACATTCCGGTCTTGTACACGCCCACGGACCTCACTTTGGTATTTACTTTTACGCTCCTGCTCCTTATCGTATACCACCAAGCGGTTGAACTTATTGATATTCTTATCGGATTGCTCACGAGTATTCTCCTCCGAATCGTCCGTCTTGGCATCTCCGTTCACCGCTGTATTGGAGCTAGAAGACGATGTCTTCGGGAGCTGTCCGTTCTTGGCCTGCTCCTCCATCTTTATGGCTGCCCAATAATCACGGTCTGCCCCCACGTTATCCCCTAGCTTACGCTTTGCTTCCGAACGGCTCACAAAGCCTGGCAGGAAAGTAGGATATTGCTTCAAGACCACGTCGTAATCCTGCACGGCCCCCCGGTAGTCGCCCGTCTCGAAACGGAGCAACGCACGGTTGTAATAAGCCATATAGTTATCTGGCTCTTGCTGGATAACGACATCGAAGTCTTCGATAGCACGGTTATTATCCCCGACTTGGAACCGAAGCAAACCTCGGTTGAATCGTGCGATCAAGTTCCGGCTATCCATGCTGATCACCTGATCGTAATCGGCCATCGCACCTCTCAAGTCATTCATCTGATAACGAACTAGCCCCCGGTTAATATAATATCCGCTCTCACGGGTATCCAGACGTAGAGCCTCGTTCAAATCGGCCAAAGCGTCCTTGTAATCATCCATTTGATAATGAAGGATCGCACGATTGCCATACGCCGGCGCATAATAAGGATCCATCTCGATCGCCTTATTATAATCGGCCAAGGCTTTCAACGTATCCCCTTTCTCCAGATACATAGCGCCCCGTGTCATATAATTCATGGAATATTTCGGATGGGCGGTCATTAAATCATCGAATGTCTTCTCCGCCCCGTTATAGTCTTTTTTCTGGATAAAAGCCACCGCCATATTCACCAGCATCTGGCGGTCCTCGGGTTTGAACTCAAGTCCTTTCTGGTAATCGTCGATCGCCTCGTCGTATTTCTCCTGGCTTTGACGGGCGATGCCGCGAGCGTAATACGCTTGCGTTAAAAAAGGGTTCCGCTGAAGACATAAAGTACAGTCTTCCTCGGCCCCCTTAAAATCGTCCAGATTTATCTTCGCCACCGCACGGTAAAAATAGGGTTCCGCCAACCAAGGTTTGGATTTGATAACCTGATTGAAGTACTGAATGGAAAGAACATAATCCTCAAAATAAAGGGCGTTCCTGCCAATGGCCAATACACGGTCCGTATTAATCTGCGCAAAAAGCGAAATCGTAAATATCTGTAATATCAAAAAGAGTGTTGCCTTCTTCATCCTATTAAAAATGATTGAGAGGCAAAAATAAGTAAATTATCTTACTTAGACTCTATTTTTACCATTAAATGATTCTTCGTTATCTTATCGCCCTCTTTTACATTGAGCTCGACAACGACTCCCGATATGGGAGCGACCACCCGGTTCTGCATTTTCATCGCCTCATGGATTAGCAGAAGTTGCCCGGCCTCCACAGCCTGTCCTTCCTCTACCATAATCTTGATAATCGTTCCGGGAAGATGAGAAACCACGTCACCAGCCGACGGCTTATGCCACATCGGTCGGCTCTTATACTTCGCTGTCAGCAACGTCTTATATTTACGTGCCGTCACCACAAAGTCTACATATTCTTCTTGCTGGTGTTTCTTTTCCATACTCTCATCAATTTAGAACGGAGGCAAACCGTGCTTCTTGGCCGGTCTGTATTCCTCTTTTAGAATGGAAAGCTTCAGTGCGTGTAGCAATAATGAACGGGTTTCTTTCGGTTCGATCACAGAGTCGATAAATCCCTTGGAAGCCGCCACGTACGGGTTCGCGAATTTCTCGATATATTCTTTCACCTTCTCCTGACGCATAGCGTTCTGATCTTCCGCCTCCATGATCTCCTTGCGGAATATGATGTTAGCTGCGCCTTCCGGACCCATAACAGCGATCTCCGCGCTCGGCCAAGCGAACATGAAGTCAGCGCCCAAGTGACGGGAGTTCATAGCTATATAACCTCCACCGTACGCCTTGCGCAAGATAACCGTGATCTTAGGAACAGTAGCTTCCGAATACGCATACAGAACCTTAGCCCCATGACGAATCACACCCGCATGCTCTTGATCTACGCCCGGCAGATAACCCGGCATATCCTCCAACGTGATGATAGGAATATTGAATGAGTCGCAGAAACGGATGAAACGAGCGGCCTTGTCAGCGCTATCACAATCAAGCACGCCGGCCAAAACCATCGGTTGATTGGCAACGAAACCTACCGTTTCTCCTGCCATACGACCAAAACCGATCACAATATTAGCGGCCCACAACTCTTGAATCTCCAAGAAGTCCGAGTCATCGACGATACATCTGATAACGTCTCGCACATCATACGGTTGTTTCGGGTCCGCCGGAACTACTTGCTCGATATTCAGCATAGCGGACGGTTCTTTCGGCTCAACCACTTTCGCACGCTCCTGATTATTCCAAGGGATGAAGCTAACCAAACGTTTCACCTGATCGAAACATTCTTGCTCGCTCAAGGCATAGAAATGAGCGTTACCTGTAGTCTCCGCATGAACACGTGCGCCACCAAGGTCTTCCATAGAGATATCCTCACCCAGCACGGTCTTGATAACGTTCGGTCCCGTGATAAACATCTTAGAGATGTTCTCAACCACAAACACGAAGTCCGTCAACGCCGGAGAATAAACGGCACCACCGGCACAAGGACCGAGGATCAAGGAAATCTGAGGGATCACGCCCGAGGCGATCGTATTGCGATAGAATATTTCACCATAACCAGCCAAAGCACCAACACCTTCTTGGATACGCGCGCCACCCGAGTCATTGATTCCGATGATCGGACATTTCATCTTCAACGCATGATCCATGATCTTGGTGATCTTACGAGCATGCTGCAAACCTAACGAACCACCGGCAACCGTAAAGTCCTGCGCATAGATGCAAACCGGGGCACCAAAGATCGTACCCGTACCGGTAACCACACCATCACCCGGCAGAACCTTCTTCTCCATACCGAAATCACGGCCATCGTGTTTCACGAACATGTCATACTCATGGAAAGAGTTCTTATCCAACAAAGCCAAGATACGCTCCCGGGCAGTAAGCTTACCCATCGCCACTTGCTTTTCGATAGCAGCCTCACCACCGCCCATCTCGATAACGGCTTTCTTTTCCCTGAGGGCCTCAATGTTTTTACTTAAATCTGTCATATTGATTATTTATAGATTTATTATTTACCAACGGCTTTTGCCCGGTAAGAGCAACGAACCGTCCCTTTAATAATACTATTTAATTTGCCTTTGTTCAATTGACGGCGAATAGCGGAGACATTGTCGATAAAGACATGCCCCGTCAGATGCTCGCACTCATGCTGCACGATACGGGCGGCGAAACCTTCCACCACTTCCTCGTGTTCCTCCCAATTCTCATCCCAATATCTCACACGAACCGTTTTCGAGCGAGACACTTTCTCGTGTATACCCGGCAGGCTCAAGCAGCCTTCCTCCATAGCTATTTCCTCCTCGCTACGTTCCAAAAACTCGGGATTAATCAACGCACGCTTGAAACCCTTGCATTCAGGGAAGTCATCTCCCATCACATCACCGTCTATAACCACCAAACGGATAGACAAGCCCACCTGAGGAGCGGCAAGCCCTACCCCATCAGCATTATACATCGTTTCAAACATATTGGCAACCAACTGTTTCAAGTCGGGATAATCTTTAGGTACATCCTCAGCCTCTTTTCTTAGTACGGGCTGACCATATAAAAATACGGGTAAAATCATAAGTTATAACTGATATTTTTTACTTTCTAAATAAGCTTGCAAAATAATAACGGCGCTAATCTCATCAACCAATCCTTTATCTTGCCGTTTCTTTTTCTTTAAACCGCCTTCCAACATGGCCTTATGAGCTAAGACCGACGTGAACCGCTCGTCGTAATAAGTTACCGGGATACTTGGTATCGTCCTTTTCAGATGGGTCACGAACGCCTCCACATACTTCATGTTCTCAGAAGGCTCATTGTTCATTTGCTTCGGAAGCCCGACCACAAATAAATCCACCGGTTCCCGTGATATGTAATCCGACAGGTATTTCACAACCTCTCCACTTGGGACTGTCGCCACGCCGTTAGCGATCATTTGTAAAATATCCGTAGCGGCTATCCCTGTACGTTTCCGGCCGTAATCTATTGCAATTATTCTTCCCATCGAGCGCGAATATAGCATAAATATAAATACAGATTACACAAATCCGCAAAAAGTGTGCAACAAATCGGATCAATATGCATTCTTCTCTCCCTTGAACATATTCAGTACCGTAACCACAATAATCTTTAAATCAAGGAAGAACGTCCAATTCTCTATATACCACACATCTCTCTTCACACGTCCTTCCATCTGCTCCAGCGTCTTGGTCTCACCTCGGTAACCGGTGACTTGCGCCCACCCCGTTACTCCCGGTTTCACCAAATGCCGCACCATATACTTATCGATCAACGCCGAGTACTGCTCGGTATGCTTCAGCATATGCGGACGAGGGCCTACCACGGACATATCGCCCAGCAAGACGTTCACGAACTGAGGGAACTCATCCAAATTCGTCCGGCGCAAGAAATCGCCGATCCGGGTCTTCCGGGGATCATCCTTGACGGCCTGCAAGGTATCGGCCTGCGCGTTCACCTTCATCGTACGAAATTTAAAACATTCGAAGTCATGCCCATACAATCCCGTACGTTTCTGCTTAAACAAAATCGGGCCGGGTGAGCTTAACTTGATCATTATACCGACCACGATGTACAGGATCGGATAAATCGTGAGCAAAATCACCAAAGAGAAAAATATATCGAACGTTCGTTTCAAGAACCGGTTATAGGCGGATTGCAAAGGCTCCCGGCGGACCGTCAGCAATGGGATCGATTCCATCACCTCCATCACCATACTCTTCTTTACATCCCGGTAAAACTCGGGCACGATATAGAAGCGCACCATCTTCTTCTCAGCGAAATTCAGAAGCCGTACGATCTTTCCGTTGTTCGTACCCGGCAAGGTACAATAAATCTCATCGATATCATGCTCCAGCACATACGCTTCCACCTCACTCGTCTTACCCAAATAATTAGGTAAAACGTCTTTCAACGAGTCATTGTCATCAAAGAACCCCTTTACACTAAACCCATAGCTCAAATCATCTTTCATAACTTGGTAAAGCTCCATACCATTCTTTCCCGCACCCACAATCACCACCTTCTTAAAGTTATAGCCTTTTCGCCTATAAAACTTTAAGGATAAGCGCACAAAAACCCGCCAAAGCGAAAACAAGATGATAGAAACCCCGTAATAGACCAAGAGGAAGGTAGCCAGAATATCCCCTACATTCAAGAAGATCAAGCAAGTAGCGAATAAAAAGATAAGTACGGTAACCAATCCGAACGCCCGTTGCACAATCTTGTCGATAAACACGACCGCCTGATGCAATTGAATCGGGATAAAATATAAAGAGAAGAAATAACAGAAATTCAATAACAAAATAACCTCTCTCAAATTATAGGATATCGCTTCCGTGTATTTCGGGCCAAGCAGATGAAAAACGGCCATAAACAAGAGATTCAATACGATCAAATCTCCTACACCAATCAGCCATTGGATTAAATAACCATGTTTTTTGTTCAATATCATAGCAATTCGATAAATTCTCACAAAAGTAAGTATTTTTCGGCGCAAAAAAAAGGCCGCACTTAGAAGTACGGCCTTTTTAAAGTATTAATTCGTAAATTAATTATTAGCGCTCATAATTACTACACGGTTCCAGCTATTTTCGCCATAAGGTTGTTCGTCCGAACCTCTCCACTCGATAGTGATCTGGCTAGAAGAGATACCGTATTTATCGATAAGTTCCTTAGCGACCGCTCTAGCACGTTTCTCAGAAAGACCCATGTTATAATCAGAAGTACCCGTCTTCTTGTCAGCGTAACCAACTACCTTGATCGGAGCGTTGTTGTTCTTCATGAACTCAGCTGTGTTATAGATATTGATCTGCTGGTTCTTGTCGATCTTAGCGCTGTTGATGCGAAAGTAAACCACATTGTCAACGTAGTTATTTACAACTTCAGTAACTGTCTCTTGGCACTCAGGGCAAGAAACCGGACGTTTGCTCAACTCATCGTTAGCAGCACGCAAAGAGTTGATCTGGCCGTTCAAGTCGTTCAACAAAGCGTAATCCATCGGCTCCAATACCTCGAAGTCTGTCTTACCCAATTTGAATGTCAAACCAGCGCTCAACTGAACGATACCATCTGTCAGGTGATTCATCTCGACACGGTTAAACTGCTCGTTCAACAAAGAACCTTGGATCTCAACGTTCAAATCAACACGTTTGCTCAAACGGAAAGCGGTTAAGATACCAGCGTTCAACGTAGGAGACTCCGTTCTTGGACGATCATAAGACTCTGTAGTCTTGAAACGCTGCGCATAACCAAAACCGACCCAAGGAATCAAGCGGAACACTTTAGATTCTCTGTAAGGAGCCCAGAAGTTAGTAACATCCCACAACAAATCTACGTGAGCGGCTACATATTTATTATGTTGCATAAACTGTGCGCCATCACCTTCAAAACCGTGGATAATACCACCATTTAACTGGGTACGGAATCCTAAATACGGATTAAACCACTTACCAAAAGATACTTGTGGAGCGAAGTTTAAACGATTCTTGAAATCAGCCTCTCCATTTTGGTCTCCTAACAATACGCTGGCTCCACCCGCAATTGAAATAAACCAATTGTCGCGAGCTTTATTCTTCTTGAAATTAGTCTTATAACCAGCCTCATTGCTGAACCCCACCTGCGGTTGATATTCCTGTGCTGCCACAGAGAATACAAAACCTGATAACAAAGCTAAAAGTAAAACCTTAGTCTTCATATTTTCAACATTTTAATTAAACAATCAATTACCTAATATCTTAAAATTGGCACAAATTTAACTCTTTTTGTAATTACAACAAATAAAATCTTCAAATTGTTTCGAACTCACTCGAAATAGTTCAAAATTTTATAGCCCCCCTCTTTCAGATAAGACTCCTTCTTCATTAGTTTTATATCGTTCTTCATCATATCCTCAATTAAAGCCGCTAATGAATACTCCGGTTCCCACCCTAAACGAGTACGTGCCTTCGTAGCGTCACCGATCAGCAACTCTACTTCCGTAGGGCGGAAATACTGCGGATCTACTCCCACAACTTCCTCACCCACACGTTTCTTAAAGTTTTCCAGATAGGCATCACCAACCTTCTTGACGAACAATCCCTCGTCTATCGACTCTATGATAGCGACCTCGTCTATCCCTTCTCCTTTAAAGCGGATTCCCACGCCAATTTCCTCAAAAGCCATACGGATAAAGTCCCGAATCGTGGTAGTAATCCCGGTAGCTATGACATAATCCGAGGGTTCATCTTGTTGCAAAATAGCGTACATGGCACGCACGTAATCTTTTGCGTGTCCCCAATCCCGTTTGGAGGAAAGATTACCCATATAAACCTTTTTTTGCATACCCAAAACGATACGTGAAACCGCCCGGGTTACCTTACGGGTCACGAATGTCTCTCCCCTTAATGGAGACTCATGATTAAACAAGATGCCATTGGAAGCGTGCATATGATAGGCTTCCCTGTAATTCACCGTAATCCAGTAACCGTATAGTTTCGCTACCGCATAAGGGCTTCTCGGATAGAAAGGAGTAGTCTCCCTCTGCGGCACCTCTTGCACCAAGCCATACAACTCGGATGTAGATGCCTGGTAAATACGCGTCTTCGGGATCAAGTTCAGCAAACGGACCGCCTCTAGGATACGCAATACGCCCAAACCATCCGCATTCGCAGTATATTCGGGAGTGTCGAAACTTACTTTTACATGGCTCATGGCGGCCAGATTATAGATCTCGTCCGGTTGAACCTCGCCAATGATACGTGTAAGATTCAAACTATCCGTTAAATCGCCATAATGCAAAATCAAATTACGGTTTTCCACATGCGGGTCTTGATACAAATGATCGATACGGTCCGTATTGAACATGGAAGAACGACGCTTGATACCGTGTACCGTATATCCTTTCTTGATCAAGAACTCGGTAAGATAAGCCCCATCCTGTCCCGTAATACCCGTTATTAACGCTACTTTGCCCATTTCTCTAATTTTCAATTTTCAATTCTCATTTTTCAATTCCCAAGTACCATTCATAGAGTCGCTTCACGCCCTCCTCGATCTCGATCGTATGGCGCCAACCCAAGGCATGCAACTTGCTTACATCCGTCAGCTTACGAAGCGTACCGTCCGGCTTGGACGAGTTAAACCTCAACTCGCCCTCGAACCCGATCTCTCGCCGGATCAGTTCGGCGACCTCACGGATCGAAAGCTCGATACCCGTACCTATATTAATATGTGTATTCCGGACCTCGCCCTCCTTCTGGCGGACATCCTCGAAATCCACGTGTTCCATGATATAAACAGAAGCGTCGGCCATCTCCTCGCTCCATAAAAACTCACGAAGCGGCTTGCCGGTTCCCCACAGCTCCACCTCGCCCGGACGGATACCCTGTTTATCCAATACGGAGAGTATCTCCGGCTCGGAGGCCTTCCCAGACACGCCCTCTACCGGACGAATGTCCATATCCTTACGCAAGGCCTCCCAATCTCCTGTATGCAGGCATTTCGCCAGATGGATCTTACGGATCATGGCTGGCAACACATGCGAGGTCTCCAGATTGAAATTATCATTCGGCCCGTAGAGGTTGGTAGGCATCACGGCGATATAGTTCGTACCGTATTGCAGGTTGTAACTCTCGCACATCTTGATACCCGCTATCTTGGCGATCGCGTAAGGCTCGTTGGAATATTCCAAGGGAGATGTCAGCAAGCAATCCTCCGGCATCGGCTGCGGAGCCTCACGGGGATAGATGCAGGTGCTTCCCAAGAATAATAATTTCTTTACATTGTTTTTCCAAGAGGCATGAATGACATTATTCTGGATCATCAAATTATTGTAGATAAAATCGGCACGGTACAGACTGTTCGCCATGATACCGCCGACGTGCGCCGCCGACAAGAACACATAGTCCGGCCGCTCGGCTGCAAAGAACTCGTTCACAGCGGCTTGATCCGTCAGATCCAGTTCCGCATGCGTACGAAGCAGGAAGTTCGTATACCCTTTGCTACGCAAATTATTCAGGATGGCGGAGCCTACCAAGCCCCGGTGACCGGCAACAAATATTTTACTGTCTTTTTCCATCGATATCTCGTATTCTGAACTACTTCTACTTATTAATCAACCTCATCAAATACTGGCCGTACTGATTCTTAATCATCGGCAAAGCCACTTGCTCAAGTCGCTTCTCATCAATCCATCCTTGCTTGAAAGCGATCTCCTCCAGACAAGCCACCTTCAGTCCCTGTCTCTTCTCGATCACCTCCACGAAAGTAGATGCCTCAGACAACGAGTCGTGAGTCCCGGTATCCAACCAAGCGAATCCACGTCCCAATAGCTGCACTTTCAACTCCCCATCCTTCAAGAACCACTGGTTCACGGTAGTGATCTCCAGCTCTCCACGGGCGGATGGCTTGATATTCTTGGCCACGCCCACCACCTTGTTCGGATAGAAATACAACCCTACCACGGCGTAATTCGACTTCGGTTCCTTCGGTTTCTCCTCGATACTGAAGACGTTCCCATCCGCATCGAACTCGGCCACGCCATAGCGTTCCGGATCGTTTACGTAGTAACCGAACACGGTCGCTTTTTGTTCGTTCTCCGCCTTGTCAACGGCCTCTTTTAACATACGGGTAAAGCTCTGTCCGTAAAAGATATTATCGCCAAGTACCAAGCAAACGGAGTCATCGCCGATAAAACGCTCTCCAATGATGAAAGCTTGCGCCAATCCGTCCGGTGAAGGCTGCTCGGCATATTCAAAACGAACGCCATAATCGGAGCCATCGCCCAGTAAACGACGAAAGCCCGGCAAATCCTGAGGGGTCGATATAATAAGAATCTCCCGTATCCCTGCCAGCATGAGCACGGATACCGGATAAAAAATCATCGGCTTATCATAAATAGGTAGAAGTTGCTTGGAAACTCCTTTAGTGATCGGATACAAGCGGGTACCCGATCCACCGGCTAAAACTATACCTTTCATATTCTTTCCATTTTGTTCGACAATACTCGCTTAGGATCGATTCCACACCGTCCCTAAAACTATACAAAGTTAAACAAATAATAATAGATTAGCGCATGGTTTTCAAAAAATCGTCCATATTCTGATACAATGGGACGCCATAGCGCGCACAAGTTAAGCGCACATTATCATAGCGGTAAAAGCCGGGCTCGCAAATCACCCGCAACTTTCCGGAGCGCATAAACAGCCCCATCTCCAATAAAGTTATCGGGGATTTGCTGCTCGCCAGAATGTTCATGATAATCAGATCGGCTTTCTCCAGATGCTCCAGTTCCCAATTCACTTGATGCTCAAAATCGGACATCTCCCCGCTCAACCCTTTATCTCTACGAGGATTGAACAAGAGATACCGTCCCTCCGGAAGCGCCCGGAACCAGTCGCAGGTAGCCTTCTGCCAATCCACGCTTTTCCCCATATCGATCGTGCCGGCCAAAAAGATTTTTTGGTATACAGCTTCATCCAAATCCTTATTTTCAGTATCGGGATACAAGACAACGACCTCAGATTGGGCAAACCCTCCCATCGGCACCAAAAACAAATATAATATACACAGTACAATATTTCTCATATTCATGTCTCAAAGCTTACTTTTCAGGCAACAAACTTCGCAAAAAAACATGAATCCAACAAATACATTCACTTTAAATGTGGGCAATAGTCTTGTATATACTAATAGGATATCACGAGAAGTTGTACTTACTTGGACGGTGAAGTATATCTCCTAGGGTACTTGCAGTATATCTTCTCCAAGGAGAGGAGTATATGTACGTGTTTTTTCGAAAACACGTACATGTTTTTGGGAAGGACTCGGCATGTAGCAAAATCATGGGTTCAGCCCATAAATCGTAGCCTGTACGGCATGCGATAAGATATAGGCCGCAGGCGTGTCGTTTGAGGGGGAATAGCCTTTGGAGAGCCTCTGGATTACGGGTTCCTTGTTCGTGCCCAGTATCGGGACCAATAAGGGGGCGCCGTTCAAGATAAGCGGTCCCGTCATGGTGATCCGGTATTGGCCGGTAGAAGGTTGCTGGGATACCGCATAGTTACGGCTATCCGACAATAGCTCCATGGTGGTAGGGAAAATGGATGCCGTATGGGAATCCTCACCTACGCCGAGGATGATGCAATCGAACGTAGGCATTTGATTGAACAACGGCAAGAATTCCTTTACGACCCATGAATAACGCATCGCCTCGGTACCCGGCTCGTTCTCGCCCTTGATCCGGTGGATATGGTCCGCCGGGATACGCAAAGGCTTAAAAAGCAAATGATTCGCATGACCGTAATTACTATCTGGACTCGTTGGTGGAACGCAACGCTCGTCCACCCAGAAGAAACGGATGTTATTCCAGTCAATCTTATCCTTATACTCATCTACCCAGAGGGAAAACATATGCTTCGCCGTCTCCCCTCCCGAGAGCGCTAGGTTAAACGGAGCGAAGTCTTTCCGGCGAATCATCGCCATCATATCCTCCGTCATCGACCGAAGCGCCTCTTTCATCTCATTATATCTCTTTATTTCCATAAAATTATCTTCTTTGGCAGGCGCAGACTTTCTTTTCCGCACCTAAAATAACAGTTTCCTCCGGTCCGTCCTCGCCCGGCTCATAGAAGAATAAGTTCTTCGAACCCTCCTCTTTCCAATGGAGCAAGATCGGATCGATAAATTTCCAGCTAGCCTCCAAAGCGTCGCTACGAGCATACAGGGTGGAATCGCCCAGCATGGCATCCAGCAACAGACGCTCGTAAGCGTCAGGAAGATAGCTCTTCGAGAGGGAATCGTAGCGGAAGTCCATGCTGACTTGCTTCACCTCGAAACCGGCTCCCGGCATTTTCAGCCCGAACTTCAAGGATATACTCTCGTTCGGTTGGATACGGATGGTCAATTTATTGCAGGAACCTCCCGAACATTGACCGACAAACAGTTGATGGGGCGTAGACTTGAAGTGGATCACTACCTCCGATGACTTCTCCGGCAACTTCTTTCCCGTATAGAAATAGAAGGGCACACCGCTCCAGCGCCAGTTATCGATGAAGAATTTCATCGCCACATACGTCTCGGTATTCGAGTCGGGAGCTACGTTCTTCTCTTCCCGATAACCGATATATTGTCCGCGGACAACCATCTTATCCATATCCAACACCGTATACGGACGTATGGAGCGGAATACTTTCACGATCTCGTCACGAATCGGTTCCGGCTCGAATATAGAGGGAGATTCCATGGCGATAAACGACATCAATTGCATCAAGTGATTCTGGATCATATCCCGCATCGCCCCGGCTCCATCATAATATTTCCCTCGATTCTCCACCCCCAAAGTCTCGGTAGCGCTGATCTCGATGGAATCGATATAATTATGATTCCACAATGGCTCGAAAATACCGTTTGAGAAACGCAATACCAAGATATTCTGCACGGTCTCTTTCCCCAGATAATGGTCGATACGATAAATCTCCTCCTCATGGAAGATATGTCGTAAATGATCGTTCAACTGGCGGGCAGACTCCAAGCTGGTACCGAACGGCTTCTCTACGATGATCCGCCTGAAACCATCTGGAGACTCGGTCTTGTTCAAACCGCTCTCCAGCAAACATTGCGGGACGATCTCGTACATCACCGGCGGGGTAGCCAAGTAATAGATGATCTTATCCGGCAAGTCATGTTTCTCTTGCAAGAACTCGATGCGCTCACGCAATTTGTAGTATTCATCGGCGTTCGTGGAATCGAAGGCGAGGTAATAGACATTCTCCAAGAAGTCATCGATCAAGCCCTCGTCGTAAGTCTTTCCCTTCTGTGCCTCCAAGATATGCGTATGTTGCTCCGCACGGAACTCCTCATCACCATAAGCGGTACGGGCGGCCCCCAAGATGCAGAAGCGGTCGGGCAGCAAGCCCCGGACATATAACTCGAACAAAGAGGGAAGCAACTTGCGACTGGTAAGATCGCCCGACGCCCCGAATATAACTAATAATTGATTATCTGCTTTCTTCATGTCTTTATACGTTATAAGTTCCAGAAACCGTCTTTCCTCCCTCACCCGTCCAGTTAGTATGGAAAAACTTACCACGCTCCCAATCGACCCGCTCATAAGTATGAGCCCCGAAATAATCCCGCTGGGCCTGAATCAAGTTAGCGGCGGAATGCGGGGTAGACAGTCCATCGAAATAGCTCAACCCCGAGCTCATCGCCGGCAAAGCCACTCCATGCAAGGCACCCTCGGCTACCACTTGCCGCCAAGCCAACAAGGAAGACTCGATCTTTTGAATAAAGAACTCATCGAATAAGAGGTTCTCCAGATTCCGGTTCTTCTCATAAGCCTGCGTAATTTTCTCCAAAAAGACAGAGCGTATGATACATCCCTTCCGCCAAATCTTGGCGATCGTACCGTAATCCAACTGCCAATCATATCGCTTAGAGGCTTGGTACAACAAAGAGAATCCCTGCGCATAGGAAACCAACTTAGCGGCATACAAAGCCTGCTTGATCTCTTTCTCCGAGATCAAGGTCTGCCCCAGCACGCCACTCTTCGGATAAAGCGAGGACGCTTTTTTCCGTTCTTCCTGCATGGAAGAAAGCATACGGGCATAAACAGCCTCGGTAATCAATGTCAGCGGATCATTCTCGTCCATAGCGGCGATAGCGCTCCATTTACCGGTACCCTTCTGGCCGGCGGCATCCAATATCTTATCTAGCAGGTAGCCCTCCCCCGCCTCGTCCTTGAAGCGGAGAATATCGGCCGTAATACCGATCAGGTAGCTATCCAGCTCTCCCGTGTTCCAATCCTCAAAGATACGAGCCAAGGCCTCATTGTCCAGATCCAGACGATTCTTCAATAAGGAATACGCCTCGGAAATCAACTGCATATCTCCATACTCGATACCATTGTGTACCATTTTCACGAAATGGCCGGCTCCACCCGGACCAATCCATTGGCAACAAGGCGTCCCGTCGTCCAGCTTGGCGGCGATGCTTTGCAAGACATCCTTCACCAAAGGCCAAGCGGCAGGCGAACCACCCGGCATCACCGAAGGTCCGTACAAGGCACCGATCTCGCCTCCGGAGATTCCGGTACCTACGAAGTACATCCCATGCGCCTCCATCTCCTTCACCCGTCGTTCCGTATCATGGAAGTCTGAGTTACCACCATCAATAATCACGTCACCGGGTGATAAGTAAGGGATCAATTGAGCCATCAGCTCATCCACCGGGGCACCCGCTTTTACCATCAGCATAATCTTGCGAGGACGCTCGATAGACTCGACAAATTCCTGTATCGTATGGGTTCCTATAAAATTCTTTCCTTTTCCACGACCGCTCATGAAGCGATCTACCACGCCTTCCTCTCCCGGCGCCGTACGATTATAAACGGATACGGTGAACCCCTTGCTTTCCATATTCAACGCAAGGTTCTCGCCCATCACGGCCAAGCCGATTAATCCAATGTCTGATGTTTTCATATTTATGTTTTTATTTTATTAATCCAAATAGATCATTTAAAGCCTCACTCATCGACGGATGGGTGAATATCGAATCCCGGAGGAACGTGTAATCTTGCCCGAGACGCATCGCCAAGCTAACCGTATTTATGACTTCGCTGGACTCGGCGCAGAATAAGGTACATCCTAGGATCTTCCCGGTATCCGCATCTACCACGGCCTTCAGCAAGCCATCCGTCTGCTCGATGGTACGGGTACGAGGCATGGCGGCAGCGGGCAGGCTGGCCACCTTTATATTTTTCTCCATCTTACGGGCTTGCGTCTCGTTCAGCCCGACATGGGCCAACGGAGGATCGATGAATACGGAATAAGCCACAGCTTCCCGATCGTCCAAGCTCCGGAAACCGTTACCAAACAGCTCTTCCCGGATAATACGGTAATCATCCAAGGACAGATAGGTGAATTGCAATCCGCCATGTACATCCCCGATCGCCCAGATATTAGGGATATTGGTACGCAACTTACTATCCACCTCGATAGCGCCACGATTAGTCGTCCGTATTCCGGCGGCTTGCAGATTTAGGCTTTCCGTATTCGGTTTACGGCCGGTAGCCAAAAGCACCGCCTCGGCATCCAGCCGCAAGGTATCTCCCGAGATAGCGTTACGGCAGATCACCGTAGCCCGCTCGGCATCCTGCTCGATCGTCTGCACGACCGTATTCAAATGAATGGCGATCCCTTTTTTCTCTAGCGTAGACTTCACCGAATCGGCGATGTCCCGGTCCTCACGAGGGATGAACACCTCCCCTGCCTCCAAGATCGTTACCTCCGACCCAAAACCGGCGAACATGGAAGCGAATTCCAGCCCGATATATCCGCCTCCGACAATAACCAGATGCCGTGGCAGTTTCTCCAGTTCCATAATGGAAGTACTTGTATATACGTAAGGATTATCCTCGATACCGCTTATCGTAGGAATAATCGTCGTGGCTCCGGCATTGATGAATATCTTCTCGCCTTCCAGCAAGAAAGAGTCCGTATCCGTTTTCACGACAATCTCATAAGGGGAACGAAAAGAAGCCTCTCCGGTATAGACCGTTACGGTCTCCCGATCATCCAGATTCTTGAAATTCTTCTCACGAAGCAAAGAGGTCAGTTTCTCCTTGGCGAGGATAGCCTGTTTAAACTCCTCCGCATGTTGCTCGAAGGTAGAAGGTCTGCGATACCCTGTCACTTGAGCGTAATGTACAAGCGCTTTCGTCGGTATACAGCCGATATTGATACAAGTGCCTCCGTACATACCCGTCGAACGCTCCACCACAGCTACATTCCATCCATGGTTAGCCAAATCCGCCGCCAAGGTTTTTCCACCTTTCCCAAAACCAATAATAATCGCGTCGTACTTTTTCATCTCTGATTTATCTTCTTTTCGTTAGACATTAAAATAACATTCGTTTTAACCTAATTGTTGCGAATTTCATATTGCAAAAATAGCTCCAGCCCCTATTTTACAAAATGGCTGTTCAACCTATAAGTTTAGCCATTTTTCCCGAAACAAGAAAGTAACGAACAAATACCCCCTATTTTTTGTTCTTTACTTATATAATATTTATACCCTATGATCACAACACTTATAATACTGGCCCTATCAGCCGTTTTCTTTGTTAATGGAAAATTACGTTCCGATCTTGTCGCTCTATGCGCCCTCGTCTTATTAATCGTATTCAACATACTTACACCCGAAGAAGCGCTTTCCGGCTTCTCCAATCCTATCGTCATCATGATGGTCGGGTTGTTTGTCGTAGGAGGAGCTATCTTTAAAACGGGATTGGCCAAAATGATCAGCAGCAAGATACTCCGTCTAGCGGGAAAAAGCGAATTGAAATTATTCATATTGATCATGATGGTCACCGCTTTTATCGGGGCGTTCGTCAGTAATACGGGTACCGTGGCCCTCATGCTTCCGATCGTAGTGAGCATGGCGGCAAGCGCCAATATCAGTCCCGGGAGGTTTTTGATGCCCTTGGCTTTCGCTAGTAGCATGGGCGGAATGGCCACGCTGATCGGTACGCCTCCGAACCTCGTGGTAGATGAGGTGCTATCCAACGCCGGATTCACGGATCTATCGTTTTTCTCGTTTACGCCTATCGGGGTTATTTGTGTGCTTATCGGCTTGGTCGTCTTGATTCCCCTAAGCAAATTCTTCTTGGTAAAAAAGGAGGATGGCAAAGACACGAAGACTACAACCGGGCACTCCCCAAAAGAGTTAGCCAAGAAATACCAATTATCGGATAATCTATATCGGATACAGATCAGGCCCGGTTCCCGGATCGGAGGGAAAAAATTGCAAGAATTAAATATTACGCAGGCTTATAATCTCTCCATTCTGGAGATACGCCGGCAGTCGTCCTCTCAAGGACGTTTCCTTAAAACCGTAGACCAGTCCTTAGCCGGCCCACATACGGAATTACAGGAGAACGATATCCTCTATGTGTTCGGCCCGTTCGAGAAAGTAAACCAATTCGCCAAAGAACAGAATCTGGAGCTTACGGATACCCACGTATCCGAATATGTTGAAGGGGCGGAGGTTGAAAAGCTGAGCGTTCGGGAGATCGGTATCGCCGAGGTCTTATTAATGCCCGACTCGAAATTGATAAATAAGGCGGTAAAGGACTCTGGTTTCAGGGATAAATATTCCGTGAATATCTTAGGCATCCAACGGAAAGGGGAATATATACTGAATGATATAAAAGATATAAAGATGCATGCCGGCGATATCCTTCTAATACAAGGCACATGGGACAGTATCGCTCGCATGAGCCAGAAACAATCGCAATGGGTGGTATTGGGCCAGCCCTTAGAAGAGGCCTCTAAAGTCACTCTGGATTATAAAGCCCCTGTCGCCGCCTTGATCATGGTCTTAATGATTGCCGCCATGGTATTCGACTTCATCCCGATTCCTCCGGTAGCGGCGGTAATCATAGCGGGAATATTGATGGTATTAACCGGATGTTTCCGTAACGTGGAAGAGGCTTATAAAACGATTAATTGGGAAAGCGTAGTCTTGATCGCCGCCATGTTACCCATGTCGCTAGCCTTAGAGAAGACAGGCGCCTCCAATCTTATCTCGGAGAAATTGGTGAGCGGACTAGGCGATTACGGACCGCTCGTCTTGATGGCCGGAATTTATTTCACCACCTCGCTACTGACCATGTTTATCAGCAACACGGCCACGGCGGTACTGGTAGCCCCTATTGCCCTTCAATCCGCCATAGCCATCAACGTTAGCCCTTATCCATTCCTGCTGGCGGTGACGGTAGGTGCCAGCATGTGCTTCGCCTCCCCCTTCTCTACGCCACCCAACGCACTCGTTATGTCCGCCGGAAAATATACATTTATGGACTATGTAAAGGTGGGGTTGCCTTTACAAATCGTGATGGGAATCGTTATGGTATTTATATTACCTTTATTATTCCCATTCTAAACATTCGCACACGCATTTTAGTTTTATATTTGCAGTTTGTAAAACAGTACAAGAAAATTTATGGATATACCGTTTAAACCGATCAGGTTAGAAGACAAAGAGATCATAACCTCATTTACATTTCCCAGCGATTATCGCAATTGTGATTTCTCATTTGCGAACATGTGCAGTTGGCGTTTCTTATATGACAGTGAATTCGCTATCGTGGATGGCTATTTATTAATCCGTTTCATGATCGAGGACAAGAGCCGTTTCGCCTATATGATGCCTGTCGGGGATGGAGATTTAGCGGGTGCCGTTCGTTTGCTGGAAGAGGATTCCTTAAAATATGGACATCCGCTCTGTATGCTGGGTATCACCCCCGACGCCAAGGAGCAACTGGAAGGCGCACTTCCCGGAAGCTTTTTTTATATCCCAGAACGGGATTATTTCGATTACATTTATTTACGGGAGGATTTAGCGACCTTACGGGGTAAGAAATACCAATCCAAACGTAATCATATCAATAATTTCAAGAAACAATATTCGTACGAGTATGTCCCTATCACGCCGGATATCGTCCCCCAATGCCTGAAACTGGAATGTAAATGGTATAAGGCGAACAATGGAGATAATGACGAGGAAGAGCTTAATGACGAACGTCGCTCCCTTACCTATGCCTTGCATCATTTTGACAGCCTAAGCCTGATCGGTGGCGCTCTCCGGGTGGATAACGAGATTATCGCTTTCTCTTTCGGGGCCCCCATCAACCATAATACATTCGGGGTTCACGTGGAGAAAGCGGACGTGAATTTCGACGGTGCCTATACGGTGATTAACCAAGAGTTCGCTTCTCACCTTCCGGAACAGTATACTTACGTGAACCGGGAGGAGGATCTCGGCATACCGGGGTTGCGCCAAGCGAAGCTTTCTTATCAGCCTACCATACTATTAGAGAAGAGTGCCGCAATAAAAAAGCAACTTACGCAAACTAAATAAATTATGGACAAGAAACAACAAATCGTAAACTTATGGCGTACCTGCTTCGGGGATTCCGAGGCATTTATCAGCCTTTATTTTGATCGTGTTTACAAGGACGAGAACGCAATGACCATCGAGAAGGACGGTAAAATAGTTTCTGCCTTGCAGATAGTTCCTCATACGATGACTTATTTGGGTACCGAGATCTCGGTAGGCTATATCTCTGGGGCGTGCACGACTCCGGAAGAAAGAGGGCAAGGGCTTATGCGACAACTCTTGCAAGAGACATTCGAGGAAATGGAACGGCGTGAGATCGCTATCTCCGCCTTAATCCCTGCCGATCCTTGGTTATTCGACTATTATAGGGAACAGGGTTATACCGAGGCATTCGATTATTCCGTAGAGACATATATCCGCCCGAATACGCCGGTTCAACTCCCGAAGATAACGGTTATCCAACCGGAGGTACCGACAACCGACGAATTGTTCGCTTATTTCAACCGCAAATTACGTGAACGCCCTTCCTGTATCTTGCACTCGCAGGATGATTTCATCACGATACTTCGTGATCTGCAATTAGATAACGGGGGGATGTACACGGCCTTGGACGAGAACGAGAAGGTGGTTGGCATGGCTTTCGCACTGCCTCTTGAGGCGGGTACAGCGCCGTCCGACAAAAAGCTTTTTATCAAGGAACTTCTTTACGACTCGGAAGAGATCAAGGAATTACTATTGCAAGAGCTTACCCTGCAAAATAACATATCGCAAGCGACGGTCAATACCCCTCCCACCCCTCCGGGTACCTTACCTATGGGTATGGCCCGCATCATCGACACGAAACGCATGATCCACCTCTGGCTATCCAAACAACACGAAAGCCCTGTCTCCAAAAAAGATTTGGAACAAATGGATAACCAAACGCTAACACGACAGTTGATGGGTTATCAAGGTAGGATGGCTTATATGAGTTTGATGCTGGATTAATAGAAATGAAAAACGGATTGCTAAGGATAAAGTTCCCGCAATCCGTTTTTATTCTTAAATCTATTTACTGTTTACGACAAATAAAATTATCATTTAGATGCTATGATCACTTATCTTTAGCAGAATCTCCTTGGTAAAGAAGATCATTGACACCTAAAGTATACCAATCCAAAACATCTTTTCCTCCAGACTTGGCCCAATTCATAAATTGAGGATATGCATCCATAATAGAAATACCTTCTCTAGGATATGAATCAAAAGATGATTTAGGGATCATCAATCCCCACATCATATTATTAAATTCCTCTGTTGAATTATCAATATTCTCATTATACTTATATCGATAATATTCATCACTTGTTAAGGCCGTGGCTGCTTGTTCCGTTCCTAAAAAACCAGCTATATGGACCTCGTTCTTTTTATTCTTATTAGGATCACCCCAAACAATAAAAACGTTTAAGTTGTTAGCATTCACAACTCCGCTCATGCCATTCACATCTACTTCTATCAAGCTTTCACGTGCTTCACAAGTCTTATTATATGTATTTATTATTTGACCTGGCTCGCTATTCATGAACTCATGCGCCTCTTTTCCTTCCAATAAATTAATAACCTTGTCTGTTCCTTGGATCTTCGCAAAAGCATATAAAGATTTCGTTGCACCTACAGCCCTAACACTTGTTGATAAATATACAGTTTTTGCATTAATACCTTCACTGCTAGCCTCTGTCGTATTCATGATGCTGACAATCATAACCAAGTCATTCATATCATAGTCACCAAAATTAGGCCAATTGTCTTCAAATAAATAGACATAAGCTTCTGTCTTATCATATTCAGGTTTATACTCAGGCGTCTCGGATTCGTCTGTAAAAGGCTCATCTTTACTGTAATTGATATCGCCAAAACAATCACCGGATATATTTACAGGGCATTTATTGCCAACCACTCTTAACGCACCATTCTTATTAGCTGAATAATTTACTTCACTTTGCGCATAAGTATATAAATCACTCCAGAAAAAGCCTGTTATCTGAACAGATGTATAATCCAATACACCATTCACCTTAAACAATTTGGCACTATTTCCATCTCCATATTGATTGGCATCCGCATCCTCTACAACTAAGGATACAGGACCTGTTTGAGCAGGATTCAACGCATCTGTCTCAAACAAGGAATGTTCCGCCATCGATATTTTCGTATCATAACCATATATAAAATTCCCGGAAATTACAGAAGAACCCCGATTTAAATATAATCCGGAAGCAGATCCATCAAAAGAGAAAGTACCAACCTTTACCAAACAATGATTATGAAGTTCACCTCCATTCAAATGCATTGAGTTTACAGTAATTTCCGAATTCGTATGATTATAAATTGAACTATGTGGCGAAGGTAGAGTTTCTATTCTATTAATATCTACTTTACCCATATTAACCAATTGAGAATTTCCATCAATTTTCAGAACAGCCTTAGAGCCAATTATCTGACCTCCATGAAAAACTACAATTTGACTGTTTTTTGTCAATGGTGAGGCTGAAGAAGCTAAATCCAAGGTAGCGCCGCTAAAAATATAAAGAGTGTAGTTCTCGTTATCAGGGAAAACGACATTGTTGACCTTTCCGCTCGTAATTTTATAACTCTTATTTTTATCAAGAGTCATACCACTCCGTAGCTCTATTACATCTTTCATCTCAGCTTTTTTATCCAACTTCTCAATTTCCTTCTCCGAAAGCGGGGTGAGCCAACGTGTTATTTCTTGATCACTAATCCCGCTGTCACTACGCAAAAAAGATTTTGTAATAACTGGATCCGTATAATCCAATAATAAATCGCCATCTTTCACCTCTAAGCTTACAACAGTACTATACCCTTGTGCATCCGTTTTCTTAATATAAATATATTCTTGAGTCTTAGGTAAAGCCAAATCAACAATAAATGGATTCCTTGAGTTTGTTTTACCTCCAACATAGAAAACAGAATTAGGATCAGTGATAGGGTCCGAACCAAATACTTCTATCGTATAATAACGTTTCCCCTCATATTCATCCAAGACTTTAACAGTCAATTTATGGCTAGCCTTTGTTGAATAATCAAAATCATTCGGAATACCATTTGTACTCTCGTCCGGTCTCGGCTTTGGATCGGGATCCGGCTTAGGCTCGTACACGTCCGCTGTACATGCGGTCATCAGCACCGCAAACAGGAACAGTGCCATGAACTTTACTTTCGTAAAAATACATCTCTTCATATGCTTAATCATTAAATATTTCCCCTATAACATCATTAAAAAAAGAAGTTGTATATTTTAATCAACTTATTGAGTATTATCAACAGCAAAGGTAGATTTTATTATAATGCGAAGTTCTTAAACGCACAAATATTATCACATCAATTAACTATAATTAATAATACTCCAAAGAAAAAACCTTTGATAAATAGACAATATTTATTCCATGTCATGTTAAAAAAGAATAATAAAAGACTATTCACCCTACTCCAACCATTCAATCAGCTTATCAGCCAAAGTTACTGTTCCCGGCAAAGGTGGTTGGTGCCGATGTGGAGAAAGCCCCTAGCGATTTTCTCTTGGCAATAACATACCATCTGGCAATTTGACAAAATGAAAACTAAAGTCTCGGAGAATCGATTTTTTCGGGCAAAGGTACGGCTCGTTTCTAAATACGAGAAGAAAAAGCAGCATTTGTCTCGTTGACAGATGAATACAGAAAAACAGCCTCTCGCTCCAGCGAAATTAATTCATCGTATCTCATATTTTGAGGCAAGAAAAGGGTAAAAGCAGTGTTACGATAGGGTTATAGCACGGTAAGAATGCCCATTCATGAGTACTCATAACCCTATGCGTGACCGCTCATAATGCCTAACGCGAGTATCGGCATTGGGCAATACGACCTATCGCAACAGGTTTCGCCACCTATCGTGTACAAAATCGGCCCCTTTTTCAAGAAAAAGCGTGTTTATTACCACGCCTATCTCATTATCTTGTCACTTTCGCACGAAGGGTATGTCAACATATTCGTATAATATGAAGCAAATAGTCAGAATAAGCTTCTATTTCGCAACAGACCCATCATACAAGCCAGAGGCTCCCAATAGGCCTTAAGCACTCACATAAAACACGGAATTTTCAATCCAACTGATAAATCTTCAGCTTATTGTAAAGCGTCTTCCGGTCGATGCCCAATAACTGGGCCGCACGAGTCTTATTATTGCCGCACTCTTGGAGGGCCTTACGGATAAGGTCACGTTCATGCTCCACGTTCTTAAGCTGGATGTTGGTGTGCGAAGAGAGGTTCTCCGTCAGTTCCTCCGGGAGTTCCTTGCGGGTGATGTATCGACCGGTCGCCAATAAGGTAGCGTACTTGATAACGTTCTTCATCTGCCGCAGGTTACCCGGCCAAGAATAAGATTGGAACAATTGCATGGTATCGTTGTCGAAACCGATGATATCTTTCTGGAGCTCGCTATTCGCCAGATCGAGAAAATGATTGGCGAACAAGAGCAAATCCTCTTTTCGCTCTTTCAAGTCCGGGATACGGATCGTGAACTCATTGATACGATGGTACAGGTCCTCACGGAAATCTCCTTTCTCGATCGCCTGCCGCAAGTTCTCGTTCGTTGCGGATATCAAGCGCACGTTGATAGCGATCTCCTGATTGCTCCCGATCGGCTTTACCTTGCGCTCCTGTAGGGCACGCAATAGCTGAACCTGTACCTCATACGTCAGGTTCCCGATCTCATCCAAAAATATCGTACCGCCTTGAGCCGCCACAAACGCCCCAGTCTTGTTCTCGATCGCCCCCGTAAAAGAACCTTTCACGTGGCCGAAGAACTCGGAAGCCGCCAATTCCTTGGGGATAGCGCCGCAATCCACGGCGACAAACGGAGCCTTGCTACGATTACTTTGCTCGTGGATCCGACGGGCGATATACTCCTTACCGGTACCGCTAGCGCCGGTCACCAATACCGACATATCCGTCGGAGCCACCAAACGCACATGCTCATAAAGCTGGCGGGCCGCTTGGCTCTGCCCCTCGATATAAAGATCCGGGGCCGAAGAAACCGGGACTCTCGCCGGAGCCTTCTCCTCCACGTACACAAGTTCCTTGATCTTACCCAGCAACTCATCCGGGTTCAACGGCTTGGCAATATAATCCGCCGCTCCCAGCTTCATCGCCTGAACCGCCGTTTGTATCTCCGCATAACTGGTCATCATGATAAGGGGTAAGGAAGGATGAGTGCTTTTCAGCCATTTCAATAAGTCGATCCCGTCACTATCCGGCAGGCGTAAATCCGATATAACCAAATCGAACGCTTCCTCCCCCAGCCTCCGTTTAGCATCGGAAACAGAGGACGAGGATCTTACGACAAACCCTTTCTTACCCAGCCATGTGGTAAGCATCAAGGAAAAAGTTATATCATCTTCAACGATTAGAATCGACAACATACCCACTCAGATTATTTATAGTAACCACAAAGGTAAATAAATAAAACGAATCAAGAAAACATCCACGTAGCTTTACGCCATACTCCCTCGAAAGGACCTTGTTTATGATGGGCTAACCACCAGTGGCAAAAACCTAGCTGGAGAATGAAAAGAAGGATTCCTACGGCGAAGCTAGCGGTCGTTCCCAGATCGTCATACAGGGATAAACCGTATCCGAAATAGATAAAAGAGCCTACCATCGATTGCGTGAGGTAATTCGTCAAGCTCATTTTCCCGTAAGGCACAAGCCCGTGAAGCACCTTTTGCGGCGCCTTCCACTGCCACAAAAAGATAAAGGAGGATACCAATACGCACATGAACGAGAAATTACGCAAGGAAGACACGATCGTACTCATCGGGCGAAGCTCTTCGGTACGCTCTAGCAAACCGGGTAGGGAAAGGGACAGATAATAGAGGGGAATGAAACAAACTACCCCGATAACAAAGGTCCTTGTCCAAAACGTCCGATGCTTCTCCGGATCGACAAACAATCCCTTGCGCCCCAACAACATGCCCAGCATAAAGAGAGCCGATGTCTGGAAGAAACGTCCATAGCTCCAAGCCCAGAGAAGGCTATACAGCTGCCCGTCCCACAGATTAGACTTGACCATTTCCCAAAAGCTAGCACCTTCCATATACGGATAGATCCGCATACAGTGCACCAGCCATTGTTCCTTGGATGCCACATATTCCGGATGCATCAAGGCATACATGAATTTACCCCATTCCATGGGCTGTAGCATCAAAAACACGGCGATCGCCAATACCATCTTATTACTCAACTTGCAAACCGGTATCAACACAATACCCAAGATCGAATAAAGCACCAATATCTCCCCCGGGAAGAACGAGGCGTTGAAGCAACCGATAAAGAATAGGAGCATCAACCGCCAGAAGAAACGAAGCCGGAAGTCCTTCCCTTTCCTCGCTTGGTTATCAAACTGGATGAAAAAACTAAAACCGAACAGCAGGGCGAAAATAGCGTATGCCTTCCCGGAAAAGAGGAAGAACAAGGTATCCCATACCCCTTTATCCAAGGCTTTCATAAAATCGGTAGTAGCCTCCGGAAAATTATACAAGTTAAAATGCTCGATATTATGCAATAGGATAATAGCCATAACAGCAAATCCTCGTAATGCGTCGACCACCTCGATACGAGGTCGGGATTGTAGCGCGTGTTCCATGATATGATTCAGTAGATTTTATTATTTCGTGGCAAAAGTAACGAAACTAAATAAAAAAAGCATCCTCGAAAGGATGCCTTTTTCTTTTGCAGACTTAAATTGAATACTCAGGACTTAATCTTTCGCCATGAATAAATTCATGACTTTTGTTTTTAACGGTTTAAATGTAGAAACGCCCACTTGCGATTTCATTAAATAGATAGCGAATATCGTGCCAAAGCCAGCGAAACGCACGACAATGAATATCTAACTACTTATCCTTTAACAAGTAATAGATAAATTTTGTTTCTATAAAGTAGAATTTTATTTCAAAAGCATGGGGAAAGGCATTCCACGGATGGGTATTTATTCCACACCGGATTCCACAAGATTACCCGATGGCGGACTCCGCATCCTTCACGATAGCAAGTGCTTGCTCGATTACCTCGCCCAGCAGGTGGTACCAGCCGGAATCGGTCAGTTCCTCATCGTTCTTCTCCAAGATCCGCAGGTGTTGTACCAATGAATTGGCCCCCAGCATCGTGAACAGGGGAATCAACTTATGAGATATCCGGGAGGCTTCCTCCCGGTCTTTTCCCTCTAACGCATCTCGAAGTAAGTCGATGCTCTTGCGGGTTTCCTCCGAGAAGGTTTTCAGTATAGAGGCTGAGGCCTCCGGATCCTCTCCGGCAAAAGCGGTCAACGAAGAGAAATTCAACTCGCTCCTTGCCTCCAGATGGAGTGTCAGCAACTCATTCAGCAAGGAGATTAATTGGGCGGCGGTAAACGGCTTGTTCAAGAAACCCGTGAAACCAGCCTCCAGATAATGCTCGTGCTCCTTGGCGATACTGGCAGATAGGGCGATCACCGGGATCTCATCCGTTCCGGGGATACCGGACGTACGTATCCGCTCCAGTAAATGATAGCCATCCAGCGTCGGCATCTGTATATCGGTGATAATGGCGTTGAATACGGTGTTCCGCAATAGCTCGAGGACGTTATGCGGATTCGTACAACCTACCACCTGCACGTGACTCTGCTTCAAGAGTTCCTCCGTCAAGGCCAGTTGTAGAGGATCGTCATCTACCAGAAGACAATAGACATCTTGCCCCTCAAACAAGGGTAAAGCCTCGGCCTCACCAGCATCCGGAGCCTCCGCCGTTACGTCCGGCAAAGATTGATTATCGGCCAAGGGAAGAGGTAGCAAGATCGTGAAATCACTGCCTTTCCCCGGGGTACTATCCAAAGCAAGCGTACCGTTCATCAAGGACAGAAGCTTACGGGTGATGGAGAGGCCCAGACCGAAACCTTCCACCTCTTCCGTATCGGCAAGGCGAGTAAACTCCCCGAATATCCGCTCTTGTTCCTCTTTCGGGATGCCCGGACCGGAATCGCTGACGGTAATGGACAGTTGATAATGGACAGCGGACAGTTTCTGTAAGGAGACAAGTAAAACGACTCGCCCCGCTTCCGTGAACTTGATAGCGTTAGATAAGAGGTTTCCTACGACCTGCCGGATACGGATCGGGTCGCCCATATAAACTTGCCCAGTCTCCTCCGGTTTCAGGTTCAAGACAAACCGTAAGCCTTTCGCCTCCGCTATCGGCTGGAAGCTGGTATAGATCTCATCGAACAAGGCCGGGACACGGAAGGGAACGCTATGCACCTCCATCTCGCCGGACTCCAACCGCTGGAAATCCAACAGGTCGTTCACCAAGGAAAGGATATGATCCGAGGAACCTTTCATGTTCTCCAGATAATATTGCTGACGCTCGTCTGGATGGCGGCGTAGCAAAAGCTCGATATATCCGATGATGGAAGAGAGCGGAGCCCGTATATCGTGGCTGATCGTCAACATCAGCTTCTCACGGCTTCGCAATAAGCTCTCGGCGACCTGTTTCGCCTTTTCCAGTTGCATACGGTAATATTTACTTCGTGAGATATCCCGTGAGATAAAGAAGAGGAACAGAAAGGCGATTACCACGGAGACGATCGCGATTCCGGCGATCAAATGGGAGGTCTCCCTTAATAGTACCTGCTTCTTATAGACCCTTTCCAGCGACGCCTCCATCTCCTCCTCCTCGATATTACGGAGCATCTGGTTGATCTCCCGGGTAATCACGCTATTGTTATACCGTAAGTTAGAGGCCCTTTCCAACAACTGATCCATCAGTTGTTGCCGTTGCCAAGCCACACTGTCTTGGATGCTTTTCAGCACGCTGACAATCGTATCGGTCGGATTATAAGCGTTCACCAACGTATCGGTAACGATCTCCCGGGTCGTGTTCACCACGATGCTGGTATCTTCCTTGCCGGGAGAGAACACGTCGGCCAAACGCTTGAAGAATCCTCGCTTCTTACGGGGAACTACCACCGTATCTTGCTTGACCTCTACCCGCTCTTGTACCTGCACCTCATTTACGATCGTATCCCGGACGGCAATTATTTTCTCGATATTCTCCGTATAAAGACGCTCCGTGTTCGCTTCCTGCCAAGTCTCAAGCAAGCGGCGGGTATTCCATCGCTTACGCTCCAGCAGTATGTCGATCGTATCTATTTTCAGGAGTTGCATGGAGTCCGTCACCAAGGTCCTCAACGAATCCATGTTATTATGGGCCTTATTCAACGTACGATTGAAGTGGCGGAACTCGTTCTGGGGCATGCCTACCAACTGCCCCAACGCCTCGCTTTCATAGAGCAGGGAGAGCGTATTGGTGACCAAGTACACCTTCCGGCGTGCCTGATGATCCGGCTCGTCCTCCTCGGCCACTTTCTCTACTATATTATAAATGTAAGCGACTGAGCAGACCACAATGGTAATCAGCAAAATATAGCCTAATATCACCTTGCTAGTAATATGTCCGCTTTGCTCTTTCATATACGATTGAGATCAGTCTAATTCCTATCATAAGCGATATCCCATTTATCCATCATCTCAAAATCCTGCTTTTTTAAGCCGACTTTCCAAAATGGGATCGGGTCGTCATGGTCTCCCAGATACATACGGTCACGTACCTTGAAGGCACGATTCGTTAAAGCAAACGTGGAATCGGCCACCGGAGTCCGCACACCGGCTATATCAAGCATCGTATGGAATACGCTGTTCGTGCTAACCGGATAAGTCTCGTGTGCCTGCGCTTCCAGATATTTCTGGGGATATGACTCCCGGTAAGCCTTCGAGAACCAGATCACATACGGGATATGCAACTGGTAATAGGTCGGTATCGGAGAAGCATGCAGATAACGGGCTCTGGAATCATCGAAGATATCCTCTCCATGATCGCTTAAGTAAAGCATGGATGCCGGAGCATTTGTCTTCGCCAACATATCCACGATTTCCCCCAGCACGTAATCTGTATAGTGGATGGAATTATCATAAGCGTTCCGTAACTCCTTTTTATACGAGGCACGAATTCCCTCCGCCTTATCCGGCCTATAGAAACGGAACTCCTTCGGATAACGTTCATGGTAATTAAAATGCGAGCCATAAGTATGCAGTACTACGAAAAGATTACCGTCCTCTTTATCCAGTTCCTTCTTTAGATAAGGCAGGATCGCCGCATCGTGCAAGGAGGTTAGCGTAGAACCCGTATTAAATGCGCTCATATCGATAAAGGTATCTGCCTCCCGGTAAAAAGCGCCGATCATCGAGGTCGTTAGTTTCTGGTTGGCGATCACGAGCGTACGGAAACCAGCCTCTTTGAAAGCGGTCACGATACTTTTCTCGTCGTAAAGGACTCCATAATTCTCGGCGCTGGCAGCGGACAGGATAATGGGGACACTTTTATGCGTATTATTCGATTGCGTCACCACATCCGTGAAATGCACCAATCCGTCTAAAGCCTCCATACGGGGAGTCGTCTTGCGCTCGTATCCGTAAAGGCTCCATTCCATAGCACGGGAGGTCTCTCCCACTACCAAGACGTAGATCTCCCGTTTTCCCTCAGCTTGTTCCAGCTTAGTGGCGTCGAACTTAAAGTCGGCGGAAGTAATATGATACTTACGGTTCCTCTCCGCCTTATTTATGGCGAAATATAAATTGTATAGGGCGTTAGCCGGATACACATCGTCCTTCCATGAAAACCGGTGATCTTGCAAAGGAGACAGGAAGCAAAGGATCAAGCCCATGACAAACATGCCTAGGCTGATCTTGGCCCATTTCTTCCGGAAAGGATTTCGCAATTTCTCTTTCTGCCGTATCGAACGATAAGCGAGTATTAGAGTAGGCAATGTATAGAAAAAGAATACGCAACCGATCACCAAAATGATATTCCCCAATAATTCGCTAGCCTCGGAAGCGTTCGAGCTGGTAAGGTTCAAATACATATCAACCGCTATCACGGACTGCCCGAAAAGATACAGAAGCACCAACTGTCCCCCATCTAATATAACCTTCGGCAACAGGCACCAAACCACGATCCCCGGTTTACGGGCCACTAACAAAACACCCATCCAAAAGGCCAAAGGTATCAGCAACGAGGCGATACCGACCGTGACGGGAAGCGGTTCCGTAAAAAAGAACACACAGTTTGGGATGATAAATAACAGGGCAAATAAGAAATATAAATGCTCCTGTGAAGATATCCAGCGTATTAACTTTGTAAAATACTTCATTCAATAAAACTTTGCCAACTCTCAATCATTACTCTTCTCAACTAATACCCAGAACCTAAAATTCCGGTAATTGGCAAAGATAGGCGTTATTAAACACATACAAAGCGTATTATACACAAAAAATGTTATTCACAGTCATTACTTCTCCTTCATCCGTCGCCAATACTCCTTGACAGAGTTTTTCACTTCCCTATGTAACAGCAAGATACCAATTAAGTTCGGGAGAGTCATCAAAGCCACGGTGATACCGGATAATGTCAATACTACCACACAATAAAATTATATTTATCTCCTATATTTTCTGGAGGATAGCGATAAACTCATCATTCGTAATGTCTAGCTCCGGCTCTTTGTAATTGACATAATCCTCAAAATAGTCGCTGGCGATATCGGCTACGATCTCCCCTCCGTCCAAGCCATACGAGGAAACTAGTTTCTCCACCCGGTTACGTATCTGGCGAATCACCTGTAAACGATCCTCATAACGATCTGGCTTCTCCTGATCAGTGACGTGCTCATTCCGGGCGATCAAGTAAACTACCGTATAAAATTTCTCCATGCTCCCGAAAACAGGGACAAACAAGGATTTCTTCTCCTCGGGCAGATCTGCCAAAAACTGTTGTATCTTTGTCATAGCTCTTACTCTTTTACCTAATAAAAAAAACAATATACTTTTTGTTCTAAAACAATATACTTTCGTGTGTAAAAGTATATTGTTTCGACAACAAAAGTATATTGTTCTTCTCGAGTCTGTTAAATGATTGAATTCTTCTTCGTAAAATCCAAAATCTCATCAATATAGCCAAAAGCCAATCCTGTTACCGTATCTGCGCAGCCGTAATAGATAGCGATACGTTTCGTCTCCGGATCATGCAAGGCGGCACAGGGAAAGACTACGTTCGGAACGTCTCCCATGCACTCGTAATCCTTTTGCGGGGACAACAAATAAGGTCCGGAGCGGAATTTCACTTTCCAAGGTTGCTCCAAATCCAAGATAGCGGAACCGAAGCTATATACATACCCGTTACAAGAACGAAGCACGCCGTGGTAAATCAACAACCATCCCTCGGAAGTCTCGATAGGGATAGGGCCCGCACCGATCTTCGTACACTGCCAAGCGCTATCCTCGAACGCCGCCGGCGACATCACGTGGCGATGTTTACCCCAGAAACACATATCCGGAGACTCGCTATAGAAAATATCGCCGAACGGAGTATGACCGTTGTCGCTCGGACGGCTCAACATGGCGAAGTTTCCGTTAATCTTACGAGGGAACATCACGCCATTACGGTTGAAAGGCAGATAAGCGTTCTCCAGCTGATGGAAGGTCTCGAAATCGAACGTGTAAGCCACGCCGATCGTCGGGCCATGATAACCGTTACACCAAGTCACATAGTAACGATCCTCGATAAAACATACACGGGGGTCGTAGGCATAAACAAACTCGCCGATCTCCTTGTCGTCGCACTCAAACTCGAGTTTTGTCTCAGAGATACTCCAATGAATGGCATCTGCGCTAAAACCTACGTGCAAACGCATCCGGCGATTCGTATCGTCGCATCGGAACACACCGGCATAACCACCTTTGAAAGGGACAACAGCACTGTTGAACACACTGTTCGATGTCGGGAGGATATCACGAGGAATCACCGGGTTCTTCGAATATCTCCACAATACTTCTTTGCTACCCTCGGGACGATCTTCCCAAGGCATATCAGGCAGCGGAGCGCCTACGATTTTCAAATTATCCATAACTAATCCTATTAAAATATTACTGTACTAACTTATTACCTTTATCGTCATACGTGAACGGTACGAAATAGGCTACCAAGAATGAAGGGATCATCGCCAGCAAGGTCACGATAAAGAAATACTTATAACCTAGCCAGTCACTCACGAAACCGCTCATCATTCCCGGAAGCATTACGCCAAGGTTCATGATACCTGAGGCGAACGCATAATGCGCCATCTGATGCTTGCCCGGAGCTACCTGTTGCATCATAAACAGCATCAAGCCCACGAAACCGAATCCATAGCCAAAATACTCGAATACGATGGCGGAAGCGATAATGAGACCATTATCAGGCTGGAAACACGCCAAGAACGTGTATACCAAAAACGGTATGTTGAAGCAACAACAAAGCGTAAACAATACCTTTCGCAATCCCTTAGCCGAGATATAATATCCACCGAGCAAAGAGCCCAATACGAACGCCGCCGCCCCAAACGTACCGTAATACAAACCGATCTCTTGCTCCGTAAGTCCCAATCCCTGATCGGCTACCGGAGCTTTCAAGAACAAAGGTACGATCTTTATCACGAAACCCTCGGCAAAACGATACAATATGATGAAACAGATATACCACACGATATGCTTCTTCGTGAAGAACTCCTTGAAGACCAGCCATAACTCGGCCATACTCTCCTTCAACGAATGTTCTCCGGTAGCGGCTTTTCCACCCGAAGGCAACATCTTCATATGATAAAAACCAAGCAGGATCATGATCGTACCGCAAAGCAGCATAACGATCATCCAAGCGTATATCACGGCCTCTTTCTCCAATCCTATCCCGGTAAAATATTGCATCATATAACCCGCCAGATAAACCAGACCACCCGTGGCTACGATCTTCGCCAAATTGTAAAACGCACCTTGCCAACCGATATATTTGGCTTGATCCTCCGGCGAGAGCTCTTTCATATAAACGCCATCCGTTGCCACGTCATGCGTAGCCCCGCTAAGCGCTATAATACCTAATAATGCGATAGATAGAGCAAAGAAACTCGGCAAGTTTAACGCCAAGGCCACTAAACCGAATAAGCAACCGGATAACAACTGGGTCAATACGACAAAGAATTTCTTGGTACGATACATTTCCAAAAACGGGCTCCATAAAGGCTTTAAGGTCCAAGGTAACATGATGACCGAGGTCCATAACGCAATCTGGGCATCCGATATATCCAATCCCTTAAACATGAGTACGGTAACCATGTTTAGCACTACAAAAGGCAATCCCATAGCAAAATAGACACTAGGGACCCAAGTCACAGGGTTTCGACGTTTAGTAGCATTCGTGTTTTTCTTTTCCATGCTTTATTTAGAATTTAGGTGTACAAATATAATTAATAATCCGGATATATCTTTAATCGATCGGACAAATAGAGGAGATCATCCCGAAGGTAGCGTTATCATTCAAATCCCAGACCATCTTTCCGGCTCCGTTTATCTCGATCAACTGCGGGTAATGTCCTTTCGCAGCCTCTCCGTCATGGCCTTGCCAGTTACAGATATACAAACCACCGTCCCGTTTAGGGAGCAACTGGGCAACAAAGAAAAGCTGGGCTCCCTCGATATCGTTCGCATTCATCTTGCGAACGATATCTCCTGTCTCGAAATTCAGCTCTATGAAGCAATGGGCATCACCGCAAGCGACCAGATAATTACCGTTATCCAACGCAGCCACGCTAAACGGGTTGCCGTCTACTTTCACGCTTTTCAGCAATTGACCGGACGGGGATATTTCCCGGATCTCGGAGGTAGCGAACAAGGGCACTAGATAATTGCCCCGCTTATTCTTGTTTACTTGACGGAATTGGGCATGGGGTTGCTCGATACCGGTATCGAAATCCGTTTTCGACAGGATCTCTCCTTTTGCGTTCACCTCCATGATCGTAGCCGGGTATCCACACCACGCCAATAAATAATTACCGTTGGGAAGCACACGGGCCGTCTGCATCTCACACCCTTCCGGAGCGGAGATATTCCAGACCTCCTCATGATCCCGGGTGATTAGCTTCGCCCCTTTCGAATAGGAAAAAAGAATATTCCGGTCGGGAGTAACAGCTACGGAATTACATTCCCATCCTTTTTCCAAAGGGTGCTCCCATTCAATTTCTTTCGTGTTCTTGTTTACGATGGCGATCTTGTCCCAGCCGGAACCGCCTAATAAAAGATGATGCGACGCCTCATGGCATGCGGAACATACGAGTAGCAGGCATGCGGATAATATAAAAGTATAGATTTTCATGGTTTAAATTATATAAATAAGCAGGAGCAGGTAAAACCTACCCCTGCGATGGATTATTTCGCTAAGTCGCAGAACAACTCATATCCCTGATCAGGCGTGATACCTTGATGCACGACCGCATGAACCGCTTGGATCATGGCGACAGGAGAAGTACTCTGGAATACGTTACGTCCCATATCCACGCCAGCCGCACCGTCGTTGATCGCGTTATAACATAATTCCAACGCCTCCTTCTCCGGTAATTTCTTACCACCGGCGATTACCACGGGAACCGGGCAAGCGGCGGCTACCTTCTCGAAGCCCTCGCAATAGTAGGTCTTCACGATATTAGCGCCGTTCTCCGCACAAATACGGGAAGCCAGACCGAAATAGCGAGCGTCTCGAGCCATTTGCTTACCAACGGCGGTAACACCCATTACCGGGATATTGTAACGGCTGGCCTTATCGACCGCCTTATATAAGTTAGCCACAGTCTTAGCCTCATGTGCCTCGTCACCGATAGCCAACATAACCGCCATGGCGGAGACGTTCATACGGATAGCGTCCTCTATATCGATCAATACATTATCGTTCAAATCCGTAAGGATAGACGTTCCAGCGTCCGAACGAAGACAAATCGGTTTCGTCGTATTCGCAGGGATCGTAGATTGCAGGATACCACGGGTACACATCAAGCAATCCGCATATTCAATCAAAGGAACGATATTCAAGTCGATACGCTCCAGACCGGAGGTCGGCCCCATGATGAAACCATGGTCAAAAGCAAGCATAACCGCCTTGCCTGTCTTCGGGTTGAAGATACGGGACAGACGGTCTTTCATACCCCAAGGTAAGTTCTCGGCTCCCTTCACATGGAAACTCTGGTTCTCACAATTGATGCCTAAACCGAAGTCCGCACCTTCTCTTAAATCATCTAAATCTGCCATATTTATTATTCGTTATATTATTATATTTTGTAGAGACGGGGCATGCCCCGTCTCACGCTGTGTATTATTTTATAGCGCCTCTGCAAAAGAAGCGAACATACAGCTCCACGAAGTAGCCCCGCTATCAGCGAAACCAATCGAACGCTCACCATAGTTACGGGCACGTCCAAAGTTAGCTTTCATCGGTACCGTAGCCTCCGCTCCATCAAGCGCCGCTTTAGCGCCGGCATTCAAGACCTCCTTGATATCATCCGACGTACAAGCCTGCATAGCCTCCACCGCCGGGATCAAGGCATCCATCATCGTCTTGTCGCCTCGTTTCGCTTGGGTTTGTTGTTGCACATTCGCCAAGCCACCGGCGAACATAGCTTTCACGCCTGCGGCATCCAACTCGGTTCCCTCTGCATGATCGCTCATACCCAAGAAGAAAGCACCGAGCAAGGTACTTGTCGATCCGCTCACTTCCATCATCACGTCCATACCCATATCACCAAGCATTTGCTTGAACTCCGTTCCAGACTGAGCGCTTTTATTCACGGCAGTCATAGCGGCAACGATAGCGGTACCATGATCTCCATCCCCGATTACGGCATCCAATTTAGAAAATTCCTCCTCACGTGCCTTGATCTGTTTCAGCGCATTGTCTAACATGGCCTTGAAGGCCTCGATAGTAAGTTGTTTCATGTATATTATTTATTTACCTAGGGTTGTCCAATAAGGTGCGTCCGCACGTTTGTTATTCAAATAATCGATATGATCCTCATCCAAGATCGCCATGATCATCTGGAATCCAGCTTGCTCCTGTACGGTCAAGATCTCTTGGATACGGCTTACCACCACCTGCAAGCCACGAGCCTCCAACTCCTTATAAGCCTTGCGGAAGATGATATTCAATTCCATATGGGTAGTAGCGCCTACGCCGTTAATGATCAGCAACATCTTATCGCCGGCTTTTGGCTGTAACTGCTGGCAAAGCAGGTCTACCATCTCCGCAGCCGTATCATCGGCGGATACCAACGGTTTCTGTCCACCGCCACCTTCGCCATGTTGGCCCATACCGATCTCCATGATACCATCGGGAAGGTTCGTGATCGTACCTCCGTTCTGGGGATGCGTACAAGACCGCATAGCGACAGCCAAGGTAGCCACGTTCTTATTATAGCGTTCACCAATCTCAATCAGCTCGTCTAAAGACTTCCCTTCCTCAGCGGCGGCACCTAATATCTTATACAAAGGAACACAACCAGCCAAGCCACGACGATCGTCTATATTCGCCCCGATACCTGCGCTGATATCATCATGCGTAAGTAATTTCTTCACCTTGATCCCTTTACGTGCAGCCAACTGGCAAGCCATATTAGCACTCATCACGTCGCCGGAATGGTTCAATACGACCAACAAGATCCCGGCCTCACGATCCATCAATTGCAGTGCCTGAAACAAACGTTGGGCACCCGGAGCGGCGAATACGTCACCCACGACGGAGCAATCCAACATGCCCTCTCCTACGAAACCACTCAAGGCAGGCTCATGACCGGAACCGCCTAAGGTAACGATCGCAACCTTATCATTGCCTTTCGGGTTAGCACGTACGACGATATTCTCAGCTGCCAACTTTACCTGATTCGGATACGCTAATACATAGCCTTCCAATAACTCTGCCGTAATATTCTCAGGATCATTTATGAATTTTGTCTTGATGTCTGACATGGTATTATCCTCCTTTAGATTTATAAATTTTGATTTACGAATTATTTTAGTTCCATGATCTCGATAGCGATACCTTCTTCCTCGATGAAAGCGATCGTCAAGTGCTCGTCGCAAACAGCTGGGCCGAAGATTACCTTCTTACCTTCCAACTCTTTTTCCAAACAAGGAACCGTATAAGCGATATGGCCATTGGTCTGTACCAACTCCGGTAGGCAGCTGCCTTTCTCGAATTTCAAGAACTCGATCCGGTTCGGACTCTTGCTGTAATCCGTCAACCATACACTCAGGCCTTCGTTATAAACCGCCCCTTCTTTACTTTCCGTAGTGACAATTCCTACGTGATTAAATGTTCTCATGATCTATTCAATTTATAGTTAGACAATTATATTATTAAAATTCGTTCTCTTCCGATAGGATATAAAGCCAGCCCCCAATACTAGGATGATCGACAGATAAAGATAAATAAATATCCCGTTCACGTTGTCATTCTGGCCATAAGAGTGCATGCCACTCAAGAAATAATTCACGCCGAAGAAGGTCATCAACACCGAATAGAAGGCCAAGATAGACGTAAAATTAAACAACCACAGGTTATTGCATTTCGGTATCAAGCGGAGATGCGTCACGATCGCATATATCACCATCGTAATCAACGCCCACGTCTCCTTCGGGTCCCAGCCCCAATAACGTCCCCACGACTCATTCGCCCAGACCGCTCCCAAGAAAGTACCGATCGTCATCAGGGCCAATCCGATCCAAAGTGACATCTCGTTCACGATACTCAATTCTCGTACCCGTTCTTTGAGCATCACGCTGTTCTTCTCCCCGCTTACGCTCATCATCACCAGATTCGTCAAGCCGATCAGACAACTAATACCGAAGAAACCATAAGCTCCCACGATAACCGCCACATGGAACATCAACCATGGGGATTTCAAGACCGGAACCAGCGGATTGATCTGCGGGTCCATCCAACTCAAGCCGGACACGAACAAGATGATCCCCCCGAATAAAGTAGCCAACGCAAACGTAAGCGTACTCTTGCGTACGAACAACAACCCGGCGAACACCGTAGCCCAAGCCACATAAACCATCGTCTCGTACGAATTGCTCCAAGGGGCGTAACCTGCGATATACCACCGCATTCCCATCCCATACATATGGAAAACGAATACGGCCAAAATGCCCAGACTCAATAACCAAGTCGTATAGGTAACCCATTTTTTCTTCTTGAATAAGACCACGAAAGCGAAGATCAGCAACAAGCCTCCCAAAATCAAGTACCCTTTCTTACATTGCCGGAATACATCCATTTGATTATATTTAATCTCGGCCTGTATTTTCTCAGGGCGAATGTCTACCGTCTTATTCTTGGCTTGCTGATACGTATGGATCATTCCGATTACCTCGTCCGCTTTCTCCCAATCACCACTCTTCAATCCTTCCTGTACCTCCGATAAATACCAGCCCATAATGTGGGTAACGAACATGGAGTCCTTTCCGGAAAACGCCGACAAATCATCGCCCGGCGCATACCATTTGTGATCCGGGTCGTCCTCTTTCGGGAAAAGGTTTAACATCTGGTAATTGATCAATTGATGGAAGATATTTACCTGCTCATCCAGCTTGATCAAGTCTTTATCGAAGCGGGTACGCTCCGCTGGCATTTTATTGTAGGCCTCTTCCAGCTTCTCTTGCAATTTATAGCGTCCGTTACTATCGAATACCTCTATATAGGCGCAATCCTTATCCGTAAGGTCGTAATAATTAGCCAGCTCACTATTAGACAAGGCGATAAACGGCACCCGGACCCACATATCCGGCATAGCCAAGACACTCAACAAGAACTGATCAGAGTTCAAGGAACCGAACTGATCCGATTTATGCAACTTTCGCAGTACCTCGGAAGAAAATGTATTGATCGGCAACATACGTCCGCTTACCGATTGGATCGGCAACGCACCGAACTTAGCGGCATGTTCCGGACTTATCGCATATTTCTGTATGGCCTCCTTCATCTCGGGAGCGGCCGCACCTTGCGCCCGCAAGCCCCCTACGGAAAGAAGAATCGCTACTAACAGGGTCGTTTTACGAGCGCCCGATCTTAAATCTTTCAACTGTCGGCTTAATTTCATGAAACGGGAGTTTTTACCTACCAAGCAAAGTATAAAGCCGATCACTAAAATCACGTAGCCGGTATACGTAATATTCCTTCCGGACACATCTCGGTTCACGGAAAGTACCGTTCCTTGCTCATCCGGGTCATAGGAGGCTTGGAAGAAGCGATAGCCTTTCACGTCTAATACATTATTCATATATACCCGGGCATGGCGAGTCTGTCCATCTACATGTACCAGCAACTCACTCTCATAAGCAGAGGGACTGGCAGAGCCGGGATAGCGGGTTAAGGTAAATTTCACGAGTTCTACGCTAAAAGGAAGCGTATGATAGAGAGTCTGGTCCGAGGTACGGATCATGATACGATCGCTAGCCTCTCCCTCACGCAGGTGAAGGATTCCTTCCTCGCCGAAAAGGTGGGAAATAAGTGCACCCAGAAGGATGACAATAAAGGCGGCATGGGTGACCATCAATCCCCATTTACGCCGCTTAAGTAACTGGTGCTTGATAACGATAGCCACGAAATTGGCTACCAATAAGAATTGGAGTAAGAAAAATACAGGAGAATAGTAAATCAGCGCTTTAGCGACGGCAGTACCATGATACTTCTCTATAAAAGTAGCGATAGCCAAGCCAAAGGCGTAGATCAATAGAAGGACGATAGTCGTCACGGAAGAAGAGATAAATCTTTCTAGAGTTTTCATTTGCTCATTTATTAATAACACTGATGCGACAAATGTACGCAGATTAATCATTTTTGAAAGAATCGGCGATTAATTTGCCGCATCCATGTTATCTATCTATAAATAGACCTTGTCTATTAATCCTCAATAATTACCCGGAAGCCTACGTTGAACACACGTTGGTACGGATAATATCCTTTACGGGTATAAGCCGTCGAGAATTTCGGTCGCTCGATATAAGAACCGCCACGAACCACCTTATACTCGGAGACCTCTTTCGATTTCTCGTTGTAAGGATAAGGCAAGTAATCAGAACGAGTCCATTCCGCCACGTTACCGTGCATGCAATACAAACCGAACGGATTCGCTTCATATTGCTTACCACCCACCTGAACCAAATTGCCATCATCCACGCCTTCCTCTTTCGGTAAGTAAGTATAGTATTTGTACCAATAAGAAGTCTTAGGCATCGGTTGCGGGTCGATACCGCTTACGGCAAGCAGGAGCGTGGTTACGTCGGCTAGGTTATCCTTTTTGCCGAAGTCCGCATTCATATCGCCATACCAGAAATCTTGATCGCTACCGGCACGACAAGCCCATTCCCATTGCGCCTCGGTCGGAAGCGTGATGTTCAAGCCTGTTTTCTCACTCAGCTTCTTACAATAATCCATAGCGTCATTGTAACTTACACGGATTACCGGTTGCTCCGGTTTATTAGCGGGATATCCTTGAACCACGTGATCTTTCCATTGCTGATCCACGAAACGGCTGTCGTGATCCGGGAAAATCACGTTGAATTGCTGGTTCGTAACCTCCAACTCACCCATCCAGAAAGCTTTGTCAATCTTCACTTTCGCCGTCGGACGAGTATCGGATTGCCCACGATAGCTGCCCATCACGAATTGTCCGGCCGGAATGCGAACAAATGTCATCTTGATACCCGGAGCCAACTCGATCTCCTTACGGGTTTCCTTCTCGTCAGCCAACATAGCCTTGATCCGGTCCGCATCGAAAGGCCAGCCTTTCACCTTCAACTCTTTTTCCTTGACAGGAGCCAATTTCTCCGGCATCTCCGGTTTGATCTCACCTTTACCCTTCAAGTAAGCGGCATAATCGGAGATCTCTTTCTTCCAATCCACGCCTGCGCCATTCGCATACTTATCCGTCAACTCTTTACGACGCTTGATCTGGTCGAAGCCTTGATACGGGATGATATCCTTCGAAAGCACATTCGCATTGAAATAACCCTTATCCGGAGCGTTGTAATCAATCCAGTTATAAAGGGTTTTCCACTCTTTATCCGTCAGTTGCACGTTAAAGTGCCCTTTCTTCAACATACGAACCAGTTCACTCGTGTTCGGATGATATTCATACGGTTGAAGAACCACCATATCACCCTCGCCACCTTGACGGTGTACATACGGATGCAGATTCAAGTAAGAAGTGCCATAACCTAATTTATCCTTCTTGCCCCCACGCAAGTCGAAAGCCTTACCCTCACCATTATGGCAAGCGATACAGGCACGATCCAAGATCGGTTGGATCTCCAGATCGAACGTGAACGAACGGGTCCCCCCTTCCGGCGGAGTCAACGCATGCGGGGCTTTCTGCGAAGCCATCACACGTTTCGGAATAGGAATCTGGTTCTGGTCCTCATGGCAACCGATACAAGATACCACCTCGCCCGGCTGACCGGTCAACCAGCTACGCATCCACTGGATAGCCACACCGTCTTTGTCTAACGGCTGGATAGAAATCGGCGTATTCGCCGGGATCTTGAAGATAGCGGAGCCATCCTCTTCTACCGGTACCGTACCCAACATACGCTTGATGTCCCAACCGGACTGGATTCCATGCCAGTTATGATCGGAGGTAGTCTTCACGTAAGCATACTCATAAGCGTGCAGACGAAGAGACTTAACCGTACCCCGGGGAATGCCTCTCAAACCCTCTCCCTCGTAAATATCCTGAATAAAGACCGTAGCCTCTTTGTCATTCAATTTCACACGGTCCGGAATAGCCGGAGGAGTCTGTGTCTTACGTACGGCAACCGGACTGATATAGCCCTCACCCTCTACCTTACGCAAACAAGTCACGTTATCGAAGACGTCCACCAAATAGATACCCCATAAATCCTGCGGGTCTAATTTAGCGGCCACCAAGAAATATTTATCATTCAGCGGAGTCGGTTTGATAAACTGCGGCCATACGCCATTCACCAGCTCATCCTTAATCTCCTCCACGATCGGCCGGTTACGATACGGGATCTCCTGTACCATACCGGCGGCGCCTTTACGGGCTTTTGCCGGATCGAACACGATCAAACGGCCGGAACGGGCGATACCATGGTGACCGGAGATAATTCCCACGAAAGCGGAACCGTGGCCCGGCAACGGCTGGATATCAAACGTACTGTTCGGGAACATCGATCCGCTACCATACAGCGCTTTCTGCTCCGTACCATCCGGATTCATGTTCATCACGATACGGGAATAATAGTGCGTCAAGTCCGTGTACTCCCAACGGGTATACATCACACGACCGTTATTCATCACTACCGGGTTCCAGTTCGCGTCTTGATCGAAAGTCAGACGGCGCAAGTTCTTCGTATCCGGCGTATAAAGTACCATATTACCGACAGGGTCATCACCGCTTACACAAGGCACGCCTTGATAACCGATATTCGAGTTGGCGATGATACGTCCGTCCGGTAAGTAGGTTCCATCATAAAACTCCAGATCCGGTTCCTCGTTATGTATTAATTGCTTAAAGCCCGAGCCATCCAATTTCACCTCGAATACGTTCCAACGCTTATCGGGCATCGTCTGGGTAAACATAGCACGATCGCCATCCCAATGCATCCGCAAGTCAGCGATAGAGGAACCGTTTTCCGGTTTATAAATCGACCGTACCTGTACATCCTCCCCACGTAGATTACTCAACTCCACAATATCGGCGTCGAATCCCATACGGCGGGCGGACTCTTGGTTGCTCCAGTTATTACCCTGCGTACCCAAATCCGGAGCCATTGCCTTATGAGCGTTTACACCTAATTTAAAGCGGGCAGCCAAGACTTTATCACCATCCAAGAACGGGTTCGCCAGCAAGATCGTACGTTTATTCGCAATCGCTTTCTCCGCGTTAACCAAAGCGGCCTCATCACCACTATAAATACCATCGAAACCTTTCTTTACCTGCTGTTCCAGCTCATCCAAAATCGGTTGATACTTAGTGGCATCGAAACCTTTCAGTTTTTTCATATCATTGAAAGCCAGACGAATCGCCTCCATATTCAACCAACTCAAGTCGCTCTGCAAATTACAGATACGTTGAGTTTTCTCATAAAGTTTCAAATACTCACGGATCTGAGTATCAATATCTTTTTCTGTCTCGATCTGCTTAACAGCGTTCTTTACATACGCAGCGTCTTTCAGACGAGAAGCCAGATTCAAGACAATATCACGCTCAGCGGAAGCGTCACTAGTAGTCAACCAATTCTCCAACCCATCGATATTAGCGTTTAAGGCTCCTAATTCCTTCGGATAAGCGGCTAGCAAGCGTGCGGCCTCCTCCTTCGGGAAAACATTCATGATACGGAAGAATACACTACCTACCGTTGACTGATCGGCCAAACCCACCTCAGCCTCAAAGCGTACATATTCCTTATTGATATTGTACACCATCACGCCATTGGCATGGCATAATACGCTATGGTCGTATTTCTTACCACCGATCAACAATGGATTCCCGTATAAATCCGTATTCTTGCGGATACTGTTCGAACCGGAAACCCAATAATCCGGGTCTAACTCATCCAACCAAACCGAACTACCGTCCGCCTTGATTAAACGGGCATTCGCCCATGTACCCCAATCCCAATCCGTACCGTCCGGTCCGGCGGCCGTAACAAGTACCAACTGATCCTGACCCGTCAAATCGGCGGACATCGGGACAGCCTTCTGCTTCGCTTTAATCCAAGCGGACATGATCGGCATGTTCGCCTTCACCAAAGAGGCACGAAGCTCAGACTTTTGTTTTACTGAGGCGTCAATCCAGTTATCCACCTTCTTTTGCTTCGGACCTGCCGAAACAAGAAGAGAGGTCGACAACAAGAGTGATACCATTATATAGTATTTATTCATGTATTAAATTTAAATTTAGAAGGTTGTTTATTGAAACCCTAAGGATCACGATCGGCAACCCTTAGAATTACGAAGCATAACCCTAGAGGTTTTTATAAAGCGGCCTTCTGGTTCGTGAAACGTAAGCCAGCGTTGTCGTGATAGCATGCCCACTCATCTACGATAGCGCCTTCCGGACCTGCCATCATAAAGTGGAATGTCTCCAATTTCTTCAGACGTAATACGTCGCCGACCTTCTGAACCACGAAATTCTTGCTCTTGATCGGTCCGTGTCCAGCAGGGATAGCCGGGGCGTTCGGGGTCTCGTCACCTACCTCAGAGAAGTTGTATACCCAACCCTTCTCTACCATCCAAGACTCATGTTTAGCAGGAAAGTCAGTCTTTACGTGAGCGTGTTCCGGAATCATCTGGCCCGGCAACAAATAGATAGCGTGAGCGAAATACTTATACTCCGGATCGTTGATCCAGAAAATACCACCCATACCTACATTTTCGAAATCGCCCAAGCCAAAGTCTGTCACCCACATATCTTTCGCCATCAACTCCGTGAAAGGAACATCGTAGAAAGCAAACATATCTTTCATCGCTTCCATAGCGACATCTTGTTGGAACTTGCCGTCTTTATAAAAATCGGCGTTCGTGTACTTCTTTGAATAAGCCATTGTTTTATTTTTTTGATTGTTAGTATTACATGCGTTCGTGCATTCTTTGCGGCAAGTTCCTTCCGGACAATTGCCCTCCCCGTTAGCGGCGCAACAAGTAGCGTCTGTTGTTGTCTTTCCCGTACATGCGACCATAGATGCCAACGCCAATCCCATAGCCGCCATTTTCATGTTCAAACCTTTTCTCATTTGTTTTTGTGTATATTTGTTAGTACTATCTGTTTCAACGTATCGCTATTCCCTCGATCTCGATCAATAACTCATCCCGGCAAACGTCGGCCCACATATAAGAGATCGGGATATTTAATCCGTAGGTATTCATCAAACGCTCAGCCTCCTCGTAGTCGGATTTATTCTTCAAGTAGACTCGTAACTTAACCAATTTAGCGTCAGCGATCAGTTCCGCTATATTTTCCATCGTGATCCGTAGCTGACGTTCCAGACCTACTCCCGTCAAGCTCTCCTCACCACGGATAGCGGCTGTACCGGAGATATAAATCAATTTACGATCCTGAAAAGACATACTCTTGGCACGCTCGAACTTAGGGGTCGTCTTCTTTTGTCGGGCAACTTCCAGTACTTGTTCCGAATACGCATGGGCAGCCACCTGCAACTTATTATCGATCGGCGTAGCGAAAGCGTCCGGCGTAGTAAATACGACAGCATCCACATCAATCAAGATACCTCCCAGATTCGCCCCGATACCCGTAGCGGCAGGATAACCATTCGCCCATTCCGTTTTACTATAAAAATCAGATCGGGCGTTATTAAACGCTTGATAATGCTGATCCGGACCGTCGAAAGCGGTTATACGCTCGATATAATTCCACTGACGGATAATGCTATTCAACGGAAAACCCTCCCGACGAAGCACATCCCCCAATAACCGGAAAGCTTCCACCGACTGAGGCTCTATACCAAAATGGAGTACATCCCCTTGAAAACCGCCGGCAAAAAGGAAACGTCCCGAGGCATTCTCCAACAAGACATAAGGAACACCTTGATAATGACGGAAAGTAATCCGATCCTGCGCATCGGGCACATAGCTATGTACCTCCATCAGCAAAGGAGCGTTCAGCGGCGGTTGGGAGACATAGCTCAAAGCCGGTTCGCAATCCCCATAATACCGACGGATCTTCTCCCGCAGCAAAACCCGGCGTGCCACGTATTCCTCATTTGTACCCGGAGTACCGAAAAAGGCCAGCCTCATGATCACCTCGTTTTGAGGCAATTGAGACAATAGATCGTCCACCATAACGGCGAACTCGGCCCGCTTGGTGCTTAATATCGTATAATGTATCTTCTCACAATAATTCATATCCTTTTATTTTACAGGGAGTTTACATATTCCGTTAACGCCTCGATATCTTTCTTGGAAACCTTTTTATCGATGCCATGCTTATGGACCTCGAACACCTCTTCCATGGTAGCCGCACGCCCATCAAACAGATAAGGAGCCGTACGCCAGACCTCGATCAAAGTAGGTGTATCCCACCCTTTCTCAAATTCTATATCCTCGCCGATACGGTGCATCTTCATATCCGTATAATAAGGACCGCTATGACACTCGCCACATTTCAGTTTCTCAAACACCTTTCTTCCCTCTTTCGCCTTATCCGATAATTCCCCATTTACTAAATACGGGCTAGGCACCGGACGCAAGGATTTCATATAAGCGTCCACACATTTCGCCATTTCCTCTTCTGGCTCAAAAAACTGAATGAACTTAAAACCGGCACGTACCGCATATTCTGCGCTCTCACGAACACCCGAGATCATGCTTGGGGGAGTCACATGCGAATACAACATGCTCTTACAATTCTTCGAGTTACCAACTCCATCATTCATCAAGTCCCAGTTCATCCCGTCCGTACGGGCATCCCCCGGATGGCAACCGTTACAACTCTGCCAGCCTTGATAGCAATGATTTGCGTCGTTAAAGTATTTCTCGCCCTTGTTCTCCGGCGTTTCCGTACGCCCCGGATTCATGTCGGTAGCCGTCACCTCCAATGTATTTATATCGACGGTATTCAAGATATCGGCGAAATAAGTAGGGATTATCAACTTATCTCCCGAAAATATAAAATTTCGGGGACCGTTTCCTTGTAAGGTAACTCGCTCACGAAGTCCATACAAGAAATTCAAGTCGTAATCCAGACGGCTCTTATCCTTATAAGACTCAAACTTCGCCAACATCGCCGGATGATCGATCACGCTCACCTCATGCGTTCCGCTATGCGTGATAAAGATATGCTTGTCATCGCAAGCGATACTCCAGATACCGGCAGCGCCACGATCCGGCTCGTCCACCAATACCGCCCCAACGAATTCCTGCTTCGCCACATCGATCACGCTGAAAGCGCTCGTGTTCATCCAACCTTGTTGAAGTTGGGAAGTAGGCACCGTGAATCGTCCCAAGTTATGAGACACGTATATATATTTCCCGTCCGGCGTGATACACATCCCCCGTAAGGCATTGCTACCATTCGCCAATTGGATATCTTTCACTTTCGTAAACCCCTCCATCTCGATTACTGATACGCAAGCGGCCACCACATCCACGTCCGCCCGTTGTGCGGGCAGGAAATTCGTAACAAACATATACTTGCCATCCTTGCTGAATACCGCCGATTTAGGCTCACGCAACACTTTCACGCTCCGGACTACCTTACGCATCACCGGATCTATCTCGACCACCGAATTATCGAACTGATTACATACATATATATGTTTCTTATCCGGCCCGAACATCGGATGACAGGCTCCCGATCCCGTCGGTATAGCCGCTTCCACCCTACCCGATTCCAAGGAAAGCACTTGTAAACGGCCGGTCTTCTCGAAGGTCGTCACATACACCTTATCCCCATCCGGAAGCAACCCGGTCGGGATCTCATCAAACGGAAACGAATGAAGTAAGCTCTTACCGTCCGCTGAAAAAATATCCAGATGTCTCGTTCCTTTCTGTGTCATTAATAGCTCCCCCTTTGCGTTCAATACGGCATCCGTAGTAAAGAAAGGTGGGTTGCCGGCTGAAGCGAGAGAAACGCAACAGCCGACAAGACAAGCCACCAATGAGTTTTTTATCAAGTATTTTCGTGTGTTCATGGTATATTTTGTATTCCTTATTTTCTAAATCCTAGTTCGTTCGAGATTACCCCGGCAACCTCCTTGATCGCCTTCACCGTATTTTTCACCACCTCTTTCGATAAGCGGTCTTTCGGGCCGGAGATCCAAATCGCTCCACAAGGATATCCCGTATAATTAAAGATCGGGGCGCCTACGCAGATCACGCCGCTCAGCTCCTCCTCATTATCCATGGCATATCCCAGCTTACCAACCTTCTCCAATTCCTCCAGATAGGCCTCACGAGAAGTGATCGTCCGGGAATTATACCGTGTAAACGTCATGTAGGACAGGTAACGATCTCGCACCGTCTTCGGCAAATAAGCCATAATCGCCTTTCCGGGAGCCGAACAATGCAACTCAAACGGCTTTCCCGGCGACAGGACGAAGCGGAACGTATGATGTCCTTGCGCTTGTTCGATAAAAATCCCTTTCTCATCTCCCAAGACACCAAAGCAAGCGGTCTCTTTCACTTGATCACGTAAATCACGCAAATGTGGCAAGACGGTCTCTAAGAGATTGTGTTCATTCAAGGATCTGAAACCAAGGGTCAATAATTTTCGGGAAAGTTTATAGCGTTTCGTGTCTTCACTAAAATTAAGATATTCCAGCCGCACCAATGTATTCAAAATACGGTAAGCCGTAGTCTGAGATATATCGAGCGCCGACTTAATATCTTGCAATGTTTCTCCCGCCGACCGCAAGGAAAGGTACTCAAGAACCGCTATGCCCTTCTCTAAATTAGGCACTTTGTAGCTCTCATCCACTTTTTCCATATTTGGCAGCGTGTTTTCCATATTTGAAATTGCATTTCAGATTTGAACCAAATATAGCAGTGATGAATTTAAACAAGACACGAAATATGTAAAAAGGTGTTAAGTATGTTGCAGAGCATATAAATCCTTAAAGGAAAATGATCAATTCTTTTTGATTTACAATGATTTTATCTCTTATATACATATTATTTACCTACTTTCGCGGAATATCCTTGAAAGCACAAGGATATAAGTGCATTCATAAACGAGCAAGAATACAAACATGACAAGCGAAAGCAAAAAAGAAAAGTTAAATAAAAACGAGCTATTAGCTAATTATCAATATCTCATGGATACGATCTGGACTATCTATTTGGAAGACGGAAGCGTCGATATACTTAAATATTCAATGAATCCGGAATTAATTAATACAAAACAAGATTATACCAGCCTTGCCAACATTCTAAGAAACGACATCTATTCTCCAGACCGTAGTTTATGGGATGAAACGGTTTCGCTTGAAGCTTTCTTTAGAATGATAGCCGAAGGATGTTTTCATAAAACATTTGACTTACGTTTCTGCAACGATCACTTCGGTTTTGAATGGCACGAAACTTTTATCGATATTCTTGTTAACAACGAAGGTATCCCTGATAGAATCCTTTTATCTAGCCGTAATATCAACGATTTCAGAAAAGCGCAAATTATAGAAACCGCCGTAAGATCAGAATATGATTACGTAATCTATATTGAAGCTTCGAAAAATAGCTATGTCATGTATACCTCCGGCTCGGAGAGCTATAGTCCCCCTCCTATCGCCAGCTATGACTATGATGGAGTAGTCGCCTCATATAACCGGCAATATATGGCACCTGAGCTTCACGAAGAAATGACTGAGAAACTACAGATCGCTCATATAGAACCGATACTACGGAAACATGGAGAATATATCGTATATGGCACCATGATAGAGAATGGCGTAAACCGGGAAAAGAAAATGCGATTCAGCTATTACGACAGGGAAAAGAACATATGGTTAATGACTCGAACTGATATAACGGAAATCAAAGAAGAAAGAAAACAAAAAAAACTGTTGCAGGAAGCTTTACAGAGCGCTAATGCCGCCAACCGTGCCAAAACTGATTTCCTATCCCGGATGAGCCATGACATCCGCACTCCTATCAACGCCATCGTCGGTATGACAGCGATAGCTGGCCTGCACATGGATGACCAGATGCGTATAGCTGATTGCTTAAAGAAAATAACCATTTCCTCCAAACTCTTATTAAATCTGATCAATGAGGTACTGGATATGTCTAAACTGGAAAGTGATAAGATCATGCTGACAGAAGAGGCATTCAAGATCAACGAGCTATTAGAGAGTTTATTCGTCATGGTGCAACCGGCCTTTGAAGCGAAAAAGCAAAAGTTTCAGATACATGTCACCAAGATAAAACACGAATGCCTTATAGGTGACGTGCAACGTATACAGCAAGCATTGTTGAACATGCTTACAAATGCGATCAAATATACTCCGGAAGACGGGCAAATACAACTAACGGTAGAAGAGAAACCTTCTGTCTATAACGGTTACGGCCAGTTTGAAATAACCGTAACGGATAACGGTATAGGAATGAAACCAGAATTTCTGGAAAAAGTATTCGAACCTTTCGAGCGGTCGGATGACAAGGCCATTCGCAATATCCAAGGGACTGGTCTCGGCATGGCTATCAGCCGCCATATCGCCCAGATAATGAACGGAGACATTCTTGTGGAAAGTGAATATGGAAAAGGCTCCAAATTCACCATGAGGTTTCATGTCAAACTGGGAAGTACGAATGAATACGACAATAATATATTGGTAGACCTACCAGTACTGGTAGTAGATGACGATGAGGTATCCTGCGAGATCGCTTATGAAAACCTCCAAGAATTAGGGATGAAACCGGAATGGGTTCTTTCCGGTGAAAAGGCCGTACAAAAAGTAATCGACGGAGACACTTACTTTGCTATTATCATAGATTTAATGATGCCCGGCATGAACGGCATCGAAACCACCATAAAAATAAGGGAATACGTGGAACCAGATACTCCGATCATCATCATATCAGCATACGATTATTCCGGTTACGAATTTGAGGCAGTAAAAGCTGGCGTCAACGGCTTCATAAGCAAGCCTATCATGAAATCCAAGCTATTCCATTTAATGAAAAAATTTGCCTCAGACAAAAAGGAAGACGAGCAAGTCCTTATCACACCGACTCATATCATATCTTTTCCCGGCAAACGGATACTGGTCGTGGAAGACAATGATCTAAACCGCGAGATAGCGTATGAATTGCTGCAAGAAACCCATGCAGAAGTCGAGACAGCTTGCGACGGACAAGAAGCCGTTGATAAAGTCGCCGCTTCACCCGAAGGTTATTACGATTTTATAATCATGGATATACAGATGCCTGTAATGGATGGACTCGAAGCGACAAGGCAAATTCGTCATCTCGACCGTCAAGATATCAAAGATATGCCCATTATAGCCATGTCTGCCAATGCTTTCGCCGAAGATGTACGGCTAAGTCTGGAAGCCGGCATGAACGAACATATCGCAAAACCGATCGAGATAGACAAATTATATGGAATTATGAGGAAATGGTTCCAGTAAAAAAAGCCGGAATCTCTTCCGGCCTTCTCCAAACTCAATGAATAACCTTTTTACTTCTTGCAATCGCAAGTTGAATATGCTACCAACATCCAAACCAATTTTTCTTGTTCCTTCAGATAGTCACTCATCAACGCTACCGTAGCCTCATCGCCCGCCTCCGATGCCAAGGAAAGAAGTTTACGCTCCTCACCAATCAGCAGGCCATAGGTATCGAGAATATGTTTCAATGCCTCGTCACCACAGGATACGCCTGATACCTCTTTTACACGGGCTACTTTCAGGTACTCGCTGAACTTGTTCTCCGGCTCGCCTCCCAACATCAGGATACGTTCCGCCAACTCGTCAACCTTCTCGGCAGCGTTGTTGTACATATCCTCGAATTTACCATGAAGAACGAAGAAACCGTGTCCCTTGATATTCCAGTGGAAACCACGAAGGTTCGTATAAAATACTTGGTAGTCCGCCAATAATTGTTTCAAGCTTGCTACTACGTTACTTACCGCTGATGCGTCTAAATGAAGATAATCTAATGTTTTCATACTGCTATTTTTTTAATTGTTATACTTTCCGTTTTCTTATACTGCAAAGATATGGTAAATATAAACAGCTGTCAAACAGATAATTCCTATATACATATAGATAGAATCTATATTTAAACGATCAACAGGAAGACATGCGATAGAACTTAGGTTTCTATTTACCCAATTTAAACTTATATCCTGCGGTAAGAGCCAAGGTATGGTAATTCGCCTCGATAGATCCTCCCTTATACTCTTTACCTAACGATACATCATAGCCAAAATTGATAAAGCATTGTTTTATTTCCACACCTACAGTGGAACTTATACCCCAATCAAAAGCACGAAGCCCTTCACAGGGATCATGGGTATAAAACTTAGCGGATTCTTCCGAAGCGACAGACCATCCCCCGAACATTCCTTTATCCAATACGCTTACGGCTATATAAGGGCCTACTCCGACATTCAAACGAATATCCTCAGCTAATTTGAACGATAAATTAGCCATAATCGGTAATTGCAAGAAATTTCGTGTCACCTTATTTGAGTAATCATACGCATATCCATACGGATCATAAGTAGGTCCCGGCACAGTCCACCAATAATGCCCATATCCATATCCGGGGAATTGGTCATTACTATATCCCCTTTGCGTATAATACAGACCGGACTTCAGAGAAAGAAATTCCGGCTTCAACTGATATTCCACTCCTACCCCAATCTTCCAACTCGGTTTCCAATCAACCATTGGACCCGCCTTCATCACTGTCATACCCGCTTCCGGAACTACCGACCACTGGGCTTGTACCGATACTACACCCAGCATTAACACCATCGCAAATACTACAACTCTTTTCATATACTTTTTATTTTGATAAAATAATCGAACGATATATATGAATAAGACATGAAACAATAAAAAACCCCTATTGGCACCAACAGAAAAAGGCCGGAATCACTTCCGACCTTCTCCAAACGCAATGAATCACCTTTTTTACTTCTTGCAATCGCAAGTTAAATATGCTACTAACATCCAAACCAACTTCTCTTGTTCTTTCAGATAATCACTCATCAAAGCGACCGTAGCCTCATCTCCCGCCCCGGATGCCAAGGAAAGAAGTTTACGCTCCTCACCGATCAAATGACCATACGTATCAAGAATATTCTTTAACGCCTCGTCACCGCAGGATACGCCTGATACCTCTTTTACACGGGCTACTTTCAAATACTCGCTGAACTTGTTCTCCGGCTCGCCTCCCAACATCAGGATACGTTCCGCCAACTCGTCAACCTTCTCGGCAGCGTTGTTGTACATATCCTCGAATTTACCGTGAAGAACGAAGAAACCGTGTCCCTTGATATTCCAGTGGAAACCACGAAGGTTCGTATAAAATACTTGGTAGTCCGCCAATAATTGTTTCAAGCTTGCTACTACGTTACTTACCGCTGATGCGTCTAAATGGATATAATCTAATGTTTTCATAATTGCTACTTTTTAATTTGTTATACTTTCTGTTTTTCTTATACCGCAAAGATACGGCAAGTATAAGTAGCTGTCAAACAGATAATTTTTATATCAAGATAGAGGAGATTTATTAAACTATTCCATACAATAAGTATGCAAATGACATGAATACATAAATAATTGGATACTAACATTTTAAAAAGACGATTATCATTTTCGAAAAACACGTACGTGTTTTTTTGAAAAGTCGTACATGTTTTTCGGGAAACTGAAGTGAACCCAGAAAGTTGGACGGTTAATAAATAGGATTAGTGGATTGAGTTCTAAATTGTATGGGGCTCAATCCTCCTAATCCCGTTTTAATTCTATAATTATTGTAATAGTATATATACTCATTTAGTTCGTGAACAAATTGTTCCATATTCTCAAACTCCCGCAAATATAGTAATTCAGATTTTAATAGTCCGAAGAAGTTCTCTATTACTGCATTATCCAAACAGTTTCCCTTTCTTGACATACTCTGTACTATTCCTTTTTTTCTGAGCATCTGTTGATATGTTGGATGCTGATAATGCCAACCTTGATCAGAGTGAATAATTAAGTCTACGTCATCAGGCAAGAGAGTAAAAGCCTTTTTTAACATATCCGTAACCATAGATAAATTGGGACTTTCAGTTATTGTAAAACTGATAATCTCTCGATTATACAAATCCATGATGGGAGATAAATACCTTTTTGAACCAAAAAGAGAGAACTCGCTGACATCTGTTACCCATTTCTGATTAAGAGCGGTCGTAGAGAAGTCACGTTCCAATATATTAGGAGCCACTTTACCAACTGTTCCTCTATAAGTATTATATTTCTTTCTTCTGACCATACATTTTAAGTCGCATTGGTTCATTAGTTTTAGAACCGTTTTGTGATTCAGGTTATATCCTCTTTGGTTTAGTCCCAGAGTGATACGCCTATATCCATACCTACCATGATTCTCATGAAATATTTGACATATCATTTTTTTCTCTTCTTGATATTTATCTGGAAGGGAAAATTTCTGAATGTAATAATGATATGTACTTTTAGCCATCCCGGAAGCTTTCAATAAAACAGAAAACTTAAATTCATGCCTTAATTCTTGGATGGCGGCAACCCTTTCTTGCTTTCTCGGGCAATGCGTTCCTGAACTAAGGCTCTCAATTTTTTTAGGTATGCGTTTTCTGCTTTAAGGAGTTCTATTTCCTTAAGTAAATCCTTATTATCTTTTGGTTTAGGATCTACAAACTCTTCTGGTTCTTTAAAAAGATCATTTTCTTTTGTTATCATATCTTCAGACCATAGTCGGCTACCTCCATGAAGACCGGATAAGCCTACATTCTTATACTTACGTTGCCACATTAATACGGTACTTGGGCTGGGGATACCATATTTTAAGGCAGCTTCTTGCAAAGATAAATGATTTTCAAATACATCTTGGAGTACTTTATACTTAAAATCAACAGGATAGTATCTATGTTGCATACGCAATCCCTCTTCTCCATAACGGGAGTATAAAGAAACCCAATATTTGACTTGACGTGGATTTACATCAAACATTTTACCTGTTGTACGTAAAGGCAAATGCTCACACAAAACTTTGGCTACTACTTGTAACCGCACAGAATAAGGATGTTTCTCGTACTTCTTTCGTTTGTTAGACATAATGAAATTGATTTATATCCAACTTTCTGGGTTCACTTCAAAAAACACGTACGACTTTTTACAGAATCATACGGCAAGGAACTAGAACATACATAAAAATATAAGATAAGTCTCCCTTTTTCAGAGGACCCAAAAGCATTTCCCCCAAAATCCCCTACTCGAATCCTCGCTCTATGGAAAACAGATACTCCGGCGACATTTACTAACATTGAGATTTCTCCATGCTTCTGCGCTTCGTCTATCAAGCTCAGAATAGACGAGCGTGAGGACAAGTCCATTTCCATCGGCAGTACGTCAAATCCGGCATTGTTCATTGTCTGGGCAATAATCGCTGCATTATTCATACTGTTTTTTTCCCTAAAAAGGTTACCTTCGCGGAAACAAGATATCGCTTTGGAAGTACAAGAATTATTGAAACTATATGCCGCTCACCCGCAAGTGACGGCGCTGGACACCTTACTGAAAAACGATACGTCCCGCAATATATTCCTAAAGGGACTGAATGGCTCGGGTCCGGCAATGACGATCGCCTCTCTTTTTACGAAAGGAAGGGGGAGTTATGTGTGCGTGTTGAACGACCAAGAGGAAGCCGGCTATTTCTATCACGACTTGATGCAACTTACCGCCAGCAATGAGGTATACTTCTTCCCATCCGCTTACCGGAGGGCCATCAAGTACGGGCATGTCGATCCGGCGAACGAGATCCTGCGCACCGAGGTACTCAGCCGGTTGCAAGACCCGGACGCCTCTTTCGTGATCGTCACGTATCCGGACGCCTTGGCGGAACGAGTCGTGGCCCGGGAGGTATTGAAGGAGAATACCTTAAAGATCAGCGTGGGCGAGAAGCTGGATAATATGTTTGTCTCCGACGTGCTGGACGAGTATGGCTTCGAGCAGGTCGACTATGTATATGAGCCGGGGCAGTACGCCCTCCGTGGCAGTATCCTCGACGTTTTCTCTTTCTCCAACGAGTTTCCCTACCGTATCGACTTTTTCGGCGACGAGGTGGAGACCATCCGTACGTTCGACGTGGAGACGCAGCTCAGCAAGGAGAAACTGGACAGCATCTATATCGTACCGGAGATGAGCAAGAACGCCAAGGATAGTACTTCCTTGCTAGGCTCCCTTCCCCGGAACACCTGCATAGCGGCGAGAGATCTCGCATGGTGCAAGGAGCGCATCGGAAGCGTATGGAACGACGATCCGGTGGTAGCCGACGAGGAATCCTTCGCCGATATCGACCAGATGCGGAAGAAATTAGTCCGGGGCGAGGACTTCCTACGGGAGGTCTTGGATTTCCGTCGCATCCATTTCGGGGCACGGCCGATGGGAACGGCGGACGCTACCATCCATTTCTCTACGCAAACGCAGCCGATCTATCATAAGAATTTCGACCGGGTGAGCGAGTCGTTCCATAAATACCTCGACGAGGGCTATACATTATATATATTGAGCGATCAAGAGAAACAAGCCAACCGTATCCGGATGATTTTCGAGGATAGGGGCGACAATATCCCTTTCACCGCCGTAAACCGCACGATACACGAGGGATTCGCCGACGATACGCTACGCATCTGCTTTTTCACCGACCATCAATTGTTCGACCGCTTCCACAAGTTCAACTTGAAGAGCGATAAGGCACGAAGCGGAAAGATCACCCTTTCGCTCAAGGAGCTGAACCAGTTCTCGCAGGGGGATTATATCGTACATATCGACCATGGCGTAGGACAGTTCGGGGGATTGGTACGCACCGAGGTGAACGGTAAGATGCAAGAGGCCATCAAATTGATTTATCAGAATAACGATATTATATTCGTCAGCATCCATTCCCTGCATAAATTATCGAAATACAAGGGGAAAGAGAGCGGCGAGCCGCCTAAGTTGAGCAAGCTCGGCACAGGCGCATGGGAAAAGATGAAGGAACGTACCAAGGCGAAGGTGAAGGATATCGCCCGGGACTTGATCCTCCTCTATTCCAAACGCAAGCAAGAGACGGGTTTCGCCTACACGCCGGACAGCTTCATGCAGCATGAGCTGGAAGCCAGCTTCATCTATGAGGACACGCCGGACCAGATGAAGGCTACCGCCGAGGTCAAGGCGGATATGGAAAGTACCCGTCCGATGGACCGGTTGATTTGTGGAGACGTTGGTTTCGGAAAGACCGAGGTGGCTATCCGCGCGGCATTCAAGGCGGTATCGGACAATAAGCAGGTGGCCGTGTTGGTACCCACCACCGTACTGGCTTTCCAGCATTACCAGACGTTTTGTGAGCGCTTGAAGGATTTCCCTTGCAAGATCGATTATATCAGCCGGGCCCGTACGGCCGCGCAAATCAAGGCTACCTTGAAAGAGCTGAAAGAGGGCGAGGTGAATATCTTGATCGGCACCCACCGGATCGTCGGCAAGGATGTACGTTTCAAGGATCTGGGCTTGCTTATCATCGACGAGGAGCAGAAGTTCGGGGTATCCGTCAAGGAGAAGCTTCGGCAGCTGAAGGTGAACGTGGACACCTTGACAATGACGGCCACCCCGATCCCCCGTACCCTACAGTTCTCCTTGATGGGGGCCCGGGACCTTTCCAGCATCACCACGCCACCGCCCAACCGTTATCCCGTGCAGACGGAGGTGGAGCGTTTCAATCCCGATATCATCCGGGAAGCGATCAATTTCGAGATGAGCCGGAACGGGCAGGTATTCTTCATCAACAACCGTATCCAGAACATTTACGAGATGGAAGCCTTGGTACGGCGGGAAGTCCCCGACGCACGGGTAGCCGTGGGGCACGGGCAGATGGAGCCGGAGAAGCTGGAAAAGATCATCCTCGATTTCGTGAATTATGAGTATGACGTATTGATAGCCACCAGTATCGTGGAGAGCGGCATCGACGTGCCCAACGCCAACACCATCATCATCAACAACGCCCAGCAATTCGGGCTTAGCGACCTCCATCAGCTACGCGGACGTGTAGGACGAAGCAACCGGAAAGCCTTCTGCTACCTCCTTTCCCCGCCACTCACCTCGCTGACGCAGGAGGCACGGCGCAGGTTGCAAGCGATCGAGAACTTCTCCGAGCTGGGTAGCGGTATCCATATCGCCATGCAAGACCTCGATATCCGGGGGGCCGGCAATATGTTGGGGGCCGAGCAAAGCGGTTTCATTGCGGATCTGGGTTACGAGACGTACCAGAAGATCTTGGAGGAGGCGGTAGACGAGTTGAAAAGCGAGGAATTCGCCGATCTTTACGCCGATAACACCGAAGGGCACCGGGATACGGGCAGCGAGTACGTCCGGGAGACCTATATCGAGAGCGACCTGGAATTGATGTTCCCTCCCACCTACATCCCCAACGACTCGGAGCGTATCTCCCTATACCGGGAGTTGGATAATATGGAGGAGGAACGTGATATCCTCGCCTTTACGGAGCGCCTGAAAGACCGCTTCGGCAAGATACCGAAGGAGGGCAAGGAGTTGATCCGGATCGTGCGCCTCCGCCGCATGGCCAAGAAACTGGGCATGGAGAAAGTGATCCTGAAGAAAGGGCAGATGAGCCTCTTCTTGGTGAATAACCCGGATAGCCCGTATTACCAAAGCGAGGCGTTCGGCAAGCTGCTGGGCTTCATCCAAAAGCATCCCCGTGAGTGTAACCTCCGGGAGCAGAACGGCAAGCGAAGTATCGTGATCAAGAACGTCCCTACGGTGGAAGCGGCATGCGGCTACCTGCAAGAGATGGAAAAAATAAACTCAACCAACTTTTGACACATCCTCTTACAAACACGAAAAGATATGGAAAAGAAAACGATTATAGACCTTTTTGAGAGTTCAGCCAAGCGATTCCCGAGTAATCCTTTTTTATGGGAGAAGACGGGCAAGCGATTCGAGCCAACCACTTACGCCGAGGTTCGCGACCTCGTCTATGAGGAAGGCGCCGGCCTCATATCGCTGGGTGTGCGAAAGGGGGATAATATGGCTTTACTGAGCGAAGGGCGCAACGCGTGGATCATCGGCGAGCTGGCCATGTTCTACGCCGGGGCGACGAACGTGCCCCTATCAATCAAGCTGGAGGAGGCGAACGACCTCCTGTTCCGTCTCGTCCACGCCGACGTGAAATATATCATGGTATCGGGCCAGCAACTCAAGAAAATCCGGGCGATCAAGGATAAGCTCCCCGCCGTACGGAAGATCATCGTACTCGACGAGCAAGCGGAATACCAAGACCGTGAGATGTCGCTGTCCGAGATACGCCGGATGGGGAAGGTCTATCTGGGTATTCATCCGCTAGAGGAGTTCTTGGCGATCGGGCAATCGCTGGGCAACGATGATTACGCCACCATCACCTATACCTCCGGCACGACCGCCGATCCGAAAGGCGTGATCCTCACCCACCGTAACTATACGGCGAACGTGGAGCAAGCGCTCACTTGCGTGGATATAGACGATACGTGGCGTACGTTGGTGATACTCCCGCTGGACCATTGCTTCGCCCACGTGGTAGGATTCTACATCTTCATGTCGAAGGGAGCCTCGGTAGCTACCGTGCAGGTAGGGCGTACCGGTATGGAGACCTTGAAGAATATCCCTATCAATATAAAGGAGTTCAAGCCGTACCTGATACTGAGCGTCCCCGCCTTGGCGAAGAACTTCAAGAAGAATATCGAGCAAGGTATCCGAGCGCAAGGCAAGAACGCCGTCCGCCTTTTCAACCTAGCCTTACGGATCGGTTATATCTATAATGGGGATAGCGACGAGGAGGAAGGAAAAGGTTTCCGCGTCCTCTTGAAGCCACTGGTCCGTTTGTTCGACAAGCTATTGTTCGCGAAAGTCCGTGAGAACTTCGGGGGCGAGCTGAAGTTCTTTATCGGAGGGGGCGCCTTGCTGGATAAGGACTTGCAGAAGTTCTATTACGCCTTGGGAATCCCGATGTACCAAGGATACGGGCTGAGCGAGGCGACACCGATCATCTCGACCAACGGCCCCCGCCGCCATACCTTCGGCAGTAGCGGCGTATTGGTGCGGCCTCTCGACCTAAAGATCTGCGACATGGACGGCAACGTACTTCCTCCGGGAGAGACGGGCGAGATCGTCATCCGGGGAGAGAACGTGATGGCCGGCTACTGGAAGAACCCGGCATCGACGGCCGATACCGTAAAGGAGGGTTGGCTGTACACCGGGGATATGGGATATATGCGTGACGGGCTTCTTTATGTGTTGGGGCGTTTCAAGAGCCTGCTGATCGGAAGCGACGGGGAGAAATACAGTCCGGAGGGTATAGAGGAGGCCTTGGTAGAGCATTCCTCTTGCATCGACCAGCTGATCCTGTACAATAACCAGAGTCCGTACACGACCGCCCTGTTGGTCCCTAATAAAGAACGGTTGAGGAAGCATCTGGCCCACCAGAATCTGGACCTCACGAGCGATCAAGGCCGGGAAGAGGCCATCCGTATCATCCAGCGCCAGATCGACCGTTTCCGCAAGGGAGGCGACCTGTCTAGTATGTTCCCTGATCGTTGGTTGCCGACCACCTTCGCCATCCTCCCCGAGCCTTTCACCGAGCAAAACGGCATGGTAAACAGCACCATGAAGATCGTCCGGGGCAAGGTAGAGAAAGCCTACGCCGCCCGTATCGCCCAGCTCTATACCCCCGAGGGGAAGAATCCGCTGAACAAGTGGAACAAGGAGGCGTTGTAGAGACGCGGCGTGCTAGCCTATTCCATGCATCCCGGGGAAGGCTCCTTATTTATCGCGAGGCCCGGCCATCACGGTTGGGCCTCGCATTTTCTAAAGATTCGACCTCGCGCTTGCCGCGGAATGCCGCATTTCCCCAAGATTCGACCGCGCACCCGATGTACCCCCCGTATTTTTCCAAGATTCGACCGCGCACCCACCGCGAGGTCTCGCATTTCCCCAAGATTCCGTTTCGCGCCCGATGTAAGCCCCGTATTTTCCCAAGATTCGACTTTTCACCTGCCGCAAGGTCGAATCCGCGAAAAATACGGTAGTTTCCAGAGCTATATCCACCGATTTGTCTTACCTTTAGCCAGTATTAAACCTGATCATGGATCTAAATCAACAAGAAAATGGAAAAGATTACAAAAGTAAAAGACATTAACATCACGAAATTGAACAACGCCGAGTACCGAACCTTCATGGCCCGCTACGGGAACCTGCTCGCGGGTGGCGGAGGCGACTCGGAATCTCCCGACGAGATCAGCTTCGACCCGAACGACCCGCTGGGCATCCCCCAAGAACTTCGTACGGCCTTCGCCACCGATTTCGCCCTATTGACCGACGCCGTGAACCAATCCTCGGCCAGCGAGGAGACCGCGCAGATGTCCGCCCTCGACAAGGAGAGGGATGATCTCTTGATCTTCATTACTTCCACTATTACCCAAATGACGAAAAGCCCGCTGGCGGCGCAACGCACGGCGGCCGAGAAGCTATACCTTCCCGTGAAACCCTACATCGGAGCCGCACGCCTCGCCAACTTGCAGGAGACGGCCGCCATCGAGGGCTTGCTGGTAGACCTCGACAAGGCCGGGATGCCCGAGGCGCTGGCGGCGATCAACCTCACCGAAGTAGTAGCAGCGCTGAAAGAGAAGAACAAGCAATACGCCACGCTCACCGAGCAACGCGCCAACGCCAAGGCGGACGACCCCGTAGAGAGCGCCAAGAAAATCCGCCTACGCATGGACGAGGAATACGACGAGATGTCCACCTACGCCTTCGCGCAAAGCGTGGTGAAGCCCACTCAAGAGACCGCCGCCTTCATCAGCCGCCTCAACGCGCTGGTCGACGAGACGAACGCCCTCTACAACCAACGCATAGCGCAGGCGAGGGCCGCAGCCGCCAAGAAACAAGAAGGCGACAAGCCCGCTACCGACAGCGACTCGCCATCAGAGATATAAAATAATGAAGATCTTTTTCGTTAAATAATGAAGCTCGCGTTTTCTACCGCCGGGTTTCCCATCGAGCGGTGGGAAACCCGGTGATTAATGATTATTAATAGCCTCTCCCCCCTCCCTCCCACGAAAAAAACATACCTTTGCCAACAGTATTATCCGTGAAGGAATAACGAGACATTTACATGATAAGATCTATTCGCTATATCACTTTGCTAGTCCTGTTACAATTCGTGACCGGCATTTCCGTCCTATACGCCCAGAGCATAACTTCCGCGTCCGGAATCGTGAGAGACTCCGTAAGCGGGGAACCCCTATCCTACGTATCCGTCATGTTCGAGAACTCGACGATCGGGGCGATGACCGACGATGACGGGGCTTTCAGCCTCCAGAATGACAAAGGGCTTACCCGGCTGGTCGTATCCTCGCTTGGATATGACAATAAGGTCGTAAACCTAAAGGCGGGGCAAAAGAACAACGCCCTCAACGTGCTCCTCCGGCCTACCTCGTTCGAGATTGCCGAGGTAGTCGTCAAGCCTAAACGTGAGAAATATTCCCGCAAGGACAACCCCGCCGTGGAACTGATCAAGAAAGTCATAGAGCATAAGAACGACAACCGCATCGAGGCGAAGGACGAGTACCAAAGCGAGGTGTACGAGAAGCTCAGCATGTCGCTGGACGACTTCAACCCCAATCTCGAGAAGAATAAGTTCCTGAAGAAATTCAAGTTCATCAAGAACTATCTGGATACCTCGGAGTTCAACGGGAAACCGATCCTGACGATCTCCGTCCGTGAGACGATCTCCGACCAATACTACCGCAAACATCCCAAGGCGGAGAAGACGATCACCAAGGCCAAGCGCCAGCAGGGTATCGACAAGACCTTGGACGATGGAGGCGCCATCACCGCCAACCTCGAGGAGATATTCAAGGGCGTGAATATCTTCGACAACAATATCAATATCTTGTTGAACCGTTTCGTGAGCCCGCTGTCTTCCACGCTGGCCGTCTCCTACTACAAGTATTATATCATGGATACGGTGGACGTGGCCGGAGACCGGTGCGTGGATCTCGCCTTCGTGCCCGTAAACAGCCAAAGTTACGGCTTCACGGGCCGCTTGTACATCACGCTGGACGGTAATTACGCCGTCAAGAAATTCCTCTTGAACACCCCGGCGAACATCAACCTCAACTGGGTGGACAAGCTCCGGATCGAGCAAGAGTTCAAGCGGATGCCGGATAGCACTTGGGTGCTCGCCAACGAGAATACCTACGTTAATTTCTATATCGTAAAAGGGGCGCAACAGCTCTATGCCCACCAGCTAAGGAATTTCGATAAGTATCAGTTCGACGTGCAGAACGCCGACTCGATCTTCGGCCTTCTCGGCCCGATCCATGAGTTGCCCGACGCCACCGCCCAGACCGACACCTTCTGGATACACAACCGCCATGTCCCCTTGAAAGAGAAAGAGAGCGCCTTGGACGACTTGCTGGCGCAACTTCGCAAGGTACCGGCTTTCAACGTGATCATCAAGACCGCCGAGATATTGATCACCGGTTATATCCCGACCACGGCGGACAAGGATAAGAGCAAGTTCGATTTCGGACCGATGAATACCACGTTCAGCGCCAACCATCTGGAGGGCTTCCGCATGCGTGTGGGAGGTATGACGACGGCAAACCTCAACCCGCACTGGTTCGGTAGCGGTTATCTGGCCTATGGCGTAAACGACCGTAAGCTAAAGTATAACGCCAAGCTGACGTATAGCGTGAACAAGAAGAAATATCACGAGGGAGAAAGCCCGGTGAACAACATCTCCGCGATCCAAGAGTACGACGTATATACGCCCGGTCAGGACTTCCTCTTCACCAGCAAGGATAATATGTTCGTGGCATGGAAGGTGGGCGAGCCCGTCACCATGATGCAATACATCCGCAAGACCATGCTCCAGTACCAGAAGGAATGGCTGAATGGCCTGACCCTTACCACTTGGGCGCGGAACGAGAACAACGAGGCGGCCGGAACGCTCCGCTACGACCGTTACAACGCCGACGGGACATTGACGAACCTAAAGAGTTTCACCAACACGGAGCTAGGGGCCCAGCTTCGTTTCGCCCCGGGCGAGCGTGCCTATAACGGACGAGAGGGTAAGAACTCGCTTTTCAACCTCTCGAAAGACGCTCCCGTATTCAAGCTATCCCATCAGATGGGATTGAAGAACGTGTTGGGGGGCGACTTCAACTACAACCATACGGAGATCAGCGCCGAGAAACGGATCTGGCTCTCTTCCTTCGGACATATCGACGCCTTGGTGACGGCGGGCAAGGTATGGGACAAGGTTCCTTTCCCCTTGCTCATCATGCCGAATACCAACCAGTCCATCACGATCCAGCCGCAAGCCTTCAACATGATGCGTGCGCTGGAGTTCGTAAGCGACCAGTATGTTTCGTTCTACTTCACGTATTATATGAAGGGATGGATCTTAAACCGTATTCCCGGCGTGAAGTGGCTACGTTTGCGTGAGGTGATATCGTTCAGCGGTTTCTACGGAGGACTGACCGATAAGAATAACCCGGCCTTGGACCCGACGGGACTATACCGCTTCCCCGAGGGAACCTCGCCGATGGGCCGTACGCCTTACCTGGAGGCCAGCGTAGGTCTGGAGAACATCTTCAAGATATTACGGATCGATTATTACCGCCGCTTGACGTATCTGGACCAACCGAATATCAAGAAGGGGGGCGTGCGTATAGCGCTGCGGTTCTCCTTTTGAGAATTGAAAATTGAGAATTGAAAATTGAAAATTAAATGGGGGAGTTGGAACGCAGACCGAACGCATGGGCGTTGACGCCGCTGGTGGTATTCTTATTGACTTATTTGGTGGTATCTATCGTGGCGGGAGATTTCTATAAGATGCCGATAACGGTAGCCTTCGTCATCTCCTCGATCGTAGCGATAGCGATCTCCAAGGGAGGCAAATTAAGCAACCGTATCGAGCAGTTCTGCCGGGGGGCGGCCAACAGCAATATCATGCTGATGGTATTGATCTTCATCCTCGCCGGGGCGTTCGCACAGACCGCCAAGGCGATGGGTGCCGTAGACGCTACAGTGAATCTGGCGATGTCCATCCTGCCCGGTAACCTGTTGGCGGCCGGAATCTTCCTAGCCGCTTGCTTCATATCCATCTCGGTAGGTACGTCGGTGGGCACGATCGTGGCCTTGGCCCCGGTAGCTGTCGGTATAGCGGACAAGACGGGGATGCCGGACGCCCTTATGCTGGGTGTCGTGGTGAGCGGCGCCATGTTCGGCGACAACCTGTCGTTCATATCCGATACGACTATCGTAGCTACCCGCACGCAGGGGTGCCAGATGTCCGATAAGTTCAAGGTGAATATCCGTATCGCCCTCCCGATAGCGATCCTGACCGGATTGATATACGTGCTGGTGGGAAGCGGCGTGGAGAACGCTTACGCCCCGGCCCCGATCGAATGGGTCAAGGTGATCCCTTATCTGGTGGTGTTGGTAACCGCCGTTTGCGGGATCAATGTCATGTTGGTGCTATTCATGGGGATCGCCCTGTCCGGTATAGTAGGTCTGTGGACCGGTAGCTTTGATATTTGGGGCTGGAACGCCTCCATGGGACTAGGTATCACCAATATGGGCGAGCTGATTATCGTGACGCTTCTGGCAGGAGGCATGTTGGAAATGATCCGTTATAACGGGGGTATCGACTGGATCATCCGCAAGCTTACCTCCCGCATCCATTCCTCCAAGGGAGCCGAGATGAGCATAGCGGCCTTGGTGAGCTTCGCCAATCTTTGCACGGCCAACAATACGATCGCCCTCATCATGGCCGGCCCGATCGCCAAGGATATAGCGGACCGGTTCAAGATAGATCCCCGCCGCAGCGCCAGCCTATTGGATATCTTCTCTTGCTTCGTACAGGGAATCATCCCCTACGGCGCCCAGATGTTGATGGCCGCCGGACTCGGGCATGTCTCCCCTATCGAGATCATGCAATATCTTTACTACCCGTATCTATTGGGAGCAGGCGCCTTATTGGCGATCTTATTCAATTATCCGAGGAAATATACACTCGTATAGACTGCCCGTCCTTACGAAAAAACACAATAGTATTCAAAGCAAAAAGACTATTATGTCCGGGATTGAATACTATTGTGTTCGCTGATGAATACTACAGTGTTCAGGTGGGAACACGGTAGTGTTTGGGAGCGATGGGAATACCGCTGTCGGATTAGCCGAACAAATCCAGCGTAAGCTGTTTCTTCGCGGCTTCCAGTTTACGAAGATGCCGCTTGCCTTGAGGGGTGACGATCTCCATCTTATCGAAACGGGTACGTATCACCGTAGTCACGGTATAGCTCACGTTGACCACCTCTCCTAGCTCCGACAGACGGCGAGCGATCTCCAAGACGCAATCGATGCACATACCGCTCGTGAACGAGATCTTGTCCTCGAACATCTGTTTCTTGAAATCCTCATCTTGCATATAGAAATCGATCGTCTCGCCTCCCTTGTTGTAGATACCTTTCCACCGATACTTACTGTCTTTCAGTACCGGCGAGATGATCTCTATCGTGGCCTTATTATCCTTGACCGTAGGCAGATCGTCGCTACGCAAGATAAAATAATCGAACTGGTCCCGCTTCACCTCCAGCGAACCGGAACGGCTACGATCCTTCTCGTTCAACTCACGTACCGAGATTTTCGTCACCTTCGGATACCCTTTCAAAGCCTCGTAGAAATTAGACTTGCACTTGCAGAAACGAGGCGAGGCGTTCAACAGGTCGATCAAGCGGTGTGAAGGCGTAGCCCCCGGAGTCTTCAGCCGTAGTTCACGGCGTAACTTAGACAGCTCACGCTGCATCTCCTCCTCGTCCGCCGGCGTACGATCCATCAGCGGTTGTCCACCCACCGACAAGGAGGGACGGGTCAATATCTGCATCACCAAGTTCAACACGATAGAGATAGAGCGGCTACTCTCCCCGGCCACGCCCAGCTTCTCACGGAAACCACCCTCCTTATCGTAAGGCTCGTTGTAAACCGTCAGCTTCACGTCCAGCATATCCGCCAAGGAACGTATCAGCGTAAGAATCTCCTTCTCACACCGGTGCTTGGTCATGGCATCCATATAATTGGATTTATTATTAAAGGAATAACGTATCTCCAGCTTATTCGCAAATTTTAGAATAGAGTCACTCATTTGTTTCTAGTTTTTCGGTTCTTCTTTCGGTTTACGATCAAAAAACGGGTTCTTCGACGAGGCGCTGACCGGTATCGCCATCACGCATTTACAGTCTTCCAACAGCCCCAATCGCTGGGCCGCCAAGCCGGCGCTGAACATGACACGGGTATCCACACGCAAGTCCGCCGCCGTAGCGCAAGCCGAGCCGATTGCGATACCCAGATCGACGGAATTAATAGCGCACGGAACCAAATCCGGCTTCTCCACGCAGGTATCGAAACCGCAATGGGCGCAGTTCAAGCCTTGTACTTTCTGGGAGGTACCGATAATCACCACGGCGTCGGCACTCTTTATATTCTCGGCGTCACGAAGCAGGAACTTGAATCCGGTCTCGGCCGCTATCCGGATCATCTCATCGGACAGGCGCAAGATATCCCCATCCGTCACCATCGCTATCTCTATGATATCAATACCCTTGCCTTTAGGAGCCGTGCGAGCGGCTGTCATCATGCGGCGTGCGGCCTGTAACACAAGCTCATGCCTGATTTCTCTTTCGTTCTGTATCATATCCTTCTAAATTCAATGAAACAAAATTAAGCAAAATATACGAAACCAAGGCAAACACATGAGGATAGAATTCATAATTCAAGATTAGTCATTCGGTCCGTGGCCTTAAAGGGATAAGCCGGGTATTCATAAATACTGAAACGAGGCTCGGTCTCTCCCTCGCAATAATTCCAGATCGTACGGTACTCATTGACATCCTCGCCTATCTCCTTCAATTGCCTAAGGTAAGCGGCCACGGATTTATTCTCCACGATATAGACCTCACCCATTTGATCGATAATCGGGCTATGCCGACGGCTCCCGTCGTGATCGAACTTAAGAATCCGCTTTCCCTCGGAAGTCAGTCCAATGGTATGGAAAGTCATGCTCTTACCAATAGCGGGCAAGTTCAACACGTTACGATCCGTCCCGGCGAACAGCAACCCGTTCTCCTTCAGGAAACGAACCAAGCACTTGCCTAAAGGACGCTGGTTACGGATCATATCATACAACTCCGCCTGTTTCTCCTCCGGCACCTGCCCGAAGATCTTCTCCTCACGAGCCTCTTGCAACGAGCGGCTATTCGGGGTATAAACCGCATAATTCTCCCGGAATCCCTTCACGGAGAACGTATAATAGCAAACCACCCCAAGGGCGTTTAAGGTCTGCCGTAATTTCGCCGTATGCCCCCTACGGGAAGCCGAGACCGTATAAACCAACTGATTCGTGATCGTCCAGCCCGCCGCCAAGATCGCCTCGATAGCGTGCCTCGCCTCCGGTGTCACCTCCAGTGGAGACTGGAAATGCGTTTGTATATAGAACTGGCTCACACCGATAGCGGAAGCCTTCTCCTTGAACTCCCTCAATATACCGACCAACTCGTCGGTCACACGCAGCGGAAGATAAGCCAGCAACCGGGAACCTAGCCGTACCCGTTGCAGCTCGGCGTACTTCTCGCCCTCCGAACGGCTCTCGTTCGCCTTCCGTTTCCGCACCGCCATCTTATATACCGCCTCCAATATCTTACGCAAGGTAGCGTTCTGGCTCATCAAGGCATCCCCGCCCGTTATCAGGATATCCCGTAGCTGGGCGTCTTCCTCGAAATAACGCATCAGACGACGTAACTTCCGGTCCCAACTCTCCTTAGGCTTCAGGGCCTCGAAATCGAAATTCAACCGCTCGCTCTGGAAATCATACATGCGCTGGCAAGAAGCGCACAATCCACCGCAAGCACGCCCCATCGAATCGGGGATCAAGATCGCCACCTCCGGATACCTCCGGTGTATATTATGTCCCTCCGGCAATAGCCAGCCCGCCGCATTCGGCTCATCGGCGACGACCATGTCTTCCTTTTCCCACGCCTTAATGCTTCCATACGTATCTACCAGCTCGTTCGAGTACATGATGTACGATCGCACCGTAGCGTCATCATACCCCTCATGTTCTATATTTAATAGGGAAAGATAATAAGGAGTCACAAAAAAGGGCATCCCCTTCTTTTTGGCACGGGCCAATAAGCTCATCGTCTCATCCGACAGGGAATATCCCAAAAAGAAGTTCAATTCCGTAGGACTCTTGATCGCCATCGACAAATGGAAACGAGCAGTATTCCACCACTCACGTACCCGAGCCTCTTTCTCCTCATAGGAGATGCCCTCGGCGAACTGAAAACGTGACGAAAGGCTATGGCGTCTTTCTATCTTCTTGATCAAGCAAGCGATGATACGCTCCTTGTTCCTCTCACGGATAGCGATCACCTCCGGGCCGAGTCCGGTCGGCCAACGGTTCATCTGCCTTTTCACCAATGCCCGGTCCGGCAGGATCTCAACCGGATGTTCCAATAAATCAAACTGATGGTATAGGTCGATAAATAAATCAGGAGAGACCTCATTTTCCAAATGGCCGGTCAGGAACTGCCAAAGATAAGTGACCGTCCGCACCGGAAGACGCTCGCCCGTAGACAGCTCGTCCACGAAAGTATCATCATGCTCAATCAAAAGAAGGATACGCATCGCCACCGCCATTCCTACGTTTTCTTGGGTACTTTCCTTTTCCGTGAGCCGGGATAAAATAAGAGAACGCAAAGCATCCTTAAAATACTTTGCGTTCTCGCTTTCTTCCGCTAAGGTCACCAACCAAGGGAAGCTCTGGTTATATACTTTTTTCAGTTTAGAAATGTCGGATACAAGATGTTCTTTTTTTATCATAAGCATGCCATTTTTGTAGATTAGAATACATTTGTAAAGCGTCCTCTTGACGATTTTCTACAAAAATAACAAAAAATACGGCAAAATGCCGTTTATACAAATCTAAAACATCTTAATAAATCCTTACCATACGATTGACGAACAATACTGCGATATCGTATTTTTCAATACCTTTAGATTGATCGGCTTCGTGATAAAACCGGAAGCCCCGGCTTCTTTAGCGGCTTCCATATCAGAGTCGAATACATAAGCTGACTGCATGATTACGGGGATATCTTTCGATAGCTTACGGATTTCTTTCAAGGACTCAATACCCGTCATCTCAGGCATTTTTATATCCATCAAGATCAAGTCCACCTCGTTTTCCTTAAAGAGAGCCAAAGCTTCCAAACCAGTTTTAGCACGGATCAAATTACAATATTTATGTAAAATGGTCTTCAGAAGTAAATAATTACTTTCCTCATCCTCCGCGATTAGCAACGTGGGCTTTCCTCCACCCAAATCATTTTTCACATCCATATATATAACGTTTTATTCTTTTAATCAAAATCAAATAAACTCTGATGAAGCAAAGATAAAACAAATATTAGAAAGTAGACATAAAATTCAAGGAGATATGAGTATTCGAGGAAGTTCTTTTTCTACCCACGCTAGAAAGTAACATCTATACCTCCCATGAATATCGCCTTCGGCATCGGGAATCCTTCGTTGATGGAATAACGGGTAGCCGTTAAATTCTCTCCTTTGACAAATAGATTCAAGCCTTTATCACGTGTACCGAAACGGTAGGCTGCCTTCGCATTCAGAACCGTGTAATCCTCTTTCACCTTGTCCGCCGTATTGATATAAAGGTCGAAAATGGATTGTACGTTCACGTTGAAAGTGAAACGTCCCGGGGCATACATCACGCCAGCGAAAAACTTATGCGCCGGAGCCGCCAGCAGGGCCTTGCTCGTATGCAAATAGCTATAGTTCATATCGAGGCTTAAATTCTTGAGAATCTGGTAGCGGGAATCGAACTCGATACCTTTATTGGTAAAAGTACCCGTATTGACATTCTTAGGGCGTCCGTCTATACGTGTCGTCTCGATCATATCTTGCCCGTCGATAAAAAAGGCGGTCAACTCCGTAAACAAGTTGCCATCCAAGAATGTCTGTCCGATGGATACCTCGTAGTTCATCATGCGCTCCGGTTTCAAATCTGGGTTCTGAGGCGGGAACATGTACATCTCCCGTATATTCGGACTCCGGAAGCCTTTCGACAAAGAAGCCTTTATCACGTTTCCCTCGAACGGACGTACCGTGAAGCCGGCCTGCGGAATCCACTCGCCGCCGAAGATACTGTTATGCTCATAACGAACTCCGGCGTTCAAACTTACCTTGTCAAATAGATCCTGCTGCATGATAACGTATCCGGCTACCTCGTTTACGGTCTTATTCACCAACTCATTCTGGTTGCCATTGATACTATCCTGCCATGCGTTACCACCCCAGTTCTTGTAATCGATACCGACCGTAAAACTATTCCCTTTCACCAAGCGGAAAGACTGATAAAGCAAGAAACCGGCGTTATGATCGTCCGAATAAAACAGATAAGGATTAGGCGTCCCGCCCGGATTATACCCATCATCAATCCTATGATGGCCCCAGTTGTAGAAAGCACGAAGGGCACCACTTGTCTTCCCGTAATTATTTTCTAAAGCGAAGGAGGTAGTACCTCGCAGGATATTCATTATATTATCGATAAGCGGATTTGTTATCTCTCCCGGGTTCTGGTTCTTGAACTTAGCTAAGCTTACGTCTCCCGTCACCTTATAATGATCATCAATCTTATATCCTAACTTAGCGAAACCATTCGTGATATGAAACTTCGAATCCGGACGATGTCCATCCGTGCGGTCATGATTCAATGAGATATAACTACTAAAGTTACCGATATTGTACCCATTATTAATCATATACTTCTGGGTGTTATACGAGCCGTACATGATACGGGCTTGTGTACGTCGTCCCGGCTGATTATGCTGGCGGGTAATGATATTCACGACACCTCCCATAGCGTTCGAACCGTATAATAAGGCACCCGGACCACGGATCACCTCCACCCTTTCCACGTCCGAAGCCACATAGGTATCCGGAAGCGAATGGCCGAATATACCGGCCCATTGAGGCTGTCCGTCGAACAACATCAAGACCTTATTACCCTGTCCGACACCCCGGATATTAACCGTCCCGGCCGCTCCCTCGGAAACGCCGAAACCTGTAATCCCTTTTTCCGTGACAAACAGCCCGGGTACTCGCTCCGACAATACGGGAAGCAACGCCGATTCACTGCTAGCCTCAATCTCCTCCCGTTCGATGACCGAGATAGATAATGGCACACTGTTCCGGTTCACATGGATCTTGTTGGCGGAAACCACCACCCCTTTCAAATTGATCAGACTGTCAATCTCTGCCGGATCTATCGCAAACGCCATGGAGCCTATCAACAGTCCGGAAACTAGTAAAAGTTCTTTTCTCATATACTACTTACATCTATAATATTTATCATTTTAAACATCCCGTAGTGGCACGTTTACCAAAAAACGTGTTACCAAGCCCGCAAAAAAAAGCATTAATCCGCCCGGCTCATCACCAACTTACCATGCTTAATGCCTTTGATTGTCGTCAACTTATCCGACAATTCTGTCAAGCGGTGAGCCGTTCCCATCACCGTCACTATATGCAAGCAAAAATTCTGATTGATATAATACTGGGAAGACGACAAAATCACATCCTTATAATTTTGTTGGATACCCGTGATTTTCAATGAGATCTCTTTCTTGACTTGGTCATACATGATCACGATCGTCCCGGCTACGATATGGTTGCATTGCCATTTACGTTCGGCTACATTCTTCTCTATCAGAAAACGAATCGCCTGCGAACGATTGGCGAAACCATTCTCATTCACATATTGATCCAATGATTCCAACAGATTGTCTTCCAAAGAGACACCAAAACGTTTTAAAGACATAAAACCCTTTTTTTATAATTTTCGATGTCAAAGGTAGTATTTTTTAGGGGAATCTCGGTATTATATTGGCAGGAAGAGGAAAAATTAGTCGTTAATCACGAAAATTCACTCCGGTATCCCACCATAAACGAGTACCTCCGGTATCCGGACCTCCCAGATACTCACACAAGGCGGAATACTGAGCCGGGTTACCGGAAATAATGCTAACCGGGAAATTCAAGCGACGAATCATCGTTCGCGTATCGATCTTTCCATTGCTTTTATTCACCAAAACCGGGAACAAACGAGGATAACCGGTACGCCTCTGCTCCGCCCAAGCCTCACAGCCCTCGGGGTAACAAGCGATCCATTTTTGGGTAATAATCTTCTCCAGCTTGGTCTCCCTAGAGGCTTCTTCATCCCATGCCGGAGACACCAAGCAAAGCGCCTTCGCCGAATACTCGGGAGTAAACGTATCCACGAAATCGGCGGCTACATGATCACTCCGCAAATAAGCATTGGCCTCTCCTACCCTCCATTGGCTGAACGATGATCGTACGCCTTGCTCATAGCAAGTCCCGGCGTCCTCCCCGGACCAGCCCCGCAAGGCTGCCTCCGCACGTAAGAACCAAACTTCCGCGGGCGTCATTAAGATAGCGTCCGTTTTCTGGGTAATCGTGCTTCTCGAATGCTCACTATAGCGGGAATGATTAAATCCTGTCCCTTGCCGGATTCCCCGGTACTCCCCGGAATATCCCTGTCCGGTAGCAGGCTCAAAATAACGAGATAACCGAGGGTCTTTATATCCCTTAAGGATCGATTCCATATTAGCGTTCATAAAAACCTCTCCCCACGCCTTATTGATCTCCCCTAGCGGATTCGAGTAGCCGGTTCCGGCGGTAGAAACTGCGACGACCTCATAAGCCTCCTCCAACAAACCGGCTGGATGTGTCAGCGACTTATGCGCCTCATCCCTCGCCTTATCAGGGTCGGCCATAGCGATACGAATCGCCAAGCGCAAACGTAATGAGTTGGCGAAACGCATCCATTCCCCAAACGTCCTGTAATTCGCCGGCATAATCATATCGAAACGAGAAAAGGTTTCCTCTCCATCATATTCAGACAGCAGGTGAATAGCCTCCCCCAAATCCCGGAAAAAAGCATAATAAGCGTCTTTCTGGGAATCCGGCATTACCCCGGCATCCGACTCCCCGAACTTCGTATACACGATCGGGCCATAATAATCCGAGATCCGATGCATGACCTCTACTTTCAGTATTTTAGCGATCGCATAGAAAGCCGGATATTTATCACGGGAATGATCTTCCGTCTGCTTTATCTCCGTCATGATATATCCATACGTATTATCCCACATCGTGCCATTCCAGCCATCCTGCAAATTATAGACCGTATTTCCCAATCCGGCGTTGAAGGGTTTAAAATCATGCATATAACCGGAAAACATATCCGCATTCAGATTTTGCATCGTCTGGAAATGCCAGTTCTTGCCACTCCCCCAATCATAATTAAAATAAATCCCCATCTGGACTACCTTTAGCCAGACACCGAACGTATTATAATCATACGTTTTCTGCTCATCGGTAAAACCCGTATTATCGGTATTATACTCCTCGAATTTACCCGTACAGGAAAAAAGGAGTAATACGGCCAACAGACCTGCCATCTTATTCAGAAATCTCGTCTTCATACGCTTAGAATGAAAGTTTCACATTAAAGCCGACACTTCTCGTAGTCGGTATCCCGAATATATCGATCCCTTGATTGCTATTGCTCGCCGAAAGGACGGCATCCGGATCAAATGGAGCCTTTTTATAAATAAAGAACAGATTCCGGGCGACAAAAGACAGTTCCGCCTTTTTAACAAATTGTTTCCTTCCCAACAATCTCTTCGGTAGCGTATATCCCAAAGATAACTCCCGCAAACGGATATTGGTAGCATCGTACATATAATATTCAGTCACACCGTTTCGTCCTCCCACCTGCTCATAAAATCCTTTTATGTTATAAATATGATGCCCTTCCAAATCCACATACCCCATCGTACGGGTCTCTCCGGAAACCTTACTCACTCCCGTTTGGTCAAGCACAGCCTGAGTCTGGGCCAGTACATCTCCCCCAAAATGCCCGTCAATCAAGAAATAGAACGAGAAATCCTTATACGTGAAACTATTTCCCCAACCCAATAAGAACGCCGGATTGCAATTCCCCACCTTAGCCGTATTCCCGCTGCCGATCTCTTGGGGCAAGCCGTCCCGACCATACACGATCGCGCCATATTTATCCCGCTCAAAAGCTTTCCCATAGATATCACCAAACGAGCCACCTTCCACCAAACGCATCGTATAGCTAGAGGAGAATCCTTCATCTCCTTGAATAAAGCTAGCCAAATCATCATGTAGTTTCTTTACTTCATTTTTATTCCGGGAAAAGTTGAGTGTCGTATTCCATTTAAACTGATTCGTTAAGATAGGAACCGCACCAAGCGTCAATTCCACTCCCATATTCTGTATATTTCCCGCATTCACAAAATAATACTTGTATGCGGCTCCAGCGGAAGAAGGCAAAGAGAAGAGTTGATTTTTCGTATTGGTCTTATAGAACGTAAGATCCACGTCCATACGATAATCAAAGAATTTCCATTCGGTACCTATCTCAAAAGAGCTGCTCATCTCCGGCTTCAAGGTACCGAACGGAGCCGTATCATTCGGCTGGGGAATCCCGCCCGCGGCGATATGGCCTACCGTATTGCTAACGAATAAGGGTATATCATTACCCACCTTACTCCAAGAAGCCCGTACTTTCCCAAAAGATATCAAGGATGGCATCGAGAAGGATTTAGGGATAATCCAAGAAAGACCGACTGAAGGATAGAAAAAACCTCTTGATTTACGTTCCGTAAACGCAAGGGTAGATGACCAGTCATTACGTGCGGTCACATCTAAGTAAAGGCTTTCCTTATATCCCAACTGCGCCATAGCAAAAAAGGATTGCATTTGCCGGCGCACGTCATCCGACTCCTCAATGTAGGCACTGGACGACATGTTAATATTAGCGATCGTAAAGACATTCGGATAATACAAGGAAGCCGTTTTCGAATCCAGCCTCAACGCACTGGTGCGTGTGTCCGTTATGCTCGTACCGATAGCGGCGTTCAAGGAGAAATCATCCCAGCTTTTATTCAATTTGGCCATCAAGTCCCCATAGAGCAACGTAGTCTGGTAGGTGTAATAAATGTAACGCCCGTTCTCACCGGCGATACCCGGAGAGGTAGAAGCGTATATTTCCTGCTGATACTTATCATTCACATAATCGATATTTCCACGGCCCTGTAACGTAAGCCAATCTGTTACCTTGAAACTAGCGGAAGCCAACGCCAACACACGGGCACGTTTGTCCTCGTTTTCCGTACGGTTGACCAACCAATAAGGATTTTGCTCAAAATCAGTAATCGTAGTATACCAGTTCTGGACGTTCATATTCCGTTTCTCGTTATATACCTCAAAGTTCTCCTTATAAGGCGCCATATCCATCCCTCTAGGAAACGTGTATAAACCTTGTAACGGGTTCATATAAAATCCCCCGGCCGTAGGTTTTCCTTTGATTGTTTGGAGTATCAAGTTTACCTGCCCCTCCAAGATCAAACGATCATCAAAGAAAGAAGAACTTTCACGGAGATTAAAATTATGCTTGCTTAAATTATTCTTAGGAACGATACCCCGTGCGGTCGTATTGGCATACGAGAAATAATTTTGCACATGGCTATTCCCTGCCGTAAATATCAATGAGTTAATAGCGGTAATACCCGTCTGGAAGAAATCGCCGACAGGGTCATAGACCGGAAGAGAAGCCCAGTCTCCCCAACAAGTTTCCGCCCCTTCCATCCGTCCAAACTCATTCTGAAACTTGGGGAGACTGATCGCTTGATCGACAGTCAGCGACGAGGAGAAATGAATATTCCGTACCCCGGCCTTACCTTTTTTCGTTTTGATCAAGATCACACCGTTCGCCGCTTGTCCCCCATACAACGCAGAGGCCGAAGCCCCTTTCAAGACACTCAAACTCTCTATATCATCGGGATTTAGATTAGAGATACCATCTCCCGCATCCCGGTTGCCGGCATCGGCCGTACCTCCGATCGTTGTCAAGGCTTGCTCACTGCTAATGCTCAAGATCGGGACACCGTCTATCACATACAAAGGCTGGTTATTTCCGGACGCGGAACGACTACCTCGAATAATCACCCGGGACGAGCTACCCAGACCGGCGGAAGTCCGGTTAATCTGGAGTCCGGCCATCTTTCCGGAAAGCGTACTCATAAAATTAAAATCCTTGGCCCTTACCAATTCCCCACCTGTGATTAACTGGGTGGCATAAGGCAAGGAAGATTCTTTCTTCTCGATACCAAGAGCCGTAACGACTACCTCGTCCAAAATCTGGGCGTCATCCTCCAACTGCACATTCAATGACAATTGCCCCTCATACTCAATTTCCCGTGAACGATAACCGATATAAGAAAAAACCAAAGTAGCCTCCTCGGGAAGCTCCAAGACAAAGCTGCCATCCATATCCGTAATCGTACCGTTTCTCGTTCCTTTCTCCACCACATTCACGCAAGCAATAGGCTCTCCTTTGTGGTCGGTCACGATACCTTTTACCTTACCATCCAGCTTTTGTTGCATTTGGATTATCGCCTCTTTCTTATTCAAGATGATCTGGTCATTCATGACCGTATAGACGATCTCCGTGTTCTTAAACAATAAATTTAAGATCTCGAAAACCGAACGCCCGGATAAAGGTTTACGCACTTTCTCCGATAAATTGATCACCTGAGCGTCATAAATAAAAGAATAATTGGTTTGGCTCTCGATCTCATCCAAAGCGCCTGCCAAGCTAACCGGAGCGGAGATACGAATATAGGATTCCGAACGTTCCTGTTGGGCGTCCAGCGGGAATATACATAATAATAGTAGAATGAAGATATAAATATATAATTTCATAATTTACACACACAATTTATCATGGGTAAATGTAAGAATTATTATCTAATACTATTCAATTATTACAAAAAATTCTCGTTTGGAGTACTGTTCTTCGCAGATAAGTATCTCCAAACGAGAATAACCATCAACTTCTGTTAAAGCCCAATATAATCAATCTGTCTGTTTATTTAGAAGATGTGCAATAGTTGGAATTCTTATCCCACCAAATCGGGGTCGAAACCACATCACCTTTCCCACCTAACATGGATTTGCCTTTCTCATATTCAGCAGCATTTACCAATTGCTCTTTCATCGGGTATTTCATACGTTTGATGAAATTTTGAGGATTCAAGATATTTGTATCACTATTATTGTATACAGCTTGATCTCGATAAACAGCCACATCCAAACGAGGCAAGTTCAAACGACGCTTGTCATTCCAAGCTTCCTGCGCCAAATCTGGAAGTCCGGCGATATATTTCTGCGTGATGATCTTTTCTAAAGCCGTATTGCCCGCGCCTTGTTGATCGTCATATTTCGCACTGGTACCAGCCTCATTCTTTTCCGTGGAAGCCAAATACTCCTCAACATCACCCGATACACCCCAAGTCTCGAAGGAAGCACGTACACCTGCCTCGTAAGCAGCTTTAGCATCACCGGCGACCAAATTACGGGCGAACAACTCAGCTTTCAAGAAATCAACTTCCTCAGAAAGGAACATGTCATAAGGACGAGATTTATACGGAGCACCATCCTTAATAATAAAGCCCATCTCTGCACATTGCTTAGACTGATAAATACCAGTATTCGCCTCCTCGGCTTTCGCACCGTATACCAAACCCTTCCAATCACCATTCTCAATACCCGGCTGGAACATCTTCGGGGCACGAGGGTCTACCTTAGCGGGATGTACATTCGATACCGCAACTCCGGATGTCTGGTTTACCACGCCGGCAGGCCAATCGATATTACCGATATTAGTCACTAATTTCTCAAATGACTTGGACATACAGATCGGACCGCTCCAAGTAATCTGGAACATCGTATAGTTATAGTCTTGTCCCCAAGAACCATCCGCTTTTGGAGGCATATAAGCGTTATCGGCCTTACTTGAGATCAAGCCACAAGGGGATGTCAAAGCGGCATTTGCCTCAGCGACACATTTCTCTCGATCCACCTCAGATAGACGAACAGCGAAACGAAGACGCAAGGAGTTTCCAAATTTTTTCCAAAGAGAAACGTCATTCTTATAGACCAAGTCGATACCTGCATCCGAGAATATAGGCTCAGCGCTATCGCTGAAGCTATTCAACGCCTCATCCAATTCCGTGAAATATTCATAATAGATATCCTTCACCGATTTATAAGGAGGATTATCTTCTACGGTAGCATAGGCCGGGAAAGGCATCGGACCAAACTTATCCGCAGCCAGGCTATGGATATACACACGCCAGATACGAGCGAAAGCGATCGTATTAGCGTATAAGTCCTTATCTTTTTCCATCAAACTACGGATCACGATATTGATAGAAGAAATCTGTGTCAGATACGCTTGCCATGTTAAATTGTTCCACTCGTCATTTTGGATATAATTCTTAGTTGCCCAACCACCGCCATCGACCAACATTTGAGAGTAGAAATCAATTTGCAGAGGTTTCAAGCGTTGTTCCACATCACCATCGATAATCATCCCACCACGTAGCGTAGAGGCCAATCGAGGTTCGCTCATATTGTAATTTACATCATCCGTCGGCTTATCCGGGTTATCATTTATACCTGTCAGGTCGCAACTGGCCATACTCGCCATCATAAACGAACAAGCTGCTAATATCTTTATATTACTTTTCATAATAATTCCATTTTTAGATTTATGTTTCATTAAAATGCCAGATTAATATTGAAACCTAAGCTTCTCATAGTAGGCATAGAACCGTACTCGATACCTTGGGCGTTACCAGATGTATAAGCAGCCTCCGGGTCGAATCCCTTTGTCTTACTATAAATCATGAACAAGTTACGAGCCACGAAACTCAAGCGAGCGGAAGTAAATGGAGTCTTCGCCAACATCGTTCTCGGGAAATTATAACCCAAACTCAACTCACGTAAACGGATGTTTGTCGCATCGTACATATAAGCCTCTGTCACATTATTGCTAGAAAGACCATTCCAATAAGCTTGAGCCGTAATACTCTTCGTATTGGGAGTACCATCGGCCAATACCCCCGGAACAACCATACCATCACGACCATCCAACGTCATCTCTAAATTACCGGATGAAGCACCCGCACGGATAGATCCCATATACACATCACCGCCATAACGCATATCGAACATGAAGTTCAACACGAAATTCTTATATGACAAGGTATTGCTCCAACCCATCATCCATTTCGGCTGGTTGTTACCCAACAATACCATATCGTCCGTTCTCAAAGGAACACCATCGGCACCGATAATAATGTTGCCGTTATCATCCCGTTGATAAGCGTAACCGTAAATATCTCCATAGGCTCCACCCTCGTGAGCGACGATCTTCAAGAAACTTACTGATGCATCACTAAGGATCTGCTCTTTCGTATCATCTGTCAATGAAATTACCTTGTTGATATTCTTTGACCAGTTCAACTGAGTATCCCATTGGAAACCACTCTCGGAGATATAAGGAGTAGCGTTAAACGCAACCTCTACACCTTTATTCTCAATATTACCGGCGTTGATCATCTTTTTCTTAAACCCTGTAGCGGAAGGAACATCGATCTTTAAGATCTGGTCTTTGGCGTTCTTCTTATAATACGCTACGTCGACACCAACCCTATTCTCAAACGCCTTCAACTCAAGGCCTAACTCCCAAGAGTTGATCGTCTCATTCTTTAAATTTGGATTTGCCATCCAATCCTCGTTGCTGGCATTAAAAATACCCCCTTTAATATCATAACTGATATTATAATAGTCACGCAACATATAAGCGTCCGTATCATTACCTACCTGAGCCCAAGACGCACGGATCTTACCGAAAGAAAGAATACCCGTGTTATGCCCCATCTTATTCAACATTTGGGTGAAAATCCAGCTAACACCTACCGACGGGTAGAAATAAGAGTCATTGTCTTTCGGAAGTGTTGAAGACCAGTCGTTACGAGCGGTTAAGTCCAAATACAAATAGTCGTCCCAAGACAATGATGCCGTAGCATATAGCGAGTTGATTTGTTTACGGTTGCGAGTATACTCACCACCATGTGTCTTACCGTTGGCGATCGCATGGAAATCGGGAATCACAAACTCACCGGATGATTCCTTGTACCATGTAGAATTACGGTACATCATATTACCACCTACCGTACCTACGATACCAAATCGATCCCAGTTGCCTTTAGCAGTCAATAAGAAATCAGAGTTGATCTCGGTGAATTTCTCCATATTGGCAGTCATGCTACCGTTGTTCTCCCAATACGGGTTACCTGTCGCACGGATTGTCTCATACTGGATGGTGTAATTATCCATACCAGAGCGAAGCTTCAAGCTCAACCAATCCGTAAACGTGAAATCCAAGGCCGCAAATCCGATAAAGCGGTCTTTCTTATCCTTGTTCGTATTGCGGTAAGCGGACCAATACGGGTTATTGGCGTTGGCTCCCGTGTCGATCAGATAACCAGCGGGCTTTCCGTCCGCACGTTTCCAATCATTATCTTTATAGGCGTCATAGTCAGAGAAGCCCACACTTCGGGGCATACTTAAATAGTTAAGGAAGATATTATCCGGGTCGCCCGCTAATTTCACACGGTTGTTCGTATGCTGGCTTACATAATTAACCTTCACGTCGGCCGATAACCATTTAGACAGTTTAGCCGTAGAACGCAAGTTGATAGACGTACGATCCATTCCGCTATTCGGAACAACACCCTTATTATCCAAGCGTGTCACGCCGGCACGGAAAGTGATATCCTCGGAACTCTTACTCAAATCCACGCTGTTTGTCCAAGTGGTACCAGTGCGCAAGAAGTCCTTATATAAATCATTGTCTCTCGCCGCATACTGGTAAGAACCCATCGCCATATCCTTAGAAGAACCGTCCATAGCGGCACCCCAGCTCGTCGCTTTATTATTATCGAAAGCGCCGTCGATACCTTGTCCGTATACATCTTGAAACTTCGGGGTTTGCATCGGGTTCTCAGCCGTGAAATTCGAGTTGATACTTACGCCCCAACCTTTATTCTGGCTACCTTTCTTAGTCGTGATCATCACGACACCGTTACCTGCACGGCTACCATACAACGCCGCAGCTGCCGGGCCTTTCAATACGGACATACTCTCGATATCATCCGGGGAGATATCAGAGATACCGGAACCTTTATCCACGTTACCGTTACCCCAATAGTCATCCGTACCACCGCTAAAGTTATCGATAGGTACACCGTCCACAACGATCAACGGCTGGTTATTACCAGTAATAGAGTTATTACCACGAATCACGATACGAGAGGAACCACCGACACCGGTACCATTTTGCTTGATCTGCAAACCTGCTACCTTACCAGCCAAAGCGTTGGCCACGTTAGCATCACGGGTTTGCGTCAGGGACTCACCTTTCAATTCAGACATAGAATATCCCAAAGCCTTTTTCTCACGCTTGATACCCAAAGCGGTTACCACGACTTCATCCAAGGCTTGCGTATCATCGACCAATTGAACCTCGATAGAAGGTTGTCCGGTAAAGACGATCTCTTGCGTATTAAAACCGATATAGGAAACTTGTAAAGTCGCATTGTTAGGAACATCCAACTCGAAACGGCCATCCATATCCGTGATGGTACCGTTGGTAGTTCCTTTGACAATTACGTTAGCACCGATAATAGCCTCGCCCGTTTTGTCCGTAACGACACCGACTGCTTTTCGTGTCTGTTGTTGAGCGTTTAAGACTGTGACTTCATGCGTGTTCTCTGCGAAAACCATGGCCGGTACCAAACAGAATGCGCATACCCCCATGTTAATCATTAACGGAATTTTTCGAAAAAGAGAATAACTATTCCCCCTTAAAGCATTTAAGGTTACAATTTTATTCATATTTTTGTAGTGTTACTATTTATAATAAAGTTATTTGTAGCTGCGCCAACAGCTCTTCTTGACTTTTCGTACGGGAGAATACGCCAATATTCTTCCGTATGTTTTTAATCCTTGTTTATTCTTTCTTCATGGGCAGACGTATTTTAGAAGGTTACACATTATTTCTCATTTTGATATTTCCACGACTGAGGTTCCCGATCCACTGTCCTTAACGGTAGGTTTATGTATCGCATACTGGATTCCCGACGCCAATTTCAGGTATTCCAATACTTGAGGCAATTGCTCGTCCTTGAAACGGGCTGTTATTATGGACTTGAGTATCTCGTTATCTTTTACCTCGAATACTACGTGATAATGACGTTCCAGCGTTTTCAATACTTTATCCATCGGATGGTTCCTGAAGATAATCTCCCCGTTCTTCCAAGCCGTGTCATATTCGGTATTCACGCCGAACACCTTGATCTTGCCAGCGCCCTTTTGATACTCGGCTTTCTCGTTTGGCTTCAACATCTGTGTCATTCGCTTTCCTCCGGACACGACGTTCAGCTTTACCGATCCCTCTACCAAGGTGGTCTCTATCATACTCTCGTCTTTGTAAGCGGATACATTGAAAGAAGTTCCCAACACCTCTACCGAGTAATCTTTATCCGCTTTCACAATAAAAGGCTTATGGGCATTCTTCGTCACCTCGAAATATCCTTGTCCGGTTAATTCCACCGTACGGGTATCCGCATTGAAGTCCGAAGGATATCTCAATTCGCTATTAGCATTCAGCCAAACCTTAGAACCGTCAGGTAAATCGAACGCCGAAACCACCCCAGGATTCGTGCGTACGGCTAGCGTACGCACGTTCCCTTGACCCTGCTGTATGAACAAATAAGCGGATAAAAGAAAGACTGGAATGAATAACACGGCCGCAGCCCGTTGAATAACACCTAACACTTGTCTTAAAGCTAATCTTTTCTCTTTCTTATGGATTCTTGATTTAAAACGAGACAACGCCTCGTCCGGGTTCACGGTCCGCATGACTTTTAGGCGACTTGCCACTTGAGTCGTAAAATAGACCTGCTCCAACAGTTTCTCGTTTTCTAGAGAGGCGGCCCGCCAGTTTTTCACCTCCGCAGCTTCCTCCTCGGTCAACATCCCATCGATGTATCGGATCAATATGTCTTCGTTTATTTCCATTTTTTCTTGTTTCTATAATTAATACAGTTGAGACAAAAGATGTACTAAACAAAAAAACGATTTTTTTCAAGAAAATTGAATAATGGCAAAAATACCGTTCCTAAAGAAAGGCTCAACAATATCCCTCTTTCTACTGTTTTACCACAAAATGAGACTTCTTATGGTAAAGATTCTTTTAAAACGGATTTATGAGGAGCCAAGTGAGGCGGATGGTTATCGCATTCTTCTCGACAGGCTATGGCCCAGAGGACTGAAGAAAGAGGATGCTAAGTTTGACGAATGGAGAAAAGACATCACTCCATCTAAGGAGTTACGCCAATGGTTCCACGAGGATAAAGACAGGCATTGGGAAGTATTCCAAGGTCGCTACGGGATGGAGATCAAGCAGAACCCGGATTTCATTCCTTTCTTACGAGAGATCGAGAAGCATCCGGTTGTCACTTTCCTCACGGCAGCGAAGGATGTACAACATAGTCATCTACCTATATTAAAAGAAGCCATCGAGGATTTCGAGAAAAACAAATCATAAAAATAAAAAGACCTATGAAAAGTATCGTATTGCTTCGCCACGGCGAAAGTGTATGGAATAAAGAGAACCGGTTCACCGGTTGGACCGATGTGGATTTGACAGAAAAAGGCGTGGCCGAAGCTTATAGGGCCGGCAACCTATTGAAAGAAAAAGGATATGTGTTCAATAAAGCCTATACCTCTTATTTAAAACGGGCCGTCAAAACCTTGAATTGTGTATTGGATCGCATGGACCAAGACTGGATCCCGGTGGAGAAGAGCTGGAGGCTGAACGAGAAACATTACGGATCGCTACAAGGGTTGAACAAGAGCGAGACCGCCCAAAAGTATGGAGACGAGCAGGTCTTGATCTGGCGTCGCAGTTACGATATAGCCCCGCTTCCCCTATCGGAAGACGACCCTCGTAACCCCCGCTTCGATATCCGCTACAAAGACGTGCCGGATAAAGAGTTGCCCCGTACGGAATCCTTGAAAGATACGGTTGAGCGGATTCTCCCTTATTGGAAAGAGGTTATCTTCCCGACGCTCCGGACCGCCGACCAGATCCTTGTCGCCGCTCACGGAAACAGCTTGCGGGGAATCATCAAATATTTAAAAAACATCTCCGATGAAGAGATCGTTCATCTGAATCTCCCGACAGCCGTTCCATACGTGTTCGAGTTCGATGATGACTTAAAACTCGTGAATGATTATTTCCTTGGCGACCCGGAGGAAATCAAGAAACTCATGGAAGCCGTAGCCAACCAAGGAAAGAAAAAGTAGCGGGATTCATGCCTCTTATCCGGAATTATTCATTAAGTTTGCAACCAAACAAACTTAAACACTATTGTGGACGAGAACGCAGAACGAATTTCACTAGAACTTATCGCAGGAGACGAACAAGCGTTCGACACCGTGTACAAACAATATTACCGGGGATTGTGCGCCTTCGCCTCCCAATATGTAACAGTACCAGAATCAGAGGAGATCGTACAAGACGTGATGATGTGGCTGTGGGAAAACCGAAAATCCCTAGTAGCGGACATGTCCCTGAAATCACTCCTCTTCACCATTGTCCGCAATAAATGCCTCAATACGATCAGCCACATACAGGTTAAGCAACAAGTGCACGAGAGATTGTACGCCAAGTTCCAAGAGCAATTCGAGAATCCTGATTTTTATATAGGAGAACTGATGGCCTTGGCCTCCAAGGCCATCCGGGAGCTCCCGGATGAATACCGTAAGGCATTCGAGATGAACCGTTTCGAGGAAATGACCTACAACGAGATCGCCGAGCGGACAGGCGTATCCCCCAAAACAATCGCATACCGCATCTCTCAAGCGCTCAAGATATTACGAACGGAATTAAAGGACTATATCCCTTTATTGGTATGGCTGCTTTACGAACAAACACGCTCATAACGGAGGAAGCATCCTACCGCCATGAGCGTTTTTTTAATGAGTCAAAAGACTTATTTCACGAACGGTGCTTTCAATAAATAATCCACGCAGCCTTTCACGCCCTCAAACTGGGAACGTCCGTCAGGCATACCCTCCAACTCCACGAAATAATCCTTGATTCCATTCGCGTAAGCTTGCCGGAATATATTCTCGAAATTCATCATCCCGGACTCGCCTAGAATAGCACGGTCCTTGACGTGCAATACCTTAATACGGTTCGGATATTTCTTCAACCATTCTATCGGATCTTGTTGTCCCATCACGGCCCAATAAACATCCATCTCGAAAAACACAAGCGAAGGATCAGTATTCTTCAAGAACAACTCATAGATGCAATCTCCTTTCACACGCCTTCCCAGCTTGGCCTCCGTACTGCCCGGATTTACCTTGGCGAACTCCATCTCATGGTTGTGATAGCCGAAAGGAATACCGGCCGCTTTCACGATCTTACCCGCCTCGTTAAAAATCTCGCAGACGAAAGCGGTTTCCTCGGTGCTACGGGTACTCGGTTGCCCGGGCTGGATCAAGTACTTCACGCCTAGTTTGGCATGGTCATCAGCCGTCTTCTTCCAATACTCGGAGATCTGGGAGCGATTGGCCTTCGTGTACTCACGTACCGGAGGATTCACGTGGGAACTGGTGATCTTCAATCCGGCATCATCCACCATCTTCTTGAATTCCATCATGTCTACACCGCCGATCTTGCCTTCCTTGTAACCGGCCAATTCCAGATTCGTGTACCCCATTTGCTTGATCTTTTTCAATCCACCGGGTACATCCGCATAAAGTTCCTTGCCTAAAGAATAGATTTGTAAACCAACTGTCTTAGCGGCCATCGTTTCAGAAGTGACAGGTTTAGCCGCATCTGCGCTCCCGACCTTTCCGGCCATCAGGCCACCCAAGGTGAAAAGGGACGCATTCTTTAAAAAATCTCGTCTATTTATCATGATTATTAGAATTAAGTCAGTCCAAAGATAGAGATTATAATCTAAAAAAAGACCGCATAGGATGGAAAAATCCACCTATACGGTCCACAAATGGTATACATTATATAATAGGACTCGATTAACGGCGAGGCTTGATATCCAACTTCACCGGCTTGATCATATTCTCCGGGCTTAAGATCGTATCCAATTCCTCCTTGGTCAAGATACCATGATCCAGTACCAATTGATAAACGCTAACGCCGGTCTCCAACGCCTCCTTCGCGATCTTGGTCGAGTTCTTATAGCCGATTACCGGATTCAAGGCCGTCACCACGCCGATGCTATGATGTACCTCCTCACGGCAACGATCCTCGTTAGCGATAATACCGTCCACGCAACGGGTACGCAAGGTATCGAAACCATTGATCAGCAAATCCACGGACTCGAAGCAGCATTGTGCCATCACCGGCTCCATGGCGTTCAGCTCCATCTGGGCGGCTTCCCCGGCCATGGTCACACATAATTCATTACCCATTACCTTATAAGCGATCTGGTTCATCACCTCCGGGATCACAGGATTCACCTTACCCGGCATGATAGAAGAACCCGGCTGCATAGCAGGCAAGTTAAACTCACCCAAACCGCAACGAGGGCCGCTTGCCAACAAGCGAAGGTCATTACATATCTTATTCATCTTCACGCAAACCCGCTTCATGGCGGAAGCATAGCCTACCAAGCAAGAAGTATCCGAGGTAGCTCCTACCAAATCGGAGGAGAGACGGATATCCCATCCGGTTATCTCACGTAAAGCCGCGATACATTTCTCCGCGTATCCCGGCTCGGCACAAATACCCGTACCGATAGCGGTAGCTCCCATATTAACCACCAAGAAATCGGCGGCGGCCTCATTCAAGTGAGCGATCTCATCCTGCAAGATGCTGGCGAAGCCATTAAAGGTCTGCCCCAACGTCATAGGTACGGCATCCTCCAACTGCGTACGTCCCATCTTGATAATTTGCGAGAACTCCTCTCCTTTCTTACGGAAAGAGGCGATCAATTCCTCCAAATGGGGAAGCAATTGAAGATGCTTAAAATACATACCGATATGGATAGCGGTCGGATATGCGTCGTTCGTGGATTGCGAGCAGTTCACATGGTCGTTCGGTGAGCAGTATTGGTATTCACCCCGCTCATGCCCCATCAGCTCCAAGGCACGGTTGGCGATCACCTCATTCGCGTTCATATTCGTAGTGGTACCCGCTCCGCCTTGGATCATATCCACCGGGAACTGGTCGTGATGTTTACCATCGAGAATCTCCCCACAAGCGGCGATGATAGCGTCTTTTTGCTCTACGGTAAGCAAGCCTAATTCAAAGTTAGCCATGGCAGCCGCCATTTTTGTTATAGCTAATCCTTTAATGAATAAAGGATATTCGCTCAAACGGAATTTACTGATTGAGAAATTCTCGATTCCTCTCAAGGTTTGAACTCCGTATAATGCTTCGGCGGGGATTTCACGAGCGCCGATCAAATCGCTCTCTATGCGAGTTTTTCCAGTTAATTTAGTATCCATATTAGAAATATTAATCGTTTTTTTATTGTTTCCGCAAAGGTAGAAACTATTATTTTGAAAGCAAATTATTCTTCGAAATAATAAAAACAAATACCAAAAACGCCAATACACGTCTACACAAGGCTCAATGAATTACAATTTGTCAATAGAGCAGTTTTAATAGACCTTCTGATCTTTTTTATCTCATTCATAAAAAAAGCACGATTTTATTTGCTGTTTGTCAAAGATTCCATATATTTGCTGCCGTAATAACAAAACAGAGTCATGAGAACATTCGTAGTAAATACATATTGGTGGTGGCGCTCCGTACAACTCAAAAGGTCGTAAGGAACGAAGACTCGTATGTATATATAAACACTACATAAAGATATAAAGAGGTCTGTCGCACTTGCGGCAGGCCTCTTTTCTTTTTATAGCAAATTCAAAAGGAAAATAACTAAAATAGATAAAAGATGAAAACGTATCAAGTTGACAAGAATGGTTACTATGGTGAGTTCGGCGGGGCCTATGTTCCCGAGATCCTTCATCAATGCGTGGAAAATTTACAGAATACCTATCTGCAAGTGTTGGAGAGCGATAGCTTCAAGGAAGAGTTCGATCAGTTATTGCGTGATTATGTAGGCCGCCCCTCCCCTCTTTACTTGGCCAAACGGTTGAGTGAGAAATACGGATGCAAGATCTATTTGAAACGGGAAGACTTGAACCATACCGGAGCACATAAGATCAACAATACGATCGGCCAGATCCTCCTAGCCCGCCGCATGGGGAAGACCCGTATCATCGCCGAGACGGGTGCCGGACAGCATGGAGTGGCTACGGCTACGGTATGTGCCTTGATGAATATGGAATGTATCGTTTATATGGGGAAGACAGACGTGGAACGCCAACATGCCAACGTACAGAAGATGGAGATGCTGGGAGCTACCGTCGTGCCCGTGACCTCGGGAAACATGACCTTGAAAGACGCCACGAACGAGGCGATCCGTGACTGGTGCTGTCATCCTTCGGATACGTATTATATTATCGGTTCTACGGTAGGCCCCCATCCTTATCCGGATATGGTAGCCCGGCTGCAATCCGTTATCAGCGAGGAGATCAAGAAGCAACTGCTGGAGAAGGAAGGAAGGGATCACCCGGATTACCTGATCGCCTGCGTAGGCGGGGGAAGTAACGCCGCCGGTACGATCTATCATTTCGTGGACGACGAGCGGGTGAAGATCGTCTTGGCCGAGGCCGGCGGCAAGGGCATCCACTCCGGCATGAGCGCCGCCACGATCCAATTGGGTAAAGAGGGCATTATCCACGGGGCACGTACCTTGGTCATGCAGAACGAGGACGGACAGATCGAGGAACCTTATTCTGTTTCCGCCGGCTTGGATTACCCGGGCATCGGCCCGATCCACGCGAACCTCTCCGTAAAGCACCGTGCGCAAATCCTAGCGGTCGATGATGACGAGGCGTTGGAGGCTGCTTTCGAGTTGACCCGTTTGGAAGGAATCATCCCGGCCTTGGAAAGCGCCCATGCCTTGGGAGCCTTGGCCAAGGTAAACTTCAAGCCGGAAGACGTGGTGGTACTGACTGTCTCGGGCCGTGGCGATAAAGATATGGACACTTACATTAATTATAAATTATCATGAATTATTCTTTCAAAACGATAAGCAAGAAGGTGATGGGCGACCTTCACACTCCCGTAAGCATCTATCTGAAAGTGCGGGATATCTACCCGGAATCGGCCCTGTTGGAAAGCTCGGACTTCCACGGAAACGAGAATAGCCTTTCCTTTATAGCGCTCCGCCCCTTGGCGAGCATCGGTATCAACAACGGGGAATGCACGGCTACCTTCCCCGACGAGACCCGTGAGGTTACCCCGCTCACCGAAGACTATAACGTACCCGAGGCGATGAACGCTTTTCTCGGCCGCTTCAAGGTGGAGGGAGCGGACAAGAAGGTCTGCGGATTATTCGGCTACACGGCTTTCGATGCCGTCCGTTATTTCGAGAACATCCCGGTCATGGAAGTTCATCACGAGGAGAACGACGCCCCCGATATGCTATACATATTATATAAGTATATCCTTGTCTTCAATCATTTCAAGAACGAGTTGACCCTAGTGGAGATGCTCCAAGAGGACGAGGCTAGCCGGCTGGAAGAAATCGAGACATTGATAGAGAACCGTAACTTCGCCTCCTATAACTTCCAGACAGCGGGTCCCGAGACCTCCCCGATCACCGGCGAGGAATACAAGGCGATGGTCCGCCAAGGCATCAAGCACTGCCTCAGGGGAGATGTCTTCCAGATCGTATTGAGCCGTCGCTTCGAGCAACCGTTCAAGGGAGACGACTTCAAGGTGTACCGGGCTCTTCGCAGCATCAATCCCTCTCCTTATTTGTTCTACTTCGATTTCGGAGGTTTCCGTATCTTCGGCTCTTCCCCCGAGACGCATTGCAAGGTAACGGGCAGACACGCCAGCATCGACCCGATCGCCGGGACCGCTTTCCGTACCGGTAATATCGAGGTAGACAAACAACGTACCGAGGCCCTGCTAGCCGACCCCAAGGAGAACGCCGAGCACGTGATGCTGGTAGACCTCGCCCGCAACGACCTAAGCCGGAACGCCCACGACGTGCAAGTGGATTTCTATAAGGAGGTACAATACTACAGCCACGTCATCCACCTCGTATCCCGTGTGAGCGGCGAGATCAACGCCGATAGCGACCCGGTAAAGACCTACGTCGATACCTTCCCCGCCGGCACGTTGAGCGGTGCCCCCAAAGTACGGGCCATGCAACTGATCACCGACATCGAGCATCATAACCGGGGCGCTTACGGCGGCTGTATCGGCTTTATCGGTCTGGACGGTGATTTGAACCAAGCGATCACGATCCGTACCTTCGTCAGCCGTGGCAACGTACTTTACTATCAGGCGGGAGCCGGGATCGTAGCTAAGAGCAACGATGAGCGTGAATTGCAAGAGGTAAACAATAAGCTGGGAGCCTTGAAGAAGGCGATAGATCTAGCGGAGAAATTAATCAATTGATTATCCGGTTGTAGAGACGGGGCGTGCCCCGTCTCCCACAGTCTGATAGTATTTTAAGTTACCATTTTGAAAGGATGAGACGGGGCGTGCCCCGTCTCTACAACAACAACAATACATATAAAATGAAGATATTATTATTTGATAATTACGATTCCTTCACCTACAATTTGCTACATATATTGAAGGAACTGGGCGCAGACGTAGAGGTACACCGCAACGACAAGATCTCCTTGGAAGAGATAGAGCGTTTCGATAAGATCTTACTATCCCCGGGACCGGGCATCCCCGAGGAAGCCGGCATCCTCCTCCCCTTGATCCGCCGGTACGCCCCGACAAAGAGCATCCTAGGTGTCTGCCTAGGCGAGCAGGCCATCGGCGAGGCATTCGGCGCCACATTGATAAACCTTACCGACGTGCATCACGGCGTTTGCTCCGATATACGGATTGTCGCTAAAGATCCTATCTTCGAGGGACTGGAACCGGGTATACGTGTTGGGCGTTATCATTCTTGGGCGGTCTCCAAGGAAAACTTCCCGGATTGTCTGGAAATCACGGCGGTCGATACGGAAGAAGGACAGATCATGGGCTTGCGCCATCGTGAGTATGATGTACGAGGTATCCAATTCCATCCGGAATCCGTGTTGACACCCAAAGGGAAGACAATTATAGAGAACTGGCTGAAACGCTAATTACCTCCTAAGGCACTTATAGTTTCTTCCTAACGAAACATCAGTTTCTCTATGGTGAAACTAATGTTTCTCAAGCAAGAAACAAGAGTTTTCCCCTAGAGAAACAAAAGTTTTTCGATAAAGAAATATCGCAAAACTGCAATATTTTATCATTCAACACATTACAGACATGAAGCAAATATTATACAGATTATTCGACCACCAATATCTAGGCCGGGAAGAAGCCCGGAATATCCTCCAGAATATAGCGGAGGGACGCTACAACGATTCCCAGATCGCCAGTCTGATCACCGTATTTCTGATGCGCAGTATCTCCGTAGAGGAATTGACCGGATTCCGGGAAGCTTTGCTGGAGATGCGTGTACCGGTAGATTTAAGCGAATACAAACCGATCGATATCGTAGGTACCGGAGGCGACGGAAAAAACACGTTCAACATCAGTACCTGTTCCTGTTTCGTAGTGGCCGGTGCCGGTTACCATGTCGTAAAGCACGGTAACTACGGGGCTACCTCGGTGAGCGGCGCCAGCAACGTGATGGAGCAACACGGCGTAAAATTCACGAACGATATCGATAAGCTACGTACCTCCATGGATACCTGCCATATCGCCTACCTCCACGCCCCCTTGTTCAACCCGGCGCTGAAAGCGGTAGCTCCGGTACGGAAGAGCCTCGGCGTGCGCAGCTTCTTCAATATGCTCGGCCCGCTGGTCAACCCGGTCATGCCTACTTACCAATTGTTAGGCGTATATAACCTCCCGCTACTCCGCCTATATAATTATACGTATCAAGAGAGCGGCACCCGTTTCGCCGTGGTACATAGCTTGGACGGTTACGACGAGATCTCCCTCACGGCCGATTTCAAGGTAGCCATGCCGGAGAAAGAGAAGCTTTATACCCCGGAGATGCTCGGATTCAAACGTTGCACGGAAGCGGACCTCGATGGCGGAGAGACCCCGGAGGAAGCGGCCCGTATCTTCGACGCCGTATTAGGGAACAGGGCTACCGAAGCCCAAAAGAGCTGCGTGATCGCCAACTCCGCCTTCGCCATCCAAGTGATCTGTCCAGAGAAGAAGATCGAGACGTGTATCGCCGAGGCACGTGAATCATTGGAAAGCGGAAAAGCATTGGCTACATTCCGTAAATTTATATCTTTGAACCAAAGATAAAGAAACATATCCTATGAAAAAGGACATCTTACAAGATATTATCGCCAATAAGCGCATCGAGGTAGCCCGGCAAAAACAGGCCGTAAGCTTACAGACCTTATTGGCTCTAGGTAGCGACCGTATGGAGCGTGACACACGTTCCATGCGTGCGGCGTTGGAATCATCCCCCTCCGGTATTATCGCCGAGTTCAAGCGTAAAAGCCCCTCCAAGGGCTGGCTGCATCCGGGAGCGAATATCGCCGACGTGGTGCCCGCTTACGAGGCCGGAGGAGCCTCCGCCTGCTCGATCCTTACGGACGGGGATTTCTTCGGAGGTTCCTTGGGCGACTTGCAAAAGGCCCGCAAGCTGGTGGATCTCCCGTTACTTCGCAAGGACTTCATCATCGATACCTACCAACTCTTCCAAGCTCGGGTGATGGGCGCCGACGCTGTCTTGTTGATCGCCGCCGCCCTTACGGAAGAAGAATGCCGGATACTCGCCGAGACCGCCCATAGCCTGCAATTGGAAGTCTTGCTGGAAGTCCATAGCGAGGACGAGCTCAAATACCTGAACGCAGATATCGATATGCTCGGCGTGAACAACCGCAATCTCGGCACCTTCCATACAGACGTAAACAACTCATTCAAGTTGGTCGATAAGATACGAGGCTTCTCCCCTCTTTTAGTGTCCGAGAGCGGAATCTCCGAGACCGATACCGTACGCCGATTGCGTGAGGCCGGTTTCCGTGGCTTCCTGATCGGAGAGACCTTCATGAAAACCGAGAGGCCGGGCGATACCCTAGCCGATTTTATAGGAGGACTGGCATGATCATCAAAGTTTGCGGAATGCGGGAGCCTCAGAATATCCGGGAAGTAGCCGCCCTAGCCATCAACTGGATCGGCTTTATCTTCTACGAACGTTCCAAGCGCTTTGTCGAGCGATGCCCGACGGAGCAGCAGGTAACGGACAGTGAACAATTGTCCCCTAAGAAAGTGGGCGTTTTTGTCAACGCTACCATCGAGTCCATGATGGAGAAAGCCTCCGCCTACAAGCTAGACTATCTCCAACTTCACGGTAACGAATCGCCGGAAGATTGCCACACCTTGCAAAAAAGGGGCTATTCCTTGATCAAGGCTTTCCCCATCGCTACGAAAGAGGACTTCGAAAAAACAAGGGAGTATGAGGGCCGGGTGGATTATTTCCTTTTCGATACGAGATGCGAGGGCTATGGAGGCTCAGGCAAACGTTTCGATTGGTCCATCCTAACCGAGTATAAAGGAGAGACTCCCTTCTTGCTCAGCGGAGGCATCCGTCCGGAAAACGCAGAGGCGATCCGGAACTTCCGGCATCCCCGTTTCGCAGGTATCGACCTCAACAGTGGCTTCGAGATTGAGCCGGGATTGAAAGACGTCGACAAACTAAAGAATTTCATCCAACAAATTTTACATCCAGCTGTAGAGACAGGGCGTGCCCCGTCTCCCACCGTCTGATAGTATTTTTAAAATAAACAGATAGCTAAAAAGTAAATTTGAGAAAAGCGTAGCGATTCAACTGAAAGAGTGGTCGTTACGCTTTTGCTTTTGATGTGGAAAAGGTCGTTTGCAGACATCCAAAAGCCACACAACG